>Ga0209048_10003549_pt1 | contig 15125 bp, 6 predicted proteins | sample FrelakmetCRP12CR_FD_187146 | JGI IMG/M metagenome (GOLD analysis project Ga0209048, IMG submission 187146) | Freshwater lake sediment microbial communities from the University of Notre Dame, USA, for methane emissions studies - CRP12 CR (SPAdes)... | ecosystem: Environmental > Aquatic >... | reverse complement strand
CAGCGCCGTGATGACCTGCGGCAGATGACGGTCCTGGCGCTTCCCCGAGAGGATTTCGTCGCCGATGATCAGCGCGCCGATGCGGGGTCGGGCCACGACTGGCGATGCCACGGGATGGGACTGCGCGGGGCGCTACTGCGGGAACTTCGCCGACGCCGGCCGCAGGGGCTAGCTCGCTGCCGGCTCGGGAAGCTTTTCCGCCATCGACGCGATCACGCTGCCGAACGCGCGGTCGACCAGCGGTTCGGCCTCGACCAGGCGCGCCCGGTCCTTGCGGAAACGCTCGGCGAGCTCGTCGGCGTTCATCGACAGCGCCTTCAGGCCCTGACGGTTGGTGAACAGGTAGGTCCCGCGCAGCGGGCTGATCCATGCGAGTTTCGCGAACACGAGCTGGCCGTCGTCCGACTCGAATTCGATCCACGTCCCCCGGTCCACGTTCTGCGCGATCTCGAGGAACTGGTCGTCGATGATCTCGGGCGTCTCCTCGGCCGGCGCGGGCTCCGCCTGGGCCATGGCCGCGGCGAGCGCCTCGGCCTGCGCCGCCTTGGCCACGTCGCCGGCGGCCTTCGCCTCCTCGGCCTCGACCTTTGCCTGCTCGGCGACGTGCGCCGTGGCGAGCGCCTCGGAACCGATCGACGGCTTGACCGACGCCGCGTGCGCCTCCACGAGGTTCGCCATGAAGCGCTCGCGCTCGCCCGGTGCCCCGGCCATATCATCCAGGACCGCCGAAAGCCGCTTCAGCAGCGACGGCAGCAGCGCAACCAGGTGCTGGCGGTCGTCGCGATTGCGCTTCGGCTGCACGCTCCAGACGAGGTCCTCGAGCATGGCGATGCTCTGCTCCCACGCATCGCTCTCCTCGCCATGCCTCAGGTAGATGCCCTCGAGCGTTCCGCACCAGTGCTCGCGAAGGAAAGCCGCGAGGAAGTTCGGGACCGGGTACATCTCGATGCGTCGCTCGATCTCGGCCTTGGCGACGATCGTCGCCATCTGCTTCCGGTCGTCCTGATTGATCTCCTCTGCGGTCGACTGGATGTTCGCCTCGGCCACCTCCTCCTCGGCGGCGAGGAACTGCTGGAGCTCCTCGCGCGCTTCGTCGAAGATCGCGAGGTTGTCCGTGAACCCGTCGAGGATCAGGTGGACGAGGTGGTCGATCTTGCGGTAGAGCGGATCGTCCGCGCCGATGGCGGGCGACCATCCGAGGCCGGCATCGGCGAGCGCATTGACGAGGAGCCTCGACGGGTGGCTCTTCCTCGCAAAGAAGGCGCCGTCGAGCATCGCTGCCTTGAGCACAGGGATCTGCAGCCGCGCGAGCAGCGCCTTCATGCCGTCCGGCAGGTCCTTGGTGTCGAAGATGAAATCGAACAGCATCGCGACCAGCTCGATCGTCATCGCTTCGAGCTGGTTCGCTTTCTTGCCCAGCGACGATTCCTGCAGGTCGCGCAGGACGTTGTGCTGGCCGTCCGGGATGCCGGAGAACTGGACCCACGTGCCGCCGCCCAGGTCGAACCCGGTTTCGCCGGCCTGCAATCGCGCCAGGCCTTCGCCCAGCATCGGGGTCGCGATGATCGGCGTCCCGGGGACATAGCCCGACGGCGTCGGCGCGAGCGGGCCCGCGGGGATGTAGCGCGCCGCTGCGCCTACCGAGATCGCGGGAAAGTCCTGCGGGCCACCGGCCGCTGGCGCCGCACCGGGACCCGGCGCGCCAAATATCGCGCCTGCCGGGAAGCCTCCGCCGGGCATATACGTCCCTGGCGCGCCCATTCCCGGCACCGGCGCTTCGGCGCCGCCGGGACCGGCGGCGGGCGCCGCCGCGCCCCCCATCCCGGGAGGCGCCATGGCCGGCATCGCTGGCGCGTAGCTCGGAACCGCGTTCTGCCCGAACCTGCGCCGGAACATCTCCAGGACGTCGACCTCGGGCGCCGGCGGGGCAGCTTCGCTCGCTGCCGCCGCACGCGAGCTCTTCGCCCCCCCGCGCGTGCCGCGGCGGAGGACGCTCGAAGGGCGGACCCCCTCCGGCATGACGTGCTGGTTCTGCAGGTGTTTGTTGAGATCGACGTAGATGCTGTTGATATCGGCGAGCGACGCCTGATTCAGCACCTTCAGGATCATGAACTTGACCCGGTGCTCGGCGTTGATCGTCTGCAACGCGTCCGAAAAGGCCCCGACGATCGTCGCCGGAGCGAACGGGTTGCGGTCCGTCTCGAGCTCGGGCTGACCCAGCAGATGGCCGACGCCGCGGTTGAGCATCTGCAGCTCGTCGTGACACATGTTCTCGAGCACGCGCGTGAGGTTGCCGATGAGGACCGACGCGTCCATCGCGTGCGTGTCGACCAGCGTCAGCTTGTTGCTGTCGAGCTTCGAAAAGTCCGCTTTGGGCTCCATTTTGCCGGCGATGCGATCGTCGACGTGCGCGCGCAGGAGCCGCTCGAATTCGCGCATCAGGCCCGTGCGGCCCTGCTGGAGCGCGTCCCGGGCGTCGAGGTAGACCGACTGCTCCTCGCGCACGTCGGTCCGGCTCGCCCGGTCCATCAGCATGTCCCCCACACGCTCGAGCATCGCGTTGAACGAAAGCAGCAGACGATGGATCGCGATGTCCCTGCAGTCGTCGAGAATCCTCGACAAATCGCGCGGGACCGGCGGTCGCGTCGTCGTTTCGTTCGTCAGGGCACTCGGGCTCATGGCGCTGCTGTCCTGGGTTCCGCCGCACTCCGCGGGCGCGGCGCCATCGATCGGCAACCGTTCGGCGGGCCGTTGCCGATGGCAACGCTCACGCAGCAAAAACCAAGCCAATGTACTCTACCACACGCGCCCGATCCGCCGGGTCGCGCCGCGGGCGCCGGTCGTCAGCGCCCAAGCTCCGTCCAGGCCCTTTCCAGCCGTTTGTAGGATACGGGAACAGGCGTCTTGAGCTCCTGCGCGAACAGCGAGACTTGAAGCTCCTCCAGCAGCCAGCGGAACTCCTCGAGCCCGGGCTCGACCCTTCCCGCCGTGCGGTTCTTGTCCTCCCGCTCGCGGTATCGGTCCCACCATCGGGCGACGGCTTCAGCGTGCCGCGCGTCGCGTGCCGGGTTCTCCGCGATCTTTGCGAGCCGCCGGTCCAGCGCCGTAAGGTACCGCGGCAGATGGGCGAGCTGCGGCCACGGCGTTGCGTGGAAGAACCCCGGATGGACGAGCCCGTCGCGCCGGCTGCGCACCTCCGCGACGACATGGGCAAGCGCGCGTGGCATCGCCCCCATCCGGTGCGCGAGCGCGTGGTGCAGTGCAGCAATCGTCGCGAGGACGCGGAAGGCGCCTTCGGCGACCGCCGGCAGCCGCGTCCGCGCGCGCTTGACCTGCTCCGCGAACGCCTTCTCCGACCGCGGCAGAGGGTCGTCGCCGACGAACGCGCGATCGCACACGGCGGCCATGACATCGCCCTGCAGCGCTTCGGTCGGGATCGTGGTCCTGAGCTGCAAGGCCGCCTGCGCGAACCCGGCTCCGCCCTTTTCGTAGCGCGCGAGATGCTCCTTGAGCGCGATGCGGATCAGCCGGACGACGCCCGCGCGCAGGGACGCCTCGGCGGCCTCCCTCGTGTCGAGCAGGACGATCGAGGCGCTGTCCCCGTCGTCGGCGAGCGCCGGAAATCCGGTGAACCTTTGGCCGCCCCTGACCGTCGCCAGCGTCTCGGGCAGGTCGCCGAAGTCCCAGGACCGGAGCCCGCGCCTGTCCAGCGACGGGCCCGCCTGCGCGAACGACAGCTGCGCGGCCTCGCCCAACTGGACGCGCAGCGCCGCAAGATCGCGACCCTCGGCGAGTTCGGTTCCCGCCCCGTCGACCACGCGGATCTCGATCCTCAGGTGCGCCGGCAAGGCTGCGCCGTCCCACACGTCTGCGGGCGGGGTCTCGCCGAGTCGCGCGCGCAGCCAGCGGCGCAATGCGTCGGTCAGCGGCTCGCCGCCGCGCTCCGCGGCTTCGAGGAACGCGGTGACGGCATCGGGCAGCGGCATGAGCCGGCTGCGCATCGACTTGGGCAGCGCCTTCAGCAGGAATGTCACCTTCTCCCGGATCATCCCGGGAACGAGCCAAGACAACGTTCCGCCGTCGATCTGATTGAGCAGCGCCAGCGGAACCGTCAGCGTCAGGCCGTCGTGCGGGTGACCCGGCGCGAAGCGATACGCGAGCGGCAGGACCGTGCCCGCCATCGCGAGCGTCGCGGGAAAGAGCTCCTCGGTGACGTGGGCGGCGGCATGCCGCATCAACACGTCGCGCGTGAGGTGCAGCACGCGCGGATCGGTCCGCTCGGCGTCCTCGCGCCAGCGCTCGAACGTCGCGAGCGAGCAGACGCCGTCGGGCACGCGCGCGGCATAGAACGCAACGATCGCGGCGTCGTCGACGAGAACATCCTGCCGCCGCGCCTTGTGCTCGAGCAGGGCGACCTCGGCGACGAGCCCCCGGTTGTGCGCCAGGAACGCGCCCCGCGTCGCGAGGGCGCCGGTGACGAGCGCCTCGCGGATGAACACGTCGCGCGCCGTCCCGGGATCGACCGTGCCGAAGGAGACGCGCCGCCGCGGCACCAGCGTCAGCCCGTAGAGCTGTACGCGCTCGCTGGCGATGACCTCGCCGCGGTCCGGATCCCAGCGCGGTTCGAAGTAGTCGCGCGTCACGCGATCGCCGGCGACGGCCTCGATCCATTCGGGCTCGATCTTCGCGGCGCAGCGCGCGTAGAGCCGCGAGGTCTCGACAAGCTCGGCGGCGAGCACCCATTTCGGGCGCTTCTTCGCGAGGCCGGACCCCGGGTGGATGTGGAAGCGGATGCCGCGCGCGCCGGCGTAGCCCTCGCCGTCGCCGTCCAGCGTCCCGACGTTGCCGAGCAGCCCTGCGAGCAGCGCCTGGTGGACCGACTGATAGCGAACCGCATCGATGGCGGCCGGCAGCCGCGGATTCCACGTCCAGCCCTGCTCCGCCACCTCGCTCGCGAGCTGCGCATGGACGTCGCGCCACTCGCGCAGCCGGAGGTACGAGACGAACCGGGCGCGACAGGCCTCCACCAGCCGGCGGTGCGGAAGCTTTTCGGCAAGCCGCTGCTCGAAGAACTCCCACAGTGCCAGCAGCGAAAGAAAATCGGAACGCTCGTCGCGGAAGACGAGGTGCGCCTGATCGGCCGCCTGCTGCTTCGCGAGCGGCCGCTCGCGCGGGTCGGGCACCGAAAGCGCGCTCGCGATGACCAGTACCTCGGCGACGCAGCCGCGCTCGCGTGCCGCAAGGACCATCCGCCCGACCCGCGGATCGACGGGCAGCCGCGCCAGCTCCGCTCCGAGCGGCGTCAGCCGGCGACCGCCGTCGACGGCGCCGAGCTCCTGCAGCAGCTGGTAGCCGTCGGCGATCGCGCGCGCCGACGGCGGCTCGAGGAAGGGGAAGGCCTCGACATCGCCAAGCGAGAGCGCCGCCATCCGCAGGATCACCGATGCGAGCGAGCTGCGCAGGATCTCCGGATCGGTGTACTTCGGGCGCGCCGCGAAATCGTCCTCGCCGTACAGGCGTACGCAGACGCCCTCGGCGACGCGGCCGCAGCGGCCCGCGCGCTGGCTCGCCGCGGCCTGCGAGATCTTCTCGATCTGCAGCAGCGTCGTCTTGTTGCGCAGCGAGTACCGCTTGACGCGCGCGACGCCCGCGTCGATCACGTACCGGATGCCGGGCACGGTGAGCGAGGTCTCGGCGACGTTGGTCGCGAGCACGATGCGACGACCGCGCGATGGCGAGAAGACCCGCTGCTGTTCGGGCACGGAGAGCCGCGCGTAGAGCGGAAGTATCTCGACCGCCGCCGCGTAGGGGCGGCGCGCGAGGCTCCTTCCCAGCAGGTCCGACGTCTCGCGGATCTCGCGTTCGCCCGGGAGGAAGACCAGGATGTCCCCCGGTCCCGCACGCCACAGATCCTCCGTCGCGTCGACGATCGCGTCCTCGAGCTCCTCCTCGTCGTCGGCTTCCTCGCCGGCGGTCTTGAGTGGCCGGTGGCGGGTCTCCACCGGGTACATCCGGCCCGTGACCTCGATCACCGGCGCGGGCGCACCGACGGTGCCGAAGTGGCGCGCGAACCGATCCGCGTCGAGCGTCGCCGAGGTCACGATGACCTTGAGGTCGGGCCGCGCCGGCAGGAGCTGCTTGACGTAGCCCAGCAGGAAATCGATGTTGAGGCTGCGCTCGTGCGCCTCGTCGATGATCAGCGTGTCGTATGCGGCGAGCAGCCGGTCGCCCTGCGTTTCGGCGAGCAGGATGCCGTCGGTCATCAGCTTGACGAACGCGTCGGGCCGCGTGTGGTCGGTGAAGCGGACCTTGTAGCCGACGGCGGCGCCCAGCTCCGTCCCGAGCTCGTGCGCGATCCGCGACGCGACCGCGCGCGCGGCGATCCGCCGCGGTTGCGTATGGCCGATGAGACCGCGCTCGCCGCGGCCGATCTCCATGCAGATCTTCGGCAGCTGCGTCGTCTTGCCCGAGCCGGTCTCGCCGCAGACGATCACGACCGGATGGTCGCGGATCGCGCGGGCGATGTCTTCGGCGCGTTGCGATACGGGCAGCTCGGGCGGATAGGCGACCGCCGGCCGGCGCGCAGCGCGGAGCCGCCGCTGCTCGACGGATCGCGCCACGGCACCGGCGATGCGTTCCCATTCCGCGGCGGACACCCGCGCATGGCGCGCCCGCTCGATCCGGCGCGCGAGCGGGATCGCATCGGCGGCCATCCCCTGCGCAAGCTGCGCAAGCAGGTGGGACGCGGTCGGGGACGGGGACATGCGGGGCCGGAGGAGTGGAAGACGGGACGCGGGGACCCCGGGGCCGCAGGCCGACGTCGGGTGGCGGCGCGGATTCTAACCCGCGGACACCGGGCCCGCGCTATGATCGCGGCCACCGCCTGCGCCGACGGCGCCCTGCGCGCAGCCGTCCCGAAGCCGGGCCCACGAGGAGATCCCATGATCCGACTCCTGCACTCCGCCGCGCTCGCGCTCGCCCTGGCCGCCGCGCTCGCGCTGCCCGGGGCCGACGCGAAGACGCTGCGCTGGGCGGGTCGCGGCGACATGCAGACGACCGACCCGCATTCGCAGAACGAGGGCCTGACGAACAACATCAACCAGCTCGTCTACGAGTTCCTGATCGTCCGCGACAAGAAGCTGGGCCTGCAGCCCGCGCTCGCGGAATCGTGGACGCAGGTCAACCCGACCACGTGGCGCTTCAAGCTGCGCGCCGGCGTCAAGTTCCACGACGGGACGCCGTTCACCGCCGACGACGTCGTGTTCAGCTTCGAGCGCGCGCGCTCCGAAACGTCGCAGCTGCGCGCCTACGCCAACGCGTCGGGCATCCCGAAGAAGATCGACGAGCTGACCGTCGAGTTCACGACCAGCGGCCCCAACCCGGTCGAGCTCGACCACATCAACACCATCAACATCATGAGCAAGGCCTGGTGCGAGAAGAACAGGGCGACGAGGCCGCAGAACTACACGCAGAAGGAGGACATGATCACCGCGCACCAGGCGAACGGGACCGGCCCGTATATGCTGAAGGCGCGCGAGCCCGACGTGAAGACGGTGCTCGTCAAGAACCCGAACTGGTGGGGCATCAAGGCAGGGCAATTCGAAGGCAACGCCGACGAGGTGGTCTACACGCCGATCGCGTCCGACGCGACGCGCGTCGCCGCGCTGATCTCGGGCGAGGTCGACCTCGTCAACGACCCGCCGCCGCAGGACGTGCCGCGGCTGAAGGAAACCCCGGGCCTCAAGGTGCTCGAAGGCGTCGAGAACCGCGTCGTCTTCATCGCGATGGACCAGGGGCGCGACGAGCTGCTCTATTCCAACGTCAAGGGCAGGAACCCGCTCAAGGACAGGCGCGTGCGGCAGGCGCTCTACCACGCGATCGACATCGGCGCGATCCAGAAGAACACCATGCGCGGGCTGTCGCAGCCGTCGGGGGCGATGCTGCCTTCGCCGCTCACGACGACGCCCGAGATCGAGAAGCGGCTCCCGTACGACCGCGACCTCGCCCGCCGGCTGCTCGCCGAGGCCGGCTACCCAAACGGCTTCGAGGTGACGCTCGACTGCCCGAACAACCGCTACGTCAACGACGAGAAGATCTGCCAGGCGCTCGCCGCAATGTGGGCGCAGATCGGCGTCAAGGTCGCCGTCAACGCGATGCCGCGCGCGACGTTCTTTCCCAAGATCGAGAAGCTCGACACGAGCATGTACATGCTGGGCTGGGGCGGCGCCAACACCGACGCGATCTTCATCCTGCAGCCGGTGCTGTCGACGTACAGCGGCAAGGGCGACGGCGACTACAACTATGGCCGCTACTCGAACGCCAAGCTCGACACGCTGGTCGCGAAGATCAAGACCGAGATGAACGCCGAGGCGCGGCTCAGGATGATCCACGAGGCGCTGCTCGCGCACAACGCCGAGACGAACCACATCCCGCTGCACCGGCAGGTGATTCCGTGGGTGACGCGCGGCAACGTCACCGCGGTGCACCGCGCCGACAACAACGTCATTCCATACTGGGTGACCATTAAGTAGCGCGCGCCGGAGACGCGCAGGGCGCAACGGCGGCGCTGCGGCGAGCGGAACGGCGCGCGCCCTGCACACGCGCCCGTGCGGCGTCAGTCCGCCGGGACCGCACCGGCCGCGGGGGCCGTGCCCCGCGGCGGCAGGGCCGGGTCGATGTAGCGTGTCGCTGCGTACCCGACCGCGACAGCGACTGCCGTGGCGATCGTGAAGTACACCCAGCCGGCGGTCGTGCCCTTGAGCGCCGCGTTCTCCGCCCATCCGGCGATCGCCACCGTCACCAGATACGCAGGCACCGCCCGCGCGTCGAACCGCAGCACCCAGTAGACGACCGCCGCGGCGAGCAGGCCGGCGACGATTCCCTCCGCGACGGCGGCGCCGGCCTCGCCGGCCCTTGCGGCGATCAATCCGCCGATCAGCGCGACCACCACCGCGGCCGCGAGCCACGAGCGCCGGGTCCACGCGGCGGTCACGCGGTCGAGAATGTGCAGCACGAAAAGGCCGACGCCGATCGCCGGGACAGCGCGGAGACCCTCGAGCGCTGCCGCCGCCCAGGGCAGCGCCGCCGACTCGTACGCGAGCGACGGCCACAGCGGCGCACGCAGCGGCACGAAGCGGCCGGCGAGCGCCGCGCTCCCCACGATGAAGAGCGCGGCCGCGGTCCCTGCGGCCCACGGCGGCAGCGGTCCTGCGAGCGGCGCGCGGGGCGCCGTGCGCGCCGCCCACACACCGACGCCCGCCGCGAGCGCGACGGCCAGCGCGCCGAGCGCGGCGGCCAGCAGCGATCCGCACACGACGAGCAGCGACTGCCACAGCACCGGTTGCGTCGTCCTGAGGTTCATCGCGACCATCGGCCACTCCACGGCGAGCGCCGCGACCGCCGCCGCGACCGCGATCGCCAGCACGACGGCGAGCGCCCGCGTGTCGCAGTCATTGCGCATCCAGCTCCGCACGCCCGCGACGAGCGCCGCGAGCCCCGCGAGGACAAACAGCAGCGCCATGGCCGCCTTGGCGATCTGCGCGCGGCCCTGGCGCTCGCGCTCCGTCCGCAGCCAGGGCTCCGGCACGTGCACGTACCGGCCGGCACCGACGATCTCGTCGCCGGCGACGGTGACGCTCGTCCGCGCCTCGCCATCCTTGCCCAAGGCGACGCGCGGGTCCGTGAACGTGAACGACCAGTCCCTGCGCGCGGGCCGGTCGCTCTCCTCGGCGGCGACGAGCTTCGCCGCGGAGGGATCGATCCCGAGCCGGCTCGCGAGCTCGCGCTCGGCGAGCGCCAGCGCCGCGTCCTTCGCGAGGCGCGCGCCCGGCCGCGCTTCGGGAAGCGCGTGGCGCACCTGCCGCACGCCGCCACCGGGGTCGACGGTGACGCGCCATTCCTCGGCGCGCGCGGCGACGTCGCCTTCGAACATCGCGTAGCGCACCTCCCACAGCGGCGGCGGCAAGGTCGAGCCGACGAGAGCGCGGTAGACGTCGGGTCCCGCCTCGCGCCAGACGAACTTGTGCTGCAGCCACTGCCCGTTCTCGCTCGCGAGCCGCACGGCGGACAGGCGCCGCCACTCCGGACCGAGCGTCACGCCGCGCGCCCGCAAAGCCGCATCGGCCGCCGCCTCCGCGCCCCCGCGTTCGAGCGCGAGCGACGGCACGTCGGCGCGCATCGGCGCGCAGGCGGCCCACGCGGCAAGCCCTGCGACGCCGAGCGCCGGCAGAGATTTCTGGATCCCTGCCGCCGCGCGCGAGGCGACCGCCCCGCGCATCGGCGTCTCGCGTCGCTGCAAGGCCGCCGCCGGCGTCCACGCGCCGTTCTTCAGCGCCGCCGGAAGCTCGCCCCAGGCCCGGGCGCCTGCGCGGCGCCAGAGCACGACCGCCATCGGCACCAGCCCCGCGCCGATCACGGCAGCGCGCTGCGTCCAGGCGCCGGGCGCGTCGATGAGGAACAGCGGGATCGAGAAGAGCGTCAGGTCGAAGAGCGCGTGCAGGAGGATCGTCGGCAGCAGTCCGAAGCGGAGGAAGATCGCCGCCCAGATCAGCGACGGCACGACGAGCTCGACCAGGCGCGAGTACGAAGGGAAGCCGGGGTAATTCGCGTGCGCCGCACCGAACACGATCGCCTGCAGCACGAAAGCGGCGGCGATCCCGGTCCGGCGGCGGCCGAAATGCGCGCCGACGAGCGCGCCGAGCGCGAGCGGCACCGCGCGGAAGGCGCACTCCTCCATGAACCCGGCCTGCAGCGAAACCGCGATCGGCATGAGCGCCGGCACCGCCGACGAGAGGATGTTGGGATCGGTGAGGACCTCGGAGGGCTGCCACCATCCCAGCCAGCGGTTCGTCGCGTAGTAGAACGCGGCGACGAGCGCGAGCTCGAGCGGGACGAACAGGTAGCCGCCGACCGTGCGGCCCAGCACCGAGCGCGTCGCTGCGGCCTCGCGCGACCAGACGCGCCACAGCTGGGGCTGCCACGGGAACGCGCGACGCGCCAGGCTCTCGGCAGCCATGAACACGAGCCCGTACGCGAGCCCGCCGCCGACCAGCGCCGCCAGCGCCTTGCCCGCCTGGCGCAGCCAGAACGTCGACGCCGATTGCGCGGTGTCGAAGGCGAACCACGCTGCCGGCGTCGCCGAAAGCGCTACCGCGCCCATCAGCCCGCCGACGACCAAGCCCGCGCAGAGCGCCGGCCGCGCGAGCAGCCAACGCCCGCGCGCGAGCCACAGCACGCCGAGGATGCAGCCGCCGAGGCCGTAGAACAGTCCCGCAGCGATCGCGGCGGCGCCCGCGATCGTGTCGTTCGCGCTGCGCAGCTCGCGGAACCGGCGCTCGAACGACTCGGGCACGTGGACGTAGGGCTCGATCTCGATCAGCTCGTCGCCCGCGACGCTCAGGCGCAGCCGGTAGCGCGCGTCGCCTAGCCTCTCGGCACGCTCATAGACGAATGCGTGGTCGACCCGCCCGGACGAGCGCGTCAGCTGCGACTGCTCGAGCAGCGCGTAGGGCGCGAGGTCCTGCTTCCAATCCTCGACCGCGTGCTTCTCGGCAAGCACCCGCGCCGCGGCCGGGTCGAGGGCCTTCGTCGCCTCGTCGCGCACATAGGCCTCGGCGACGCGGCGGTCGACGCCGTCCGGCGTGCCGTCCGGCTTGAAGCGGATCGTGACCTCGGCCACGTCGCCGGGCCTGAAGATCCGCACGTCCCACCAGTACGGCGCGTAGACGTCGCCCTTCACGAGCGCGCCGAACGCCGCCTTGCCGCCACCTTCCAGCTCGACGTAGTTCTGCGTCGCGCTGTCGTGGGCGAACTGCACGGCGCTCTGCGCCCCGTCGGGCGCCAGCTTCAGCGTCGCGGCGATCGCCTCGGCCTTCGCGACGGCCTCGTCGCGCGAGAACGTGATGTCGAGATTGACGAGCGGGATCGCGAGCGGGAACAGCCGCCACGCGGTCGCGAGCGCGACCGCGGCGAGCGCCGCGTAGGCGACCCAGAATGCGGGCCGGCGGGTCATTGCGGCTGCGGGCTCCGGTTCGCTCACGCATCGACTCCGGGTGCAATGGCGCTGCGTCCGGCAGGCGGCCGGTCGCCCGTTCGCGGCGCGACGGCCGGCCTCACCCGGCGACCGGTCCGCGCGTGGCGATCACGCCGCGCGCCGCGAGCCGCGCGATCGCATCGTCGTCGAGCGCGAGCCATTCGCGCAAAACTACGGCAGTGTGCTCGCCGAGGAGCGGCGGCGGCCGCCCGTACTCCGGCGGGGTCGCGGAGAACTTGATCGGCGTCCCCACCTGGGGGAGCGTACCGGCGAGCGGATGCGGCAGGTCCATGCGCAATCCGCGCGCGGCGAGCTGCGGATCGGCGAAGACCTGGTCGAGCCGATTGATGGGCCCGCAGGGCACGCCGAGCGGCTCGAGCGCGGCGAGCCACGCCCGCTGGGTGCGCGTCTTCATCACGTCGGCGACGAGCGGCACGATGATGCCGCGGTTGCGCACGCGGTCGGCGTTCTTCGCGAAGCGACTGTCGGTCGCCCACTCGCCGCGGTCCGCCGCCTCGCAGAACTTCGCGAACTGGCCGTCGTTGCCGACGGCGAGAATCACGTGCCCGTCGGCGCACGCGAACACCTGGTACGGGACGATGTTCTGGTGCGCGTTGCCGGCCCGCGCCGGCGGCTTGCCGGTGACGAGGTAGTTGAGGTTCATCACCGCCATCATCGCGACGGCCGAATCGAACAGGCAGGTGTCGACCCACTGGCCCGCGCCGGTGCGGTCCCGGTGCGCGAGCGCGGCCTGGATCGCGACGGTCGCGTACATCCCGGTCATGAGGTCCGAGATCGCGATGCCCGCCTTCTGCGGTCCGCCTCCGGGCAGGTCGTCGCGCTCGCCGGTGACGCTCATGAATCCGGACATGCCCTGGATGACGAAGTCGTACCCGGCGCGGTCGGCATACGGGCCGTCCTGCCCGAATCCCGTGATCGACGCATAGACGAGCCGCGGATTGAGCGCGGCGACGCTCGCGTAGTCGAGGCCGTACCTGCGCAGGCCGCCGACCTTGTAGTTCTCGACGAGCACGTCGGCCTGCCGCGCGAGATCCTGGACGATCCGCCTGCCGTCGGGCGTGGTGAAGTCGACGGCGACCGACAGCTTGCCCCTGTTGCACGACAGGTAGTAGGCGCTTTCGCTCGTATCCCGCCCGGTCGCATCCCTCAGGTACGGCGGACCCCACGCCCGCGTGTCGTCTCCGCCGCCCGGCTTCTCGATCTTGACGACGGTCGCGCCCAGATCGGCGAGGATCTGCGTGCACCAGGGTCCCGCGAGCACGCGGGACAGGTCGAGCACCGTCAGGTGGGAAAGCGGGCCGGACATCGTTCGTCGCTTCGGAGGGTCGACACCACGTCCGGCAGCGGGCGTCCGCCGCCGACCGGGAAGACCTGACGGGAATTCAGGATTTCAGCACTACCAGGACTTCATCGAGCGTCTTCTTGGCGTCGCCGAACAGCATGCGGTTGTTGTCCTTGTAGAACAGTGGATTGTCGACGCCGGCGTAACCGGAAGCCATGCTGCGCTTCATGACGATCGACGCCTTCGCCTTCCAGACCTCGAGCACCGGCATGCCGGCGATCGGGCTCGTAGGATCGTCCTGCGCCGCCGGGTTCACGATGTCGTTGGCGCCGATGACCATCGCCACGTCGGTGTCCGGGAAGTCTTCGTTGAGCTCGTCCATCTCGAACACGATGTCGTAGGGCACCTTGGCCTCCGCCAGCAGCACGTTCATGTGGCCGGGCATCCGGCCGGCCACCGGGTGGATGCCGAAGCGGACGTTGACGCCTTTCTCACGCAGGGTCTTCGTGATTTCGTAGACCGTGTGCTGGGCCTGCGCGACCGCCATGCCGTAGCCCGGGACGATGATGACGTTCTTGGCCTCGCGCAGCAGCTCGGCGGTCTCGGGCGCGAGGATCGGATTCACTTCGCCCGCCGGCTGCACGGCCCCGGCCGCGGCCGGGGCGCCGCTGTCGGTGCCGAAGCCGCCGGCAATCACGCTGATGAAGTGGCGGTTCATCGCGGCGCACATGATGTAGGAAAGAATGGCGCCGCTCGAGCCGACCAACGCCCCCACCACGATCAGCAGGTCGTTCGAGAGCATGAAGCCGGTTGCCGCCGCCGCCCAACCGGAGTAGCTGTTGAGCATCGATACCACGACCGGCATGTCGGCGCCGCCGATCGCCATGACCATGTGGATGCCGAACAGCAGGGCGACGACCGTCATGACGATCATCGGCGTCATCGCCTCGGCCACAGTGTGCGCATTGATGAACACATAGCCAAAGTAGATGACCGCGAGGAGCCCCGCCAGGTTGAGCCAGTGCCGCGCCGGCAGCAGCAGCGGCTTGCCGCTGATCTTGGCGGAGAGCTTGCCGAAGGCGATCACGGAGCCGGAGAACGTCACGGCGCCGATCAGCACGCCGAGATACATCTCGATCTCGTGGATGGTCTTCTCGGCCGACGTCATGCCGACCGACACTGCCGGGTCGACGAAGTTGGCGTAGCCCACGAGCATGGCGGCGAGGCCCACGAGGCTGTGCATCAGCGCCACGAGCTCGGGCATCTGCGTCATCTTGACGACGCGCGCCGCGTAGAGGCCCACGCCCGCGCCGACCACCATCGCGGCGAGGATGTAGGGCAGACCGGCCGCGGTGACCTGGGGACCGAAGACCGTGGCGAGGACGGCGATCGCCATGCCGATCATGCCGTACAGGTTGCCGCGCCGCGACGTCTCCGGGTTGGACAGCCCGCCCAGGCACAGGATGAAGAGGATCGTGGCCCCGAGGTAGGAGACCGTCGACAGGCTGGAGGTCATGTTCTGTTCTTCCTCATTTGCGGAACATCTGCAGCATGCGCTGGGTGACCGCGAAGCCGCCGAACATGTTGATCGTCGCGAGGCCGATGCCGCCGACGGACAGCCAGCGTATCCACTCGTTCGGCCGGGAGAGGTCGGCGGAGATCTTCGTCAGGTCCGGCGCGATCTGCACCAGCGCGCCGATGGCGATGATGCTGCTGACCGCGTTGGTCACGCTCATCAGCGGCGTGTGCAGCGCGGGCGTCACGTTCCAGACCACCATGTAGCCGACGAAG
>Ga0209048_10003548_pt1 | contig 15130 bp, 12 predicted proteins | sample FrelakmetCRP12CR_FD_187146 | JGI IMG/M metagenome (GOLD analysis project Ga0209048, IMG submission 187146) | Freshwater lake sediment microbial communities from the University of Notre Dame, USA, for methane emissions studies - CRP12 CR (SPAdes)... | ecosystem: Environmental > Aquatic >... | reverse complement strand
TTTTTTAATTTTTTTACCTGGCACTAAATTTTTTATCCCAACGGTGCGACAGTCTTGCCGTAGATGTCGTTGAGAACCGGGGCGAGGGCAGTGTAAATCGCAGCGAGGCCGCTGATTACCCCAATATACCCTGCACCTGTAGTAAATATGCCGGCACCCGTTGCAGCACCAGCAGCTTCGAGGAAGAACACGAGTGCAAGCGTCCCAAGGACACACTGAAGTGCACGTGACATTTTCAGCGATCCGATAAACAGAATGAGCGTGAAGAGACCCCAGAGAGCAAGATATGAAACCATTGCACCCGCACCACCCGTATCTTTTGCGAGCCCGAGCGCCGGCAGAAGGTTAAGTGCTGCAAACGAGAACCAGAACAGGCCATACGAGGAATAGGCCGCCATGCCATAGGTATTCCCCTTCTTCCACTCCATGAGGCCGGCAGTGAACATGGCAAATCCACCCATAAAGATCGCCATTGCAAGGATCATAGACCCGGCCTGGATTATTCCTGCATTGGCAAGACTTATGAGGACTCCCGGCATGCCGTATCCCAGAAGTCCGAGTGCCCCGGCTCCTGCAGTAATGTCCTTAATCTCAACAATTGATCTCTCGTTACTGCTTGTTTCAGTCATCGCAATCAAACCTGAATGAATACTATTGACTTTTTTTTATTGATATATATGGAAGATGATTTCCGCCAGCTTGAAAAACCTCTTGAATACCAATGAAGGTTCCTGGTACCTCCTTCTCCCGTACACTCTTGCATCGCTTCCCTTTACCGGTCGCAAAAATCCTGATTCATACAACTCTCCCCGCTCAAACCGCTCAGCGTATCCTGTCCCCGGTAAAAAAGGCTGCCACACACAGGGTAAAACCATCGATGAGGCTATCGTCCGCACCAAGGGAGGTATCGAACTCTGCAGGGAAGATTCGCAAGCCACCGAACCTTTCAATACATTGGGGATTCTGCGAGGTTGAGATCGTCTGCGTGCATAATGCTTCCGATCTTTTAGAGAAAAGATCCGATCTCTTTTCCTGGGACGATTGGTTTTGCACTCTTTTTCCCCTTTTAGCAGACGATACCGGCATCATCCCGCCCCAGGCGCAAATCCCGGCCGACCCACAGTCACAGACGTAATCAAATGACGGTTGAGGAACAATCCTCCGAACGGACCTGGGAATAGCCATACCCTACAAGCGGTCCGTCATATTTTTACATAATTCCGTGTTGACTGTGTATTTTTTAGTTCGTATTCCTGTTCTCATTTTTTCGTTATATTCCACCCAATCCCCTTACCCGATATCACGAGCTCGTGGGCTTAGCGATCCTCCGCTCGATGAATGAAGAATATTTCCGGTAGAACCAGCGTTTCACCAGTTCGACAATGATAATATACCCGACAACAAGCCCGGCCAGCACCGCAAAGAATGAGACCGGCGGCTGGACGAAACCGAAGATGCTGCCAATCACCGTGAACGGCAGGATGCAGGCGATCGCGACGATCAGGAGGGTGCTTGCAATTAGAAGCCTGCTGGGCCTGCTCCGATAGAACGGGACGACCCGGGTCCTTATCACAAATATGACCAGTGTCTGGGTGCATATTGACTCCATGAACCACGCAGTCTGGAAGAGTGATGCATCGGCAACAAAGATGAACATCAGGACAAAAAAGGTGATAAAATCAAAGATCGAGCTGATCGGGCCAAATACCATGATGAATTTTTTTATAAATTCAATGTCCCATTTTTTCGGTGTGCTACTATAAGACGTATCAACATTGTCGGTCGGTATGGTGGACTCCGATATATCGTAGAGGAGGTTGTTCAGGAGGATCTGTATGGGGAGCATGGGGAGGAACCGGAGGAACAGCGATGCGCCGGCCACACTAAACATGTTCCCAAAATTGGAACTCGTCCCCATCAGGATATATTTCATGGTGTTCCCGAATGTCTTTCTCCCTTCAAGCACGCCGTCATTGAGGATCCGCAGGTCATTTTTTAACAGGATAATATCGGCAGATTCTTTTGCGATATCTACGGCGTTTTCAACCGATATGCCAACATCCGCCTCCCGGATCGATGGAGCGTCATTGATGCCATCGCCCATGAAACCGACCACGTGGCCGTTCTTTTTTAAGGCGTTCATGACCTGGTTTTTCTGCACCGGGTTCATACGGGAGAAGATCGTCACGTCCTCGACGACCCGGGAGAGGGTGTCCCCATTCATCGTTTGGATTTCGACGCCGGTCAGGACCCCTTTGACATTCAGCCCGATAAGTTCACAGATCTTTTTCGTGACCAGCTCGTTATCACCGGTCAGGATCTTCAGCTCGATACCCGACTTTGTCAGCATTTCGAGTGATTCGCGGGCGCTCTCCTTAGGGGGGTCGATAAACGTTATCAGTCCGACAATGGTCATCTCTTTTTCATCACTTACAGAAAAACGGGTCTCACTGGCGGGGACCGACCGGATACAGACCGCCAGTGTCCGCGCTCCTTCTGCACTCTGGGCCTGGTAAATTGTGTTGATCTGGTGCCGGATATCATCTGTCAACGGTTCTGCAACACCTTTTCGTTCCGCAAACGAGCAGATGCGGAGAATTTCCTCGGGTGCCCCTTTTGTTACCAGGATACGTTGTGTCCCGTCAGAATATGCGATAGAGACCCGTCTGCGGATGAAGTCAAAGGGGATCTCATCTATTTTCGTATAGGTGCTGATGTCAATGGTTCGGTAATGAACGACTGCTTCGTCAAGCGGGCTTTTTATACCGGTATGCAGGGCACTGTTGATGTACGATAACACCAGGACCCGGTCGCTGTCGTTTCCCTCGGTGTCAAGGTGCCTGATGAGTGCGATCTTATTATCAGTCAGAGTACCCGTCTTATCAGTGCAGAGTACATCCATGCTGCCGAAATTCTGGATCGATTCCGGATGCTTGACAATTGCACCTTTTTCCGACATAGCGATCGCCCCCTTTGAAAGGTTTAAGGAGAGAATCATCGGAAGAAGTTCCGGGGTCATACCTACAGCAAGGGCGACTGAAAAGAGGAGAGATTCCAAGATACCATGACGGAAAAGTGCGTTGATAAAGAACACGAAGATGACTAAAAAAAAGACAAATTTTGACATCAGGTAACTGAACTGTTTCAGGCCGCGTTCGAACTCTGTCTCCGGGGGTCGTTCAGTCAGTGATTTTGCTATTTTGCCAAACTCGGAAGAAGCTCCGGTCCTGGTGAGAATCGCCGTCGCCGTACCGCTGACGACTGATGTGCCAAGGAATATGGTGTTGCCCGCCTCTGTTAACGCGGTATTTTTATCCGCGATCCCTGCCGTCTTTTGCACGGGGAACGGTTCTCCCGTCAGTGCCGACTGGTCGACAAAAAAATCCCGTGCTGTCAGCACGCGGGCATCAGCAGGAATGATATCACCGGCAACGAGGGAGATCAGGTCACCAGGCACCAGTCCGGTAATGGGCAGATCAAGTTGTTTTCCATCCCTGAATACCGCAGCTCTGGTAAGAATTTTTTGTTTGAGCATTTCGGCTGCATTTTCAGCTTTATATTCCTGGAAGAAATCCAGCGTAACACTGGCGATAATAATGATTAAAATAATCGCGGCGGAAGTGATCTCGCCAACAAACACCGATATTACCACTGCAATGATCAGGATGATAACCAGGAGATTTTTGAAATGTTCAAGGAACTGGATGATTACCGGTCGTTTCCTGATATGAGAGATGTCATTGGTCCCATAGAGTACCAGGTTTGCTGCTGCCTGTTCTGATGTGAGCCCCGGTGAAGTGGTATTCAGACGGGTAATGAGTTCGCTGTCCGTAAGGGAAGGGAACTGCAGGTCCGGCTTTTTGTCTTTTTCCTGCACTGGTATTGACATGTTCATTGATCCTGCCACAGTCGATTCTTTGAATTGTGTGATTGTCTGTTATAATTGAAGGCCACACCGTTCAAATGATTGATGGAGCGCGAGGTTTATTATAACCAGGTAAATCACCTGACATCCGGAGTATGAATGGATAGCGTTCATTTTTTTTCAATTACCCTGCCCCGGTCCTGTTCAGCGGGTACAATGGCAGAATAACTCCCTGGCGGGGTGCCTGCGTGAAATCAAAATCTGACCTGAGGTCGCCGAGCAGGGGAACATTCTCCCGCACGGTAGGGCGGAGATCAGGACGCTGGTCGGTCGCCGGGTCAATCCGTTCACTGCCGAGGAAATCGTCTTCGATAAACTTGAGGTATGCATCAAAGGTCAGGGTCTGGTGATCGACATAACCTTTTTTTGCATACGGGCTGATCACGAGCGCCGGCACCCGCAGACCATACCCATTGATATCCACGTCAGGAGGAGCAACATGGTCGTAGAACCCTCCCCAGTCATCCCATGCCAGGAATATCGCGGTTTCGTTCCATTCAGGGCTCTCCATCGCCGCGTTGATCAGGCTGGTGGTGTGCGCCTGCCCTGTACTGACAAGCGCCGGCGGGTGTTCACTGTGCAGCTGGTTCGGCACAATCCATATCACGGAAGGAAGTGTCCCGGTCTTGGCTGCCGTATAATAATTATCCAGCGGCTGGATGTTTCCCAGCTGGTTATCCTGTTTCACCGTCTCAAACCAGGGCAGCGGGTTCCAGATCTCCGGGGCAGATACCGTCTGGGGTTTGGGATCGCAGAACATCGCATCATTTTCGCAGTCCGGCTGGGTACCCTCGTCCACGTAATATGCCCAGCTCACGTTTTTCCGGTACAGCAGGTATGTCAGGTCAGTCCAGGCATACTCCGGGTTCACTTCCCTGGTGTTCCGGTTCAGCTGCATTCCCAGTGACTGTGGGTTAACCAGCTCATTTTTGCAGCTCATCGGGTCTGATGAGGTACATTGTGCAGACCAGGCCGAGACCATGAAGAGGTGAGCAGGCAGACTCCAGGATGCAACAGGCTCGAACATGCGGTCCTGGAGTACGAACTCGTCTGCATACCGCCAGTAATTCGGGATCTCCCGGGCATCATGGTAGCCCATCACATCCGGTTTCCCGAGCGGCTGGGTGCAGGAGGGATCAACAGTATTTGCACAAGCGAGCTTTCGGCCCACCAGCTGCTGGCGGATGAACCCATCCATCTTTCCCCCGTTGATGTCTGCAACCGCATTCGGTGCACCGTGAGGTCCGCCTTCATTCCGGTCATTGGGATCGTGATAGGGCCGGACACAGGTACCGCTCTGCGGGTCGGGCACGCACACGGTCGGGACATCGTTTTTCATCGGGATGCCGTCAGCTCCCGGATAGGTACCGAAGTATTCATCAAATGCACGATTTTCCTGCATGATAACGATGATGTGTTTGATTTTGTAGATGTCACCGGTTTCCCGCTGTGAGACTGAGTGGTTGTATACTGGTGGGGCCGATTGCGGTGGTGACACGCATGCGGTCATAATGAGGGTCGATGCCAGCATCACAGAAAAAAACAAGAAAACTGGTATGGATCGCTTTAACCAACGCCCGGTCAAGGGTTCACCTCTAATTAAGTGAATGATTCCTGCGAGGATAATAATTATCTGACCATCTGTCCTGGCGTCTGTGATTGCGAGCGGTTTTTCACGCAGTCATCAATTCCTCTCCCAAAACCACTATATCAGCACCTGAGAACTCAATCCTTAATATCGAGTAACAGGAAATACGTTGAGGTAAAGAAATCAATGAAGTGATATAACCATGAATTTTGGAAACCTTGGTGGAATGGGCGGGGCTGCTGCCGGTTACCTGGCAACTCCTGAGGGACAGGACGCGATCAAGAAATTCCTTGCATCTCCTGAAGGTATTGTAATGCTGCAAAAATTTATCGGAACTCCTGAGGGGCAAAAAACAATGTTGAGCATCCTTCCACAGGTTCTCGGCGGGCTCAACCTTCCCCCGGGCGTACTTGATATGGTCAAGGGTGCCCTTGGCAGTCAGCAGTAAAAAGAGGTTCTGTTTTTGTTATGACGTTTTTTTAAAACAGTATTTTTACTGAACCTTCGTGACAGGTACTGTTCATCAAACCCAACGACACCAGAGATGCAATCCCGGCCTGAAAACACCTTGAGGTAGTATCTCTTCCTGATAGGGTTTTCACCATCTTCCTGAAAACCATCTCCAAAAATCCCGTGTTTCCCTCATGGTCCAGGCTCCATGCGCCGGTGTGATATCGTGATCAGCATCATCGATGCCGTATAATCATGACCGGCAAGTGCCTAATGATGACGCCCGGTCATGTTCACTCCGCTTGAAGTCAGACGGGGAAAATGTTTCTCCACAAAAAAAATTCATCTGCCTCCGGCACCGCCGCCACCAAAGCCACCACCACCACCAAAGCCGCCTCCGCCCCCGAACCCTCCACCAAAGCCGCCGGAACCACCACGGGCGGGTGGTGAAAAGAAAAGGAGGGGAGTAAATGCATACCCTATTCCCAACGCACCTGCAGGGACTCCTGTCTCCGCTACATTGATGTTGAGTGATGCCATGGCACTCTCAACTTTATCACCAACACCAAGAGCAGTCCCGTAGACCAGCCATTCACCCCACATGGAGAGATCTTCCGGTGCATATTTCCGCATCAGCGCAAGGTCCGAAAGGAAGTGGGCAAATGCGTCCCATTGGAGCTTCTCTTGGTATTTGTCACCCTTCCAGTGACCGAACAGCGTTGACGGCATCGCAATTGCGATCACGGCCTGGATAATGACGACTCCCCATAATGCTGTGGCCGGGATAAGGATGTATGACTGCATGGGTTCCAGGAATGTACCTATGAGCGTGACCGCAAACATGGTGATGCTGATGAGCAGGAGGGGAACGATATGATCTCTTCCATCCACGATATACTGATTGGCAAGAGATGGATCTGCCCTCCTGGTCACATCGGTCAGCATCCTCTGGTAGCGGAGCGCGATCTCTTCTGAGGTACTGTTTGTCTTCGCTTCTTGTGCAAGCTTCTCAATGTGGCTCGAATCGACGATGCTATTCTCAGCAATTTGTCCAAGAACGTTGAGCACTCTTTGCTCGTAAGGGTCATCGGAGGTGGTTTTCAGGATGCGGATCTCGAAATCTTTGGCTTTTCCTTCCTGTTTCGAAGTTATCGTTATGAATTTTCTCCGATGGAGATCGAGAAGCGTGGCATGATACCCACTCTCATCAAACTCCAGTGCATCATCCTTGAACAACAGGTTGACCTGCCAGGGTTTGAGCGCCGGATTCGGGATGGTACTCAGGTAAGAAGGTACCGTAAACATCTTTTCCCTGCCGTACCAGCGGTAGATCAAAAGGAAAACGAGGGGAACGAGAATGACGGCGGCTTTTGCCAGGTAATTCAGCAGGTATGAGAGCGTGTAGATTGCATCATACCAGAAACTTCCTGACCTGGTGTTTCCTGCGAGACCGGCAACCTGAGTCCTGAATCCCGGGATCTGGCTGAATGCCGTTGATCCACCCAGCATCTCGATGGCAATGTTTTCATCTGCCGCTGCACTACCGCTGAAGGTATACGTGTTTCCTGACAGGACCGTGCTCAGCGTCGGAGGATAGGCAAATACCTGTTGAATGCCAGCTGCAGGAACAGTGATGGTAATGTGGTGGTACGGGATGTGGGATAGTCCGGCGAGCCTCAGGTTGAGATGGGTTACTCCGGTGTCATACCCGATCGGGGGATAAAGGACGTAGGTATAATCCACCGTGTATTGCCCTGCAGTAAAGGAGCCAGGATTGTAGATCCCTACTTCGTCATCCTGGGCGGATTGGCCAATTGTCGATTTATAGGATGCAGCCGATGAGTCCCCATACACAGCCACGGTGCCCGAATCATCTTTGGCGTACGCAATCGTTCCGGACGGGGGTGTTGCAGAAACCATCATGACGGATGGCCGGGCTGGAGTGGTAAAAAGAAGCGGCTCCTCCCACGAACGGTACAGCATGTGATACTCACCGGACGTTTTCACATCGTAGGTATAGTGCTCGGTGAGCGTCCCGTTATCATACAGGGTCGCTTCATACGACGTGACGGTAAGATCGCCTTCAAAAAAAGGGGGAAGTATGGTAACAAGTACAATGCCAATAACACCGATGATCAAACATACGATGACAAGTACCGCTAATTGTTTTGTTTCACCCATAGCAATTACCTATCAGAACTCAATCTTCGGGGGTGTTTTGATCGCTTCTTCAAATTGCAGGTACTCAAGCTTGACCAACCCGACCAGCCGCCCGATGAATTTTGATGGGATGGTATCCATCAGGGTATTAAACTCCTGCGAGATGTTGTTGTAGGTATACCGCTGACGTGCTATCTCTTCTTCAATACTCCTGACAGAATCCATAAGACTGGTGACTGTCGTATTGGTCTTCAGGTCAGGATAATTCTCTGCAACTGCTAAAAGGCGCCCGAAGATTGAGCGGGACTCGGCTTCCACCTTGTTCAGGTCACCGGGGGAGGCGGTTGCCACGCTTGCCCGCATCGCGGTTACCCGTTCAAGCGTTTCTTTTTCGAACTTCGCATAGCTCTTTACCGCCCCGAGCAGCTGGTCGATCATGTCCAGCCGTTTTTTCATGGCCACACGAATCTGACCAAGGGTTGCTTCAGAGGAATTTTTCAGGCTGTAGAAACGGTTATAGATTCCCACGGCCCAGAAAATCAGTCCGATGATGACAAGGGCGATGACGCCCAGTACAATCCAGCTTATGATATCTCCCAGCATTTTTTCTCAGAGTAAGGATGATCGTTCAAAATGATAAGTTGATGGGGAAGTCGGTAACCTTGAGTAATTTTCCTGCTCTCCGGCAGTCATCCTGAGGTCTCCACCGTGGCAGGTCGTGGCTGCGCCATCCTCCTTCCCCGTTCCTATCCACATACCCCTGTTGCCCGTTTGTGACCCCGATCATAGTCCTCCCACCCTTTACCGCGATAACGAGGAAGGTTAAAAAAATGTGTCCCGTAAGGATCCGGAATTATCTCCGGATCCGGGACGATATGACAATTGCGCCGATTGTACGAGAACCGATGATGGCAATCGATCCATACTCTGACAATGACGAAGGGTATGAGTAACAGGGATTGTCGTTGGAGGTACGGTCTGGGTGGCAGATATTGTTAATGTCTGAAAGTGCAATTTTTATGATTCTTGTAATTTTTTTCAAAATTACGCTCCAGGTATTTTCACCAAAAACACACCATGATTGGAAAAAAGCAAAAATCCGGGCGCTGCCCTTTGTCCGATTGCTTAATCAGATTGTGAGAACAGTATACTATTGTCATGAAGTCACCTTCTGATCCTGAAAAGGATATGAAAGAATTATGGGAACTTTTTGGCTTTCATATGGGTAATGGATCAGATTACCTCTCTGCAGGACATCTGTTAATAGACTCCCTTAAACGAATAAAAAAGATTTTTGGTGAAGGATCGCCTGAGTTAATTAAACACCTCTATTGGATAGGCTGGACCCGGGAAAAAATGGACAATGAATATGGGGCTTCGCAATGGTATAGACGTACACTCAATGAAATTACGCGTGCTGGCAGCTATGAAAATGATGAAATCCTTTCTCGGATAAGAGGAACTGGGGTATTAAGACTTTTAACTGAACGGGAGCAAGAATTACAACGGAGCAATGATGATCCGCGAATTCATTTGAGTTTTCAATCAGCAATTTTACAAGCCAAGGGAGAACATGAAAAAGCCAGAGAACTTTTGAAAGAATATGATCTCCATGGCGGAAATACATCGTATTAACAGGTTATCAGAATCCTCTCCGGCAACAAGTCTGGTTCATGGGGGAATAGTAATTCTACTTCTTTAAAAACGCTAGACCACTCACAAACTCAATATTCTGGGGCAATAACACAGTCTTTTAGTTTTGGAAGATAAAAAATCAGATAATTACTATTTACGTCGAATCACGGTTAACCCTGCATTTTTTAAAAAAACCCGGGGTCCATAACAATGCCGGATATCAGGAGCAGAGCCGGGCTATTCTCAAATATCGCAAATCCGGGAATATTTCAGGGATACGCTTTCACGAGGTCTTTATCAATCGCCATTTTTTTGATTTTATTATTAAGATTGGGACTGTTCTCCATACGGTGCCACTCCTCGTTACTCATTCCCATAAAAAAACCGCATTCCGAACATTTAGTCCAGGCTTCATAATGATCAGGGAATTCTGCATGAAGGGTTGATTTTCCGCACTGGGGGCAGATAAGTTTCTGCTGTTTGATCGAAGTGTTGACCAAGCTCTCCCTGTCGTGGGGTTCGACCTTTCCCTCACCAGGATCGGGCTCGTGGTCACCGGTTTTTGTATCATCTGATTCGTGATGTGGCGCCACGCTGCCATCACCGCGAGCTATCCTCGCCTGAACTTTTAATTTGTCAGTCATTTTTGTTTTTCAACTCCTTTTCCTGTTATGATTTTTTTTAAAGAGAATATCATGACCGATAAAAATTTTATACCACTATCTGAGATAATATCCATAGAGCGTGGAAGTATATCCCTCTACCCGGTTGTTGCAAAATTTGAATCATCCGATGCACGACATCCCTCACGCTAAAAACTCCACGTTCAAGGCCACAGAACCAGGCAATCCGACCTTTACGTCATGAACAAAGGGTATGATTCTGAAGAGATTCACCGGCTGATCAGCGATATCCTGAACTCTTGTTCTCGTATCCCGGTTCGTGACAGAAAACTGAGATGAATCTCTGGATATTATCGAAGAAACTGGCTAAACGGTTTGATCTTGATCAATACCATCAAAGAAACTAAGGTAAAACCGTATTCTCCGTTCAAAAAAAAAGTTCGGAGAATCCCAGAAAAGCCCGAAGCTACCGAAGCCGGATTAAGGAACGTAACATCAAAATGATCCTCTGCAACATCTCAAAAAATATTCATGCAATTTTGATCTGCACCATAATCTGAGGAATTCTGCAGAACCAATTCATAATTATCGTAAAAAAAACCCGGATTATTAAAAAAAGTCTTAAATTTGTCATTGTATGAAAAATTAAAAAAAAACATTATTATATCTTCCTGATAAGTATTATTCATGGCGTTAAATTTTTGTCCAACTTGTGGTGCAGAATTGCAATTCAAGGAAGCGGAAATCTGCCCAAAATGTGGAGTTCGTATCAGAGGACCTCCAAAGCCTGAAATGGACAGGTATGCTGGATTTTGGATCAGATTTGGGGCATATCTCATCGACTTAATTATCTTATTGATTATTGCATTTGGTGTCGGTTTCTTTTTAGGTATATTCCTCGCAGCAAGTTCATATGGATATAGTTCTTATCCGAACACTTCCGGCTTTTTAGTAGTATTTTATTTACTATTTATTCCAATTCTCTGGCTTTATTTTGCAGTCCAGGAAAGTTCTCCGTCTCAGGCGACAATCGGAAAACGTGCAGTAAATATTAAAGTTACGGATAGCGAAGGAAATCGAATTGGTTTTGGAAAAGCAACATTACGAACTTTTATAAAATTTTTTCCCATTGTAGGTTTCTTTGGGATGTTAGCTATTGGGTTTTCTGAAAATAAGCAAGGTCTTCATGATTGGGCAGCAAACACCCTTGTCGTGTATTCAAACTAACCATATTCATTTTATCAGTATACGTAATACAAAATGAACTAATGAAAAATTCTAGCTGCAGAGAAAGTCTTTTTTTAAAAAAAGCGGATTATTCTGGTTACCGGTAATACTGTTAGTTCCTGTTGTGCTGTTGATTGTCGCTGCGGTATTTTCTTATGTTGTTGAAGGTACTGGATTCTTTCGCCAAAACATATTCTTGTACCAATACAGGAATTATGCCCGGTAAATTCAAATCAAAATATTTATTTTAATTATCCGACATTATCATCTATGCCGAAATTTTGTCCAACTTGTGGAAAACCGTTGGAATTTGAAAACGCTGAGATCTGCCCAAGTTGTGGGGTGAGAATTCAAGCCCCACAAACTCCTGCAGAAATACGTAATCCGTTTTTAGCGATCGTATTGAGTTTTTTCTTTGCCGGTTGGGGCCAGTGGTATAATGGAAAAACCTGGGATGGATTGAAATTTTTTGGAGCTTTTCTGGGTTCCTATTTGTTAATGACTATTTTTTCAATAATGGTATCAATTGAAGCTTTTGCTGGAATATTTGTAATACTGTTATTTGTGGTAATTATCGGGATCTGGGTTTATGGGATGTATGACGCATATAAAACCGCAGAACGAATTAACAAAAGGGAGGAAAGTTTTTCTAAAAAAAGCGAATTGTTCTGGTTGCCGGTAGTACTGTTAGCTTTTGCTGTGCTGTTGATTACCGCCGCTGTTATCGCTGCATTCGTTTTTGGGATGGCAGGATCGACGCAGAAGAGCTATGAGACCGTGCCAACGGTAACAATACCGGCGATTAAAACTATCAGTTACCCTGTCGCCGTGCCAACCGTCACATCAGCCAGGATTCAACCTATAGTTCCTGCACCGACCGTTATCAAGTCTACGGGGAATCCGGGATGGGTACGCTATACCAGTTATAGTGATCATTTCAGTATTTACAAACCTTCGGATTGGACGGTCAAGGAATTACCTAAATCTCAAATATCCCAAGACAGCAATTTGGATTCATCGTTAATTATGGATAAATTTGTGTATATTTTTTCCCCGAATATGAAAGGATTCGTTATGATATATGGTGTCGATGCATCTGGCACGTTATATGCAATTTTTAATGATCCAGGAAAAACACAAATATCTGACACATTATACGACCAATTTGTTAATGGTTTACCCGCAGGTTTTACTGATTCCAACCCGGTGAAATTAACTGGAGTGATCAAAGACAGTAATTATTATAGTATTAATGGATATCCGGCAAGAAAAGTGACATTAAATACTCAGGTTAACGGGCAATCTTTAAATGGTGATTTCTATTTGATCGCGTATGAAAATAAGTATTATATTGAAGGATATTTCGCAATGGTTGGATCTACACAGGCTGATGCATCTACCGCGTCTGGTATATTACGAACATTTATTATTAATTAATAGGGACTAATTTTTTTTTTAGAAAAAGGCAAAATCTGATCGGGATCTGCGCATCTTTTCTTTAAAATCACGCGATTATTGGAGTGTTTCTTAAAAAAAATCCGAATCGGGTATTCGGCCGTGAAGGTGACTCTTTTGAGAATTTTTTTAATCCGCCATTCCTGGATTTCTTTTGTCCTCCTCTGTCAGGTTGTTTTATTTCATTTTTCATTTTCTTCACAAAAAGTTTTGATTGCTGACGTAAAAACAAGGCCATAGGTATCTGATTTGATCTCTCCGACTCCGCCAACATTCCTGAAATTTTGCAGATCGCGGGGTTTTTTGTGGGCCATCTCTCTCAGACTTTTATCCGGAAAAATGACATAGGGCGGCACACGGGCTTGATCGGCAATTGATTTGCGCAGATTTTTCAGGAGTGAAAATAATTTTTCATCGTTATTTACCATAACACTATTCATATGAGACAGGGATTTTTTCCCTGTTCCCTGTTCAGGAATTGAGAGCATAAGTAAAGTGTCTCCCTCTCCTATGCTCGTGCTTTTATGCGTTAACCGGATGACCGGATATTTATCGCCGGTCCTTGCCAGATAACCCTGCCGGATCAGTTCCCCAATCCATGTCCTGAGCTGTGATTTACCGTAATCCTTGCAAGTAGTATATGCAGGAAGGGTGTCAAGATGATACGTTTGAATCCGGGAACTTTTTGAGCCGGTCAGGACATCAGTAATAAGATCGGCTCCATAATTTGATGGCAACTGTTTTACGCATTCAATAATTTTTTTTGCAACTACCGTGCCATCGATCATTTCTCTGGGTTGATGGCAATTGTCACACGAACCACAATTTTCAGCGGCATATTCTTCCCCAAAATAGTTAAGTAAAAATTTCCGCCGGCACGAGGGAGTTTCGCAATATTCAGTCATATCCTGCAATTTGCGCATTGCCAGCCGTACGAAACGCTCATCTGATCCGTCACTCTCAAGCAGGGAGCGGATTTTGCCAACATCCCCCCTGCTGTAGAAAAGTATGCATTCGCTGTCCCCGCCATCCCGCCCGGCTCGCCCGGTCTCCTGAAAATAGGATTCAATGCTCTTTGGCACGTCATAATGGATCACGAAACGGACATCCGGCTTGTCGATACCCATGCCAAATGCAATCGTTGCACAGACAATATTGACATTGTCATGAATGAATTCATCCTGGACGTTCTCCCTGACCTTTTTTGGGAGCCCGGCATGATAGGCCCGTGCTTTATACCCGCTTTTCTTAAGTTTTTCCGCTACATCTTCGGTTTCTTTTTTGCTGAGGCAATAAATAATGCCCGAATCATCCTTGTGTTGGCGTATATAGGTGAGAATGGTATTCAACGCATCTTTCTTCGGGAGAATACGGTACTGCAGGTTTTTACGGTTGAAACTACCGATAAATTCACGGGGTGCTGATAATCCCAGTTGTTGGGAGATGTCTTTTCTCACTGCAGGTATGGCAGTGGCGGTTAATGCAACAAGGGGAACTGACGGGAAGTGCTTTTTTAAGGTAGATAACTGGCGGTATTCAGGCCTGAAGTTATGACCCCATTCTGAGATGCAGTGTGCCTCATCGATGGCAAAAAGGCAGACCGGGGACTTTTTGAGAAAGTCAAGGAAATCCGGCTGCATGCATTTTTCCGGTGATATAAACAAAAGCCTGAGATGGTTATTTTTCAGGTCTGTCTCGATCTTTTTCCGGTCAGAGTATTCCAGTGAACTGTTGTAGGCAGCTGCAGGTATTCCCCGGGCATTCAGATCGTCCACCTGGTCTTTCATGAGCGATATCAGGGGGGATAGTACGATAGTCAGGCCATCAAGGCACAGGGCGGGCAGCTGGTAACAGAGCGATTTTCCGCCACCCGTTGCCATAATCGCTATCGTATCCTGCCCTTTTAAGAGTGATTCGATGATCTCTTTCTGGTGCGGTAAAAATGCAGTATAACCCCAGTATTTTTTCAGGAGTACATCGATCGTATCCATTGGTATCCACTACTACGACTTTGTTCAATGTAAATGTTGATAAAATGTGCCGGATTGGGAAAAAATGAGACTGCAG
>Ga0209048_10003547_pt1 | contig 15130 bp, 9 predicted proteins | sample FrelakmetCRP12CR_FD_187146 | JGI IMG/M metagenome (GOLD analysis project Ga0209048, IMG submission 187146) | Freshwater lake sediment microbial communities from the University of Notre Dame, USA, for methane emissions studies - CRP12 CR (SPAdes)... | ecosystem: Environmental > Aquatic >... | reverse complement strand
GGGCGGATCCGAGCCGCTGCTCGAGCTGCCGGCGCACGATCCCGGGGGCGACGAGAAAGCCGAAGACCCCGTAGACCGCCACGGCTCCGACGGCAGCGAGGAGCCAGCGGCGCCGGCGTTGCCAGAACGCGATGAGCGTGCCCATAGAGGCAGACTGATTACACCGCGAGAGGCCGCCTCGCAGTCCCCAAGGGGGGTAGGATCTCGCCGGGTCCGCGCCCGTCAGCGGCGATGCTGCACGCGACGAGGAGAGCGCCCGTTGCCGGAGGTCTCGTGACGTCGAGCCTGCGAATCCTCGAGCGCGTTCTGCAAATCCTGCTCGGCCTCGTGCTCACGTCGCTCGTCGTCATGGGACCGAGGACGATGTGGGGCCTTCTCGGCGCGATCCCGCTCTTCACTGGGCTCACCGGCCACTGCCCGGCCCACCGGCTGTTGCGCGGCCCGCCCGCCAGGTGAGGGAGGGGCGGCGCGCCGCGCACTCCGGAAGAGGCGCGGAGCTGGCCCGGAAGCCGCACGGACGAGAGTGAGGCCTCGTCGACCTGGCGGCGGATGGCTGGGAGCGGCTTACGTCGCCGAGGCCGGTGTCGAGGTCGGGACGACCTGCGGGGAGGGAAGCGTCGCCGTCGCCGTGGAGCTCGTCGAAGGCGTCGCCTCGACGCTCGCGAGCGCGTTTGCGACGAGCCCGGCCACGTGGTCGAGGAGGCCTTGGAACCCGGATGCCTGCGCGGATCCCTGACCGTAGCTCCGATGAGCCCGGGCGTGATGGTGACCGTGGTGGTGCCGGGTCGGAGCCGAGGCCTTGTCGGAGGGCTCTGAGGTCGGGGCGGGAGGGGAGGTGCTCGCGGACGCTGTGGACGGCGAGGAGCCTCCCGACGCGGCCTGCGGGGAGGGGCCCAGGGCCGATACGTCGCCGGACTTCGCGGCGGCCGCGAAGCGGTCCGCGAACGTGTTCAGCAGCTGGGCCTTGTCGCCACTCGATTGCTCTGCCTCCGCGCGGAGCTCGCTCGAGACCTTGCCCATGACCGCCTTGAACTTCTCCGGGTCGCTCTTCTGGAGCTCCTGGAGCTGGCTGAGCAGGCTCGCGCCCTGCGAGATGGTCGGCGGCGGGTTGACCTCGACCTGCACCACCTGGATCTGGATCGAGACCGACATCTCGAATGCCGAAACCGACTGGGGGCTGCTCACGGCGCTCACGCTCATGAAGATTCTCCCTTTCCGCTGACGCGGCTCACCCACCTCATCGGCACGCCCCGGCACCCCGCATAGCCCCGGGAGCCCTACCGGCTGCCTCCGGCCCGGGCGGATCCCCCCTTCAGGGGGTGAGCGGGATCGACGCGGCCCGTGCTCGCTGCCAGGCCAGGGAGAGACCCGCGGCCGCCGGGTCGATCCGCGACCGCGGTAGCATGCGAAGGTGGGCGCCCGTTCCGCCGTGACCGTCACGATCGGCTTCGGCCCGGCGGTCGCCTGGGCGCTGTGGGTCCTCGCGAGGTACGGGCCGGGGCCGCTCGGCTACTGGCGAGCGGCGGCAGTGGCCCTCTTCACCGCGCTCGGCGTCCTGGGCCTGAGCGCGCTCGTCCTCGCCTACCTCCCCTTCCTGCTCGAGCGAACGGGGCTCACGCGCCTGGCGTCCTTCCTGCGGCGCTACTGGGACGAGGATGCGTTGTGAGGAGGGGCCGCGATGCGGCGGCTACACCCAGGCGTTGTTCATCACCTCCCCGAGTCCTCCGGCGCCCGGGACGATGTAGTCGTGGTCGTCTAGCCCTCGCTCCTTGTCCCAGAGCGTCCCCGGCACCGTACCCTGCACCTCGGGCGGAGACAGGGCGCGATCGAGCCGGACCGCGTAGACGACCACGTCCGGATGGTCCTTCTTCATTCGCCGCAGGTACTCCGGGGTGACGATGAGGTGGATCCCGACGATGCGGCGCGGCTTGCCCTTCACCTTCTGCTTGTAGAGATCGACCGCCATGCTGAGCGATGAGCCGGTGGCGCCCATCGGGTCGGGGAAGAGGAGGAAGGCCTCGTCCACGTCCCCTCCGATCTTCATGCCTCCGATCCCGGCCCCCACGACGTGGTCGCCCTCGCCGAGCATGCGGCTCATCACGATGTGGTCTTGCCGTACCAGGCGAGGGTCGAGGACGGTGTTCAGCAGGTCGTAGATCGTGTGGGACGGGATCGATCCCGCGCGAGCGATGTTCACCGTCACGACGCGCGTCGTCGGGTCGAGGATCTGGCCCCGGAAGACTCCCTCTGGATTCCGCTCGGCCATCCTGGTGGGAATCTCCACGACCTTGCGCGGAAACTCCGCGTTCAGGACGACGCGGGCGAGCTCCTGGTAGATATCGGCGGCGAGACGGTTCACCGCCGGCTGGATGGCGTCCCTGGCCGCGAGCTTGGCCAGCAGCTCGAGCAGCAGCGGATCCGCGAGCAGGTGGACGTTCGGGCCGTAGCGGTGGTCGATCTCGGGGACCCGGTACGGAACGTTCTCGTAGAGTTGGTCGCGCACGGACGGACTGTGCCGCGCCCGCCGGCCCGCCGCAACCCGCTGCTGGACGAGAATGGGCCTCGAGCGGCACGACCTCGGGGCGGACCCTCGCCTGGGGATCCTCATCGGGACGGGAGCGAACGCGATTCCCGCGAACCCGGGGCTCGGCTCGTCAGTCGGCCGAGGCGAAGAGGGTCGTCTCCCAGGCTCCCGGTGCGTACTGGCCGAGGAAGATGCGGTACCCGAGACCCAGGCCCAGCACGTGCGCGGGCGTGACCCCGAGATCCTCGGGCCGGGAATGCACGGCGATGGCGAGGCGCGGCCGGAAGCGGCGCAGGGTCTCCACGGCCCCGGCGAGCGCATCCGTCTCTGCGCCGTCGATGTCGAGCTTCAGGAAGTCGACCCGGTCGAGGCCCCGGGCCGCAACGAAGTCGTCGATGGAGCGGGTCGGCGCCGTTCCCGTCCTGCTCCCCGATCGCGCGTGGAGCGCCTCGGTCACGAGCTCGACCCGGCCTGCCAGGGACGGATTCAGGGACAGGTTCTCGTTGAACACCGTCAGGTGGGCCGGCTCGATCTCGAAGCTGAAGACCCGGCCCGCGGAGCCGACCCTGTGGGCGAACCAGAGCGCGGAATCCCCCAGGCTGCCCCCGCCGTCGATGACGACGTCGCCGATCTCCGGCGCAACGTGCGCCCCCTCGCGTTCGAGAGCGTACTGGCCGAGGTAGGCCCAGGCCGCGAGCGACCGGTCGGTGGCGAGGACCCGCAGCGGCAGTCCCGTAGAGGTCAGGTCGAAGAGCCCGAGCTCCCCGCCGCGCTCCCGGAGCAGCTGCTGCTGGCTTCGCGTCCGGAACTCCTCCAGTCCTTCCTCGTCGAAGGGCAGCCGCACGCGCTCGTCGCCGAGGGCGACGAGGGAGGCGACCTCGAGCATGCAGTCGCGTGACGCGTCGTCGCCGAGCGAAGAGAAGGTGGCCTCGAACGCCGGCGCGTGGCCGAGCACGAGCGCGGAGTACTTCGCGGCGCGGTGGAGCGTCGATCCGCACCCGCGTCCCTGGTAACGGCGTTCCACCGCCCTGTCGAGCCTCATCATCAGCTGGCGGAAGAACGAGGACGCGGGTAGCGCCTGGATCTGCGGAACGCGATCCATCATCCCGAGGAAGGTGCGAAACGCGTCTCCGTCGTCGGGCGCCAGCGCGAGCTCCTCGAGGAGGGTCTTGGCGGCTTCCAGCGGACGGTTCATCTGCGCGAGCGCGATCGCGCGCGCGCGCTTGATCTGGGGCACCTTCGACTCCAGGGAATCCGCCCGGTCGAGGCCCGCCAGCGCGATTCCGCTCTCCCCGACTTCGAGCAGGATTGCCGCCGACTGCAGGAGCGCAGCCGCGCGTTGTGCGTCGGTGAAGATGGAAGCGTTCGTCATGGCAGGCCTCATCGGCGCGGCGGAGGTGCCGCAGCGCTCGCCAAAGTGCACGCGGCGGGCCAGGCCGGACATTGCGAACCGGTACCCCGCACGCCGGGGAGAGAGGGCCTTCGTCGGACCCGAAAGGACGAGATCGCCGCGCGGATGGGTTCCTGCGGCGTCAGCCCGGTGACGGGTCGCGCGTGCCGCGGCCCGGCGTCAAGGAGCTGACGGAGCGGACCGCGGCCCCGCGCGAGAATCCGCGGCCCCCATCGTGGCTCCACGCTTGCATCGAAGCGCCGCGTGGCCGCCTTCACCATCGTCGTCGTCCAGCCTCCGGGGTACGCCCACAGCGCTGCCTTCCGGGAAGTGGCGGAATCGCTCGTCTTCGCCCTGCGCCGGCTGGGCCAGGACGCTTCGATCGCGCCAAGACCCGCGGCGGGGAGCCGCAGCATCGTCCTCGGCTCGAACCTGCTCCCTGGGCACCCGCTCGAGCTGGCTCCGGACAGCATCCTCTACAACCTCGAGCAGATCGAGCCGGGATCGTCCTGGCTCACGCCCGAGCTCCTCGACCTGTTTCGCCGCTACGAGGTCTGGGACTACAGCGCGCGGAACGCGGCGCGCTACCCGGACCTCGGGTTGAAGGCCCCTCGGGTGGTGCCGGTGGGATACGTGCCCGAGCTCACCCGCATCGCACCTGCCCAGGAGGACATCGACGTCCTCTTCTACGGGTCGATGAACGAACGAAGGAAGAGCGTTCTCGACCAGCTCGCCGCCACCGGCCTGCGGGTGCACACGGCGTTCGGGGTCTACGGGGCGGCCCGGGACCAGCTCGTCGCCCGCGCGAAGGTCGTCCTGAACGTGCACTACTACGAGGCCAAGGTCTTCGAGGTGGTGCGCGTGTCCTACCTGCTCGCGAACGGCCGCTGCGTCGTATCGGAGCGCGGCTCGGACCTCGCCGAGGAGAGTGAGTTCGAGAAGGCGGTCGCATTCGCGCCGTATGGCGACCTCGTCGACACTTGCGTCCGCCTCTGCCGCGACGAGCAGGCTCGCAGGCAGGTCGCGTCGGAAGGTCAGAGGCTCTTCCGCCAGCGCGACGCCCGGCTCCCGCTCGCGGCGGCCCTCGCGCTCCCGGTGCCGGAGGATCCCCCGTCACCCGACGCGCAGCCGGCCGGGAGCGGACCGGCGGCGGCGAACGGGAAGGGAACCGCCCCTGCACCCGGCGCCGACCCCGTGGTCTCCATCGTCATCCCGGCTTGGAACAAGTGGGACTACACCTTCCGCTGCCTGATGTCGCTCGTGAAGAACACGGATGGAATTCCCTACGAGACCATCGTCGTCGACAACGCCTCGTCGGACGAGACGAGGGTGGCTCTCCCGCTCCTGAAGGGGATCCGGGTCCACCGCAACCAGGAGAACCTGGGGTTCGCGCGCGCGTCCAACCAGGGCGCCGCCATGGCGCGCGGCCGGTACATCCTTTTCCTGAACAACGATACCGAGGCGCTCCCGAACTGGCTCCCGCCCTTGGTGAGGATCCTCGATACCGAGCCCGATGTCGGGATCGTGGGCGCGAAGCTCCTCTTCCCCGACGGCACGCTGCAACATGCGGGCGTCGGCGTCGCCTACGCGTATCCTCGGCCCATCTCGCCATTCCACCTTCGGTACAGACAACCATCCGAGGCGAGCCGCCAGCGTCTCGACCTGCCGGCCGTGACCGGTGCCTGCCTCCTCATCCGGCGCGAGCTCTGCCACGAGCTGGGGGGCTTCGACGAGGCCTTCGTGAACGGGAACGAGGATGTGGACCTCTGCTTCCGCGCCCGGGAGAAGGGGATCCGCGTCGTCTACACCCCGGAGAGCGTCCTCTATCACCACGAGTCGGTCACTCCGGGCCGCTTCGCCAAGGCGACCCAGAACGAGATCCTCCTGCACGAGCGCTGGGTCGATCGGTTTCGGTCCTTCACCCACAACATCCCGTCCAGACGCGAGCCGGGTCCCGCGCGCGACAGCGGGCGGAGCATGTCGGTCGTCGTGCCCGCCCTGAACGCCCTTCACACCATAGCGGTTTGCGCCGAGGCCATCCTGCCAGGGCTGCGGCGCGGCGACGAGCTCGTCATCGCCGACGGAGGTTCCTCGGACTCCACGCTGCGCTTTGCGCGCAAGCTGGAGCGCGACCACGGCGGCCTGGTCCGCGTGGTGGAGGGTTCGGGGATCCATCGCGCGCTCGCCACCGCTCTGGACTCTGCTCGAGCACCGACGAGCGTCGTGGTCCACGCTTTCGTCCGCGTCTTGCCCGGATTCCTCGACGACGTCGCCGCCCTCCTGGCGGCGCCGGGTCAGCACTTCTTCGCGCAGCCCACCGGTCGCGAGGGGCTCCTCGCCGCCGGGCCGACGCGGCTTCTCTCTGATGCCGCGGCGACCGAGCCCTCCGCCTTCTTCGACGCTGACCAGGCGAGGCTGATCGCTTCGCTCGAGGCCCTCCGCTCTCCTCTCCAGGCCCCCTGCGCCGTCATTTCAAGCTTGGCCATCGGGAGGCCCGAGGGCGCCCCGACCTTGCAGGGACGTCCCGACGAAGCGGTTGCCCCCCCGAGCGCGGAGCGCCCGCCGTCCTCCGCGTTGGCCTCTGTCCCAGCGCGCCCGCTCACCGCTGCCGTCTTCACGCTCGACGATCCCGAGATTGCTTGCTACCAGCTTCGCATCGGTAGGCCGCTCGATGTGCTCGACGGCGCCGTCCGGGTACGGCATGGCGTCGTGCGGGCAGGCTCCGCCAAGAGGATCGACGACTCGGTCGTCCGCGGCGCGGACCTCATCGTGGTCCAGCGACTGTTCCCCAGCCCCGAGATGGTGCCGCTCCTGGACGCGCTTCTCGAGCTCGGCCCTCCCGTGATCTACGAGATGGACGACCTCCTCCACGACCTGCCCGACACCAACCCGCACAAGCCAGGAATGGCGTCGAGGATCCCGGCGATCCTGAGCATGGTCCGCCGAGCAGCGGCCGTGACCGTCTCGACCGAGGCCCTGAAAGAACGGCTCGCCGCCTTCAACAGCAAGGTCCACGTCTTCCCAAACCTCCTCGACGACCGGCTCTGGCGAACGGAGGCGGTGCATCGCCCCGTCGAAGCGAGCCCGGTCGTCATCGGGTACGCCGGGACCACCACGCACCGCGCGGACCTCCAGCTGGTGGAGGACGCGCTCGTCGAGCTGGCGAGGAAGTGGGGCAGCCGGGTAGCATTCCGGTTCATGGGGTGCGCGACCGATCGGCTCGCCGCGCTCCCGGGCTTCTCCTTCCTCCGCTTCGAGCGGGGGTACGAGGGCTATGCTCGGACCCTTGTCGGGGCTGGCATCGACATCGGCGTCGCCCCTCTCGTCGACAACGCCTTCAACCGCTGCAAGAGCGACATCAAGTGGCTCGAGTACTCGGCGTGCGGGATCGCGAGCGTCTGTTCCGATCTCCCGCCCTACTCCGTCGTGCGCTCGGGCGAGACGGGACTGCGGGTGGGAAACACCACCGCGGAGTGGTTCGGTGCCCTCGACCAGCTGGTCGGCGACGCCCAGGCACGACGCGCCATGGCCGGCCGGGCCCGCGCGCAGGTGATGGCCCAGCGCACTATGCAGGGCGGAGCGCAGCGCCTCCTCCAGATCTACCGAGAGGTCCTGGCGGGGAGCGTCAACCCAGCCACCCTCTCTGCGAGTGCCAGAGTTGGTGGTCCGGGCCCAGCGGCGCGAACTTTGTCGTGATCGCAGGGAAGGCTGGGCCGCGGCCGGTAGTCGTGGCTCCTGCCAGCCGCGCGTCGCCCTCTGCGGGGCGGTAGGCGTCGACGACTCCGGCGTCAACGGCCTGGCGCGACTCGCGATGCTCCCGCAGCGAACCCATTCCAAGATGAGATTCGGCAGGAATGAAGGCGCGTTACCGCGGTCGGGCCTCGGCACGCGCCTTGCTCTTACCCGCAGCGAGCGCGCCTCGAAGGGTGCGGAAAGGCGAATTTCGTGACGCTCCAGCCCGAGCTTCCCTCTGCCTCGATCATCGTTCCGGTTACCGACGGCTGGGAGTCGACCTTCCGCTGCCTGCTGTCCCTGGCGAAGGGCTCGAGCGGCGTCCGCCACGAGGCCATTGTGGTGGACAACGGCACGAGCGACGAAACTCGAACGGCGCTCCCTCATCTCGGGGGAATCCGCGTCCTGCGCAACGAGCTCGACGCCGGCTTCGCGAGGGCCTGCAACCAGGCGGCGGCGGATGCTCGGGGAGACGTGCTGGTGTTCCTCGACCGCGATGTAGAGGTGGAAGCCGGGTGGCTCGAGCCCATCGTCAAGCTCTTCGAGGACCCGACGGTGGCTGCTGCCTGCCCATCCGATTCCTCCGGCGTGAGCGGAGCCTTCCTGGCGGTCCGCCGGGCGGATCTCCAGGCCGCAGGCGGCTGGGACGAGTCGCAACCGAACGCCGATCCCCTGCTCTCTGGCTTCATCCAGCGCGGGCGGCGTGTCGAGGCGATCGAGCGCGCAGCGCTCCACCTGCACGCGCCAGACGTTCCGCCCCTGCGTACCTCCGCCCCCCCCGTCTCGCTCGTCGCACCCGCGAACGAGCCGGTCGGCGCGATCGGGGGCGCCTTGGAGCCGATCCTGCACGAGGTCGTTGCCGTCTCGCCGGTGGAGCCGCCGCCGGTGACGACGGGGCGCTCGAAGGGACCGAGCGTGATCATCTTCTCGAAGGATCGGCCTCTCCAGCTCGACGCGACGCTGCGGTCCTTGCTCTGGAGCTCTTACGATGCCGCCTCCTTGCGCGTCCAGGTTCTCTATCGCGCAAGCGACGCCCGCATGGAGGCCCTGTACCGCCGTCTCGCGGGCGAGCACCCGGGCATCGAGCTCGTCCCCGAGGAGGGCTTTCAGAGGACTCTCGCCCGCATGCTCGAGGGCGTGGAGCACGTCCTGTTCGCGGTGGACGACTGCCTCTTCGTCAGGCGCTGGAATGCGGCCGAGTGCTGCGCGCTCCTCGACCGCACTCCGGCGGCGATCGGCGTGTCCCTGCGCCTCGGTCGCAACACGACCTACTGCTACCCGCTCGACCGGACGCAGCCGCTCCCAACCTTCCTGCCGCTGCAGCCGGGCATCGTGACCTTCGACTGGACGAGCGCCGCGGACGACTTCGGGTACCCGCTCGAGCTTTCGAGCTCCGTGTATCGCACCGCCGACGTTGCGCCGCTCCTCCGGACGCTCTCCTACCGGAATCCAAACGAGCTGGAGTCCGGCCTCGCCGCCCGCGCACGGGAGCTCGCGGCCCGGAGACCATTGCTCCTCTGCCACGAGCGCTCGGTCGCCTTCTGCACCCCGGTCAACGTCGTCCAGTCGACCCACGGGAACCGAGTCGGGACCTGCGCCGATCATTCGCCCGAGGCGCTCGCCCAGGCCTACGCAGGCGGCAGGCGAATCGACGTGGACGCGCTGCGAGGGTACCTGCCGCGGGGTTGTCACGAAGAGATCGATCTCCCCCTGCTCGGACCGGGCGAGCGCCCTCCGGCGGTCTCGGTCGTCATCCCCTGCTACGGCCAGGCGGAGTTCCTCCCCTTCGCCGTCTCCAGCGTGGTGATGCAGAGCTACACCGACTGGGAGATCGTCATCGTCGACGACGGCAGTCCGGACAACACAGCGGAGGTCGCAACGCGCCTGGCGGCCCGGGCGCCGGACCGCGCCATCCGGCTCGTCCGCCAGCCCAACGGTGGCCTGGCGCGGGCCCGGAACGCGGGCATCTCTGCCGCCCGCGGGAGGTACATCGTCCCGCTCGATGCGGACGACGGGCTCGACCCGAGCTACCTCCAGGAGACCGTGGACGTGCTCGAAGCCGATCCCGACGTCGCCATCGCCTTCACCGACGTGGGCCGGTTCGGCGCACAGAGCGGTGTCTGGCAGATGGGCCCCTGGAACCTGGAGACCCTGCGCCAGCGCAACACCGTGGTCTGCACGGCCACCTATCGGCGCCACGTCTGGCAGCAGGTCCGAGGCTACAACCCGAACATGGTGCACGGGTACGAGGACTGGGACTTCTGGGTCGGTTGCGCCGCCCGAGGACATCGGGCCGTCCACGTGCCGAAGCCGTTGTTCTTCTACCGGTTCAAGGAACAGAGCATGGTGTCGAACGCGACCCGCCACCAGCGTCAGCTCCACGCGAGGATCGCGCTCAACCATCCCGAGGCCTTCACGGCGGGGGAGCGGGCTTCCGCGGAAGCGCACCTCAACCGCGTTCCGCTCGGCACACGCCGGCCTTCTGCGCGCGGGGCCGGCGACCCGCTCGTGTCCGTCGTCATCCCCTGTTACGGCCAGGCGGAATTTCTTCCGTTCGCCGTCTCCAGCGTGGCGATGCAGACCTTCGCCGACTGGGAGATCGTCGTCGTGGACGACGGGAGCGCCGATGATACCGCCGCCGTGGCCGAGAGACTCATCGAGAGGCTGCCCGGGCGACAGGTCCGTCTCCTGCGACAGGAGAACGCGGGGCTCGCGGAGGCTCGCAATGCTGGGATCCGCGCGTGCCGGGGAAGCCTGATCTTGCCGCTCGATGCCGACGATGCGATCCCTCCCGGGTTCCTGGAAGCCACGGTCGCAGCGCTCGAGGAGAACCCGGATTGCGACGTGGCCTACACCGACGTCCAGAACTTCGGCTCCCGGGACGACCTGCTGCGCCCGGGTACCTTTGATCCGGCGCACCTCGCCGGCGGGAACCAGCTCGCCTACTGCTCCCTCTACCGGCGGGACGTCTGGGAGGGTGCCGGAGGCTACAACCCGAACATGGTCCTCGGGTACGAGGACTGGGACTTCTGGATCTCAGCCGCCGAGTGCGGCTTCAAGGGGACCCGCGTCGAGGGGACCTACCTCCTGTACCGGGTGAAGCCCGAGAGCATGTACACGCAGGCGCTGGCGCGCGACGCGCAGATTCGGGCTCGGATCGTGCTCAATCACCCGTCGCTGTACGACGAGGCCAGGCGACGGGAGGCAGCGGCCATGCTCGCCGCCGATCCTCTGCCCGCCAGGCGCGGGACTCCCGACCGCGAGGGGCGGATGGCCTCCGCTGCCGAGAGGCAGGAACCTGGGGACGAAGAGTTCGAAGATGTCGCCTGCGTTCTCCGGGGGCTGGGGAGGCGCGCTGTCGACGCGGCTGCCAGTTGCCGGGACGGCGCTTCTCGCCAGGTGGCAGAGGCCCGCGAGCCTTCGTTTCCTGCCACGGCCGCGCACTCCATGGCCGGCCAACCTCGGGAGAGGCTGGCCTGAGTGGCAGTGATGCCTCCAACCCTGCGGCGCGATCACCTCTCACCGCTTCTCTGACGAGTCGGCCATGCAACGAACGTATCTGCCGGACCTTTGTCCCCCCGACGTCCTTGCGGCATGGGACCAAACTGGACGCGGCCTTCCCGCACCGCCGCAGGTGAAGCAAGCCATCATTCGGGACGTGGCGCATGCCTGGGGATTGCGCTTCCTCGTCGAGACCGGCACGTACATGGGCGACACGGTCGCCTCGCTTGTTCCGGAGTTCGACGGCCTGGTAACGATAGAGCTCGATCCAGCTCTTCACCGACGAGCGCAACAGCGCTTCGCCGGCGTGCAGAAGGTGATCTGCCTCAAGGGCGACAGCGGCGAGCTGCTCCCAAGGATCATGGCGCGGGTATCGGCTCCGACGCTGTTCTGGCTCGACGCGCACTACTCGGGACCCGAGACGGCGCGTGGCAAGTCGGATACGCCGATCCTGGAAGAGCTGAAGACAATCCTGCGCCACCCTTCACGCGGCCACGCGGTGCTGATCGACGATGCGCGCGAGTTTGGCATGGATCCCGACTACCCGACGATGCGCGACGTCTGGGACCTGGTGCGCCGGGAGCGTCCGGACTGCTCCGTCGACGTGGCGATCGATATGGTCCTCATCACGCCAGGCCGGTCGGGAGCTGGAGCTGATTGCCGCAGCCCCCACCAGGGCGATCCTTGCGGCCAGGCTCCCCATGACCCTCCACGCTGGGTCGCGACCTCCGAACCGCCGCCTCCGGCCAAGCCTGCCGGGCCCCCTTCCGCCGACCTGCCGCTCGCCGAGATCGTCGATTTCAACCAGCGTTCCCGGGACCGCTGGGTCGCCGAGATTGCCCGCTCCGTGCCGCCCGGGGCGCGGGTCCTCGACGCCGGCGCTGGCACGTGCCCCTACCGCAGCCTCTTCGCCCACACGGACTACAAGGCCCACGACTTCAAGCGGTACGAGGGCGTGAAGCTGGGCGGATCGACCGGGTACGGGGACATCGACATCGTGTCCGAGATCGACCACCTGCCCGTCGAGGACGGCGCTTTCGACGTGGTGCTCTGCACCGAGGTGCTGGAGCACGTCCACGATCCGGCCGCGGCTGTCGCCGAGATGGCCCGCGTCCTGCGGCCCGGGGGGCGGCTGGTGCTCACCGCGCCACTGGGATCCGGCCTGCACCAGCTCCCGTTCCACTTCTATGGCGGCTTCACGCCCGCCTGGTACAACCGGTTCCTCCCCGCCGCCGGCGTGCGGGTCGTGCGCATCGTCCCGAACGGACGCTTCTTCAAGCTGCTGGCCCAGGAGACGGCGCGCGCGGCTCACTTGATTGCGTCTGCCAAGCCGCCCCCTCCTGGCGTCACGCCGGAGATCCTCCATCTGGTAGCGGAGTCCCTCCCGCGGTGGTTCTTCGGGCTCGACGATGTGCTCCCGCACGATCAGTTCACCGCCGGGTACTTCGTCGAGGGCGTGAAGGGGGGGGGCGAGCGCTCTCGCTCCGAGGCTCAGCCAGCCTCCGCCCGGGCCTTCGAGACTCCCAGGGCGAGCACGGGCGCGCCTCTGCAGAGGTCAGGCGTGAGCTCAGTTCCCGAGCACGCGCTGGGCGAGAGGACCCCGGCTACCGCGAACCGGGACGCCGCACCGCTGGCGGATGTGTCCCGGCCGACGCCCGTCTTCGCAGCCTCGGCGCGGGCGCGGCCGACGCTTCCCGCGCGTCCCAAGGCACCCTCCGAGACGCTCGACGTTCTCACCGGAGCCGGCATCTGGCGGCCGGGCACTCCGCTCCGCCTCCACTTCGGCTGTGGGGAGCGCGCGCTCGACGGCTACGTGAACGTTGATCTGCCGGCAGGCCCAGCAGAGCTCCTCGAGACCCGGGCCGACGTCTACGGAGACGTCACGGCGGTGCGATTCCCTGCCGGGTCCGTGGACGAGATCAGGTCCCACCACATGTTCGAGCATTTCCCCCGGGTGGACGCTTTGGCCCTCCTCATCCGCTGGCATCAATGGCTCAAGCTCGGCGGCAGGTTGGTCATCGAGACTCCAGACCTGTTGGGCTCGGCGCTCACTCTGGTCAGCGATCGGCCGTTCCGGATCAAGATGGGGGTTGTCCGGCACCTTGCCGGCGATCAGTCGGCCCCTTGGGCCTTCCACGTGGACCACTGGTTCCCCGAGCGCTTTCGTGTCACGCTGGGTGCGCTCGGGTTCGGGCCTGTGGATGTCCAAACCTCAGCCTGGCCCCATCCTCCGTACCTCTCCAACGTGACGGCGGTAGGAATCAAGGCGACGACGCTCCCCGAGTCCGCGCTCGCCGACCGCGCGGCGATCCTTCTCGAGGACAGCACCGTCGCCGCGAGCGAGGCTCCTGTCCTGGAGAGCTGGCGTTCCCAGCTCTACTCGCGCCTTTCCGCCGACGGGGCTGCATCGCTCTGAGCCGCCGCCCATCGCGAGAGATCGGACGGTCCTCACCGGTCCGCGGGAATCCTGACAAGCGCCCGGCGCACCATGAAACGGTCCGGAACCGCTTGGGAGATGAGGTCTCCGCCCGCGTCACTCCTCGAACACGGGAGCGTCCTGGAACCGGTGCCCCTCGGCGTCTTTCGCGGACACGAGCGGAGTGGCGCCCTGGAGCGGCCAGGCGATCCCGATCTCGGTGTCATCCCATCGAATGCAGCGCTCGTCCTCCCGGTGCCAGTAGTCGGTGGTCTTGTAGAGGAACCCGGCGGAGTCGGAGAGCACCAGGAAGCCGTGGCCGAAGCCTTCGGGGATCCAGAGCTGCCTCTTGTTCTCGGCGGAGAGGATCTGGCCGACCCAGCGGCCGAAGGTGGGCGACGACCGGCGCAGGTCGACCGCCACGTCGAAGACCTCACCCTCCACGACCCGGACGAGCTTCCCCTGCGGGTGCGGCAGCTGGTAGTGCACGCCGCGGAGCACGTGCCGCGACGACCGGCTGTGGTTGTCCTGGACGAACTCGACCTGTCTCCCGACGGCCGCGTCGAAGCGGGCGCGGTTGTAGCTCTCGAAGAAGTATCCCCGGCTGTCGCCGAAGACCGACGGCTCCAGGACGAGGACGCCGGGGAGCTCCGTGGGGATGGCCTTCATCAGTAGACCCTGCTGCCGAGAAGGCCGACGAGGTACTGGCCGTAGCTCGACTTCCCGAGCGCCCTGGCGTTCGCCTCGAGCCGGCCGTCGTCGATCCAGCCCTGGCGCCAGGCCACCTCCTCCGGACACGCGACCTTCAGCCCTTGCCGCTTCTCGATGGTGGCGATGAACTGGCCGGCCTCGAGGAGCGACTCGTGGGTCCCGGTGTCGAGCCAGGCGTAGCCGCGCCCCATGATCTCGACGGCGAGCTGCCCGCGCTCCAGGTAGAGCCGGTTCAGATCGGTGATCTCCAGCTCGCCGCGGGCGGAGGGGCGAATCGTCCGGGCGAGGTCCACCACCTGCTCGTCGTAGAAGTAGAGGCCCGTCACGGCGTAGCGCGACTTGGGCTTCGAGGGCTTCTCCTCGATGCTGACCGCCCGGTGATCCGCGTTGAACTCGACGACGCCGTACCGCTCCGGATCGGTCACCGCGTACGCGAACACCGTCGCGCCCTCCCCGCGTCCCCCGGCGGTCCGCAGGATCTGCTGCAGGTCGTGGCCGTAGAAGATGTTGTCCCCGAGCACGAGCGCGGACGGCCCGCCGCGCACGAAGTCGGCTCCCAGCACGAAGGCCTGGGCGAGGCCGTCCGGGCTTGGCTGCACGGTATAGGAGATGTGGATCCCCCAGGCCTGACCGTCGCCGAGCAGCTGGGCGAACCTGGGCGTGTCCTGCGGCGTGGAGATGACGAGGATGTCCCGGATCCCGGCGAGCATGAGCGCCGTGAGCGGGTAGTAGATCATCGGCTTGTCGTAGACCGGAAGGAGCTGCTTCGACACCGAGAGCGTCGCCGGATAGAGGCGCGTGCCGGAGCCGCCGGCCAGGATGATGCCCTTGCGGTCTTTGCCCATGCCGCTTGCTC
>Ga0209048_10003546_pt1 | contig 15134 bp, 14 predicted proteins | sample FrelakmetCRP12CR_FD_187146 | JGI IMG/M metagenome (GOLD analysis project Ga0209048, IMG submission 187146) | Freshwater lake sediment microbial communities from the University of Notre Dame, USA, for methane emissions studies - CRP12 CR (SPAdes)... | ecosystem: Environmental > Aquatic >... | reverse complement strand
CGGCCGGCCACTGCTGTCGGTGTTCCATTTACCTCCGGAGATCGAAGCACTGGCTCTGGAATTCTGGTTTCCGCGCATGCTGGGTGCAGTGGGAGGCGTCGCGTTGTGGGCCGTGACCGGCTTCTTCAATGGGATCGGACGGACGGGTGTCACGCTGGTGATCATGCTTTGCGTGGCCATCGTCAACGCGCTGCTGAATCAACTATTCATCTTCGAATTCGGATGGGGCGTAGCGGGCGCAGCGTGGGCTACCGGAGCCGCGCAGCTCGTCGGTGTAGCCGTTGCGATGGTGGTATTTCTGGGTCGTCAAGTACGTCTGGAATTCGATTGTCACCGGCGCTGGAAGCCCGAACCCAAGGCGCTGTGGCGAATCGTTGCGCTAGGACTGCCCATGGGCCTGTTCCCTGCCGCGGATCTGATCGGACTGGCATTGTTCCAACTGATGCAGGTCGGTCTGGGCGCAGTCCCCGGTGCCGCTACGCAGATCGTGATGATGATGACGTCGATCGCCTACATGCCGGCCGTGGGCATCGCCATTGCAGGCACCACGCTGGTCGGACAATCCATCGGCGCGGCAGATCGCAACTGGGCGGGCAAGGTCGGCAGCGCATCGATACGACTGAACGTGGCATACATGGGTTTGGTGAGCATCGTGCTCGCCCTTGCCGGGCCCTGGTTGCTGCCGCAGTTCGTTTCGCCGTCCGATCCGAACGCCGAGGCGGTGGTCGCGCTTGGGCGAACGCTGCTCTGGATCGGCGCGGCGTACCAGATCTTCGATGGCGTGAACCTCGGCTCCGGGTTTTGCCTGCGGGGCGCGGGCGACGTGCGCATACCGACGCTGCTCGTCGTCATAGTGTCCTGGTTCGGTTTCATCCCACTGGCGCACATGCTGAGCTTCGCGCCCGGAGAGGGCTGGGTGCACTTTCTCCCGCAATTCGGCTTCGGGACCGTCGGCGGCTGGTCCGCCTTGCTGCTTTACACGCTGGCGTTGGGAACAACCATGCTGCTGCGCTGGCGCTCGGGTGCGTGGCGACGAATCGAGCTGCGCTGACGTCGTACTTGCACGGCATTTGCGCACGCTTGCCTCGACAATTTGGCGGGTATAGTGTTACGTATGACCAAGCTGTTTCTACTGCGCGCGCGGCAATTGCTTACAGCAATCTGTTGCTGGCTTCCGTTGACGATCGCTCCACTTGCCGGTGCGCAGAATCCTGCGGATGGGGCAATCCTGCTGGTCGCCTCCCCGGAGCTGAGGGATCCCAACTTCGCGCAGACCGTAGTGCTGGTGCTGTTCCCCGAAGAGGGCGGACCGCTCGGAGTCATTCTCAATCGGCAGACCCGCATGACGCTCGCGGAGGCTTTCGGGGACGAGCCGCAGCTGCGGCAACGGCCGGATAAGGTTTATTTCGGTGGACCCGTACGTATCAACGCGCTGATGTTCCTGTTCCACAGCGGGGATACGCCGCGCAATGCCCTGCCCGTTCTCGATGATTTGTATTTCAGTGGTGATGGGTCGTTACTCGATGAGGTCCTCGCGCGCAAGAAAGGAACGGTGGAGCGCTTCTTTGTGGGCTGCTCCGGATGGGCGCCGGCGCAACTCGATGCGGAGATCGCGCGGGGCGGCTGGTACGTCCTGCCGGCGGACCTGGATACGATCCTGAAGGCCGATCCGAAGACCATGTGGCGTCTGCTGTTGGCTCGGGCGACGGCGGTCAAGACGTGAAGGGCCGTGGTTCGTGGTTCGTGGTTCGTGGTTCGTGGTTCGTGGTTCGTGGTTCGCAGTAGTGTATGTTGATCGGTGAGTGCGGAGTACGTGCGTTACATATCTACGAGGTAGAACGAGAAAATAACCAAGCACTAACCACGAGCCACGAAAAACGGAGCCGCCATTGTCGAGACAATTCAGAACGGTCCTAGTGACAGCCACTATTTGCATCCTCAGCTATGCGGCGACTCCCGCTCTCGCCGAAGTCTCGTGCCCCGATCAACTCAGTGTCCAGCAGCGCGCGGACCCGCCTTCGGGATGGTCAGTGAGTTATCAGGAGACCGCGCCGCGTCTGTCTGCCGTCACGATATTCGACGGGCCACCGTCCAACCGGGTAAGTCTGAAGTATGCCAAGCGTCGGCAAACCACGAGGGAGCTGATATTGACCTGGTCGCTTCCCGATACTCCTCGGACCTATTATCTGCAGTGCGGCTACGAGCGCACGTCAGCGCAAATCAGCTCGCCCTTGCCTCCGGGAGTACGCGAATGCGAGATCGTCATGGATCGCACGACCTCCTATCCTGGTGGCGGGCTCGCCGTCAAGCGCATGAATTGTCATTGACATCCCACCCTCACAACTACGTCTGCGGCGCGCCTGCTGGCGCCATCTAACGAGGAAACCCATGCGCATGCCGTTTTTCCGCCGCGCCACGCACCGGTATTTGCTTACCGCGCTGCTTGCATTGCCATGCATCGCTATCGCGCGCGAGTGCGCTGAATCTATCCCCGACTTGTTCGAGCGCGCATCCCCCGCTGTGGTGATGATCTCCGGCCAGGCCATCAACCCGTTTCGTCTGCGCGATCGCGTGGGACGCGCACTTGGATCGGGTTTCATCATCGACGAGAAGGGCTTGGTGCTCACCAACTCCCACGTCGTGTACGGCTTGCAATCGCTGTCGGTGAAACTCGACGATGGCACCGTCGTGGTCGCTCGCCTGATCGGAGCGGATCCCATTTTCGACGTAGCCCTGATCCAACTGCCCAAGCCCGAGCGCGGCAAGTTTCCCACCGTAAAGCTGGGCGACTCGGATAAGGCGCGCCCCGGCGAGGAGATCATTGCGATCGGGAATCCGCTTGGATTGGATCAGACCGTTACGCGCGGCATCATCAGCGGGATCAATCGCATCCTGCCTGACACACCGCTCTCGCTGACCGAACCCTTGATCCAGATCGACGCGGCAATCAATCCAGGCAACTCAGGCGGCCCGCTGCTCAACCGCTGCGGCGAGGTAATCGGCATCAACACCTCGATCGTGCCCGAAGCACAGAACATCGGCTTCGCCGTGCCCATTAATCTGGTGAAGTCGCTGTTGCCAGCCCTGATGAAAGAGGGTCGCGTCATTCGGCCATGGGTCGGCTTCCATGGCCAGGTGATCGGTGCCGATGTCAGACGGATTCTCAAACTTCCTCTGGTCGACGGGTTATTGGTGGAAGTCGTGGAGCCGGGTAGTCCGGCAGAGAAAGCGGGTGTCCGAGGGGGCTCGCTGGAATTTTCCATCGGCGGCGATTCACTGCTGCTGGGCGGAGACGTCATCGTCAGCATCAACGGCACCCCTGCAAACGATCCAGACAAGTTTGCGACACTCATGCGCGGTCTCAAAGTCGGCGATAAGCTGAAGCTCAAACTGTATCGCGATGAGAAGTATCTGGAAGTGGACTACGTGCTGCCCGAACGCCCTCTCCTGCCTGGGGACTTGCCTCCTTCGCACTCGTACTTGCCGGGCGGAAACACGGTGCAACCGTGAGCTTACCTGAACTTGTTACGCTTCCACGCGCTCCCACGTAATGACCGGCGCTGCGACGCGCCCTGCCATCAGAACCGGTTCGCCTTCCAGGATCAAACGTGCACCCTCGAACGCCACTCGTCTGAATTGCGTGCTGCCGACAAGATTTGGAACGAGTGCCAGCTCGATGTGATGCCTCACCGCGTGCTCGGCTTCGTCCACTTCGTATTGGCCGGCATAGCCGAAGTACCCGGCCGATGCAGCCGTGAGTTCAGCCTGTGTTGCCGTGCTTGCAGCACCGCCCGTGAACAGTGAACGTCCCGGCACCATCAAGTTTGCCGACATGTACCCGTCCGCCATATACATGATGAAGCCGATGGCGTTGCGCCCCATGGGCTGGATCGCCGACCCGTCGATGCCCACTGTCTCATATGAGATCAGGCGCCAGGTTCCAAGCAACTGCTCGCGTATTGTCGACACGGACATGACCTCACCAAAGAATCTGTCGGATGCTCCGATTCTATTCTCCATCGGAGGTTGCGTGCACGCCTGGTTGATGCGACCCTTATCCCCTTCCGGAAAGAGAGTGATCGCAAAATGCGTGTGATGGTCTTGGGAGCAGGTGTAGTCGGCGCAACCAGCGCGTGGTATCTGGCCGAGGCTGGTCACGAGGTGACCGTGGTGGATCGCCAACCGGCTGCGGGGCTGGAGACGAGCTTCGCCAATGGTGGCCAGATTTCGGTGAGCCAGGCCGAGCCCTGGTCGAATCCGGCCGCACCGCTCAAGATCCTGCAGTGGCTGGGCCGGGAGGATGCACCCCTGTTGTTTCGCCCACGGGCGAGCCTGCGGCAATGGGGATGGGGCATACGCTTCCTGCTGGAATGTCTCCCTGGTCGCACGCGCCAGAACACGATCCAGATCCTGCGGCTGGCTGTGTTCAGCGGCAGGCAACTCAAGGCACTGCGTGCAGCCACCGGCATCGAGTACGATCATCTCGAACGCGGCATCCTGCAGCTCTACTATTCATCGGAAGAGTACGCAAAGGCGATCGCGCGCGCCGAACTGATTCGTAAGGGCGGCGTGGCACTGGACGTCAAGAGCGCCGAAGAGTGCCTGGCGCTCGAACCGGCCCTTGGCCATAGCCGCGAGCGGCCAGTCGGCGGTACGTTCGCGCCGACGGACGAATCGGGCGATGCGCACATCTTTACGCAACGACTCGCGGCTCTGTGCGCTGCGCGCGCCGTGCAATTCCGGTACAGCACTTCAATCGACCGATTGGAGACGGCGGCTGGCAAGGTCTCGGGCGTGCAGATCCGTAACACGGCCGGTGCGCCGGAAACTATGCAGACCGACGCGGTGCTGGTATGTCTCGGCACCTGGACGCCCTTCCTCCTGGAACCACTTGGCATTCGAGTACCGATCTATCCGGTCAAGGGGTACTCCGTCACGATTCCGATTATTCGTCCAGAACGAGCGCCCAGCGTTTGCATCACGGACGAGGGTCACAAGCTCGCCATCTCGCGACTCGGTGATCGCCTGCGCGTCGCGGGCACGGCGGAACTCAGTGGCTACGACGCTTCCGTCAACCAGGTTCGCTGCAACGCCTTGCTGGAACGAACCAAGGTGTTGTTTCCGGATGCGGTCGACTTCGAACGCGCCCAACCTTGGGCGGGCTTGCGCCCCGCTACACCAGGCAATGTTCCGGTGATCGGACGCACGCGATTGGACAATCTCTACATCAACGCTGGCCACGGCACGCTGGGCTGGACCCTCGGCTGCGGTTCAGGGAAAGCCATCGCGGACATCATCAGCGGAACGCGACCACCGGTGGATTTTCGATTTGCTGGTATGGGGTGATCGTCGGAGCAACTCGAAAAACCTCAACGCAGAGGCGCGGAGGACACAGAGGACGCAGAGGATTCCGTGCTGTCTTTGCCTTCCCAGAATTGCGACGAAGGCTCTCAGATCGCTCTTGGTGGAAGGTAGTTACACGCCGTGTGTGCTGCGGCTATCTTGCGGCGCCTGCTCGCGATCGAACATGCCATAGTCGCGAATGACGCTCGCCACGCGGAGCCGATAGTCGGAGAACACGCCGCCGCGACCCTTTGCCTGGGCCATGCGATGCACGGTGAGGTTGCGCCACGCCTGCACGGCCTTCTCGTCCCGGAAGATGGACAGCGAAAGGATCTTGCCCTCGGTGGTGAGACTCGAGAAGCGCTCGATCGAGATGAAGCCATCGATCTTTTCCAGTTCCGGACGCAGACTCGCGGCAAGGTCGAGATATTCCTGCTTGCGCCCCGCAGCAGGGAAAACTTCGAAGATGATGGCGATCATGGGTGGATGTCTGTGATTGGTTAGCTTCCTGAACAACGCGTGTGCGAGAGAGATCCCGCCGCCTTCGCCCAATCCGATGAGGGGCTAGAATTGTAGTCCCCGGTCAATCCGGATGCCACGATGCGCTTGTTCCGCCCCGCAGTCTCCAGCCTGTTGTTGTTCTGTGTCGCCGTTTTCGTCCAGGATGCCGTGAACTGCGAGGACGCAATGCCTGCGCGCGGCGAATACGGACGAGTGGCCTCCGGCCTGAACGACGAACAACGCCAGAAATTTCTCAAAGGCCAGGAAAGTTTTCATCAGCGCTGGGTGGTGAAACCATCGATTCTCGGTCTATGGGGACGCGGTCCGACATCCAACGCCGAGGTGTGCACCGATTGCCACGAGGACAACGGTCGCGGGCGCCCGCCCGTGAGTCTCGGTGAACCGGCACAAAGCCTCGTGGTCCGATTGAGCATACCCGGTACCGGACCTCACGGCGGCCCGAACCCGCACCCGGTTTACGGCGACCAACTGCAGACACAAGGCATCCTCGGCATCGTCCCCGATGAGGGAGAGGTGCGGGTGGAGTGGAAGGAACAATCCGTGGCGTTCACCGACGGAGAGATCGTCGTGCTTCGCGCACCCGTGGTGGAATTCTGGCATCTGAACTTCGGCCCGATTGGTCCACAGACGATGATTTCGCCGCGCCTTGCGCCGCCGGTATTCGGCCTGGGTTTGCTCGAAGCTGTCCCGGAGGCGGCGATATTTGCGATGGCAGAGCAACAAAAGGCGCTGGGAGTCGCGGGACATCCGAACATGGTGTGGGACGCGATCGCCCAACGCCCGACGCTCGGTCGATTCGGCCTCAAGGCGAATCAACCGAGCCTGCGGCAGCAAATCGCCAGCGCCTTCATCAACGATCTGGGTGTGACCTCCTCCGTTTACCCAAACGAAAACTGTCCGGAGGCACAGGTCCAATGCAGACAATTCCCACCGGCCGGATATCCGGAACTCACCAACGGGCTATTGGACGGACTCGAATTCTATGTGCGGGCGCTCGCGGTACCGGAGCGCCGCAACGTGGACGATGCCGATGTGCGTCGCGGTGAGCATTTGTTCCAATCGGCGCAATGTGCTGTGTGCCACATCCCCGAGATCACGACCGGTGAGTTTCCCGCCCTTCCTCAGCTAGCACGACAAACAATTCACCCGTACACTGACCTATTGCTGCACGACATGGGCGAGGGACTCGCCGATGGCAGACCCGATTTCCGGGCAGGTCCGCGGGACTGGCGCACGGCCCCCTTGTGGGGTCTTGCCCTTTCGGAACGCGTGAACGGCAACGCCTACCTGTTGCACGACGGACGCGCCCGCAACGCGACCGAGGCGATCCTCTGGCATGCAGGCGAGGCCCAAGCGGCGCGCGAGGCCTTCCGCACCATGTCGAAGAAGGATCGCGCAGCCTTGCTGGCATTTGTCGGATCGCTTTAACCCACGCACCTCCTTGTCCATGTCTCGCCTGCACCTGCTCTTCGTCGCAACTCTGTATCTCGCGCTGGCGGCGGTCGCCGCCCCAGTTGAGCAACCGCACTCGGAAGCCGAGCTGATTCCGGAGCGCACATCGATCGCGCCTGGAGCGATTCTCACTGTGGCCCTGCGCCTGCAGATGGAGGATCACTGGCATGTGTATTGGAAAAATCCGGGCGACGCAGGCATGCCTACGAGTATTGCGTGGACGCTGCCTCCTGGATACGTGGCCGGACCCATCCAGTGGCCGGCACCGCAGCGCATCGACACCGGGCCGCTGACCAGCTACGGGTATGAGCGCGAAGTCGCGCTGCTCACCGATATCCTCGTACCCGAGAGCGCGAGGCCCGGCACGCAAGTGCCGATTCGCGCCAAAGCCGATTGGCTTGTATGTCGAGAAATCTGTATCCCGGCGAGCGCAGAGTTCGAACTGTCGATGCCAGTGGCAAATCAGAGCGGATCTGCGGACCCGCGGTGGGTGCCGACGTTTGTCGCTGCCCGCAGTCGAATTCCAGCGCCGCTTGGCAACTGGCAGGCGAATGCGTACCGTCAGGGGAACGACTTCGTCATTCGGCTCTTCACCCAGGGCAACGCGCAATCGATCGATAAGCTCGCATTCTTTCCTGATAGGGAAGGTGTCATCGCGAATGCGGGCGAGCAAAAGCTGACGCGCAGCGTAAACGGATACGACTTGCGCGTTGCCGTCGCGCCGCAGCCTATCGGCGATGCCACCACGCTGGCAGGCGTCCTCGTCGCAGAGCCCCGGTTAGGCGACGCACGCGCGGTGGAGATCGCCCTCGATGTCCAACGTGGCGCGTTACCAGAATCCGCTTCAACAACTTCCCACGTCGGCCTCGCTGCAGCTATCGCACTCGCATTCGGTGGCGGTCTGCTGCTGAACCTGATGCCCTGCGTGTTCCCCGTCCTCGCGATCAAAGTGGTGGGCGTCATCCAGCAGGCTCATGGCGATCCACGCAAACTGCGCACGCACGGTTTGCTATTCGCACTCGGCGTCGTGCTGTCGTTCTGGGCCATCGCCGGCCTGCTTCTGGGCCTGCGCGCTCAAGGAACCAGCCTGGGCTGGGGATATCAACTGCAGTCGCCCGCGATCGTCGCCGGTCTCGCGGTGCTGTTCTTCGTATTGGGTTTGAACCTGAGCGGAGTATTTCAGATCGGGCTCGGACTGCAGACTCGCGCCGGCAGCATTCGTGCATCCGGTGCCCACGCAGACGCACTGCTCACGGGCTTGCTCGCAACCGTCGTGGCCAGTCCGTGTACTGCGCCATTCATGGGGGCGGCCGTCGGATTCGCGCTGGTGCAACCCAGCCTGTATGCGATGCTCGTGTTCACCGGCCTCGCCATCGGCATGGCATTGCCTTACGTGATTTTGTGTTTCCTCCCACGGCTCATCCGGCGCTTACCGAAACCGGGGCCATGGATGGACACCCTGAAACAGCTCCTCGCTTTTCCGCTCTATGCAACCGTCGTGTGGCTGGTGTGGGTGCTCGGTCAGCAGGTTGGCGGTGACGGCGTCGCTCGTCTGCTGGCCGGCCTGGTGACTATCGCGGCCGGGTTGTGGGCACTCGGACGCCGTCCTCATTCGAGACGTGCCATTCGCGCCGGTGTAACAGTCGCAGCGATTGCATTGATCCTCGGCGGCATCTCACTCGGCTGGCCGCGTGGGGAACTCGGCAAGACCAGTCCCCAACGCGCGGAGGGACAGTGGCAGCCCTGGTCCGAAGCCGCGGTGCAAGCGGCCCTCTCGCAAGGACGCCCGGTATTCGTCGACTTCACCGCCGCATGGTGCGTAACCTGCCAGGTGAATAAGCGCCTCGTGCTGCATTCCGACGAGGTCGATCGGCGTTTTACGGAGCTCGGGGTGGTCCGCCTGCGCGCCGATTGGACCAATCGAGACTCAGCCATCACCGCTGCGCTGGCGGGGCTGAACCGCAGCGGCGTTCCGGTGTACGCTGTGTATACACCGGCTCGGCGTGAACCCGTGTTGCTGCCCGAGGTACTCACGCGAGCTACTGTATTGGATGCACTGGCCTTGATCTCAGGCGGGCCCGAGGCCCTTCCAGCTGCGCCCCAAGCTGTGCAGGCTTCTACTATGATTTCGAACTCGGACCCAATAGGTTTGAACATGAATAAGGAGACACCATGAAGCAACTCTTCGCCTGGACCCTCTTGACCATTGTTGCGTTCAGCCCACCAACCGCTTTTGCGAATGTCGCCTCCGGCCAGCCGGCGCCGGAGTTCACCCTCACGGATATTCAGGGCAAGCCGCAGAAACTATCGGCCTACAAGGGAAAATACGTGGTGCTGGAGTGGTTCAATTCCGAGTGCCCATTCGTGCAGAAGCACTACGAAAGCGGCAACATGCAATCGCTGCAGAAACGCTATGGCGACAAGGGCGTGGTTTGGTTGACCATCAACTCGACCAGCACCGACAGCAGCAACTACCGCGACCCGGCGCGCTCCCAGCAGATCGTCAAGGATTGGAAGATCAATTCCGCCGCGCTGATGCTCGACACCGAGGGCACGGTGGGTCATGCTTACGGTGCTCGCACGACGCCGCACCTGTGGGTGATCGATCCGAGCGGCAAGGTCATCTACACCGGCGGCATCGACGACAAAGCGACGTTCCGTGCCGATGATGTGAAGACCGCCAAGAACTTCGTCGCCGTGGCATTGGACGAGAGCATGAGCGGCAAGCCGGTCAGCGTGCCCTCCGCCGCGCCCTACGGCTGCTCGGTCAAATACAAATACTGAGGCAAGCGATGGATCTCAAGAACTACCCGCTCGACGCGTTGATGGAAATCACTGCGCGCCCCGGCATCGTGTTCGTCAAAGGCCAGGGCTCCTGGCTGTGGGATCACGCGGGTCGCCGCTATCTCGACTTCGTTCAGGGGTGGGCGGTCAACACCTTGGGTCATTCACCGGCCGCACTGGTCGAGGCGCTCTCACGCCAGGCGGCCACGCTCATCACGTGCAGCCCAGCATTCTTCAATGAGAGCAGCGCGCGATTGGCCGCCACGCTGGTTCGGCACAGCTGCTTCGACCGTGTGTTCTTCGCCAACACCGGCGCCGAGGCCAACGAAGGTGCGATCAAACTCGCGCGCAAGTTCGGCGCCAAGAATCGTAACGGCGCGTACGAGATCATTACCTTCGAGGGCGCCTTCCACGGCCGCACGCTCGCTACGATGTCCGCTTCGGGCAAAAAACAATTCGATGTGCTGTTCGAACCGAAGGTGCCAGGATTCCCCAGAGCAAAGCTGAATGACCTGGCTTCCGTCGAACAACTCATCGGCGACAAAACCGTCGCGATCATGCTGGAGCCTATCCAGGGCGAGGCCGGGGTCTACGTGGCGACCGATGAATTCCTGCGCGACCTGCGTTCGCTCACGACCAAGCACGGGCTGCTCCTCATCGTCGACGAAGTGCAGACTGGGATCGGCCGCACCGGCAAGCTGTTCGGGTACGAGCACGCAGGGATCGAGCCGGACATCATGACCTTGGGCAAAGGTATCGGCGGCGGCGTACCGCTGGCTGCGCTTCTAGCAAAGGAAGCGGCGTGTTGTTTCGAACATGGCGATCAGGGCGGCACCTACAACGGCAATTCCCTTATGACAGCAGCAGGCTCGGCGGTGCTCGAGGCCGTACTCAACCCTGCGTTCCTGACGAACGTGCAGGAGTCGGCCGAGTACCTGACGGGTGCGCTGAAGGCGCTATCAACAAAACATGGACTGGGCGAAGTGCGCGGTCGCGGCCTGTTGCAGGCGCTGGATCTGCGTGCACCGATCGGGTCGGCAATCGTGGAGAAGGCGCGCGATAAAGGCGTTCTGTTGAATTCTCCACGGCCCGATACTCTGCGCTTCATGCCAGCGCTGAACGTAACGCGCGCAGAGATCGATGCAATGGTCGAAGTGCTCGACGCGACGCTGGTAGAGATCAAGACTGCAGCTGCGGTGGCCGTGCCCACGGCTTGACGAGGGGCTGTCAAGAACGATTGAACCTTGAAACACGGAGGTCACGGAGAACACGGAGGACGACAAGATCGACAATTGAAAGGCCCAAAAGGTGGCTGCGGGGGCCGTACCCGAGCTTATGCTTGCTTCCCGTCGCTCTCTGCGCCCCCTGCTGTAGCTAACTAAGATCTTGCTTTCCTCCGTGTTCTCCGTGACCTCCGTGTTTCGAGGTTTACCTGACGCTAAATCCGCAATCGACCCTCGCCCACCGGAGCCAAATGGAGCAAAAAACGCGTACTGAACGCACCATCGCGGTGATCGCTCTGGCCGCTCTGGCCACCGGCTGCGTGTTGGTACTGAAACCCTTCGCCTCCGCCATCTTGTGGGCAGTCGTGCTCACCTATTCGACCTGGCCCGTATACCAGCGCATCCGCAAGTGGCTGGGAGGACGCGCGGGTTGGGCCGCGCTCGCCATGACGTCGTTGTTGGTACTGGTGGTGCTGCTGCCAATCACCTTGGTCGTCGCCAGTCTTGCCGACAATGCGGCGCCGATGGCCGAAGCCCTTGAGACGCTGCTCAAGCAAGGGCCACCCGAGCCGCCCGATTGGGTGGCAGGCATTCCGTTGATAGGACAAAGGCTGCAAGCCTACTGGCAGAGTTTCACGCATGACAGTGCCGGCATGATGACGGAGTTCGCGCGCCTGTTCGAACCGATGAAGTCTTGGTTGGTCAGCGGCGGGTTGAAACTCGGCGAAGGGGTGCTGTCCATGGCGCTGAGCATCGTGATCGGCTTCTTCCTCTATCGCGATGGCGACGCCGCGTCATTGGCGCTAGACCGCGCGCTGCGGCACATCTCCGGCGAGCGGGCGCAGCGCCTCAAGGAGGTGGCCGGCAACACCGTCCGCGGGGTTGTGTACGGTGTGCTCGGGACCGCGTTGGCGCAGGCGTTGGTAGCGTGGATCGGGTTGTTCATCGCAGGCGTCCCGGGTTCGTTGCTCTGGGCGGTACTGACATTCTTCCTGTCCATCGTGCCGGTCGGTCCACCCGTGGTCTGGATCTCGGCCACGGTATGGCTTGCCACGCAGGGGAGCACTGGTTGGGCCGTGTTCATGGCGCTGTGGGGTTTCTTCGCTATCAGCGGAGTGGACAACGTGGTCAAACCCTACTTGATCAGCCGCGGCAGCAGTCTGCCTTTCATCCTCGTACTGCTGGGGGTCCTCGGTGGCGTGATCACCTTCGGCCTCATCGGATTGTTCATTGGACCGACTTTGCTTGCGGTAGGTTATCGAATACTGCAGGAATGGATCGTGGGAGAAGCCAAGGTTGCGAGCCCGATCGCACCCGCCGATTGATCCCCGCAATTGATCCTCCCGATTGACCCTCGCGGTGCTGTCGCATTGCAACATCGAAAGTCGCGCGAACATTTGCAGTCGCAGTTTCGTGGGAGTAGCATCGTCGGCACTAACAAAAAAATATCGGCTGAGGTTTGGTGTCTCATCAGCGATGAGGAGGAACGCCATGTGCTTCGAGTTCGAATATCTGTATTGGGCCAAGCTGGAAGAAGAAGCGAAGAGCCGCAAGGAAGATGAGTTGCGTCGGCAGCAGAACGTGACGTCGAATTCTCCGCGCTCGCCGTCAGTGGAATCACCAGGTGAACAGTCGGAGTCCGTGCCAGCCTAGGCCAGACGATCATCATTGCCGCAGTAAAAAAGCCCCGCACCCGCGGGGCTTTTTTTACAGGACCTCGGGAGATTTGCATGTGGAATGTACGTAGCACACTGCTCGGTGCAACTGTGTTGCTGGGCGCATTGCTCCCGACGACACCGGTGCTCTGCGCACCTCTGCCGGAGGCAACGCCGGAGGACGTCGGCATGTCGTCGCAACGCCTCGAACGACTCGCTGCCACCATGCAAAGAGCGGTGGACTCGGGCGACCTCCCCGGCGTGGTGGTCATGATTGCGCGCAAGGGCAAACTGGTCTACCAGAAAAGCTTCGGCATGCAGGACAAGGCCAAGAATGTGCCGATGTCACTCGATTCCATTTTCCGCGCTTACTCGATGACGAAGCCGGTCGTAAGCGTGGCGGCGATGATGCTGTGGGAGGAAGGCAAGCTCTCGCTGGACGAACCGATCTCCAAGTACCTTCCCGAGTTCAAGGACATGAAAGTCGGTGTGGAGAGCTTCGATGCCGCGACCGGCAAGCAGACTTTCTACACCGTGCCGGCGAAACGGCAAATCACCGTGCAGGATCTACTGCGGCACACTTCGGGATTCACATATGGAACCTATGCCATCAACACGCAAGTCCAAAAGCTCTACAAAGAAGCGGGATTGTTCTCGCAGAAATGGACGCTGGAATCGTTCTGCAAGGAACTGGCGAAGCTACCGCTGATGTATGAGCCCGGCACGGTCTGGGAGTACAGTCATTCGAGCGACGTACTCGGACGCGTCGTCGAAGTCGCATCGGGCCAGCCGCTCGATGCGTTCCTCGCGGAGCGCATATTCAAACCGTTGAAGATGACCGACACCGCGTTTCAGGTGCCCCCGGAAAAGCAGGGGCGCATCGCGCAACCGCAACCCGATCCCAAAACCGGAACGAGCATCGAGTTGATCGACGTCACGCAGCCGGCGACTTTCTTCGCGGGCGGCCATGGGCTAGTCACAACCGCGAGCGATTACCTGCGCTTCGCTCAGATGCTGGGCAACGGCGGCGAACTGGAAGGTGCGCGCATACTCGGACCTCGCACCGTCGCCTACATGGCGTCGGATCACGTCCTGGCCGCGGGTATCTCCAAGGGCATCAACTGGATTCCAGGTGCGGGATATGGATTCGGGTTGGGGTTCGGCGTGCGCAAGGAACCTGGCGCCTCCGATTGGCCCGGCAGCGTCGGCGATTTCTTCTGGGCAGGTTACGCAGGTACCTACTTCTGGGTCGACCCGAAGGAACAGCTCGTGCCGGTGTTGATGTCGCAGGAAGTGACGCGGCGCCAGCATTATCGGGTCGTGTACCGCGACCTCGTTTATCAGGCGATCATGCAGCAGTAGTTGCGGTGCCAGAAACAGTAGCCCGAGCGGATATGTCCGCAAGCACCAGCCGCAGCGACTCCATTACCGCTCTGCGCAGCGCCGTCCATGGCGCGCCTGCTTGAAATACGTATCGTTGATTGATTTCCAGCTCGACGCCGATGTACGCGGCGGGTGAGAACTGCGCGCGAAAATAGTGCGTAAGGCCATCGCCTTTTCCCGCATAGGGATAGTTACGTCGTACCTTGAGCTTGGGTGCACACACCGCCAGGCTCTTCTTCCAAAGTTCGCAAAACTGCACCTCACCCTTGCGCGCGGGGTCGTACAGCAGGCCAATGTCCGCGTTTCGCACCTTGCCATACAGCTTTGGTGTGAAGCTGTGCGAGGAAATGTGCACCACGCCGATTCCCCTGGCGACGGCTTCCGAGACATGCTGGTGAGCTTCCTCGCGGTAAGGCGAATAGTAGCGCTCCACTATCTCACGCCGCTGCTGGTCGGATGCCGTCCAGATCGCTTTGCCATGGATAGTGGGATTGCCGAGCGATCGATTCAGGTCGACCAAGAGACGACTCACCTCGGACACGACCAGAGCCCCACCCAGCTTCGAGGCCAATTGTTTCGCCATGACTAGCGCGCCAGGATCGTACCCTCGATGAGAGTCGAGCAGAGCCGTGGAATCGCGAAACAAGGGTCGATAGGCAGCGGGGATGTGGTTGCCACCGTGCTCGCAAGTAATCAGGAGTTGGAGCGTCGGTGTCGACAGCTTCTTCACCGGCTTCGTCTATCGAGCGAGCCTACCAGCGCAGATCCGGAA
>Ga0209048_10003545_pt1 | contig 15138 bp, 14 predicted proteins | sample FrelakmetCRP12CR_FD_187146 | JGI IMG/M metagenome (GOLD analysis project Ga0209048, IMG submission 187146) | Freshwater lake sediment microbial communities from the University of Notre Dame, USA, for methane emissions studies - CRP12 CR (SPAdes)... | ecosystem: Environmental > Aquatic >... | reverse complement strand
GGGGTTCATACTGTCATCATCCTTGATAAAAGCAATAAATCTAAGCGATACAGTGCCGCTGACTTCACCGTCAACATGGGGATTCCTACTTATATCGATGATCAACATACTATAGCCCACAACAAGATTATGATTATCGACAAAGAGACTATCATTACGGGCAGTTTCAATTTCACAAAGGCGGCGGAAGAAAAAAACGCCGAAAATCTGTTGATTTTACATTCCAAGGAATTGGCGCAACGGTATATCACCAATTGGAATAAACACAAGATGCATTCAGAACAATATGACGGCAGGAAATAAACGTAGATGATTTTTTGAGGCATGAAAGTTCCAACAGGTTAACTGTTATATGTGAGCCTTAATGCCAACGCAGAAAATTTGATCTGCTGCACGGTATGCCTTCCCAGCGAGATTAATGATTAGGACTTTAGTGAGACTTGGGCACTATAACTGCGGCTTAACCGGCATAATGACTTCCGGCGAATCGCGCTCGGGCTTGTTTATTATTGACGAGACTTCGTGACACTCCATCTCATCTGAAGAATATGGTCTGAGTAGCGCCATCAGTCTATCCTTATCGCTGATACGTGGGTCCAACCACAGATCAGCTTTATCCTCAGGGATTATGGCCGGCATCCTATCATGAATCTGGCTCAATAGCTCGTTGGCTTCAGTCGTGATAATACTGCAGGTACAAATCGGTTCACCATCAGGGGATTTCCACGTATTGTAGAGGCCAGCGAATCCCATTGGCCTTTGAGACTTGAGACGGATGTACACGGGTATCTTAAGCTTGCCCTCGTGGCGCCATTCAAAAAAACCGTCTGCCACTACAAGGCACCGCTGCCGCCGAAATGCATCCTTGAACGCTGGCTTTTCGGCTACCGTCTCCGCCCTGGCGTTTATCATTTTGAATCCTATTTTCGGATCCTTGGCCCATGAAGGAAGGAAGCCCCATCGGCACTGAAGCAGATGTCGCTTTCCATCATCCTTAACTATTACTATTTCGCGAGATGGCGGAATGTTATAGCTAGGATGGTACTCGATCTCGCAATGATCGATTTTGAACAATTTCACTAATACCGCCGGATCGGAGTGAAGGTCAAATCGTCCACACATAGTATGCCTCGATTATTATTATTTTTATCTATCTTAGGATATTTTAGTAGTCTATAACTATTTAGCGAAAGCTTCCATGATTTCCATCCGTCGACATAAAATTTTGACCAATTCCTCGTTCATTAACTATATTGGGGGTTGCCACTGTGCCATTGCACGCATTTTCCACCCTAGTTCTGCCAATCGATGCGATTGATTCTGCCATGGATTCCGCTGCTGGGTGGCCACCTATTGCAGCGCTAACATCCCACTGTGGGTGAAAGACAGTTGGAGTTCGAGTTTAAATATGCACCACGATGCACTTTTGGGATTCAACGTCCACAAGACTGTCGGACAGTGTGATGAAGCACCGGCAAACATTCCAGAATAACGGACGGCTAAGAACAACAATTTTCAATAGATATATTTAAAATAATCTCTTTCATTATTTCCAGCGAGTTGCAGCGTCAAAACTGCTGCAGCATCAGGCCTGAAGATTTGCGTTCAGATCGGAATGACTCAACGGCAGGTTGATGTTTGGCTGGAAATCCGAACATTTCAATCTATCATTAGAGAGATTTTTAATGTAGAATATAGCCATTAGGAACGCAACTCATGCCCCAAAAAGTCAAAATATTGCAGGACACAGATGAGGAAGCGCATCAGCGCTTCCTGAAGTACACTGACGATAGAGCATCCTACATTTCTATTGCCACAGAATGTATTTCCCCAGGTAGTCGCGTCACATTCTGCATTTATTCTTTGCATGAACAGGCATTGGTTGCAACATGTTCTGCCAGCATCTCCGCTCCCATTGTAATCAGCGATGAAATGACGCGAAACTGCCGTCAGCTTTTTATTGAGTCCGACGACCTTCAGAAATATATTTCCTACTTATCCGAAATAATGAAAAAATATCCTCCCTCCAGTCCAGCAGGCACGGCGGTGCTTCAGGAAAAATCAAGAGTGGTAATGAAGGAAGTCTTTGAACAGCCTATCGATAGCCAGAAAATGAGAGCAGTGATGGAATTGTCCAGTGATATGGTGGAATGCGTATTAACGCGCGATGAAGTGCTTTTCGAGCTCCTGACAATTAAGCGTCAGGATTATCAGGTTTATGTGCATTCGGTCAATGTTGCCGTCTTCTCGCTGGCGCTTGGCAAACTTCTCGGCCTCGATAAGCAGAGACTTCGGGATCTCGGAATCGGCGCATTCCTCCATGATATCGGGAAACGAGACTTACCGAAGAAGATAATGGGTAAGATTGGTCTACTAACAGATGCCGAATACAAAATATATAAGAAGCATGTGCTGCAGGGTGTCAGATTACTTGAATCGACATGGAAGGTCCCTACCCCTTCTATTGTGGCGGTATCCCAGCACCATGAACGGATAAACGGCATGGGATATCCAAATGGGCTTGCAAACAACCAGGTCGAACTTTTCGGCAGGATTTTGTCTATTGCGGACTGCTTCGATAATCTCATATCTCCTCGGCCTAATAAATTTGCCCTAAAACCTTTTGATGCTGCAAATGTCCTCGTTGGCGAAAAAGGCAGTTTTGATCAGGAGATTCTGACGGCTTTCGTGAAGATGTTGGGCAGGGCTTAATTGATTCGACTCACTGCCAAGCTCAATAAAAGGTTTTCTGGAAGCCCTTCTTGCACATATATAATGTATTTGAATGACAGTAATATGCTTGCACCTGACTTGAATAATATTGCCATGCGGTATGAGCAAAGACATTGAGATCAATGTTAGGGCATATAACAAGCGGCAAAAAAGCACTATAGTGACGCAACGCTCAGTCTATTTTTGCCGTTGCTTTTTGAATGATATAGTGCTTTGTCTACAGCTTTGATGAAATCCTCATGGTTAGGCTTGCATTTTTTCGGATCGCACACGCAAACTCCCAAACTAACAGTCACCCCTATATTTACACCATTGATATTGACTGTATGAGTCTCTATCTTTTGCCGCACTCTTTCTGCAAAGCTAGCAGCCCCTTTGAGATCTGTTTCGGGTAATATAACGACAAACTCCTCACCACCGTATCGGGCTACAGTATCTGACCTGCGGCTTTCCTCCCATATTATCCCTGCGACTGCTTTCAATACTACATCACCGTCAAAATGGCCGTGATTGTCGTTGACTTGTTTGAAATTATCCACATCAATCATTATGAGGGAAACCGAATGCATGTACCGCTGTGATCTGATCATTTCGTTGTGAAGCTGCCTGTGAAAATATCTATAGTTGCATAGGCCAGTAAGACCATCGGTCCCCACAAGTTCGCTTAGTCTTTGATTTGCCTCTCTAAGTTCATTTGCAAGCATCTCCGCCTTGGCCTTTTCTTCTGCAAATCTCTGCATGAGCTGGTCATAAGTAAGATTTAGCCGGAACAGCTGCTCATTGGCTTCCTGAAGCAATTCGCTGAAAGGTCTGAGTTGTGAAGGTGGTATCTCAAAAATCTCTAATATTCCGGCCGCATCAGATGCCGCCTCATCGACCAGAGAATACACCTCTGTAGCATTCAAGTTGTACCTATCCTTCATCAAGACGCATAGACTTTCCATGCTTTCCCTATTCGCTTTGGCTACATAGATTTCTGACACCAAATCGCCAATCTGTATCAGACTCAGAAGATCGGCGTATTTGCCATTGCTGTTAACATCTTTGTGATGACAGGCTATAGGTTGGTAAATAGTTTCAGGGATGCCCCATAATTTGAGGGTTTCGCTGCCGATATCCTGGTGATCATAAGAAAATAACTGACGTTCAATGTCATAGTCCTTTACAGCAGTAGAGCGGACCTCTCTCAGCACTCTCAAATAATCATCCGGCCTGACGAGGCACATCAAAACCTTGCCAACGTCGGTGAGCAAGGCAACTATAAAAACATCGTCAGAAATTTGGCCCAGAAACTTTGCAGCGACGGTCGCCGCTACGGCTCTGATCACTGACCGTTTCCAAAAGTCTTCATAATCAAATCCTTCTGCCCCACCGCTACGCACACAATCGATAATGCTGAAGGACAGGGCAATGTTTATAACTACGTTCATACCAAGCACATCCACCGCACGATGAACGCTATTAACCTTTTCTTCCAAAGAATAAAAGGGTGAATTTGCGAAACTAAGAACCTTTACAGTAAGTGCAGGATCGATTGAAATAAGGTCAGATAGCTCCTGTGAAGAGAAGTTCCCCCTCGTTATTGTTTCAACGATTCTCATGGCAACAGCAGGAGGCGTTGGAAGCTTCACAGTGGTCTCAAAGTATGCACCGGAAGTGTTTGCAATAGGTATGAACTTTTTCATCATAAGTGACTTCTATAAATACCTCTTTATTCATGTGTGCGGCGAACTCTTTACTGAAGAACCCTTGTCAGTTGCCCAGCGTGCCTACGCTGAGTCTTTCCAGAGAAAAACAGAAATTATCTTATCGGCCCCTGCCAGCGTTGGAATGATTTGCTTTATGATTGGGCATAAGACGAACGCGGCGGGTGGGCTATTCCTTTTGTTTACAAGATAGTTTTCCTCATCTGCCAACTTGACAGACTTAATAACGCCATGAAAAGCAACATCACCAACTTTTAACGGCCCTAAAAACCAGCTGCCTCGTCCATCAGTATTGAGTGCTTGAAGGAAATAAGAGGTTACTCCACAATAATACCGTGTTTCCCCTCGATCATAATCTGTTACAAACATTGCTTTTCCCCCTGTGTCGCAGTCTCCGCTTTGGTAACACTATAACTCTATTATCTGTTATCGTCGAATAGAGGCGGTGCTTTAATGCCAGTTTATCTCCGCTCGCCCTCTGCATCCATCTCAACTCTTAAAAGCAACGATCGGAGGCAAATATTCAGTGTATCGTGTCTCCCAAAGAATCGTTGCTTGCAAGGGGACATGCAAAAAGGCCTTGTATATTCCTGAGGATGACCTTAAATTATTGCTCGGGATCATCAGAGAATATGAGCGAAGAATTTCACAGATATACAAGCCTCAACGTTAGAGTCTTTGAAACAAAGTATCGCGTTGATATCCGGGACTCGCAGCGATAAGATATCATCTTCCGCAAGTAACACTCAAAATCAGGAGGTCTGATGCCGCTTATACTCTCTATGCGCGACCAGAAGTCCCATTTGTAATTGTTTCACTGGCAAAATATCGTTATTAGAAAACCCTCCATTCCCTTAGAGACAGCCGACTTTCAGACTCAATTGTCATATGGCGAAAAGGGTAAGGGCTGTGTTATTGAGCGATAAGCATTGCAGGGATAATTATAAAAAACGGTCGGCTTCAAACACAGAAAGACCGGCGAAATTTGCGCCTTGCGGCACAAACAGTATATTCTTAAATCAGGAGTGGGCTACATATCCACTTATTTGCTTATTACTTCAATTAGGGTGCCTATCTGAAAAGACTGCAGGATATCTATCGGGCTAGCATTTCTCTTATCGGCGAAGAAACATGGGAAAATGTGGTTGCCTCGGCCAGTTGCATTGTTGATGCCGATATGATCCCGGATTTCCTCGTCAGAGTGACCGGCTCTCAGGGTCTGCCCCCTTTTATCTCCGAGCTGGCACGTCTTGAACTGACAATAGCCAGAATCGACGATGCAGATATCCCATGTAATACAGAGAGATTCGATGTAAATCCTGCGCTTGAATTGCTGCAGCTGCAATGGAGCAATCTGCCGGCAATCATCTCCGGCAACAATGATGCGCACAGTCCGACCCCTCTGCCGATCAAGCAGTTAGTATTGGTCTGGAAAAGCCCGTTTGACGGCGAGGTTAAATGCAGGCCGGCTGCGGATAAGGATTTGCTTGTGCTGAAAATAGCAGTTGAAGGCATACCTCCAAAAGCAGTTGCGGCCCGAGGGGCCGTCACTGTTGCATCCGTGGATGCCGCACTCGACAGTTCAGTAAAGCAAGGGATACTGCTATCACCGCCTTCACTGCTGAGGCGCGACCCTGCAATTATTTCGCCAACAGGACCCTTCGATGATTCTTTTTGCGTAGCGACCTCTTTCACACTGCAATGGCATATAACGCAGTCTTGCAACCTCCATTGCAAGCATTGTTACGACCGCAGCGGCCGCTCGGAACTCGATTTCGGGAAGGCACTTGAAATCCTTGGCGATCTTCATGACTTCTGCCGAAGCAACAATGTGAAGGGACGTATATCTTTTTCTGGCGGCAATCCACTTTTATATCCGCATTTCGATGATCTTTACCGAGCCGCGGCTGAGCGCGGCTTCGACATTTCCATACTTGGCAATCCGTCACCACGAAGCCGGATCGAAAAAATCGTCTCAATCCAGACCCCTGAATTTTTCCAAGTCAGCCTCGAGGGCTTGCAGGAGCATAATGACTCAATCCGGGGCCCCGGCCATTTCGAGCGGACTGTAAGCTTTTTAGAAGTGCTCAGGGAATTCGATGTTTACTCTATGGTGATGCTCACCCTGACGCGTGACAATATCGATCAGATACTGCCGTTGGGCAAGTTTCTTCAGGGCATTACCGATGCCTTCAACTTCAACCGTCTCTCCATGGTGGGGGAAGGGGCTGCTCTGAAGCTCCCGAACCCGCAGTATTACGCCGAGTTCCTCAAAGCCTACCTTGACGCTGCGCAGACAAATCCGGTCCTGGGGATCAAGGACAATCTTATCAATATCATCTATCATCAACAGGGAATCGATCCATTTGGAGGATGCACCGGGTTCGGATGCGGTGCGGCATTCAACTTTCTTTCGCTCCTCGCAGATGGCGAGGTTCACGCCTGCCGGAAGTTCCCGTCGCTTATCGGGAACATAAACGAACAGAGCCTCACCAGCATCTATTACTCCGAAAAGGCGCAGCTATACCGGGCAGGTTGCAGTGCCTGCACAAAATGTCCGATTCGGCCGGGCTGCGGCGGATGCCTAGCGGTAGCATACAGTCACGGCTTGGATGTTCTCAAAGAAAAAGACCCCTACTGTTTCTTCAGCGTTCCGGAATAATTCATGCCCTCCATAAGGCCTTCTAATCATATCCGGTCGCAGGTTCGGCATATTTTTTAATAGTAATTTATATCATCCTTGACACATCCGACATCGCTATTGATATTTGCCCGACATCTTGATAGACTCTTTCTATTGATATGCGCCTATTCATTGCTTAGTTCTATGTGTTGGTCATTTCTGTGCTGTAGAAATCGGGTTTTTATTTCAAGAGGAAAGGAGGGGAACTATGGACAGAGCGAACCTTAAAAAGTTACTTGCCGGTCTTGGAGTTGCCACGCTCATTACAGGTGCCGGCCTGTCCGGCGCAGGCAATGCATGGGCATCCTGAAGCGGCAGTATGCCGAGTGCCGGCGGCACTCAAAAGGAACAGCAGGAGCAGGCTAAGGCAAAGGACCAGGCCAAAGACAAACAGTCGGCCGACGATACAAAATCGGTTACAGAGAATGCAAAAGACCAGAAGCCGTCCGACAGCAGCTCAACCGGAACCAAGAAATAGTGCAGGTCCACTATAAACTTTTAAAAGGGGTCGCCGCTGACCCCTTTTTTATTTCCTGAATAACCTAGATAAGCTGCTGCTCTTGCATTGAGGGTGAGCATCTTGGAAAAGCTTCTCGTGGACTCCGTTCGGTCTCATAGGTGTTAAGTCTTTCTCCTGCCCTTCAGAAACCCAGTGCTCATGACAATGATGAGTGCAAAAAAGACAGCGTTACTATCACGTTGTTAGTTTCTTTCTGAAATACTCGCTTTCAACTCTGCTAAGCATGGGTTGATTGCAAATGATAATTCTCATGTTAATGATCTGCAGCTTAAATTATTATGCTTTTAACCGCTACCCCTCATTGCTGAGCCGCCCGGTTTGCTTGCAAAACAGGAGTATTTTTATGCTGAATAAAGGTGTGACGCAAAGATCGGTGAAATTCTGAGCATCGTCAGATGTGTCCTTTGTGGGCATCGTCTTGAGGGCGATGCCGAGTGTTCTTTTTGCTCTGTTTTCCCTGAACGGGCGAAAATGAGATACTTTAAAGTGATGGTGAAATAACAATTTCAGAATGGTTGGATGGAAGAGATGCGGAAGGATCGGACGCATCTCCGATATTATTATCTGCCGCCCTATCGTTGGATGAAGACCCTGCTGAGGCTATTTTCTTCAAAGAGATCAAGCCTTGCGGATTTCTCTGACAGGAGAATCAGCCGTTTTGTATTGTTGAGCGTGCTGACAGTGGTACATCTGCAGTAGTCAAGACAAGAAAGCCGTCATCCACTCCTCAGTAATGGAGTGGAAATTAATCACAAAAGAGAAAGACTTTTCCATCAGAACAGCATATCACACATTAAAGAAACGGGATGCCCATTTGCAGCGTCTTAAGGTTTAAACGCCCAGATATTCGCCGATGACCTGTCCCGATCCGCTGCTGGAGCACCACCTGGTTCTTATGCTCCGCTGTCTTAAATGTGAGGTAGCCCCTGCTTACCCAAATTGACTAGCTGTTTTCTGTAACGACTCGCAAGATCATACCAGTTGCTCATCCTCACGCTGAAACGACTTTCTTCGGGATAGAGCAACATGTCCATAAAGGATCTGATCGCAAAATAGTGCCGGGTAGTGCAGCGCTCAAGCGCACCATGAGGCCCACCGATATAGACGGGGTTCCTTTGATAAAGTGAGCTAATCTTGAGGATTTCATGGTGGAGTGTGGTGCATTGACTACTATTTATAATCCACATTTAAGCAACCGGGACATTGTTGCACCATTTCTTGCCGAAATATACGTTTTGATGTCCTTTAATATTGTGCCGAGTGCGATCGGCCAGAACGATAAATAGTTGCTTGTAAGATTTCGGTAATACCTGCTACGATGCAAAAGTAATATTCCGAAACAGTATAAAGATTATCAATTTATTAGTTTTGCTATAATTCAGTAGTTAATATCATGCAGGCACAGGAGGAGTATGGTTGTTCGGAAAGAATTGAGTGAAGGGACTGCTAACAAGGGATTTGCTTTCTGGCAGCAGGATACTACAGCATTGCTCAAATCTCTCAGCACGACCTCCGTTGGTCTATCAAGCACAGAAGCTGCCGAACGTCTTGTCCGTTGCGGCCCTAACGTGCTGCGCAGAGCAAAAAAACGAATGCTTCTTCTTCAATTTCTGGCGAAGTTCCGCAACCCACTCGTCCTTATACTCCTTGTAGCAAGTGCTGTACTAGCTCTCACCGGTGATGTGACCAGTTTCTTTATCATTTCCGTTATTATCCTCATTAGCGTCACTCTGGACTTTGTCCAGGAACATAAGGCTGGTCAGGCTGCTGAACGTCTGCGCCAGTCTGTAGAGGTGCGTGTGCAGGTGTTGCGGGATAGCAAGCCTTGCGAGATCCCTCTGGCAGAACTGGTGCCTGGAGATATTGCGCTCCTTGGTGCCGGCGACCTCATTCCGGGTGACGGCTTTCTAATGGAAGCAAAGGACTTTTTTGTGAATCAGGCCCTTCTGACCGGTGAACCATATCCAGTCGAGAAGATTCCCGGTGAATTACCCGGAGAACCTGAGATCCTCTCTGCACACAATACAGTGCTCCTGGGGACCTCGGTAATCAGCGGCACTGCAAAAGTTCTTGTCTGCCGCACTGGAAAAAATACAGTCTTGAGTGATATTGCCGATACGCTCATAGCCAAGGCCCCGCCCACTGCCTTTGAACAGGGCACTCGTCATTTCGGGATGCTTATTATGCGTCTTACTGTTCTTATGGTATTCTTTGTTCTTCTCGTGAATGCGCTCTTCCATAGGCCTTGGCTCGAATCCTTTCTCTTCGCAGTAGCGCTTGCTGTGGGTCTGACTCCCGAACTTCTTCCTATGGTAGTTTCTGTAACTCTTGCCCGGGGCGCCCAGCGCATGGCTGCAAAAAAAGTAATTGTCAAACGATTGCCCGCCATTCAGAACTTGGGGAGCATGGATGTCCTATGTACCGACAAGACAGGTACCCTCACAGAAGCGTGTATTCGTCTGGAGCGACACGTAGACAGCCTTGGACGGGATAGCAAGCGTGTTCTGGACCTCGCATTCCTGAACAGTTTTTTTGAAACAGGCCTTAAAAGCCCCATGGATGACGCTATCCTTGAACATGTTGAAGTCGATGTGAAAGGATGGCTCAAAATCGATGAAGTGCCTTTTGATTTTGAGCGTCGCCGAGTTTCAGTGCTTGTTGATAATGGAGAGACAAGACTTCTCGTGGTTAAGGGCGCACCTGAGGACATCCTGCGCCTTTCGACCAAGTATGTGGGAGACAGCGAATCTGACCTCCATCCCTTGGACACAACAGCAATGGCCACCATTCAGACCCAGTTTGAACTCCTGGGGCGTGACGGATTCCGGGTGCTAGGGGTTGCATTTCGGAAGGTTGGACCGGATCATACTCATGCGATCGTGAGCGATGAGACAGAACTCGTTTTCGCCGGGTTTGCAGCTTTTCTTGATCCTCCTAAGGAAAGCGCCAAAGAAGCTCTGGCCAAGCTTGCTGCCAGTGATGTTTCTGTCAAGATCATCACGGGCGACAATGAACTGGTTACCCAGCAAATCTGCAGTCAGTTGGGGTTAACAGTCACCGGGGTCCTGACCGGGACCAACATCCAGCAGATGGACGATGAGGCCCTAGCCTCACAGGTGGAGAGAGTTAACCTCTTCTGCCGTGTCAACCCAACCCAGAAAAACCGCGTTATTCTAGCGTTGAAAAAACGAGGACATGTTGTAGGTTATCTCGGTGATGGCATTAATGACGCTCCGTCATTGCATTCGGCTGATATCGGTATTTCTGTGGACGGTGCGGCCGATGTGGCGAAAGATGCGGCAGAGATGATCCTGCTGGAACATGACCTGGGCGTTCTCTATCAAGGTGTAAATGAGGGACGCCGAACCTTCAGCAATGTTATGAAATACATCATGATGGGAACCAGTTCCAATTTCGGAAATATGTTTAGCATGGCAGGAGGCTCTCTGTTCCTTCCCTTTATTCCGATGCTGCCGGCTCAAATATTACTCAACAACATGCTTTATGATTTTTCTGAAGTGCCGATTCCCCTGGACAACGTCGATGAGGAAGACTTGATTCACCCCCGGCAGTGGGACATAAGCTTTGTGCGTAAGTTCATGCTGGCAGTCGGTCCTGTGAGTTCGATATTCGATTTCCTCACTTTTTTCGTGATGCTGAAAATACTTAATGCCGGTGAGGCGCTCTTTCATACGGGCTGGTTCGTAGAGTCCCTGGCAACCCAAGTGCTCGTTATCTTTATAATTCGTACACATAAAAACCCTTTTAGAAGCAGACCCAATCCATGGCTGACAACGTCATCCCTCATGGTAGTGGCAATCGCCGTTGTTCTGCCCTTCACTCCATTGGCCGGTTACCTCGGGTTCGAACCGCTCCCGCCGCTTTTTTTCCTTGTTCTGACAGCGATGGTAGTGATCTATCTGTTGATCGTCCAGCGGGTGAAACACTGGTTTTTCCACCATTATGTTTCGAGGTGAAAAGATACAACAGAGGCGCTCATCTGTTATCAACGCTTCTTCCTGAACTATAGCATGTAAATTATTGCTATAATGAATCCCAGGTTAAATGCCGCACGTGCCAGCTCTTCTTTCACCAAAAAAACTGGGCATGGCATCTTCCGAACGATCGCCTCTATGCTCCGCCCAAAAAGAAAATGCTCGAGGCGCCACTCTTCATGAGCAAGCATGATGATCAGGTCGATATTTTCTAGTTTAATAGTGTTCAGAATCTCCTGTGTTGGCTCTCCTTGTTTAATATTTTCCTTAATAGACATTCCTTTTTTCTTCTCATCCTTTATGATCCCGGCAAGTTCTGTCTTTACGGTCTCTATTTCCTTCCGGTACTCTTCCTCTAAAGATGGCTTCGGCAGGTTCCAGATTCCGAAAGTCAAAGGATCGTACACTGCATGAATTGCAGAAGAGTTGAGCTCCAAACTTCTGCACAAAGACAACTTCGTAATGAACCGCTTTTGGGCAGTGTTTAGTCACTCTGCTCACTACAAGTATTCGTTTAATATCTTGCATAGGATCTCTCCTTATGGGTAAAATGATTACCTTTTGTTTTTTCTTTCCCGCTTTCAACTTAAATATTTCTCAAAGACCTTAATGGATGATTGAAGGAACACTAAGCTTTACGTCCACTACAAGTAAGCTCTAGCTTTGTTAAGCTTTGGCTTATGAAATTTGACATGTGACATAAAATGCTGTACATATAAAGCAAAAGTCTGCTGAGATGAAAAACTTCTATAGGAGGCATCTGATATGAAAGAACAGGGAGAAGTGCAACACCTCAAGAAGTTGCCCAGAGTGGGACAGACTGTTAAAAGCAAAAAGTACGGCACGTTATGGCGAGTAATGGAAAAACGCGAGGTCTGGCAAAATCTTCCAGACAAGGAACCAGATATAGCTCCCCACCTGGTCCCTGCTATTTACATAGCTTATTGGCGTATTAAGGACGGGGTGCTACCTGGGGTTGGAACGATGATGGGGTATGTTTATACGGCATATGACAACACATTTGAGGCCAACTGGGAGATCCTCAAGTAGGCTGAGAAGCTAAAGATACAGCAAATGCCCCCTCTTTATGAGCAGGAGGAGCCTTCCGGCTCCCCCTTGCTTGGACTGTATTTGAGGTGGTGGATCAGATAGACCGCTTCGATTACTAACTACCCCCCTTGATTCACAATGCCAGCGAGCACTGTGTCTATTCAGTTATTAGTTTGGTAGCAAATTACTGTAATAGACGCAGGGGCATGGTCAGGTCCGAAGTGTCCGTTCTCCATAAGCGCACAGTCAGCCTGCCATACACCCAATGGAACACTGGGATCCGAGCCGATCTGGATGGGCGCGGAACTCGTCAGTAGATATGACTGGCTGCCGTCGCTAGCTGGGCAGACGGCCCCACCTGACAACAGCAAGTCGAGCGGGGAGGTAAGAGATTTACGACACTCGCATTGTTCGATGTCATAACACGTTACGTTATACACTTTTGAAACATCAAGCGGGCCGGGCACTCCTTGTGGGCCTGTTGGTCCAGCAACACCCTGTGGCCCCTGAGGCCCAATATCTCCCTGTGGTCCCGCCGGCCCTGTTGCTCCTGTCGCCCCTGCTGGCCCCGTCAATCCACTAGGTCCCTGCGGCCCTGTTGCTCCTGTCGCCCCTGCTGGCCCCGTCAATCCAATAGGTCCCTGCGGCCCTGCTGGCCCCATCGGTCCCTGCGGCCCTGTTGCTCCTGTGGCTCCCTTCGGACCTCTAGAAAAACTCGAGTTATTCACATTAACGGCGAGAGATCCGAGTATGCCCAAGTCTGTATTTTCCCATGTACCGTCTCCATTCATGTCAAGGTACCAAGCCCCATTACGGTAAACGCCTATTTGGGTCTTGCCATTGCCGGTCCAATCCCCTGTTACTGGAATATCGCCGGCCGTGCCGAAGCTATAGCAGGCATCTTTCGTCGCATCCCCAGGGGTTGTTGCGCAGCCAATCCATGTGCCTGTTCCAGGGTAGTCAAGATACCACATTCCGTTTCTGAATACGCCGATCTTGGTTTTACCATTTCCGGTCCAGTCGCCAACCACTGGTATATCCCCGGCCAGACCGAAGGAATAGGTTACGTCTCCGGAATCCCAAACTCCGGTTCCGTTCATATCGAGGTACCACTTACCGTTTGAATAAATGCCTATTTTTAAGTTGCCATCGCCGTTCCAGTCACCATAAACTATCTCCCCAACCGGTGCCGGCGCTCCTGGGAATACACTCCCCACAAGTGATGCAGCAGTCGGTGCTGCGCCTGAACTACTCGCTGCCAACAACATGAAACAAGCCAGAACGATCACGATTTTTTTCATACCTCTCCTTTCATCTTTAAAGCAGTTTATTTATCTCCGGTCAATATGGCTTCAGAATTGCGATAACACATTTTGATCTTTTTGCAATCGATGCCGAGCTGCAGAATAAAAAAAGCAATCCTCTCGCACGCATTATGTTGGCATACAATTCTTATGAACATATTGCCCCTCTCCTCAGGTTTAGGCCCTCCGTATTATTATCATAGCTCTGTTTGTATCCGGAATGAATGCCCAAACTAATGATATTGCGGCTTTGGTGATTCCCGTCACAGAAAACGATGTTTCGATCTGGACAGACAGGTCTTACCAAGGGGCAGCAGGGGAAGTCATCTTACAATTAAATGGTACGGCGGCTTGCGCAAGCTGGACATCAACCATATGCCTCTACCAGCTGTTTGTGGACTAATCCCTCCCTGCCATCTTTAATATTTTGCAACTTAATAAAAATGATCCGGCTTTTCATGAGATGCCTGGACGTAAAAAATCAGTGGATCTTCGCCACTTTTAAAGTAACTGAAACGTAACTTAAGGCATCCTAAAAAACCTTAAAGGCCAGAGAGACTAACCCCATTGCAATACAAAGTCAATCACAAAAAAAGTCAGTAAGAAGCGTTTATTTCTTAAGGGATTCAACGTCTGCAAGGGTTGCCGAATGAACAGTCATACGTTTACAGCAAAGGCTTCGTTCTGATGAACCGGAGAGAGAAGTTACAATGATTCTTTAGGACTGTTGAAGGGCATATATGACAAAAACCGATGGGAGAAATCAGAAAAGGCCGTTATACTTATCTTAATTATTGATGGTTTAATGAATAAAGAGAAGTTTCATGATCCGTCAGTCACGGAAAGATAGAGATCTCAATAGGGAGGCAAGCAATGATGACGAAGAGGATTCTGGTAGCCTATGACGGCTCCGATGCAGCAGCGAAGGCGTTCGACTACGCTCTCAGCACAATATGTCCGGGTGCAGTTCAACCGGATATTGTGGTACTTTCTGTCGTACAGCCCCCTGACCCGGCGGCGGCGGGCACAGCAACGGAGATGGTTGTCAACGAAATGAAGAAATACTATGACAGGCTCCTGAAGGCACTGAGAGAGAAGGCGGCGCAGAATAAAGTAGAGATAAAGACTGAGGTGGCGGTAGGTCACC
>Ga0209048_10003544_pt1 | contig 15139 bp, 15 predicted proteins | sample FrelakmetCRP12CR_FD_187146 | JGI IMG/M metagenome (GOLD analysis project Ga0209048, IMG submission 187146) | Freshwater lake sediment microbial communities from the University of Notre Dame, USA, for methane emissions studies - CRP12 CR (SPAdes)... | ecosystem: Environmental > Aquatic >... | reverse complement strand
AGTCTTACCTCTGTTACAGGCGGCAGTTGTTTTACCAGGATGGGTGACAGAGACACAATTCCTCACAGGATATAGCGCTGCTCAGGCTGTTCCAGGTCCTCTATTTACGTTCTCTGCATACCTGGGAGCTATCGAAACGCCATCTCCCAACGGCTGGGTCGGGGCAATCATCGCGCTGCTTGGAATTTATCTCCCCTCGTTCCTGCTGTTGATAGGTGTCCTGCCATTCTGGAACTCGCTGCGTAACCAGTCTGCATTCCAGGCAGCATTAGGTGGCATCAACGCTGCCGTGGTAGGTTTGTTGCTGGCTGCTCTCTATCAACCCGTATGGACCAGCACAATCAAGAACGCCCATGATTTTGTGTTCGCACTGGCAGCCTTTGGTTTGCTCGTCGTCTGGAAACTGCCTCCCTGGCTTGTTGTTCTACTGGCCGCCCTTGTAGGCGGCCTTCTGAGCCTGCTGTAGATTGGTTGATTTCAACAAAATCAATGGCAAGAATGTTTGCTCGCGTAGGGACGGGGGCTGTGTGGATGCCGGGTGGGGGCGCTTGCGCCGTCCTGCTGCTCTTCTCCCTATCATCACCTTCCTGTACATCCAACCGGGCCTGTGTGGATGCTGGGTGGGGGCGCTTGCGCCGTCCATTGATTCCAGCATATTGCCCTATAATCACATCTAGCGAAGAAAGACGAAACTTCCCCACTGTCATTCTGAGCCGCAGCGAAGAATCTCGCGCGTTGGGCTACGAGATTCTTCGCTGCGGCTCAGAATGACAGGCACATACTTTCCATTCTATCTGCCTTCTCGTCAACACTTGCAGTAGTCCTTGACGAATATGTTGGCATCAAAGTCGAGCCGTCCTGCTACTCTTAGCTAGAACAGATCCCCTCCCGATGCAATATAGCACCTCGCATCGAAAAAAGGAGTAACTGCGGACGAAACAAATGTATCGAAGGAGATAATATGAAATCCATGTTCAAGTAATGGCGCAAGGCAGGGATGAGGACCGGGTACATCTACATGCACCTTTTCCGCTCGTTGCATAACCCAATCTACAGCAGCTAGCACACAGGCAGTAGCATCTTCCGGTGTACCGGCTCCCAAAGGTCCAAGCCTACACGGCTGAGATTTCGAGTTTGAGTCTGCACCAAATCGCACATATCCATAACCCACGATTTGCCCTCGTCGTCGAAACCAGGCCGGAACAGCGCGTTCTTCACGTACCCAAAACTCAAGATCATCAGGACGCGGACGTCCGCTGGCACGTGCATCCCAATCAAGCAATGCTGGATCTGAAGCATGCGCCTCGATGATTTCCATATCGCGAGCCAGGAGCCTTTCATGAGACGGCTTATCCAGTTGTAATGCAAAATGCGGCCACCATGGACGCATCCGTGCGCGAATATAGAGTGCAAGCGCGCGTGGATCGCTCGAGCTCAAGGTGCAATGAATCAGGTTATCTTGCGGTAAAACGGTTTGGAGGAGCGTCTTGCCTAACCTGCCTGACTGAGAGGATGGCAAGACAAACAGGTCGGTAAGAAAGGAGATATTTCCGCGTGTGATGGCGCCAGCAAATCCGATAATTCTGCCATTCTCTTCTGCAACATAAAGTGTTCCAGTTTGAAGGACGTGACTCAAGTAAGGTGGAATATCGCCCTGTAACGGCAATTGAGGATTATCGAGCAATTCATTCTGATAAAACACCTCGAAGACCGCTTGCAGTTCGGCCTCAACCGCTGGACGAATAGTTGTCACGTCCTCACATCCTTATTGCTTGATTCAGGCTTTCTGTGAAGCTGCTGTTTCCTCAGTAGCTGCGGCTTTCTCAATAACAGAGAGATCAATCTCGATCTTGATTTTATCGCCAACCAGAACTCCACCGGCCTCAAGTGCCATATTCCAGTTCAGGCCCCAGTCTTTACGGTTTATTGTCCCGGTTGCGTTGAGTCCAGCTCGCTTATTCCCATAAGGATCAGTTGCCTGACCGCTGTATTCCGCGTCCAGGGTCACCTCTTTCGTAACACCATGAATTGTCAAATTGCCAGTTACACGATACTCTTCGTCCTTGACATGTTCGACCCTGGTACTTTTGAAGTGAAGCGTAGGATACTTTTCCACGTCCAAAAAATCTGGCGATTTGAGATGACCATCACGCATTTCATTCTGCGTGTCAATGCTGGCAGCGTCAACCTCAGCCTCAACCCACGAATTTTCAGGATGCTCTTCGTCAATGTGTACCTGGCCATTGAGTACATTAAACTGCCCGCGTACAGTGTTAATCATCACGTACTTAGCCGAAAATGTGGCTTTAGAATGTGCAGGGTCGATTACCCAAACCATAGCAGAACTCCTTTGTTGAAATACTATTCTCTTCAATGGAACAACGAAATATAAAGTTAGTATCCATCCAGACCTGAGTATATCATTTTAACTTATCTTTGTCAAGTAACTATTGAAAAGTTAGTTATGTGAAGTAACGTATTCTCCTTGCTTGCAAGATTTGTTGAACAGGTGCTACAATTCCATTCAGTTCCAGTTTTAATGGAGGCAAATATTCATGATAACAACTTACGCCGACGTTGATACCTACATCGCTTCACTAAATGAACCACATAAATCGTCTCTGCAACAGCTTCGGCGAATAATTTTAGAAACTGTTCCAGGGGCCGAGGAGACAATCCAATACAGTATGCCCTACTACACCTATCACGGCATGCTCTGTGCATTTGCCTCACAGAAACACTATATGAGCTTTTACCTCCTCGATGGTGAAATAGTCGAGAAAAATCGCCATTTACTTGTTGGACTCAGTGTAGGAAAGGGATGCATCCGTTCCAAAGATATCAACATGCTACCTGAATCAACGATTCGCGTCATGCTCTGTGAAACCGCACATGCAAACGAAGCTCACCCAAATGACCATTGCTAGTATTCGAGTACATCGTTGACCAGCCCACCTTGCAAGCTGCACATTCGTGATGGAGGCGAAAACCTGTCATATGCCTATTGACCCTACTTTAGAGAGTATCACTACCTTACTCAGTCCACTATCTGTCACCTGGGGATTCTGTGGAGGTTGGGCTATCGATCTGTTTCTGAATCGCATTACGCGCCCCCATAAGGATGTTGATATCGCCATTCTGCGAACTGATCAGCGCCTCATCTTCGATTTCCTTCGTCAACGCGGATGGATGCTGGAGCAAGCAGTAGAAAAAAAACTTATACCTATCCACGAAGACGAAATCCTCACGCCGCCAGTCCATGAGATCTGGTGTCGAAATTCAGGCACTGATCCCGATTTTCTGGAAGTATTGCTCAACGAGTCAGAAGGGGATCAATTCCTGTTTCGTCGAAACCGCTCGATCCGCTGCCTTCTGAACCAAGCATTTGTTATTTCACCTTCTGGCTTTCCAATTCTTGCACCAGAGATCGCTCTACTATACAAGTCGAAAGCCCTGTCGCCTATTGGACGCTCAGATTTTCAAGCAGTACTCCCATTATTGGATGCCCCGAGGAGACAATGGTTGGCTCAGGCATTACACAAACTCTCTCCGGGGCATGAATGGCTAAATGACCTGCTTGAGCAATGATATCGAGACGCCTAATACACGGGTTTGACGAAGCCATTCAATGAGAAGGTAGTATGCTATACTCTACTCATCAACTACTTGATACCATATCTCTGCATAGGAGCCATACAATGGAAGCAAGGAACATTGCAAAGATGATAGATCAGGTATTTTTCATATGAACGTTGACATACAGAAAGCATCTCGTGAAGACAAATACCTGCTTCGTAATTTGTTGGAATTATGCCAACACGACTACAGTGAGTTTGACTCAGAGGATGTAAACGAGCATGGGCTTTTTGGCTATACCTATCTTGATCATTACTGGACTGAACCAGAACGCCATCCTTTTCTTGTACGTGTGGACAGCAAAGTAGCAGGATTCGTACTTGTTCGTAGACTTGATGAAGTACCCACCCACACTATCGCTGAATTTTTTATCCTCCGAAAATATCGGCGACGAGGAATCGGTCTGATCGTTGCTTATCATATCTTTGATCTCTTCCCAGGCAAATGGCATGTGACGCAAGAGACAGGCAATCTTCCAGCCCAGGCTTTTTGGAAAAAGGCTATTGCTCACTACACGAACAACGCCTACGAGGAGGAAGAGACAGAGCAAGGCCCATTACAAGAGTTTTATACACCAGATTCTGAGGCACATCGTTTAGCACACTGAGGTAGAATACCAATTGTCGCGCAAGAAAAATATCGCTCATTTTGAGCGATATGTGAGCGTTATTTTCGATATATAGTAAACTGTTTAGTAATAAATCGATATGCCAGACGGCTAAATGCTCTTCGTTCGTTATACAAAAGGATACCCAAATATGGCTGAAACATTACGCTTTGGCATCGTTGGATGTGGGGTGATTGGTCTTGTCCACGCCGAGGCCATTGCCAGTTTGCCAGACGCACAGCTTATCTCGGTAGTCGATATCAATCCCCAACAGGCTCAAAAACTTGCCAGCCAGTACGGAGCCAGGCCCTACACAAATCTTCAACACATGCTGGACAGCGAACCGGTGGAGGTTGTCATCATCTGCACGCCAAGCGGTTTACACGGAGAGCTTGCCTGCCAGGTGATGCGTTCCGGGCGGCATGTCATCGTCGAGAAACCTATGGAGATTACTCGCGAGGCGATTGAAGAGATGTTGCAAGTTCAGCAAGCTACAGGAGTGAAACTTGCAGTCATTAGCCAGCATCGCTTCGACCAGGCATCTCTCCAGGTCCATGACCTGATTGAGGAAAAGGCTTTTGGCAGGCTGGTGCTTGGCAATGCAATCGTGCCATGGTGGAGATCACAGCAATATTACGACAGTGGGGATTGGCGTGGCACATGGAAACTTGATGGTGGAGGGGTGTTGATGAATCAGACAATCCATTCGATAGATCTGCTACAGTGGCTCATGGGTCCGGTTAAGAGCGTTTTTGGGTATACCGATACACTGGTGCATCGAATGGAAACGGAAGATGTGGCTGTTGCGGTCTTGCGCTTTGCCGATGGCGCGCTCGGCACTATTGCTGCAACAACCGGCGCCTATCCAGGTGTCACTACTCGCATAGAGATTTTTGGAGATAAAGGCTCCGCTGTGATCGAGAACGACAGGCTTTCTTTTCTTCATCTTGTGCGAGATGATAAGCAATCTATTAGCTCCTATGGAGTTGCTCCACAAGAAGGTAAGCAGCATGAAGATACCGGCTCGACCTCACAGAATCCCGCTGCCCTTTCGGCCAGCAGCCATGCCTTGCAAATCGCTGATATGATTCGTGCAATTCGTGAGGATGGGACACCGCTTGTTGATGGTTATGAAGCACGCCAGCCCGTAGAGATCATTCTAAGTATATACGAATCCGCTCGTATACAAAAGGAAATAACGTTGTCATGATCCGTCTATCTGCCTTTGCTGACGAAATCTCAGCAGATTTGAATGAACAGATTGAAGTAATACGCAGTGAAAATATCCACTTTATTGACCTGCGTGGCGTTTGGAACACAAACCTACTTGATTTGACCGATCAGCAAATAACGGAAATCAAGCAAAAGCTAGACGCACAGGGCATCGGAGTCTCGGCTATTGCTTCCCCCATTGGCAAAATACCTATCGACGCTCCTTTTGAGGAACACATGCAGCGTTTCCAGCGAGCGATCAAGCTTGCTCAGTTCTTTCAGACTCCTTTTATACGCATCTTCTCTTTCTATCCGCCTGCTTCAGAAGGTAATGCAAAAGCTGGGAATGAGAGCGCTGATCCTGCTACCTGGAGAAATGAGGTAATCAGCCGATTACGCGAATTGACCAGGCTTGCTCGCAATGCAAATCTCATCCTGCTGCATGAAAACGAAAAGGATATCTACGGCGATACCATTGCTCGTTGCGCAGATCTCCTGCAAAACATCAACGATCCCCACTTTCAAGCCATTTTCGATCCAGCAAATTTCATCCAGTGCAAACAAACACCGTATCCTGATGCATTCCAGGCATTGCATCCCTGGTTGCGTTATATGCATGTCAAAGATGCGCTTGGGGATGGCACGGTTGTGGCTGCGGGTGAAGGTATAGCACAGTGGCCCGAAATTATACAACAACTGCATGCGGATGCCTACGACGGTTTCTTTTCTCTAGAGCCTCATCTTGCTCTTTCCGGGCAATTCCAGGGGTTCAGCGGTCCAGAACTTTTCCGTAAGGCTTCGCAGTCCTTTCAACACCTTTTACAGTCAATTGGTTGGAAATACGCATAGTTGGTTTCCAACACATCTTTATTCCAACTGCTTCGCGTACATGAATTACCATTGCAACATTCGATACAAACGCTACAACTGCGACAAGTGCAACATTGGCGACAAACGTCGCTACTCATGAACGCCCTTGATTGCCTTTTCAATGGCAAGCTTCAATGCGTTTGAAAACTGCCTATGAACACCAACACACACGCCAAATGGTCGCTCTGCTGTTGACTCCCCCAGTTGCCACACATAAAAGGGCAAACCTTCATCATCAATTTCTTCTCGAATGAAGATGGGAATGGATAAAGTCGCCAACACGTCAATGATAGCCTGCTCTGAAACGCTCGTCAGAAGGTTTGAACGTGCCTCTTGCTCATCTATCTCGCCTACAACAATGTTACCAGACGAGACTATATCGCGAGAGTTTTCTTTATTATCGGGTTGGACAATATAGCGTGTTGGCAGTTGCTCATCAAGAGTGTTGGCAGGCGCACAAACCCAGATGATCGTGCCGGTGTATGTTTGCCCTTCCAGGGTATAACGAATTCGATCATCAATTTGATACTCTGAATACGCTGCTCCCAGCCCCCAGATTTCTTCCATTTGATCATAATTTGTTGACATATATATCGCCTCCAATCCTTATAAGGAGTCACATTTGCTTTTCTGAAAGTACGTTATACACTTTGATCTGGATTACCGGACATATCTTTCACTACCTTTACAGCAGTTGCAAGATGTATACTGTGCATAAACACTTCATTACTAATAAAGGAGCGCACGCATGAAATTCGGTGTTTTTCTCCCCATTTCCGGCAGGGCTACCGGTCCTGATACCCTCATGGAGGCTGCTCGCAGCGCGGAAGCATTAGGCTTTGATGCGGTCTGGTCTGCCGATCGCGTGGTTACGCCATGGCAGATCAATACAAACTATCCCTATAGTGAAGACCACGAGTTTATTGTCCCTCCTGATAAGCCCTTCCTGGACTCGCTGACCTGCCTGGCTTTCCTAGCGGGCTGTACAGAGAAAATCACGCTCGGTTTAGCTGTATTGGTGCTGCCCTACCGTCATCCGTTGTACTGGACACGCGTAGCAGCTTCTATAGAACGACTCTCCAGAGGCAGGCTGACCATGGGTGTCGGTGTTGGTTGGATGGAAGAAGAATTCGCTGCGCTTGGAATCTCATTCAAAGATCGTGGGCGCATGACAGATGAGCAGCTAGAGATTATCTCGCGCCTGTGGACAGAAGAACACATCACCTACAACGGTCAATACTATACTTTCAATGATGTCGCATTCTACCCAAAGCCAATCCAGCAGCCGCGTATTCCAATTTGGATTGGTGGTGAGGGCGTTCAAGCACACAGGCGTACGGCCAGATATGGAGATGCCTGGTTCCCCTATTTCGTAGAAATCTCCCCTGGTGAACTAAAAGCTGGATTTGAGAACGTTCAGCGCCTGGCTATCGAAGGAGGACGTGACCCCAGGCAAATACTCTTCACCTGTTGTCGTCAAATCGAGGTGACTCGCGAACCAGTCTCCCAGGATGAACGTCACCTGCGCGGCACCCCCGAGCAACTGGTAGAGGCACTCAACGCGTACCGCGAGATAGGCGTAGCACACCTCGCCCTGCAATTCATGGTACCACGCTGGCCTGACCGGGTTGAGCAAATCGAACGCTTCGCATTAGAAGTAATGCCATATTTAAGAGATTAAGAGATTCAATTTTGCTTACTAATCAATTAACCGGTGTCTCCGTAGAGGCGACCTTGATTGCATTGATTCCAACATATTGCCCTATCAGCACAGCTAGCGAAGCAAGACGAATCTGCCCCACTGTCATTCTGAGCCGCGGTTCCATTGTCATTCTGAGCCGCAGCGAAGAATCTCACGCGTTGGGCTACGAGATTCTTCGCTGCGGCTCAGAATGACAGGCATTCCATCTGGATGCCTGGCGACCTTTGTACTACTCCTGGACGAATATGTTGGATTCAACGCCTTGATTGTCGCCTGCGGGGTGGGGAGGGGAATCACCATTCGAATCAGATCATCTGCCGCGCAATCTCAACCCCATGCTCGAGCGCCAGATGCACACGCCCTCCTACAAACGCATCCCCGCAAAATGCCAGCCCAATAGGCAATATGAGTGAGTTCAGTTGTTCTGCATCAGCCTTTTCAGTAGGCAATGCATACTTCCAACGATAAATGTCAGAAAAGAAAAGCTTATCTAGTGGTTCATCAAGAAGAGCTGTAATCCGATGAGTCACATCATTGATTATCTCGCTATCAGTCATGTGCCAGTTATCATGGCTATATTGAGGTGCCATCTGCGCGATCAACATTCCAGTGCCTTCGGGAACACGCTCTGAAGCCTTTTCATGTTCCCAGGCAAGCCAGGAGATCGCGTGTGCTTTATCCATGTTCACAAGCGCATAATAGGGAAGCTCCCGGGGAATTGGTCGATAGCCCAGCATAACAGAGATTAAGGGATTATACTTTGTCTTTTCCAACAAAGAGCAAATTTCCTCTTGTGGTATATCTTGTATCTGGCTATTCTTGATGAGCTCAGCAGCCTCACTTGCTGGGATAGTAATCAATACGCGATCGAACTCACCGGCATAGTGCCCTGGATTACCGAAGACTCTCCAACCAGTTGTACTTTGTTGCAGGTAATCAATACGAGTCTGCAACCGTATATCAAGACTTTGGGCCATACATTTTGCAAGTGCATTGATACCACTGCGATAGTTCCACTTAGGCTCTGCGTTCTGAATTGGATCGCCTTCCCGAATATAACCATCACTATCAAAGATCCAGACAGGTTTAGCAATATCTATCAAATCATCCAGTTGGAAACGCTTTGTTATCATGCTGACGCTTATCGGGCCGCCACGCTTGATGTATTGGGCACCATAGTCGTAAGTAAATCCTTGTCGTTCCCTGGTAGCAGCCCTACCCCCGACTTCCTGATTTTGTTCAAATATCGTCACAGCATAGCCTGCATCGAGGAGTTCGTGTGCGGCAGCAAGCCCGCTACATCCCGCGCCTATAATCGCAATTGGTGGCATCTATCTACTCCATTCCATATACTTCTGCCTTACGTATTGATTACTTTCCTTAATCTAATTGTTCAGTCAACCAGGCTGTCACATCACTAAGGCTCGCTTGACTGACTTCATGGCCCATCGGGTACTCATGATATGTTAGATCCACCGGGAACGATGAGAGTAACTCATGGCTGGCACGGCCATAAGTGATGGGAAGAATCATATCAGCGGTACCATGAACGACCATGAATGGAAAACCGCTAAGTTCCTCGTTAGAGGCAATCAAAGGTTGTATTTCTGGTAGAATGCGTCCGCTCATCAGCACCGCACCAGCAACGAGTTCTGGACGGGTCAGTACAACACTGGCGCTCATAATGGCTCCCTGACTGAAGCCCATCACGTAGACTTGCTTTGGATCAGCGCCATAAGCCGTAATCGCCTCTTTGAGAAAAGAAATCAACGTTTCGCGGCTAGCTTTTTCCTGTTCTGGATTAATGACTGGTCCTTGCGGAGTGAAATCGACTTCAAACCAGGCATAACTTCCTGGTCCCAGTGTGTTCGGAGCACGTACACTGATGATCAGAAATCGCTTATCAAGAAATGGCGCTAACTCAAACAAGTCATGCTCGTTGCTGCCGACGCCATGAAGAAGAAGTAGAAGAGGAGGAGTTCCTGCCTCAATTATCGGTTGGCGAACCAGGTTTACCAGTGGGAGAGTTTTCATTTATCTACCTCATTCTGTTGTTGCGTAGCCTTTGTCTGTCCACCTGCAGCCCAATGTTCAGGCGACAACTCATATAGTAGCACGCGTACCTGTTCAGGGTCTACTCCAAGCGTTGTTACAACCGCATCCGTAACACTGACAATTAGTTCTTCTTTGATTGCTGGTGTACGTCCTTGTAATAATTCGATACGAACAATCGGCATGGTAATATTTATCCTCCCTATATATATTGTAATGAGAATTTGAATTGTCATTCTGAGTGTACTCACGAAGAATCTAATACTTATCCTCCTAATAATATATACTAATGGGAGGGTCGCTCCCAATATGCTCTATTTTGCAATCTCTCTCGCGTCCATTTAAGTGTCCTAATCATTGGCCAAAGTCTACCACGGTTCCTCCTCCCTTTAATAAGGAAATTTTGAATGGAAGCACAGCAACATTCGCTCTTAAAAAATCGCAACTTCATGCTCCTCTGGGGTGGACAACTGATATCGTCGATGGGAACCACAATAACGAGCATTGCTTTACCTCTCATAGTTTTAGCTTTGACAGGTTCTGCTTTTCAAGCGGGCAGCATTGCCGCGATAAGAGGCGCTGTATACGCTCTCTGGGCAATACCAGCAGGTGCGCTTATTGATAGGTGGAATCGTAAAACAGTGATGGTGATTGCCAATCTGGGAAGCGGATTAGCAATAGGGAGTATTTATGTTGCTTTGCTTCTGAAGCATGTAACAATCCCTCAGTTGTACCTTGTAGTTGCGATAGAAGGTTCCTTTTTCGTTTTTGCAAGCCTCGCGCGTTTTACTGCCTTTCCCCGTGTCGTCACAAAAGATCAATTTCCGGCAGCAGTTGCTCAAACCTCTATTGCTAATAATCTTGCGGTTCTGATAGGTCCGCTATTGGGTGGATTACTCTTCCAGACACTTGGCGCGGCTTTTGCATTCCTGGCAGACTCACTCTCCTACTTCGTAAATGCAATATCAATCTTTTTTATCAACGTTCCACTTCAATTAGAGAGAACAACACTGAAGAAAGAATTCCATAAAGATGTGCTTGAAGGAGCGCTATTTTTATGGAGACAACCAATGCTCCGCTTTCTCAATCTCTTATCAGCCGGACGTACCACACTTGAATCTGGCTTATACCTTCTGATTATTGTTGTTGCGAAAGAACATAATGCATCACCATTCATGATTGGAAGTATTTTTACTATTGGAGCGATCGGGGGAATTATTGGCGCATCATTAGCAAGTCCTATCCATAAGCGCTTTAGTTTCGGCATTTTACTAAGAACGGCATCTACGCTGAATTTTCTCGTGTTTACGTTGTATGCTTTCGCATCAAATGATCTTTCCCTGGCATTCATTACCGCCGCACTTTTTGCGATCGTGCCAATTTTTGAGATCACCAATGCCACGTATACTGTTTCTGTAGTACCAGATGCAATCAGAGGAAGAATACTCAGTTTAACGCGCATGGTTATGTTAGGCGCAAATTCTCTAGGATTTTTCGTAACGGGCACTTTGCTTCATATTGTTGGAAGCACTAGCACAATTGTAATTTTTTCATGCTTGCTCTTACTTCTTGCTCTCGCGGTTATTTTTTATAAGCCACTGTACAAAATCCAATAACTTGCACAAACTCACCTTTCGTCTATTGTATACTGTAAAAGGATCTTGCATCCGTTGTATACGAGAATAGTCAAAAATTTTGAGAGGTAATCCATATGGCAACTATTTCTGAGAGCCAGGCCAGAGAACAACTGGTCCAGGCATCACACATGTTATTTCAGTCAGGGGTCATGTCTCATAGCGGGCACGGCAATATGAGTTTCCGATTACCAGAAAGCGAGCATATGTTGCTGACTTCTGGAGGCACGATCTCCAACCTGACACAGGATCAATTGACGGTTGTCACTTTTGATGGCGAAGTGGTAGCAGGAAAACTTGAACCGGTCACGCGCGAGATAGTCGGTATGCATTCTTGTGTCTACCGCGCGCGAAGCGATGTGAATGCTGTCATTCACACTCATTCACCGCATGTGACAAGTTTTGCTCTTGCCCACAAACCATTGCCCTGTGCGTACGAAGCATTACTTCGTTTCGGTGTCACCGAAGATATTCCAGTTGCTGATTGGGCGCCACGTGGATCACAGGAATCAGTTGCCAACATTGTGAAGCAAATTGAGCAACATCCAACAGTACCAGCAGTAATTTTAGGAAACCACGGTCTGTTGGCATTTGGTCACGATGCACTCTACGCGACCATGGTCATCATTTCGATGGAGGAGGCAGCCGAACTCACATTGGAAGCGCGCATGCTTGGTGGTGAGAAACCCCTGCCTGCTGATGCTCTCGAACGCGAACGCAAGCACATGCAGCAACACGGTTCACTTAGATAGAATTAGACGAATGTTTCCATAGTGTTTTTCGCTAACTCACTCGTTTGTCATCCCGAGTGAGGTCTTTTCATCCTATGTAAGTTATTGTTATTCTCAACTGGGTTTATCGACCCTATGAGTTTTGTCATGCTCAGCTGAGGGTTGTCATCCTGAGCGTCGAGCGAAGGATCTCACGCGCTGGGCAACGAGATCCTTCGCTCGACGCTCAGGATGACAATGGAAAATCGCTCAGGACATAACAATGTAGGCCTGGATGGCACCGGGAGGGACTACGAACGACGCCAGGAGCACACTCACCATAACAAACGGGTGCTTCCCTCATGAAAATGGCTGGGAAGCCACATCTATTCGCTCGAACTCTTCCCTGGTCAATTGCCAACCGATGGCGCCTGTGTTTTCTGTAGCCTGCCTCACATTTTTCGCGCCTGGAATTGGAATGATGAGCTCATCTTTTAAAAGAAGCCAGTTGAGCGCTAGCTGTCCCATTGTTTTACCATGAGCTTTGGCTATTTCATCCATCGTTTGCAACAGTGGCTCGATCTTGCGACGCTGGGAGGTACGAAACGATGGTGAAAAGCGCCGTTGGCCTGAGACTGAAATACCTTGCCCGGCAACAATCCTGTACTTGCCTGTAAGCAAACCCTGCTCCAATGGACTGTAGGCAATTAACGCCACATTAAGCTCGCGACATACATCCAGCACGCCATTTTTCTCTGGGTTACGATGTAACAAGCTATAATGCACCTGATTTGATGCCAGCGGAATTTCATGACGAGCCAATCGGGCGTGAGCGCGCCTCATCAGATCCGCTCCATAATTGCTGACACCTACTGCTCGCACTTTACCGGAACGAACTGCCTCGGCCAATGCATCCATCAACGCATCGACGTCAAGCATAGTATAGGGCCAGTGAATCTGGTACAGATCAATTGTCTTCACACTCAGTCGCTCCAGGCTAGCATCTAATGCCTTAAGGAGAGATCGAGCTGAAAAACGATTTGGTAGTGGCGCAAACTTGCTTGCAATAACAACCGGACGCCCATCTTCCCGAATACATTCACCAAGAATGCGTTCTGATTCCCCTCGTCCATACATCTCCGCTGTATCGAAGAAATTGAGACCTGCATCCTGGCAAGCTTTATAAGCCTGTGTTATATCGTCACGAGTGTAGTCCTTGCCATATCCCCAGAAGCTTTTATCTCCCCAACTCCAAACTCCTACACCCAATGGGGAAACAGCGATTCCCGAGGCACCTAGATGCCTTTGATCTACCTTTATCATAACTATCCTTTATGCATGTAACTAACTCTAATGAGTGACAATAGTGATTCACAAAGATAATAGCTCTTTATTATTAAGTTGGCATTAACAAAGACCTATCATACTTTTTGAGTGATCAGAAAAATGTGTCCTTTATCTATGATATCGCGACAGGGTTACAATGGGTAAGGTCTTAAGAAGAATTCCTCAAATCGGAATACCATGATCGAAACAGTAGTAGACTGTTTGGTAGGGTTCTCTGAAGGCCACTACATCGTCGACCACCGTTTCGGGCATTTCCTGATCGACAAGAACACGGGTCATGAAATCTGCAATAGTTTCCATCTCCTGCTCTTTCATCCCCAGCCGTGTAATTTCAGTTGTTCCGATGCGTAGTCCACCCGGGTGGTTCCAATCCTGTGCCTTATCAGTTGGGATCAAGTTTTTGTTGGTGATGATGTTAGCTCGTGCTAATCGTTGCGCTACCTCCAACCCGCCACCAAACTCGCGCACATCAGCAATGACTTGATGCGTCGTCGTAAATCCCTTATGCGCTCCAAGCATGCTAATGCCGCGGCGAGCTAATGCCGCACCAAGGGCCTGGGCATTGCGTACAATCTGTGCCATGTATACCTGCCCGAATGTGATCATTTCGGCTGCCGATACAGCGAGAGCCGCTACACGATTGACCTGGTGTGTAGCTGCCAGGATGGGAAAAATCGCATCAGTGATTGGAACGGTCAGATCAGGATCGTCCCACACGATAACCCCACTCTGAGGGCCGCTGAACGTCTTACCTGCCGAGCCAGTCATAACTGCTGCACCTTCTCGCAAGGGATCTTGAAACTGGCCGCCAGCTATCAAACCCAGTTGGTGCGCTCCATCGAAGAAGACGCGTCCATCCCATTCGCTGACAATCTCGCTGATTGCCTGGAGAGGGAAAGGAAACAAGGTCATCGAGGCTCCCAGTGCGACTACTTTGGGTCGTACCAGTGGTGCAACTTTACGGAAAAGATCAAGGTCTACTACGAGTTCGACCGGATCGAACGGGATATCGACGATTTTTAAACCACGCACTCCAGCTGGCCCGTCGCCGCGATTGCTTGAATGACCTCCAAAGGGTTGGGTCAGGCTCATAATTATATCGCCCGGCTCTGTCAATGCTGTGTAGACCGCCATATTGCCAATCATACTTGCAACCAACCGGTGGTCAGCATACCTTGAACGAAATGCTTGCTTCAAAAGCTCAATGCATAATGCTTCGATCTCATCAATATGTTGTGTGCCAGCAAACCAACGGTTTATCGGGCCAATATGTCCCTCAGCGGCACGAGTGCCAACCTCGGCCGAAAGCAATCCTCTAACCGTTGGGCTGGTGAGCGCTTCAGGGGCTAAGAGGTTTAAACACCGTTTC
>Ga0209048_10003543_pt1 | contig 15141 bp, 9 predicted proteins | sample FrelakmetCRP12CR_FD_187146 | JGI IMG/M metagenome (GOLD analysis project Ga0209048, IMG submission 187146) | Freshwater lake sediment microbial communities from the University of Notre Dame, USA, for methane emissions studies - CRP12 CR (SPAdes)... | ecosystem: Environmental > Aquatic >... | reverse complement strand
GCCGCCGTGCACGGCCCGACCGGCGTAGAGCAGGCCGCTGCCGGCCGGCATCTCGGCCGCGACCGTCTCGAGCCCGTCGAGGTCGCGGTCGTAGTCGGTCCAGGCGTGGCTGCCGGGCACGACGCGGGTGGCGCCGTTGGCCGCGGTGAAGTCGCCGACGGCCAGCATCCAGCTCACCGTCACCTCGATGGCGTCGGGCCGTTCGAAGTGGGGCCAGTTGTTGACGTCGCGGTGCAGCACCTGGGCGTCCTCGTCCGGGCCGATCACCATCATCTGGGCCGAGTTCAACCACCAGTCGACCGCGTTGGGGAGGAGCAGGCGGTCACTGATCTCGCTGATGACGGGGTGCAGGAGCACGTCGACGAAGGACGGGCTGCGCCAGGCCAGGCGGCCGAAGCGCTTGGTGTGATCGCCCCAGAACTCCTGCACGACCGGGTCGCCACTGCGGCTGCCGGGGGCCATCCCCTGCACGACGATGTCGAGATCGGACCGCAGTCGGGCCACGAGGTCGGGCTCGAGGAGTCCCTCGACGATGACCGCACCGTCCCGTGCGAACACCTCGAGGACCTCGCAGACCGAGGTGGAGGCGGGCAGGGTGACGAGCGAGGGCATCGGGGGGACTCCGGGGGGCGCGAGGGGAACAGACGAGGATACCGGCCATTGCTTACGGGTTCCTGTCGGCGTTCCCCGACCTCGGCGCTGATGGCTCGGAGTCGGAACGGGCCCGCTCACCGCTACGGTCGAGGCCGTGTACAGCCGACCACCTCTCCGACTCGAGATCGGCTGTGCGTTCGAGCTGAACGCGCCGGCCCCCACCAGTGCGGTGCTGCAGGTGGCCCCGCACGAGGACGACCGCGCCACGCTCGACGCCGCGTCGTGGGACACGACCGCCGCGCACCACCAGTACATCGACCGCTACGGCAACCGCTGCGAGCGCTTCGCCCTGCCGCCCGGACCGTCGCGCATCGAGTACCGGGCCCAGGTCTCCACGGTCGACGAACCCGACGAGGTTGCCCTCGCGGCGCCCGAGATCACCCCCGCTGAGCTACCCGACCAGCTGCTGCACTGGGTGATGCCGAGCCGGTTCTGCCAGCCCGATGAGCTCGGTGCCCCCGCGTGGGAGATCTTCGGGGACATCTCGCCGGGTTGGACCCGCGTCCAGGCCGTGTGCGACTGGGTGCACGGTCATCTCGAGTACGTGCCCGGCTCGTCGAACCCCTGGACCACGGCCGCCGACGCCTACCGCTCGCAACAGGGCGTCTGCCGCGACTACGCGCACCTTGCGATCACCTTCTGTCGGGCCCTCAACATCCCCGCGCGGTACGTGTTCGGGTATCTGCCCGACATCGGGATCCCACTGGCCGACGAGGTCATGGACTTCGCGGCCTGGTTCGAGGCCTACCTCGGTGGGCGCTGGTACACGTTCGATGCCCGCACCAACTCGCCTCGGGTGGGCCGGGTCGTCGTGGGGCGAGGACGCGACGCCGTCGACGTGGCCATGATGACCTCGTTCGGATCGGTCGAGCTGGCCGGGTTCCGGGTGCAGGCCGACCCGATGGGCTGACGACCGCGGCGCACGGACGACGGGCCCCGGTTCCCGTGGTTCAGGGCCACCATTCGTCGATGGCGTCGTAGACCTCGGCCCGGTTGGCGAGCGCCAGGTGGGTCACCTTCGGGAACAGGCGCACGGCCGCTCCGGGGAAGAGGCCCTCGCCGGTCTCGTTGTCGAGGGTGCCCGAGGCGCTCGACCAGGTCACCAGCACGTCGCCGATCACTCGGGCGATGGGGTGGTCGGGGTCGGCCGTTACGCTTCCGGCGACGAGCAGGTAGGAGGCGCGGTGCATCCGGGGCGCGCGCTGTGGTTCGGCCGGCTCGGGGGCGTCGGGATCGGACTCGATCCAGTCCCCGTCGCGGATGGCCCCGAACCGGAGGTCCTTGATGCCGGCACTCCGCGCGTCGAGGCCCCGGCTCACCAGTCGGGTCGCCGGTGTCGGCACCGACCACAGCGTGCCGCTCACGAGGTTGGCGAGCACTTCGAGTGGCGCTCCCGTGTTGGGTACACCGATCAACACGATCCGCCGCACCTTCGACGTCCACGGCCGGCGCAGGCGGGCCAGGCCCCGGGCCTCTCGCGTGGCCGGCGCGTAGTAGCAGGCGGAGCGAATCACCAGCCCCCCCATGCTGTGGCCGATGAGCGTGATCTCGCGGACCCGCTGCGGCCACGCGGCGACGAGCCGATAGAGCAGGCGGGCGAGGCCCCGCCCATTGACGGAGATGTGTTGTCCGGTGTTGTAGCGGAGCCACAGGGGCGTGATGCCGTGGTCGCGAGCGAGCAACGTCCCGTAGCTCGTGTCGGGATCGCCCGGGAACTGCCAGACCGACTCGGTCGACATCAGCCCGTGCACCAGCACGCAGATGCGGCCGGTGGCCCCGGGCAGGGCGGCGGCGAGAGCCCGGCGCTCGAGGGGGAGGGCCCCCTCGGCCGAGCGCAGCGTCATCGGGGTCATCAGGTTCGAGCGGACGTCGGCGAGGGAGTCACCGAAGAAACCGTTGACCACGGCGACGGCCTCGTCCCGGTGCCCGGGCACGGCGGTCAGGAGGCGGAGGAGTCGATCGGCGCCGGCCAGGACCACGCCTCGGTCGTCGCCGGCCGGCGGTGGGGGGAGCCGGTCGGAGGGCACGACCCGAGCGTAGGCAGCCGCGGGGTCGCTCCGAACCCCGGCGGGGCGGTCCTTGGTACCGTCGCTCGGAGCCGCCCGTTTCGGGCGCCTGAGGGAGAAGGTCCGGGGGAGGTGACGATGCTCGACTTCGAGGAGGCCGCCGAGGTGGAACGCGCCGTCGGCGCGGCGCTGGCGTCGGGCTCCGCCGATACGCTCCGCGTGCTCGGCTACGGGGAGTTCACCGTGGTGGTCGGCTGGCCCGCCGACGAGCCGACGCTTGCGGTGAAGCGACTCCCGCCCGATCCCGACCGGTCCCGTCTCGAGCGCTACGCGAACGACATCGAGCGGTACTGCGACGAGCTGCGGGCGCTCGGTGTCGACGTCGCTCCGCACTGGGCGTCGATCGTGCCGGCGACCGATGGTGGTTGGGCCCTGCACATCGCCCAGCCCTTCTACCCGACGGGCACGCTGGCCACCGACGTGCTGCGGTCGACGGCTCCCGTCGCCGGGCATCCGACCGTCAGCGCCGTGGTCGCCCATCTCGCCCGGGCCCACGACGAGCTCGGCCTCGACGCCCAGTTCTCCAACTGGGTCATCGTCGACGACGGTGTCGTCCTCATCGACACGACGACGCCGATGATCCGCGACGACGGTCGCGACATCCTCGACGTCGATCTCATGCTCCTGCCGTTCCCCGCGGTGGTGCGACCCGCCTTGCGGCGGTTCGTGGCGCCCGACGTCCTGGCCCGGTTCCACGAGCCCCGGATGATCGCCATCGACACGGCCGCCCAGCTCCACAAGGAGCAGCTCGGTGCGTGGATCCCGATCGTGATCGACGAGGCCAACCGCCGCCTCGACCAGCCCATCACGCAGGAGGAGGTCGACGCCTACTACCGCGAAGATGCCCGGCTGTGGTCGCTCATCCAGCGGGCGAAGCAGGCGAACCGGTGGTGGACCCGCCGTGTCCGTCGTCGATCGTACCCCTTCCTCCTCCCCGGGCCGATCAACCGATGACGGCGCCGGCCGCGGCCCGCAGGGTCATCCTCGTCAGCGGGGCCTCGAGCGGGATCGGGCAGAGCTGCGCCGACCGCCTTAACCGGACCGGCTGGACCGTCGTGGGGGCGAGCCGACGGGGGACGTCGACCGGCAGCTGGCAGCCGCTCGTGATGGACGTCGACGACGACGACTCGGTCGCCGCGGGCGTCGCCGCGGTGGTCGGGGAGCACGGCCGACTCGACGCCGTGCTCGCAAGCGCCGGGTGGGGCCTGGCCGGCGCCGTCGAGCACACCCCCATCGCGGACGCCAAGGCCCAGATGGAGACCAACTTCTGGGGGGCGGTGCGCCTCGTGCAGGCGGCCCTGCCGACGATGCGCGAGCGGCGAGGAGGCCGGATCGTGCTGGTGAGCTCGATCGGGGGGGTGCTCGGCATCCCGTTCCAGGCGTTCTACAGCGCCAGCAAGTTCGCCATGGAGGGTTACGGCGAGGCGCTCGCCTACGAGGTGGCGCCGTTTGGCATCGACGTCACGCTGCTGCAGCCGGGCAACGTCGCCACGGATTTCACCGCGGCGCGGCGAGCCGTCTCGCCGGACGGTAGCGACGACCCGTACGCGGCCGCCGCAGCGAAGGCGATCGGGGTGATGGAGCGCGACGAGCGCAATGGGGTGGCCCCCGCCTCGGTGGCCGCGGTCGTGGAACGGGTGCTCGGCGCCCGTCGGCCCCCGCGTCGGGTCTCGGTCGGCCGCCTCGACGAACGGGTGGGCATCGTCGGCAAACGGCTGTTGCCCCACCGCCTGTTCGAGCGGGCGGCGAAGGGCAGCCTGGGCGTCTGATCCGCCCGCCGCGCGCCCCTGTGGGGTCTTGTCAGGTGAGAAAGTAAGTAATATATTACGTATATGGGGGACGAGGGAGTCTCCGGAGCACGAGCCGACGCCTTCGCTCTGGTGTTCATGCTGGCCCAGGAGCTCACCCGGCGCGCCGATCGCGAGCTCGCCCATCTCGGCTTGTCGACCCGGCAGTGGCTGCTGTTGGCGGTGCTCAACCGTGGCTTCGGCGGCCGACCCACCCGTCTGGGTGAGGCGGCCGCGGCCTATGGCACCTCCCGTCAGAACGTGAAGCAGATAGCGCTACAGCTGGAGTCGCGGGGCTATCTCGAGATCACGCCCGACCCTGACGACGCCCGGGCGGTGCTCCTCAACGTCACACCCAAGGTCGCGGTCTTCGACGCCCCGGCCGAGCGCCGCCGCCAGGGTCGCTTCTTGCACGACATCCTGTCCGGTCTCTCCGAGTGGGACGTCCAACGGCTCGAGGAGCTCCTGCGCGCCTGGCGGGGTGCCCTCGTATCGGAGTCGGAGCCACCAAACTAGGCAAGACGTTACCCATGGAGGTCCGGACATGAAATGGGTCGTATTCGCCATCCTGGTCATCCACGGTCTCATCCATCTGCCCGGGGTGTTCAAGGGCTTCGGCTGGACCGAGTTCGACCAGCTGACGCAACCGATCAGCCTCGGGGTCGGGATCCTCTGGCTCGCCGCGGCCGTCCTGCTCCTCATCGCCGCGGTGATGTTGGTCGCCGCTCCGCGCTGGTGGTGGATCGTCGGGCTGCTCGGGGTTGTCACCTCGCAGATCGCCATCGTCTCCTCGTGGAGCGACGCCAAGGTCGGCACGATCGCGAACGTCGTGATTCTCGTAGCGGTGGCGTACGGCTTCCTCTCCGAGGGGCCGATCAGCTACCGGTCCGAGTTCCGTGATCTGGCCGCGTCGGAGCTGGCCCGGCCGCCGGTCGAGGGCACGGTCACCGAGGAGGACCTCGCCGGGCTGCCGGCGCCGGTGGCCGCGTACGTGCGGCTCTCGGGGGCGGTCGGCAAGCCTCGCGTCTACAACTTCCGCGCTCGCATGCACGGCAGGATCCGCTCCAAGGAGGACGCGTCGTGGATGGACTACACGGTCGACCAGGTGAGCACGGTCGACGCGAACCCGGACCGGCTCTTCTTCATGGAGGCGTCGATGAAGGGCCTGCCCGCCGACGTCTTCCACTCCTTCGTGGGCTCGGCGGCGAGGATGCGGGTGAAGGTGTGGTCGCTGGTGCCCGTCATGGACGCCCGCGGCTCGGAGATGGACCACTCCGAGACGGTCACCATCTTCAACGACATCTGTGTCCTGGCGCCCGCCGCGCTGATCAACCCCACCTTCACCTGGGAGCCCATCGACGACCGGTCGGCGCGGGCGACCTTCACCCGGGACGGGATCACGGTGAGCGCGGTGCTGTCGTTCGACGAGGCCGGCGAACTGGTCGACTTCGTGTCCGACGACCGGCTCCGCACGACCGACGGCAAGGAGTTCACCCAGGAGCCCTGGTCGACGCCCCTCCGCGACTACCGGTCGTTCGACGGGCGCATGGTCGGCACGGCCGGGGAAGGCCGGTGGCACGCGCCCGCGCCCGAGCGTGAGTTCGCCTACGTCGAGTTCAACCTCGACGACATCACCTACAACGTGGCTGCCGGGGGCTGAACCAACGCAACGCACCCCGCTGACGTGGCCTCGGCTCGCGTGTGGCGGGGTGCGTCGCGTTGTACGGTCGCCACCCGATGACGGCGACCAGACCGGCGTTGATCGAGCGATGGGTGCCCGGCGTCCGGGTCGCGCGCACCTACGAGCGGAGGTGGCTGCGCCCGGACCTGATCGCCGGCGTGGTGCTGGCCGCGATCCTCGTCCCCCAGGGCATGGCCTACGCCGAGCTGGCCGGGCTCCCCGCGGTCACCGGCCTGTACACGACCATCGCCTGCCTCGTCGGCTACGCGGTGTTCGGTCCGTCGAGGGTGCTGGTGCTGGGGCCCGATTCCTCGGTGTCGCCATTGATCCTCGCGGCCATCACCCCGCTGCTCGCCGGAGGCGACCCGGCCACGGCCATCGCTCTCGCCGGGATGATGGCCGTGTTCGTCGGCCTCATAGAGGTCGGCCTCGGCCTGGGCAAGCTCGGCTTCGTCGCCGACCTGCTCTCGAAGGAGGTGCAGGTCGGCTACATGAACGGCCTGGGCATCACGATCATCGTCGGCCAGCTGCCCAAGCTCTGCGGCTTCTCCACCGATGCCGACTCCTTCGTCGATGAGGTCCGCGCCTTCGTCGACGGCTTCTCGCAACGCCACACGACCACGCTCGTCGTCGGTCTGGTCACCCTGGCGGTGCTCCTCGTGCTTCCCCGCATCACCCGCAAGGTTCCGGCGGTGCTGGTCGCCGTCGTCGGTGCCACGGTCGTGTCGGCGGTGTTCGACCTCGCCGGGCGTGGGGTGGCGACCGTCGGCTCGTTGCCTCGGGGTGTGCCCGTGCCGGCCTTCCCGTGGACGAGTTGGAGCGACGTGGGCCCGTTGCTCATCGCCGCGGCCGGCATCACCCTCGTGTCGTTGACCGACACCATCGCCACCGCGACGAGCTTCGCGGCGCGACGGGGCGACGAGGTCGAGCCCGACCAGGAGATGGTCGGCATGGGCGCCGCCAACATCGCCGCCGGCTTCTTCCAGGGCTTCGCGGTGTCGACCAGCGGGTCGCGCACGGCGGTGGCGGAGCAGTCGGGGGCCAAGAGCCAGCTCACCGGCCTCGTGGGCGCCGCGCTCGTGGCCGTGTTGCTGCTGTTCCTCAACTCGCTGCTCGCCGACCTGCCGCAGACCGCGCTGGCCGCCGTCGTGATCACCGCCGCGCTCTCGTTGATGGACCTGGGCGTGCTGCGTCGGTACTTCCGGGTGCGCAAGTCCGCCTTCGCGCTGTCACTGGTGGCGACGGTCGGGGTCGTCCTGTTCGGGGTGCTGCAGGGGATCATCGTCGCCGTCGTCCTCGCCATCCTGCTGTTCTTCCGGCGCAGCTGGTGGCCGCACGGCGCCGTGCTGGGTACGACCCCGGGCACCCAGGGATGGCACAGCATCAAGGGCCACCCCGAGGCCAGGCAGCTCCCCGGCATCGTCGTGTATCGCTGGGAGGCCCCCCTCTTCTTCGCCAACGCCGGGACGTTCCGCCAGAACATCCGTCACCTGGTGCACGACCACGAGCCCGCCTGGGTGGTGCTGCAGTGCGAGGCCATCACCGACGTCGATCTGACCGCGTCGGAGATGCTCACCCAGCTCGACAACGAGCTCAACGCGATCGGTGTGCACCTCGCGTTCGCCGAGCTGCGCGATCGGCTCAGGGAGCTCATCAGCGCGTACGGGCTGGACGAGACCCTCGACCGGGAGCACTTCTACCCGACGCTCGAGGTGGCCCTCACCGCGGTGCGGGAACTGGGGCCGCTGACCGGCGACGAGGGGTGACCGACGCGGGCCCCGGGTCCCCGGCCGCCGCCGGTGGTTGTCACAGACGCTGAGTAGCGTCATCGGTGTGGCGTTCCACCTGACCGTGGCGGGGTCGCTCGAGCCGTTGGCCGACGCGCTGGCGGCCGAGCTGGCCGTTCCGCCCGCCGACCCCTTCACCCCCGACGTCGTGGTGGTGCCGGGCGCCGGGGTGCGGGCCTGGCTCAACGCCCGGCTCGCCCACCGGCTCGGCGCCACCCCCCGTGGCGCCGATGGCGTCGTCGCCAACATCGACTACGCCTTCCCGGCCCAGCTGGTAACCAGGGCCCTCGGCGAGGCCACCGGGCTCGGCGCCTGGTCGGTGGGGCCGCTCACCTGGGCCATCCACGAGATCCTGCTCGATCGGGCCGAGGAGTTCGGCCAGCCGCGCGATGCGGTGCGGGCGCGGACGATCGCCGACTCGTTCGACCGCTACGCGCTGTACCGCCAGGCCATGGTGCTGCGGTGGAGCGCAGGCGACGACGTCAACGCGGTCGGCGAGCCGCTCGACGAGCACCAGCGGTGGCAGCCCGCGCTGTGGCGGGCGGTGCAGGCCCACATCGGCGGGCCGACCGACGCCGAGCGGATGGCGGCGCTCACCGCATCGCTCGCCGCGGGTGAGCTCCCGGAGGGCATGGCGACCGATGTGCCCGAGCGCGTCATCGTCTTCGGCCTGGCCACCCTGCCCCCTCCTCACCTCGAGGTCCTCACCGCCCTCTCGGCCCATCGTGAGGTGCACGTGCTCGCGCCGGTTGCGTCGGCAACGCGGTGGCAACAGGTGTGCGACGGCCTCTCCCTCCCGTTGCGACTCCCGCTCCTGCGCTCCGACCCGCTGGTGCCGGCAGGTGTGGGCCACCCGCTGGTCACCGGCTGGGGCCGCACGTCGCGTGAGGCCCACGTGCTCCTGCTGGCCGTCGCCGACCGTGCCGGCGACTCGAGCATCGAGCCACCCGCGGCGACCCCAGCGCTCGGGCCCGACGCCACGGTGCTGGCCCGGTTGCAGCACGGGCTCCGGGCCGACGCCGCGCCTCCTGGTGCGCCGATCGCGACCGACCCGCCGCTCCCCGATCTGCGAGCCCTGCTCGACCCCGCCGATCCGAGCATCCGCTGGCATCGCGCCTACGGTCCGGCACGCCAGGTCGAGGTGCTCCGCGACGCCCTGCTGCACCTGCTCGAGGAGCGCAACGCCGACGGCACCCCTCGCTTCGAGCCCCGCGACATCGCGGTGCTCTGCCCCGACGTGGGTCGTTTCGCGCCACTCATCGAGGCCACCTTCGCCGGCGACCCCGCCCATGGCGTGCCCGAGGTGCCGGTGCGGGTCGCCGACCGCACCCTGCGCCAGGACAACCCCATCCTCGACGCGGCAGGAGGCCTGCTCGACCTGCTCGACGGGCGTTGCCGGGCCAGCGCAGTGCTCGCCTTCGCCGCCCGGGCGCCGGTGCGCCTCCGGTTCGGGCTCGACACCGACGCCATCGGTCGCATCGGCGAGTGGGTCGAGGCCACCAACGTGCGGTGGGGCCTCGGGCCGAGCGACCACGCCCGCTTCGGCATCCCGCCGGAGGTGGCCGCGCACACGTGGCGCGCCGGGCTCGACCAGTTGCTCGTCGGCGCCACCATGGCCCCGGCCGGCCCCAGGCTCGGTCCAGGGGGCGTGGCTCCCTTCCCCGACATCGAGGGCGACGACGTCGCCATCGCGGGTGCGCTCGCCGAGCTCATCCACCACCTCGATCGGGCGCTGACGGCGCTGTGCAACCCCAGTCCGGTCGACGAGTGGGCCGCGGCCCTGTCCGAGGCGCTGCCGGCGCTCTGCGAGGTGCCCGATGCCGACGCGTGGCAGTGGCGGGCCGTCGAGCGGGTCATCGACGAGTTCCGGTCCGAAGCCCTGTGCGACGGCGAGGCCCGGGCCACGCTGGTCGAGCCGGCCGACCTCGCCACCTTGTTGCGCGGACGCCTCACCGGTGGTGCCGGCCGCCCCCGGTTCGGCACGGGGGCCGTCACGGTCTCGTCGCTCGTCGCGCAGCGAGGCGTGCCCCACCCGGTCGTGTGCCTGCTCGGCCTCGACGACGACATCGGTGCCGGTGGCCTCCCGATAGCGGACGACCTCGTGGCCGCCGCGCCCTGCATCGGCGACCGCGACGCCCGCGGTGAGCAGCGGGCCCAGCTGCTCGACGCGGTGCTGGTCGCCGGGGAGCGCCTGCTCGTGTTCAGCACGGGCCGCGACGTGCGTACCAACGCGGAGGTGCCTCCGGTCGTGGCCCTCGCCGAGTTGTTCGACACCATCGACGCCATCGTGCGCCCGGTCGACGACGGTACCGACCCCCAGCCCCCCGCGCGGCGATCGTTGATCGTCGACCATCCCCGTCAGGCGTGGTCCGAACCGAGCTTCCGGCCCCGCGCGCTCGGCGTCGACGGCTCCTGGAGCTACGACGCTGGTGCGCTCGACGCCGCCCGGGCGCGGCGCGCGCAGGTCGAGGCCCCCCCGTTCCTGGCCGACCCACTCCCTGCACCGGTCGGCGATGCCGACGGGTTGGCGCTCACCGACCTGCTCGCGGCGGTCGCCAATCCGATCCAGGTGTTCCTCCGCGATCGCCTCGGCATCTCGATCCCGTCGTCCGACGAGGCCCCCGACGACGAGATCCCCCTCGCCCTCCGCGGCCTCGAGGCCTGGAAGCTCGCCGATGCGCTCCTCGAGATGCAGCTCGGCTCCGACGAGGGCGACCCGGGCCGAGTCGAGGCGTGGGAGCAGTTCGAGCGCCGACGCGGCGCCGTACCACCGCTCGCCTTCGCCGACGACGCCCTCGCGGACGCTTGCGATCTGGTCGACCAACTGGAGCAGGGGCTCGCGCTCGAGCTGCGAGGCGTGCCCCACGAGCCCGAGGCCGTGCCGGTCGAGATCACGATCGTCGAACCGGACGGCGCCGACACGACGATCAGCGGCGTCGTCCCCGGCGTTTGCGGCGACCTCGTGGTGAGGGTCACGGCGTCGAGGCTGAAATCCAAAGACCTGCTCAGCGCCTGGGTGTGTCTCGCCGCTCTCACCAGGCACGACCCCAACCGGGCCTGGGAGACCCTCACCATCGGTCGTCATCCCCACAACGCCAAAGCGGTGGTGCAACGCCTGCGACTGCGCTCCCCGGCCGCGGCGACCGAGGTGCTGGCCGTCGTTGCCGACCTGCGCCGGCGGGCACTGTGCGACACCGTGCCCGCGTTCCCCGAGACGACCCGTGCGCTGTGGCAGGGCGACCTCGGTGCCGCCCGGTCGGCCTGGACCCGGCGTATGGGTGAGGCCACCGACCGCTGGGTCTCGCAGGTCTTCGGCAGCGACTTCGATGCGCTGCTCGACCTCCCGGTCCGGTCCGACGAGACCATCGCCGGGGCGCCGAGCCCGTCCCGCCTGGCCTATTGGGCCAACCGCTTGTGGAGGAGCATGGACGACACCGCGATCGTCGATGAGCGCGAGCCCAGTGTCGTCGCCGCACCCGTCGTGGAAACCGGCACATGACGCCCTCGCCGTCCTCCATCCTCGCGGCGCCGCTGACTCCTGGTCTCATCGTGCTCGAGGCAAGCGCGGGCACCGGCAAGACCTATGCCCTCGCCGCGCTGGCCACGCGCTGGGTTGCTGAACGGGGGGTGAAGGCGTCCGAGTTGTGCATCGTCAGCTTCACCGAGGCCGCCACCGCCGAGCTGCGGGGGCGGGTCCGCACCCATCTGGCCGAAGCCGCGGCGCACGTGACGGCCGGGTGCCCACCAACCGACGACGAGGTGCTCCGGGCCCTCGCCGACGCACCGGCCGAAGTGAGGGCCGATCGGCTGGCCAACCTCGAACGGGCCCTCGCCGACTTCGATGCGGCCACCATCTCCACCATCCACGGGTTCTGCGCTCGGCTCGTGGCCGCCGGGGGAGGGGCGGCCGGCGACCTCCCTCTGAGCGACGACAACACCGACGTCCGAGAGCGCGTGAACGACCTCTACCTGGCCCGCTTCGGGGGCGGCGAACCGTGGGCGGCGGCTCCCGAGCGGGTGATCCAGGCCGTCGAACTGCGCCTGAAGCTGCCCGACGCCACGATGTGGATCCCCGATCGCGCCACCGTCCCGGTCTCGCAGGTCGAACGGGCCGACACCGTCGGCCTCACCGCGCATCTGGTCGACGAGCTCGTCGCCCACGTGACCACCCGCCGCGTCGAGCAGCGGCGCCGCACCTTCGACAGCCTGATCAGCGACGCCCGTACGTTGCTCGTCGGGCCGGCAGGGCCGGCCACCGTCGCCGCGCTCCGCGACCGGTTCCGGCTCGTGCTCATCGACGAGTTCCAGGACACCGACCAGGTGCAGTGGGACATCTTCCGCAGGGTGTTCCTCGTCGGCAACCCCGCCCCCGCCGGGCCAGGGCCGTCGACCGGCGGAGGTCGCCCCGACGCCGTGGTGCTCGTCGGCGACCCCAAGCAGTCGATCTACCGTTTCCGCTCGGCGGAGCTCTCGGCCTACCTGGAGGCATGCGACTACGCCCGGGCCCACGGCGGTCGGATCGTGAGCCTCGCCACAAATTGGCGCTCCGACGCCCCGCTCATCGAAGCGCTCGGTCAGTTGTTCGCCGGCTGTACGTTCGGTGACGAACGAGTCGAGTTCGAGCGGGTGGAGGCTGCCCCGGGTCACGAGCGCGGCGCGCTCGCCGGGGTCGACGAGGTGGCGTTGCAGATCCGGTGCCTTCCTGACGATCTCAAGGTGCCCGAGGTGCGGGCCATCGCCGTCCCCGACCTGGTGGCCGAGGTCGTTCGGCTGCTCAATGCCGCCTCGCTCCCCGGAGCCGACCCACCCCGCCCCTTGCGGGCCTCCGACATCGGCGTACTGGTTCGGTCCAACGCCGACGCCAACACCATCGCGGCCGCGCTCGGTGCCGCCGGTGTGCCTGCAGCCCGGAGCGCGTCGGACAGCGTGCTCGACAGCCCTGCCGCCGCGCAGTGGCGCACCCTCCTCACGGCCCTCGAGCGGCCCGCCTCGGCCAGTCGCACCCGAGCGGCGGCGCTCACGTGGTTCGTGGGCCTGAGCGCAGCGGAGCTGGCCGCGCTCGACGACGACGGACTGGCCGAGCTCATCGAGCGTCAGCGGGCGTGGGCGGCCTGCCTCGACGACGGCGGCCTGCCCCGGCTCATGGCGGCCCTGCGCGAAGGCGGGCTGTTGCGCCACGTGCTGTCCCACCCCGGGGGCGAGCGCGACCTCACCGACCTCGACCACCTCGTCGAGCTGCTCCAGGGCGCCACCGGCGGCCGGCCGACGAGCGCCGGCGCCCTCCTCGGCACCCTCGACGACCTTGCGGGTGACGACGGCGCCGGGGTCGAAGGCGTCGCCTCCGACCTGCTCGCGCGGCGCATCGACCGCGACGACGACACCGTCAAGGTGATCACGGTGCACAAGGCCAAGGGCCTCGAGTTCCCGGTGGTGCTGTGCCCCATCCTCTGGGGACAGCGTGCGAACCTGCGGGGCCTGCCCCATGGCTACGTCGACGGTGGCCGCCAGATCGACACCGACGCCATGTTGGCCAAGTCCACCACAGCGGGGGCCTTCCAGCTCATCAAGGAGGCCGACCGCGCCGAGCGCCTGGGCGAGGACCGGCGACTGCTCTATGTGGCCCTCACCCGGGCCAAGCACCGACTCGTTGTGTGGTGGTCGGGCGCGGCGCACGGCAAGGGAAGCGGCGCACCGCTCGGCGACCTGCTGGGCCACGCCGTCGGGGGCGATGGCGCGCCGGTCGACGTCGACGCCCTCGTCAGCGCGTCCGTGGGACGCATCGGTCGGGTGGTGGTACCGGTCGACGTGGTTCCCGAGGTCCTGGCTCCGACGGGCGAGCCGCCACCCACGTTGGAGGTGGCCCAGGCGACTCGGCGGCTCGATGACACGTGGGCGATCTGGTCGTTCACCAGGATGAAGTCGGCGGCCGAGGCTCGTGGGGCGGTGTCGGTCGGAGCCGCCCGCACCGGCGCCGCGGTCGAGAGCGGACTCGGCGAGGCGCCGGTGATCGGGGGGAGCGACGAACCCTCGCTCGACGAGGCGGCGAATCGGCCCGGCGAGGGTGCCGCCGAGATCGGCCCGGGTGGCGCTCGCGCCCTGCCGCTGCAGAGCGCGCCCGGCGGCACCGGCTTCGGCACCCTGGTGCACTCGGTGCTCGAGCGGGTGGACTTCACCGCGGCCGACCTGCCCGCCGAACTGCAGGAGGCCTGTGCCGACGCGCTGCGGTACCGGCGTCTGCCCATCACCCCCGATGTGTTGGCCGACGGGCTCCTCCCCGCGCTGCACGCCCCCCTCGGGGGCCCGGTGGGTGCGCTGCGGCTGGCCGACATTCACCGCGCCGACCGGCTCGACGAGCTCGGCTTCGACCTTCACCTCGCTGCGTTCGGAGCGCAGGCCATCGCGGATGTTCTGGTCACCCATCTGCCCGCCGACGACCGGTTGCGCCCGTGGGCCGAGCGGGCCGCCTCCGGCACGCTCGACGTCGACATCGACGGCATGCTCACCGGCTCGATCGACCTCGTCGCCCGCTCCGGGCCCGACGGTCCGTACTGGTTAGCCGACTACAAGACCAACTTCCTGGCGTCGCCCGGCGAGTACGCCGTCGACGGCCTCGCCCGCGCCATGGACCACCACGCCTACCCGCTGCAGGCCACGCTCTACCTGGTCGCGCTCCACCGATACCTGCGCTGGCGCCGACCCGGTTACGACCCCGACCGAGACCTCATCGGGGCGGCCTACCTCTTCCTCCGGGGGATGGACCCCGACCGCGCCGCGAACGACACGCACGGGGTGTTCTGGTGGCGTCCCCCCACGGTCGTCCTCGACCAGCTCGACCACCTCCTCGCCAGCGGAGACCCCACATGACCACGGTGGCGGACTCCGCCGCGGCCCGCGCCGAGTGGGATGTGCTCACGGCTCTCCAGCCGTGGCGCGATGCCGGGGTCCTGACCGCCGCCGACACCTTCACGGCCGCCACCCTCGCCCGCCTCGGCGGCCTCGGCCCGGACGATGCCGACGTCGTGCTCGCGGTGGCGCTCGCCGCCCGCGCCCCCCGTCACGGGCACGTGTGCCTCGACCTCGAAACGGTTCAGGCGTCGGTGCCGGCCGAGGTCGAGGGCGACTCAGGGCCCGCCGGGGTCGATGCGCTCGACGTGCTGGCCTGGCCC
>Ga0209048_10003542_pt1 | contig 15144 bp, 9 predicted proteins | sample FrelakmetCRP12CR_FD_187146 | JGI IMG/M metagenome (GOLD analysis project Ga0209048, IMG submission 187146) | Freshwater lake sediment microbial communities from the University of Notre Dame, USA, for methane emissions studies - CRP12 CR (SPAdes)... | ecosystem: Environmental > Aquatic >... | reverse complement strand
GCTGCTCCAGACGATCCTCCACCAGGCCGGGCAGTTGCTGGGCACCTCGCATGGTTTTGTATTCCTGTTAGTGCCAAAAGAAGATGAAATTGAGCAAAAAGTGGGCTCTGGGGTCTTTGCCGACACGATCGGTCGCCATTTAAAGCCTGGCGAAGGTGTATCGGGTCAGGTCTGGCAAACAGGTAAGACGATTGTGGTGCCAGACTACGGTTCCTATGAATCGCGCGCTTCCAACTTCGATTACAGCCTGATTACGGCCATGGCAGCCGCTCCTCTTAAATCTGGTGATCGGGTGGTAGGGACGATTGGCATGGCATATGGAGCCGATTCCGGGCGAATCTTTGGCGAAGAAGAAATTGAATTATTGGACCGTTTTGCTGAAATGGCTTCATTGGCTCTGGATAATGCCCGTCTTTTCACCCAAACGCAAGACATCTTCAATGAGACGCAAGACCAGGCTAGGAAATTGGGACTGCTGAATGAAATGGGCCGGCAGATGAACCTGGCGGGGAGCCAGCAAGAGATCTTTGACATTAGTACCAATTTCACGCCACAAATTATCCCCTCAAACCACTCCAGTGTTTCCTTGTTGACAGAAAATAATGACGGCATAGAGGTCTTCGCTCTAAAGTGCGCGGTAGGCATCATGCCCGTCGGGACGCTTCTCAATCTGGATGGGACTTTAGCGGGCCAGGCAATCCGTGAAAAGCGGGTCATCACGACCCCCAACCTCACAACAAGCAGCACATACGATGCCATCCAGTTGGCAACACCCGGATTGCGCTCCTCGATGGCTGCGCCGATGAAAATTGGCGAAAGGGTGATCGGAGTGATGCGGGTCGCACATCTTGAGCCTGCCATCTATAGCGCCCGTGATGAAAGCCTGTTCATGCAAATCGCCTCCTTTGTAGCAGTCACCATGGAAAACACGCGGCTTTATAGGGAGGCCCAAGAGGCTCGGGCAGCCGCTATTGCAGCCAACGAGGCCAAGAGCGCCTTCCTGGCCAATATGAGCCATGAGATCCGTACTCCGATGAATGCTGTAATTGGAATGACCAGCTTATTGCAAGAAACGGAATTAAACCCGGAGCAACATGATTTTGTTGAGACCATCCGCTTCAGCAGCGAGGCCCTGCTGACGATTATCAACGATATCCTCGATTTTTCTAAAATTGAAGCGAATAAGCTGGATCTGGAAAATCAAGCCTTCGATCTACGTGAATGTGTTGAAAGCGCTCTCGATTTGCTAGCGACTCGGTCAAACGAAAAAGGGTTGGATTTGGCTTACCTGATTGACCCACAAACTCCGGAGGCGATCGCGGGAGATGTCACGCGTTTACGCCAGATATTGGTTAATCTGCTCAGTAATGCAGTAAAGTTTACTGAGAAAGGCGAGGTCGTTCTTTCGCTGTCGAGCGAGCATGAAACCGATCCTTCGCAAAGCGGTTACATCCTTCATTTCAAAGTAAAAGATACCGGAATCGGGATTTCTCCTGACCGGATGGACCGGCTTTTTCAATCTTTCAGCCAGGTTGACGCATCGACGACTCGCCGGTACGGGGGGACAGGATTGGGTCTGGTGATCAGCAAGCGATTAAGCGAAATGATGGGTGGCACGATGTGGGTAACAAGCGCGCCGGGCGTTGGCTCCACTTTTCACTTCACGATCCGCGCCGTTGCTGCGCCTGCTCCCCCACGCGCCTACCTGGACGAAATTCAACCCATTCTGTTGGGTAAAAAAGTTCTTATCGTGGATGATAATGCCACAAACTGCTTCATTCTTACCAGGAATGTAGAAATCTGGAAAATGCTTCCAAAAACTACAAATTCGCCTGCCGAAGCCCTGGAATGGATCCGCCAGGGTTCTTCTTTCGACGTGGCTATTCTCGATATGCAAATGCCGGTCATGGATGGATTGGAATTGGCTCGGGAAATTCGTCGTCTACCGGCGCCGAACTCCAGATTGCCTCTGGTTATGCTAACTTCTTTGGGACATCGCGAAATGAAAGATGGAACGGATGAATTCGCTGCTTACCTGACGAAACCGATGAAACAGTCCGCCCTGTTTGATGCACTGGTCGGGATCTTCACTGGAAAGCCGATCCGAGTCGTGCCTCGTAAGAGCCTCCACAATGAGATAAATGCTAACCTGGGTATAGAAATGCCTCTGCGCATCCTGCTGGCTGAGGATAATGCCACCAACCAAAAACTGGCGCTGACCTTGCTGGATCGTCTGGGTTACAAGGCCGATGTGGTCGCCAATGGTCTTGAAGCTTTACAAGCATTGGAGCGGCAATCCTATAACGTGGTATTGATGGATGTACAGATGCCGGAAATGGATGGACTGGAGGCTACTCGTCGCTTACGACAAGATCTGTTGGAAGTGCAGCAGCCGGTTGTGATCGCTATGACCGCGAATGCCATGCAGGGCGATCGAGAAATGTGCATAGCAGCAGGAATGGACGATTATATTAGCAAGCCCATTCGAATCGATGAGCTAATCCGGGCTTTGAGATCTAGCTGGCTGCAGAAGAACACACTGCCCTCCGAGAAGCAGGAACCCGCTCCTGTCCTGCAGGCTGAAGCAGCCGGGCAAGAGGCCGATTTGCCTTCCCTTTCTCCGGAATCTGGCATTGAAGCGGGGGCTATTGACCTGGTTGTTTTAAATGATTTGCTTGCAATGCTGGGCGGAGAATTCAGCAAGCTGGTAGTGTTGATCGACTCCTTCCTGGAAGACGCACCACATCTCCTGGACGATCTCCAGAAATCTGTGGCGAGTAGGGATGCCGAGGGTGTACGCCGGAATGCCCACAGTCTTAAATCCAACGGAGCCGACTTTGGCGCGATTGCGTTTTCTACACTTTGTAAAGATTTGGAAATGGCAGGAAAGTCCAGCGAGTTCGAAAATGCAGAGGTCTTATTGGCTCAGATTCTCGCAGAATACAAAAAAGTTGAAATAGTTTTAGCCTCTATACGCCAACAAGGACGGATCAGAAATTGATATTGGCGTAGGAGCGCGACCTGCAAGCGAATAATAACTGGCTAGAGGGTATTCAATGGTAGAAGAACATGGTCAAATTTTAGTCGTGGATGATAACCGCATGAACCGGTTAAAGCTTGCCATGAGCCTGGAACAGCAAGGCCATGCCGTGACTCAGGCTGAAGATGGCGAGAAGGCTTTAGATCTATTGATGACCAGACCTTTTGACGTCGTTCTACTTGACATCATCATGCCGGGGATGGATGGTTTTCAGGTGTTGGAGAAGATGAAAGGTAATTCCAACTTGCGGGACATTCCGGTTATTGTGATTTCGGCTGTAGATGAGCTGGATAGTGTGGTGCGCTCTATTGAAATGGGGGCGGAGGATTACCTGCCCAAATCATTCAACCCGGTCTTACTCAAGGCACGCTTGAATTCCAGCATGCAGAAAAAGAAGCTGCGCGACCTCGAAAAGATGTACTTACAGCAGGAAGTCATGTTGCGGCAAAGCGAAAAATTAGCCACCTTAGGAAAGCTTAGTGCCGGGATGGCGCATGAGCTGAACAACCCCGCCGCAGCTGCCCTTCGTGGGGCGGCCCAGCTTCAGAGCACTTTCACCAGGCTACAGCAAACCCATCTCCGGCTGAGTAAGCTGAACCTGACGGATACCCAAATTGATACACTGCTGGCCCTGGATGAGCTGGCTCATCAGAGAGCGAAAAAACCAGTTTACCTGGATTCGCTCGAGCGTAGCGATCTCGAAGGCGAAATGGAGGCCTGGCTGGAAGAACACCGTATAGAAAATACCTGGGAAATTGCACCAGCCCTGGTGAGTCTCGGCTTTGATAAAAGAGATTTAGAGGCGCTGGTAAAAGGTTTCGATCCTGCCCAATTCCTGGCCGCGATAGATTGGTTAAATTCTAGTACAGTCATATACAGCCTGGTAGAAGAGATCAGCCAGGGTTCCGAGCGTATTTCGGAAATAGTCAAAGCGCTTAAGGCTTATTCCTACCTCGATCAGGCGCCGATCCAGGATGTCGATCTAAACAATGGCCTGGACAATACCCTGATCATCTTGCGTAGCAAACTTTCGCCTGGCGTGGTTGTCCATCGCGATTATGAGGCTGGATTGCCCCGAATTGAAGCCTATGGCAGCGAGCTAAACCAGGTTTGGACGAATCTCATTGATAATGCGATCGACGCCATGGATGGCCAGGGTGAAATTACATTACGGACGCGGCATGACAATCAATGGGCTATAGTTGAGGTCGAAGATACTGGCCCAGGGATCCCGGAAGCAATCCAGGCGCATATTTTTGACCCATTTTTCACGACTAAGCCGCCCGGCAAAGGAACCGGCCTGGGTTTGAATATCTCTCATAATATCATCGTCCAGAAGCACAGAGGCAGTATATTGGTGGATTCTAAACCGGGCAAAACACGTTTTGAGGTGCGGCTTCCCCTCCACCACATAAATGGGGAATTATGAATTCGTTATCCAATGGTTGCCTGTTTTTAGATGCGGCAAGAAATCGCGCTAGGGAAAAGAGACGAAATTTGAGATAGAAAGGTTGATGCATGGGAAAAGCAACGATCCTTGCAGTGGACGATGACAGGGGAGTATTAAACTCGGTGGAGCGCGATCTACGCCAGAAGTATGGGCGCGATTACCGCATTGTAAAGTCGGAATCAGGGGCTATGGCGCTCGAAGTGGTGCAACAGCTGACCCAGCGCGGCGAAACAGTAGCTTTATTTGTTGTAGATCAAAGAATGCCGCAGATGAACGGAGTGCAGTTCCTTGAACAGGCGGCTTCATTTTTCCCCGAAGCGCGCAAAGTCCTGCTCACGGCATATGCTGACACGGAAGCTGCCATCAGCGCCATCAACAAGGTTGGACTAGATTATTATTTGATGAAACCTTGGGATCCACCAGAGCAAAACCTGTACCCGGTGCTCGATGATCTACTTAACGATTGGAAAGCCGGTGCCGTACTCCCTTATGATGGAATCCGGGTTGCCGGCGTACAGTGGTCAGCCAACTGCCATACCGTCAAAGATTTCCTCTCCCGCAATCAGGTCCCTTATCAATGGCAGGATATCGAAAAAGACGTCCAGGCCCGGCAGATGGTCGAAGCAGTAAACAAGGGTGAATTTCACCTCCCCGTTATTTTCTTTCCGGATGGCAGCGTGCTCGTTCAACCAAGCTTGCAGTTCCTGGCGGAAAAAATCGGCATGCAAACCCGTCCGAGCCAGCCCTTTTATGACTTTGCAATCATAGGAGCCGGCCCGGCTGGATTGGCTGCCGCAGTGTACGCAGCCTCAGAAGGGCTGCACACGATCTTGGTCGAGCGTGAAGCAGCCGGAGGACAGGCCGGTACTAGCTCGCGCATTGAAAATTACCTGGGCTTCCCGAATGGCCTGACGGGAGCAGATCTTTCCCGCCGGGCCGTGGCTCAGGCTCGCCGATTTGGCGTGGAGCTTATCACCACCGAAGAAGCTATAGGGATTCGCATAGAAGAGGCCTACCGCTTTGTGCGCCTTTCCAGCGGTAAAGAAATTTCCTGCCATGCCCTTTTAATTGCCACGGGCGTTACGGTACGGCGCCTGGAAGCCCCAGGGATTGACGCGCTGACGGGCGCCGGAGTGTACTATGGGGCGGCTTTGACCGAGGCCAACGCTTACAAAGGGCAGGATATCTTCATTGTGGGGGGCGCCAATTCAGCCGGGCAGGCTGCGGTTTATTTTTCTCGCTTTGCCCGGACCGTGACAATCCTGGTACGCGGCGATTCAATCGGATCTGGTATGTCCAATTACCTGGTTGACCAGATCGACGCCACGCCCAACATCCATGTGATGGCGAATGTAGAGGTGGCCGAAGCGACCGGTAGCCAGGGCCTCGAAACCGTCCTGGTCAAGAATCGGGAAACTGGTGAGCTGCGCTCCTTCCCCGTGGGCGCTATGTTCATCTTTATTGGAGCGGTCCCGCATACCGACCTGGTTAAAGACCTGGTCAAAACCGATTCGGCCGGTTTTATCCTGACCGGGCCCGACCTTAACCGGGATGGGCGCGGGCTCGAAACCTGGCCGCTCAAGCGCGAACCCTACCTGCTTGAGACCAGCGTCCCCGGGGTGTTTGCCGCAGGGGATGTGCGCCATGGCTCGGTCAAACGCATTGCCTCGGCCGTCGGCGAAGGCTCGATCTCGGTGGCCCTGGTGCACCAGTACCTGCGCACCGTTTAACTTATGGACGACTGGCTCCATATTCTGGCAATATCTATCCGCGATTTGATTCGAGGTGGTATGAATATTGACATTCTAAGGTGCGGGTGATAAACTGTTGCCTAATATGTCTGCACAAAGCACAACCTTGCGCCGCTCTCGTCGTATGCTCCCGTCCAACCCCAGGGAAGGATGGGCGTTTGTGATTTCTTGACGACAGACAATGTCGTAACACAACCCCCTTATCTTGTGCAAGCCCTCCTCCCCAGGAGGGCTTTTTTATTCATCCTATCTCTCGAGATGGAACAATTTTTTAGAAGGAGTAACCCATGTCAAAGCCAAATATCAAGAAAGTTGTGCTCGCTTATTCAGGAGGATTGGATACCTCGGTGATCGTGCCCTGGCTCAAAGAAAACTACGGCTGTGATGTTGTCTGTTTCACGGCCGCTGTAGGGCAAAGTGAGGAGCTGGACGGATTAGAAGCTAAAGCCCTTGCCAGTGGGGCAAGTAAGCTGGTCATCCAGGACCTTCGGGAGGAATTCGCCCAGGAGCACCTCTTCCGGTTGCTGCGCGCAGGAGCGGTGTACGAGCGGAAGTATTTGCTCGGCACATCCATTGCTCGACCGCTGATCGCCAAGCACCAGGTGGAGGTGGCTCATCAAGTCGGTGCAGATTCGGTAGCCCATGGAGCAACAGGCAAAGGCAACGACCAGGTTCGCTTTGAATTGACTTATACTGCCCTGGATCCAAGGTTGAAAGTGATCGCTCCCTGGCGCGAGTGGGACATCCGATCCCGGGAAGATGCTATCGCCTATGCCTCCGCCCGCAACATCCCAATTAAAGCCTCCTTGAAGTCAATCTACAGCCGGGATGGGAATCTTTGGCACCTCTCTCATGAAGGTGGACCCCTTGAGGACCCCTGGCTGGAACCCGAAGAACCGATGTTCCAGATCTCTACTTCTCCAGAGAAAGCTCCCGATGAACCCGCTTATGTCGAGATTGAGTTCGAATCCGGCACGCCGGTTACAATAGACGGAAAAAAACTCTCTCCAGCTAGTCTGGTAGATTACTTGAATAAATTAGGTGGGCTGCATGGCATTGGCCGCGCCGACCTGGTAGAGAGCCGGCTGGTAGGTATGAAATCCCACGGTGTTTACGAAACTCCTGGGGGTACAATCCTGCTGGCAGCCCATCGCGAGATCGAGTCGCTGGTATTAGACCGGGATATGCTACACTTCAAAGACCTGGCTGCCTTAAAATATGCCGAATTGGTCTACAACGGTATGTGGTACTCTCCCTTACGAGAAGCACTCGACGCTTTCGTAGACAGCACCCAGGGTCCGGTAACCGGTGTCGTGCGTTTGAAATTGTATAAGGGAAATGTCATCGCCGTTGGCCGGAAAAGTCCTTTTAGCCTGTACCGCGAGGACTTTGCCACCTTTGGCCAGGAAAATGTTTATGACCAATCGGACGCAGAGGGATTTATCCACCTGTATGGACTGCCTCTAAAGGTGCGAGCTCTCAACGGCCTGCCGGTATCCGGTTTGGATATACCCAAACCTGATTATGTGAGGTTCAAGAGAGACTAAAGTAGCCGTGCCTGCCAGAAGGCTTTATGGTGTAATCCAGATTTCGTTTTTACGGAGGAAAGCATGACTCTCTGGGGTGGTCGCTTCACCGAGAAGCTCGATCCAGCAGCCTGGGCATTGAACAGCTCGATTAGCTTTGACCAGCGCCTGGCGTTGCAAGACGTAGACGGTAGCTCAGCCTGGGCAAAAGCGCTTGAGCAGGCAAACGTCATTACCCATGAAGAAAGTCAGGCTATCTGTGATGGGCTGAGGGCCGTTCGAGATGAATTTGAGGGAAAAACATTTCTTTACCAGCCGAGCGACGAAGACATCCACACCGCTGTGGAACGCCGCTTAGGCGAGCTCATCGGCCCCTCAGCAGGGAAGCTGCACACCGGTCGCAGCCGTAACGATCAGGTAGCTACCGACTTCCGGTTGTGGTTGCTGCAAGCATTACCCAGGGTAGATGCTGCCCTCCGAGGACTGCAGCAGTCTCTGATCGGGCGCGCCGAGACGGATACTGACCTTCTCCTGCCTGGCTATACCCATCTGCAGCGCGCTCAACCTGTCTTGCTCAGCCACTGGTGGCTTTCCTACTTCTGGCCGCTCCAACGAGATCGGCAGCGCCTGGCCCAATTGCAAGAACGGACCTCCGTCTTACCATTGGGTTCGAGCGCTCTGGCAGGCACGCCTTTCCCGATTGACCGCCTCGCATTGGCGGAAGTCCTGGGTTTCATGGAAATCTCCTCCAACAGCCTCGACGCGGTATCTGACCGGGATTTCGTGGCAGAGTTCCTTTTTTCCTCAGCCCTGGTTGGGACCCATCTCAGTAAACTGGCGGAAGCGGTCGTTCTGTTCTCATCTGCTGAGTTCGGGTTTTTTGAGCTGTCCGATGCTTTTGCTACTGGCTCGAGCCTGATGCCGCAGAAGAAAAACCCAGATGTATTCGAGCTGGCCCGTGGAAAGGCGGGTGTATTATTAGGTTACCTCACCGGGTTGATGGCTACCCTCAAAGGCTTGCCCTCCACCTACGATAAAGATCTGCAAGAGGACAAAGAGCCGGTTTTCAATGCTTATGATACGCTCAAGGCGGTCCTTCCAGTGCTGGCAGACGCTCTTCGCACACTCGCGGTTCGCCCTGAGCGTATGCGGGCAGCTATCGATCCAGGGTTAATGGCGACCGACCTGGCAGATTACCTGGTAGAAAAAGGGGTGCCATTTCGCCAGGCGCACACGCTGGCGGGGCGAGCTGTACAGCTCGCCTCTCAGCAGGGCCAGCCTTTGGATCATCTATCGCTAGAAGATTACCAGTCGCTTAGCCCGGCGTTCAGTTCTGATGTATACACAGTGTTCGATCCAAAACAAAGCATATCGCGGAGGGAAACCGCAGGCGGAACCGGTCCAAAGGCAGTGGCTGTGCAAATCCAGCAGGCGAAGAAGGCCGTGGCTTCGCCTGCATAGCAATCCCACTGTTTACTACCGGAGCACTTGTATGATTTCCCTGGCAGATTGCACTAACATCAAAGTGTCGCCGCTTGCGGCAATCAAGCGATAACCATCCTGGATATACTCTTTTGCCCGTGCCGCTGTAGCAGTGAAGATACCCAATGGCATTCCGCGTTCCAAACAGGCCTGCCTCACCCGTTTCACCGCAGATTGCACTTCAGGGCTCTCTACCTGTCCCATCATGCCCATGCTGGCAGACAAATCGTAAGGTCCTACCAGCACTGCATCGATCCCTTCTACTGCGATGATGGCTTCTACATTTTCTACTGCACGGATGTGTTCGATCTGTATAATGACCGCGGTTTGCTCGTTTGCTCGATCGAGGTATTCTTGCAGCGCTGCTCCATAACGATGCGCCCTCCCTACTCCCGCGCTGCGGCTGCCCTGCAAGGGATATTTGCTGAAACGGACTGCGCGCAGCGCATCTTCCACTGTGTTGACCTGGGGCACCATTATTCCCGCAGCGCCGATGTCGAGTGCCTTCTTGATCCAGATTTCATCGTTCAGCGGCACGCGCAGAATGCAGCTCGTCTTTCTGTCAACTGCCTGGAGGATGGCTTGCGCATCCCCCACCTCCAGAGGCGAATGCTCCAGGTCAATGAACAGCCAATCGAACCCGGCTTCCATAAAAATTTCAGCAATGGCAGGGGAAGGCAGGGTAATCAGGGTACCGATTAAAGGTTTGCCTGTTTTTAATTGAATTCGAAATGGATCCGTCATAGTTGAAATTCATCCTTTAGGCGATTTATGAGATTGAAATCAAACGATTATAGCAAGAAAAGATAGAATTCAGATCAAAACACTGGTTTTCAGTGTTATCGCGGTAAAATTGTTGGAATTTGGTTTCAGGGAAGAAGGGCATGGATCAGAACTCGTATAAGCTTTTTGATGGAAAGGTTATCATCCGGACGCGCGGCCGGATATGTGAGAAACCCGAGGAGCTGTTTTCCAGCGCGTTATTCCGTAAAGTGTTGGAACAGTGCATCAGCGACCTGACCGGGCGTGATTCGAAACTGCTGGGTATTTTTTCGCATAAAGATATCATTTCAGACGATGTCCGTCTGCTGATTGAAACCCTGACCTATCTTATGAAGATCCCGGCTGATCTGATCCCCAGGTTATTGCCTGGCGCTGACCAATTCTTCCGAAATCCTGTGCTTTTCAACGACTTTATCGAATACCTGTACAATTACTGGCGGCACCTGGAGCGACTGGTGGTTTGTTATTCGGAAGGCCAGGAATTCGACGTCCGTCCGTACCGTACCTTTAACAACACAGTCGAAACACTCACCAACCTTGTCCGCAGCACCTACCGCGATGTCCAGGAAGCCATAACGGGCAATCACCCACGCATTTACCGGCAGGTGAGTGCTGGGTCAGAGATTGCCGCGATTGCCCTCTCCAAGCCAGTTCCTTACCCGGCTGGCTGCTACAGCAAGTTGAACGCCATACCGGTGATCCGCCAGGTGCTCATCTACCCTCCGCTCATCTTCACACCCCCGATGAACAAACGAACTGGCAGTTTCGAGCGCGTTGAATTCAATCCACTGGATGGCCTGGATATAGGGAGCATAGAAGATTGGCTGTGCTACCCCGCTCGCGTCGGCCCGCTGGTGATAATGATTTACTTCAACATTCGTTTCTTTGAGCTGGGGTTCTCGTTGTGCAATTTATTCGAGCTGGCGGATGACGAGGACCTGCGTCGCAAGCCCGACGCCGTGTTTTTATTTGGCGTGCCCGACGAGCTAACAGCTCTGTCTCCTAGCGGAAATGCGACGATCTTTTTCGATGACATCGAGAATGGCCTGCTTTGCGCTACAATCCCGGATCGCGACCAGTTCGGCTACTTTGGCTACCTCAAGAAAATGGCGCTGACCTTACATAATGTAAAAATGATGTCACTGGGTAGACTGCCCTTCCATGGAGCATTGTTCAACCTGGTAGTGCATGGCAAGGGTAATTTCAATGTTTTATTAATGGGAGATACCGCCGCGGGGAAGTCTGAAACGTTGGAAGCGATGCGCCAGCTTGGCCTGGAGGAAGTAAAGGATATCACAATCATCGCCGATGACATGGGCTCGCTGGAGATTGGCTCGAATGGTCGTGTATTGGGCTATGGCACAGAGATCGGTGCCTTTGTGCGCCTGGACGACCTGCAGCCTGGTTATGCCTTCGGCCAGATCGACCGGGCCATTATCATGAATGCGAACCAGGTCAATGCCCGGGTCGTGCTGCCGGTGACTACTTATAGCAATATCATGCGCGGTTGGCCGATAGATATTGTTTTATACGCCAACAATTATGAAAATATCGACGAAATGCACCCGGCGATTGAGCGCTTTACAACCCCGGATAGCGCGCTGTGTGTTTTCCGCGAGGGGGCTGTGATGAGTAAAGGCACTACTACTTCTACCGGGCAAGTGCACAGTTATTTTGCGAATATCTTCGGCCCGCAGCAATATCCGCAGTTGCACGATGCGCTGGCCCAGCGCTATTTTGAAGCCTTTTTCGCCTCTGGAGTTTATGTCGGACAACTGCGCACTCAGCTTGGGATCACGGGCATGGAGCGCCAGGGTCCGCTCGATGCAGCGCGAGCCTTGCTGGAAGCCATCTCTTGCCAGGCAGATGCCCAATGATGGATTAAAGGAGAAAACTTTATGCCCCGAAAAGCCCTATCTGCCAGCAACGCAGTCACCGTTGGACCTTATTCGCATGCCGTAATAGCCGGCGAGTTTGTTTATCTATCCGGTCAAACTCCGGTTGATCCCAGGACCGGTAAATTGGTGGAAGGGGATATCGCCGCGCAAACAGAACAATGCTTTGCAAACTTATTTGCGGTCCTGGCCGCTGGTGGGCTGTCCTCTGATGACGTGGTAAAGGTGAACGTGTTCTTGACCGATATAGGGCTTTTCGCAGCTATGAATGCGGTTTACGCGAAGAAATTCAGCCAGCCATATCCAGCACGGACGACCATCGGGGTAGCCGGGCTGCCGTTGGGTGCGAAAATTGAAATTGATCTGGTGGCGCGGGCCAAGAGCTGAACGAGATCACGCCTTTTTCCAAAGATCATATAAGACCATCTTATTTCCAATTTTTCAGCATTTCTTTCACCGAGCGGTTCATCTCGATAGAAAAATCGGCAATGAATTTGCGAAAATATTGGTGCTGGCCCAGGTTTTCGGCTTCCTTCCTTTTCTGTCCGCTGGCAAAAAGCTTCTCTTGCAGAGGGGAGAACATGCGCTCCAAATTTGCCTCATCCAGCCGGCGATAACAATTCTTATGTACGATGAATTCGCGATCAAAACGAGTGGTGCGTGTTTTGGCTCCTTTTTCTCGTGCTGGGTGGCCGAAGCAAAGCATGGTGATCGGTAAAACATACCGTGGTAACGCTAAAAGCTCTCGGTGAGTCTCGTAATTCTCAAGGATATCCCCAATATAGCAAGAACCGATGCCCAGTGATTCGGCAGCGATCACTGCCGTCTGCGCCGCGATCAGCGTATCGCAGCAAGCCAGCAGCAAGTCGCCTGCCTGTGGGTCGCGGGGGCAAATGCCCAGCTCCTCGCAGCGCTCTGGAACGCTGCATAGCAGGTAATAGTCGTACCAACGCTGGTAATCAGCTACGAAAAGCAGCACAAAAGGCGCTTTGGCAATGAACGGTTGGTTGTCGCAGGTAATCGCCAGGCGTTCTTTCAACTCCTGGTCCTCGATTTCGATGATTGAGTACAGCATCATGTTCCCTGCGGTGGGGGCGCGCAAAGTTGCCTGTAAAATGGCATCTTTTTCTGCCTGGGTGAGCGGCTCTGCTGAGTAAACTCGTGTGGATTTTCTACGATCTATTACTTTCAAGGTTTCATTCATGATAAGCCTCGTTTTTAGATTTGTTGTGATTATAACTTGAACCCTGGATGGGCCAGGCTTTCGATATAATTTACCCTCATGAACAATTCCTTTCTCTTACCGGGTTGGGCGTTCCGCCCACCCCATCATGACGATCTACTGTCCGTTGCGGCCTTGATCGCAGCCTGTGATGAAGCTGATTTCGGCGCCGCGGACACTACTATGGATGATCTACAAGCTGAATGGCAGCGCCCCGGTTTTGATCTCTCGACCAATGCCTGGCTGCTGCTGGCTCCGGATGGAAGGTTTGCTGGTTATACCGATTTCTTTCTCAGGCCAGATGAAGTCTACATCTCTCATAACACCTGCCTCCACCCTGCGTTCAGAGATCAGGTGAATATCGTATTTTTCTACCGGTTGGGTGAAGAGATTGCCCGAGGTCATTTTACCGGCAAGCCCGGCGTTCTCCGCACAGTGAGCTTGTTGGAAGAGCGTGGCGCCTTGTTAGAAAGCGATGGCTATCATTCCACTCACGTCCATTGGCGCATGGAAATCGAGCTGGATGCGCCGCCTCCGGCCCCTGTCTGGCCGGATGGTTTTAGACTCCGCCCATTCGACCTGACGCGGGACGCCCACTCGGTTCATGAAACGATCCAGGTCGCGTTTCGCGACCTGAATAATCACCCAGACCAACCTTTTGAAGATTGGAAACAGTTCATGCTCAACCGGACTGACTTCGACCCTGCTCTGGTGTTGGTGGCAGAGAAAGACAGCCAGATCAGTGGGGTGGCAGCTTGTTTCGACTATCCCACCGGGGGCTGGGTGCGCCAGCTGGCGGTGAAGAAGGAATATCGCGGCCGCGGATTGGGTATGGCGCTTTTGCGACAGGCCTTCGGTGAGTTCTACCGGCGCGGCAAAGGCTCAACCGGTTTGGTAGTAGATTCACAAAATCCTACCGGCGCTCCCCAGTTTTACCTCGGAGCTGGGATGCACCCTGCCGCTAAAATCGTCACTTACCAGAAACCGGTCCAGGATTAATATTTCGGGAATCGGGTGTTGCGGGGCTTTGAGCCGTGACCCTACATTCCTGGATGGAAAAAGTATCGAATAAGCTGCGTAGATGGGCCCTCCGGCGAGTGATTTTCGATGGATATAATTGACCTGGAACTACTCTATCGACTCCATCATGGGGACATCGGGTAGCTTGTTCTGTACGGTATACAGCCGCTTGTAGAGACCATCCTGCGCAACCAACTGTTCGTGAGTACCCATTTCTACGATATGTTTCCCCTCCAGGACCACGATTATATCTGCGTTGCGGATCGTGGATAGTCGGTGGGCAATAATGATCGTAGTTCTTCCGACCATGAGCCGCTCCAAAGCCTGCTGGATAAGAAGTTCGGTCTCAGTATCCACCGAGGAAGTGGCTTCATCGAGGATCAGGATTGGGGTATTTTTTAACACCGCTCGCGCGATCGAGAGGCGCTGTTTCTGTCCCCCGGAGAGTTTCACCCCCCGTTCCCCGATCAGCGTTTCATACCCATCCTCTAAAGCGATGATGAAAGTGTGGGCATTGGCGACCTGTGCCGCGGCAATTACTTCTTGTTCGGTGGCGTCCGGCCGCCCAAATAAGATATTTTCACGCACGGTTCCATGGAACAGGAAGACATCCTGTAAGACAATACTGATCTGCCTGCGCAGGCTCTCCGGGGCGATGCTGCGGATGTCTTGTCCATCCAGGCTCACACTGCCGGCGTAAGCGTCGTAGAAGTGTGGGATCAAGCTAACCAGGGTGGACTTGCCCACGCCTGTCGGGCCGACTAAGGCCACAACTTGCTCCGCCTGGATATCCAGGTTGATATTTTCCAGCACTGGTATCCCAGGAGTGTATTCAAAACTTACATCCTTGAAGGAGATCGAGCCACGCGCTGGGCCGGTCAATTCAATTGCCGTGGGATTGGAATGGATCTCAGGTTCTTCCGCGAGGAGATCGGCAACCCGGTCGGCTCCCGCCAATGAGCCTTGAACCTGCTC
>Ga0209048_10003541_pt1 | contig 15146 bp, 14 predicted proteins | sample FrelakmetCRP12CR_FD_187146 | JGI IMG/M metagenome (GOLD analysis project Ga0209048, IMG submission 187146) | Freshwater lake sediment microbial communities from the University of Notre Dame, USA, for methane emissions studies - CRP12 CR (SPAdes)... | ecosystem: Environmental > Aquatic >... | reverse complement strand
CCTCGGTTCAGCATCGCCACGATCCGGCTTATCTCCGTCCCGTCCTTGAGTGTCGTGGTGCTCGGCAGGGCGATGATCGGCACGCCGCCCTTCGAGCGCGACGCCCCGTACATGAAGTCGAGCTGCCCCCCCACCCCGCTGTACATCTTGGGGCCGATGCTGTCCGCGCACACCTGCCCGGTCAGGTCCACCTCGATCGCCGAGTTCACCGCCACCTGGCGCTCGTTTTGGGCGATCACGAACGGATCGTTGACGTATTCCGTCGGGTGCAGCTCGATCAGCGGGTTGTCATCCACCCATCTGTACAGGTTCTTGCTGCCCAGGATGAACCCCGCGATGATCTTCCCCGCGTGCAGGCTCTTGCGCGCCCCGGTGATCACCCCCGCGTCCACCAGCTCGACCACCCCATCCGAGAACATCTCGGAGTGCACCCCCAGGTCCCGCTTGCCATGCAGGTATTTCAAGACCGCGTCCGGGATAGCGCCGATGCCCATCTGCATGGTGGCCCCGTCGGGGATCATCTCGGTGATGAAGGCCGCGATCTTATCGACTGCCTCATCCGCCTTTCCTTCGCCCATCAGCAGCTCCGGCAGGTCGTAATCCACCGGCACGATGTGCGTCAGGCGGCTGAGATGGATGAAAGAGTCCCCCAGTGTGCGTGGCATCTTCTGGTTCACTTCGGCGATCACGATCCTTGCCGATTCGGCTGCCGATTTGGTCAGCCCGACTTCGATCCCCAGGCTGCAAAAGCCGTGCTCGTCGGGCGGGGAAACGTGGATCAGGGCTGCGTCCAGGGGCAGGATCTTGTTCTTGAACAGCAAAGGATATTCCGAGAGCAGCACGGGAGTAAAATCGGCCCGCCCTTCCTGCACCGCCTGGCGCACGTTGGCGCTGACAAACATCGTGTTAACTCGCAGGTGGCCTTCCATCTCCGGTCGTACGTAGTCCGCCGGCCCGACGGTCAGGGCCTGGCAGATCTCCACATCGTGCAGGTTGGGCGCATACTCCACCAGGGCGCCCAGCGTTTTTTGCGGAACGGAGCAGTTGCCGGTCAGGAAGACACGATTCCCGTCCTTGATGTGCGTTACCGCTTCTTCGGCAGTGGTTACACGGGATTGGTACAGTTTGTTGTAATCCATTTTTTACTCCGCCTGCTCCAGCGGCGTCAGGTTCGAGATGTGGTGCAGTTTTCCCTGGAAGGTTCCGACCCCGCGCTCCATGGCCGGGTTTTCAGCGATGGCCCGCTCGATGCCCTTGTTTGCCAGCTCCATGATGTACGGAAAGGCGGCGTTCAGAAAGGCGTGTGTGGAGGTGCGGGCGACCACGCTGGGCATGTTCGGGACGCAGTAATGGATCACGCCCTCTTCGATAAATGTGGGCCGCTCGTGTGTGGTGGGGCGAGAGGTTTCCACACAGCCGCCTTCATCGATGCTGATATCCATAATGACCGAGCGAGGCTTCATCGAGCGCACCATTTCCCGCGTCACCACGATGGGCGGGTGCTCGCCAGGCACCAGGATCGCCCCAACGACCACGTCCGCATAGGTGACAGCCCTCGCCACGTTGACCGGGTTGGAGATCATCGTCACCACGCCGGGCGAGGTTTCGAAGATGAATTGCAAAGCGGCCAGGTTGGTGTCCATCACCGTCACATGGGCGCGCGTACCCTTGAAAGCTCGCGTCGCGCACCTGCCCACGATGCCCGCCCCCAGGATAATCACCTCTGCCGGGGGAACTCCGGCGATTCCTCCAATTAAAATGCCTCTGCCGCCGGTATCGTTCTGCAGCAGCTGCGCACCGATCTGGGCGGCCAGCGCCCCGCCGATCTGGCTGAGCGGCTTGCGGATTGGTACCGTCCCGTCGGGCAGTGTGATCTGTTCGTACGCGATGGAGGTAATGTCTTTTTCGAGCAGTTTTTCGATTTTGTCCTGCCGTGCCGAGCCTAAGTGCAGCAAGCCGGCTACGGCTGTGCCCGGGCGGAGCCATTCTATTTCATCCACAATCGGGCGGGCGACTTTCAAGAGCAGGTCGGCCCGGCCAAAGACTTCGTGGGGCGAGTAGGCAATTCGCGCCCCCGCTTGTTCGTATTCCTGGTCGCTGTACCCGGCGCCCAGGCCTGCCTCATGCTCGACGTAAACGGTGTGCCCCATGCCGGTGAGCAATTTCACAAAAGCCGGCGAAAGTCCCACCCGGTATTCAAATACACGCCGTTCTTTAGGGATGCAGATGTTCATAAACTCACCTCTTTCTCGACTGAGGGCTGAGAATTGGAAACTAATGAAGTTTCTGAAATGAGAGTCCTTGGCTTGCAGTTTCCTCCTTTTTTGGATACCAAGCCATTCCCGCGCCGGATTTCGGCGGGAGCCCCTTCTTCTGCCGCCGCACGAATAGCTTAATTCCCCTGCAGGACTTCCCGGATGCGCGGCAATGCCCAATCGATAGTTGAGCGGTCGATGATCAGCGGCGGTGCGAAGCGAATGACGTTCGCATGCGTCTCTTTCGCCAGGATGGAGCGGTCTTTCAACGCTTCGCAGAAGCGCCTGGCCCCGCCGGCCTCGGGTTTCAGCTCGACCCCGATCATTAAGCCTTTCCCGCGTACTTCTTTAATATGTGGGCTGGAGATTTCGGCTAGCTGCTCGCTAAAATATTCGCCCATCTCGGCTGCGTTCTCCACCAGCCCCTCATCTACAATGACTTTCAAGGCGGCGCGAGCCACCGCTGCGCCAAGCGGGTTGCCTCCGAATGTGGAGCCGTGCTCGCCCGCCTGGAAGAGTCCCATCACCGGCTTGTCCGCCAGGACGGCTGAAACGGGGTAGAAGCCCCCCGAGAGCGCCTTGCCGATCACGAGCATGTCGGCGCGTACACCTTCGTGTTCGCACGCGAAGAGTTTCCCGGTGCGCCCCAATCCGGTCTGGATCTCGTCGGCGATCAGCAGCACCTCGTTTTCGTCGCATATCTGGCGCAGGCGGCGTAAATAGCCATCCGGCGGCACGATCACGCCAGCTTCCCCTTGTATCGGCTCCACCAGTATCGCCGCGGTATTGGGAGTGATGGCGCCTCTCACTGCCTCCGCATCTCCAAATGGAACGATCACAAAACCCGCCGTGAAGGGGCCAAAATCGTCGCGGTACAGCGGCTCGGTAGAAAGTGTGATCAGGGAAATCGTCCGTCCGTGGAAGTTATTCTCCAATGCGATGATCTCTGCCTTGTGGCGCGGTACGCCCTTCAATTGGTAGGCCCACTTGCGCGCCAGCTTCAAGGCGGTTTCCACGGCTTCGGCGCCCGTATTCATCGGCAAGGCCATTTCGTAGCCGGTCAGCTCGGACAGCTCTTGATACAGAAGCGGGAGCTGGTCGTTGCGGAAAGCCCTTGATGTCAGGGTGATCTTGCTGGCCTGCTCCACCAGGGCCTGCAAGATACGTGGGTGGACGTGACCCTGGTTTAGCGCCGAGTAGGCGCTCAGGCAGTCGAGGTAGGACCGGCCTTCGACGTCGTAGACCCACACCCCCTCGCCGCGGCTTATCACTACATCTAATGGGTGGTAGTTGTGCGCTCCGTATTCCTCCTCCAGCTCGATTAAGTCTTGTGTTTTCGAATTTTTATCTAAAAATTTAACCATAGGACCTCCCGGTGCTTTGCTATTTTCAGTATAACATAGGTATTAAGAGGAAGCTATTGCCGTTGGACAGGATTCTGGCTGGACGGATGTCATGTTCAATTCATCCTGGCTCGAAGAATCATCGGGCCAGTGCATCTAAATATATTTGTCATCACCAAGACGGATATTACTCATGCCCAATCCATCCTTAGACCGGGGAACAATAAAATGTGGTGTTTTTAAGCGCATATGCGCTCAAAAACACCACAAAAAACAATCTTTCTCCCCCTTTCGGATGCGAACCAGCGGGAAGGGGGCTGGGGGATGGGTTACAGGGTTGAAAATGTATCTTTGAAATCAGATGCGTTTGCCCTGGAGGAATCAGGAACAAGCTTGACAAGGCGAAATTCTCCGATATAATCCACCTGATACAGTGCGATATATAAGAGAAATTATCACTGAATTGACTGCAGTTTTGGGATGGTTTTCTGAGAGGCAGATTTATGAGCAGCACTATTTCCATCAAGGTTTATACCAACAGGGTTTATACCAACCGTGAGCGCCTCCCAGTGACGGTCTTCCAAATTTCAGGTCAGATTGACGCGGGCACTTATGAGGAATTCCAGGAGTTTGCTGACAAGACCTTTAATGACGGGTCTCGAAACTTATTGTTGGATTTGAGCGAGGTCACTTATATCGGCAGCGCCGGCCTGCGGGCTATCCATCACGTCTATACCATTTACCGGACTGATTCGGTCAAAGAAAGCGATGAGGTTGTGCGCAAAGGTTTGGCAGATGGCTCTTATAAGGCCCTCCACTTTAAGCTCTATAATCCCAAGCCAGATGTGTACAATGTATTGAAAATGGCGGGTTTTGACATGTATTTGGACGTGTTCTACGATCTAGACAAAGCACTGAAATCTTTCTAATTTTCCATTTGGTTTTATAATAGGAATAACTGTCGCTCAAGCTGCACGCTGGTTTTTCTCCTACTGGCAGAGCGATATTTGGTTACCGGCCGCAAAGATGGCAATTTTAAGGTTATATTTATATATACAGCCCTTTTTTGTTGAGGAGGAATGCCAATGAAAATTGTTACCGACAGCGCTGCTGACTTAGCCCCCGAGCAGATTGAGGGATTGGAGATCTACACCGTGCCGTTATCCATCTCTCTGGACGGCAAAACGTATCTCTCCGGCGTGGACTTGCAGCCCGCTGGGTTCTATGCCTTGCTAAATCAGACGGAAGGCTACCCCACCACCTCACAGCCTTCAGCAGGCGATTTTGCCGCCCTTTACCGCCAGCTGGCTCAGACTGACCCGGAGATCCTTTCGATCCATATCTCCTCGGGATTGAGCGGGACCCTCGCCGCAGCCCAGGCAGGAGCTGCCATGGTCCCTGAGGCGAAGGTGACTTTCTTTGACTCGATGACCCTTTCGTGCCCGCTGGGTTGGATGGTGCAGGCTGCCGCCCGCGCAGTCCAGGCTAAATGGAGCAAAGAGAGCATCCTGGACCAGCTCCAAAAAATATCCACCCAAACCCAGGGGTTATTCACCCTGGACAGTCTAAGATACTTGATCCATGGCGGGCGGATCAGTCACATTAAAGGGTTGATGGCATCCGTGTTGAAGATCCGCCCGATCATCGGGCCTGAAAAACAGAATGGGACCTACACTTCTTTCGCGCAAGAAGTAACTATGAATCGTGCCCTGAACCGGATTCCGGATGTGGTAGCCAGGTTGTTTTCTGAGACCCACCGGATGCGCGTGCAGCTTCTTCATGGGCAAAATCTTCAGGGGGTGGAGGTTCTGCGCCAGGCGATCAGCCGCAAGTTCGACTGCGTTTTCGAGCCGGTAGCCGTAATTGCCCCCGTCCTGGGCGCGCACACCGGTCCAAGCGTGGTCGGCTGTGCAGTTGGCGACCCGCAGGCCTTTGGAGGATTGATTTAGTCCCAACATGCCAGAATTCTCTCTGCTGACCATCAACGCCTTCGGTTTGCCGATCTTGATCACTTGGCGCCAGATGGCTAACCTGGCTCGCGAGCTCAACCGGATTGGGACCGAAGTGATTTGCCTGCAAGAAGTCCAAAACAATGCCTATTTGCCGCTCTTGCAGCGCCGGTTGGAAGGCTATCCTTACCAGGCTTTCGAGTGGCGCGGGTTTGCGCCGAAGGGTGGTTTGTTCACCGCCGCGCGTTCGCCGATTGAAAAAAGCCGGTTTTACCCATATCCCAATCGAGGGCGGTTTCTGAGCATCGGATTTGCTGATTGGGCTCTGTTTAAAGGTATACTGGTAGCCGACTTTGAGGTGGAAGGACGCCGGATCATCGTGATGAATACGCATTTGCATGCCAATTACACCGCCGGCTGGCAGCCGAAGAACCCTCTGGCGCGCATCCAGCTTGACCAGGTGCGGACTTTGGTAGCGCTGATTGGCGCTCAGCCACAGGATGCGCTGGTAGTCGTCTGCGGTGATTTCAATTTTCCACGCCAGACCTTCTTATATGATGAGCTGATGTCCAACAGCGGATTGAGCGATCCTCTGGCAGTTGACCCGCGACCCACATACCGGCCTCTGCCGATGCTCAAATCTAAATGGACGATACCCTTGGATTTTGTTTTATACCGCGCTCCCCAATGGGCAGGGCTAAAAATAACCGCAGATATCATGCCGGTCGATAATTCGACCGGCCGCAGCGCGTTGACTCGGTTCCTAACCGACCACTGCGCGCTAACTTTGCAGGCAAGCTGGAGGAATTAAGATATGAAAATTACGCGTGCACGCATCATTCAATTAATTTCAATATTTATTGTCCAAGCCATTGCCCTGGAAATCCTGGCGTTAATACTGCCGGGATTTGTAGTTACATCCTTAAGGTCGCTCTTTGGGGCGGTGGTTGCCATATCCATCGCCCAGGCTTTGTTCTGGTGGGTGTTTATTAATTTCTTCGCCTGGTTGCCTGCCTGGTTATTCCCTATCATGACATTTGTCCTGAACGGGATCGTCGTCACCTTTTTTGGCAACCTGATTCCCGGTATAACCATCCAGAATTGGGGCACCGGGATTATGATCGCCATCGGGCTTACCGCGATCAATGCCATCATGAGCGGTATTTTGTCGCTCGATGAGGACGCGCAATTTGACCTCAATGTGACGCGTAAAATGATCGCCCGGCGCGGCAATCCAACCAGGACGGATGCGCCAGGATTTCTTTTCCTCGAGATTGACGGGTGCAGCGAAGCAATTTTGCGTCGAGCCATTGCTGAAGGTCATGTCCCCACCATCAAGCGCTGGGTCGAGCAAGGCACCCATAAGATTGTGGGGTGGGAGACGGACTTTTCCTCCCAAACGGGTGCTATGCAGACTGGGATTTTGCTTGGCTCCAATGAAGACGTCCCCGCCTACCGCTGGTGGGATCGGGCGCAAGGCAAGATCGTGATGTCTGGCATGCCGAAAGATGCACTGGCTATTGAAGCCCGGCTGAGCAGCGGCAAAGGTCTTTGTTCTGATGGCGGCTCCTCGCGCGGCAATATGTTCTCCGGTGACGCATCCGAATCCATGCTGACCTTCAGCACTTTGCTGAACAAAGCTCGCGGCAGGGGACCCGGGATTTATTTCTACTTGTTCAGCCCTTATGTCGTTGCCCGGCTCATCACACGTTTTATCGTCGAAGTCATTAAAGAATTGTGGCAGGCTTTTATGCAGCGGCGGCGCAAAGATAAGTACATGATCAAGGCCCGCAATTTTGCTTATGCCTTCTTGCGTGGTTTTATGTCCCCGGTTTTACAGGACCTGATTACCTTTACGGTGGTAAGCGATGCCTTGCGCGGGCTTCCGGCAGTGTATGCCCTCTATGCCGGATATGACGACCTCTCTCACTTCGCGGGGATGACCGCCCCTGAATCATTCGAAGCCTTGGGCGAAATTGACCGCTATTTTGCCCGCATCGAAAAGGCTCTCGAATTTGCGCCTCGTCCATACCACATCGTGGTTTTAGCCGACCACGGACAGAGCCTGGGCCCGATATTCAAGACTGCCTACGGGAACTCGTTAGAAGAGCTGGTTAAGGAATTAATTTCCACGGACGCTACCCTCTTTGCAACGATTGAGACGAATGAGGCCTGGGATAACCTGAATGCGGTTTTAACTGAATCTGCCAATGCTGACACTCGCACCGCCAAATTGATCCATCGCATGTTAGCCAGCAAAGAACGTGAAAACGGGTCGATTACGGTAGGCCCCGAGCGCGACGCAGAAAAAAGCCCTGAAGCGGACAAGACAGAAGCGAATGTGGTCGTTTTAGGCTCGGGCTGCACCGGGCTGATCTATTTTACGGATGCAATAGAGCGTCTGTCGTATGAGAAAATCCAGGACGCCCATCCAGAGCTGATCTTAGGCCTGTCGAACCACCCCGGGATTGCTTTTGTTTTAGTCAAATCAGAAGAACAAGGGCCGATTGTGATCGGTAAAGAGGGCGTGTATTATCTGAAAGATGACAAAGTGGAAGGGAAAGTAAATCCCTTGGCGGTATTTGGCCCGAATGCCGCCGCACACCTGCGCAGGGAGAGCAGCTTCGTGAATTGCCCAGATCTGGTTGTGAACACAACTTATGACCCCGTTTCCCAGGAGTTAGCCGGGTTTGAAAATCAAGTCAGCCATCACGGCGGCTTGGGCGGGCCGCAGAACCATCCCTTTGTCCTGCATCCTGTATCGCTGCCGGAGGATGATGCGCCAATCATCGGCGCCGAGTCCGTTTACAAGCTTCTGCGCGGCTGGCGTGAAAAGGCGCAGGGACTCTAACAATCAACATGGGGCTGTCCTGATCGTTTTGGACAGCCCCATTACTTGCTTTTTAAATTAAATAAAGTTAAATAAAATCACCCCAAACTTCATGTCTGGGGTGAATCGTTGGTTACTGGTTGTGGGGGTTAGCTCAGGGGGACTACATTGGCTGCTTGCAAACCCTTCGGGCCTTGCTCGACGGTGAATTCCACCTTCTGGCCTTCTTGGAGATTGCGGTAGCCATCTGATGCGATAGCAGAGTAGTGAACAAATACATCTGGTCCGTTATCGCGGGAAATGAAACCATATCCCTTGCTTCCGTTGAACCACTTGACTGTGCCGACGATTCTTTCAGACATTTCCTTAACTCCTTAACTCTTGATCAATCTTGAATAGGTTCTTGTGATGCTTGCCGTTTTTCCATCGACGCAGTCAACAAAAAACGGCCCAGGAGAAGTACCTTGGGCCATCGTCTTGCTTACGTCCAACGGTAACTTACGTGCATCATAACTAAGAGAAATTCTACCAGATACTGGTGAATCTGTCAACCAAACAAGGCATTTTGTTCACACTTTGTCAGATCGATTTAAGTAGACCAGGACAATTGTGCCTTTCCCTGGCTCGCTTTCTACTCGAATCCGTCCGTCGTGTTCTTCAAGGATCTGGCGTGCGATGGAGAGGCCCAGGCCGGCCCCGCGGAACATCCGCCCATCAATTTGGTCTACATGGAAAAAGCGGTCGAAGATATGCGGCATTACTTCTCTGGAAATGCCAACTCCATGATCCTCAACCTTGACCCAGATCTGAGCCTCCTCCTGGCCGGCGCGTACTTCCACTGCTCCCTCTCCATAGCTGAATTTAATCGCATTATCCAGAATAGCGCCAAAAGCCCGTTCCAGACTTTTGCTGTCGCCGGAAATCAGCAATGGGTTGGCGGGGATACCCATATTGAGCGTTACCTGATTCTCTTGCATTCTTTTCTGGCATCGCTCTACCGCGTTGCTCAATACCAGGCGGATATCCGTCGTTTCGAAGCGCGGCAAGATCAAGTCCATTTCCTGTACGAAAAGAATGTCGTTGACCAGCGAGACAATTTGCTGGATGTTGCGGGTTGCGCTCTGCAAGGCAGTTTGCAGCATCTGTGAGTCCAGAGTCTGACCCTGGCGCATAGCCATGTCCAAGATCTGCAAGAATCCGCTGGCCGCCGTCAGAGGTGTGCGCAGCTCATGAGCGATCATCGTTAAGAACTCGCGGCGAGCGAACTCTTGCTCTGCAAGCTGCTGGTAAGCAGAAGCCAGCTCAGCAGCTTTGATGCGCAGGTCTTCTATCGCCATAGCATCATTTTCTCTCAGACGCCGGCTGACCTCCTGCACCATTGCATTCGAGACGCTGGCGCTCTTATGTAAAAGCTCCTGGAAGGCATCTTTATGAATTTCAAGCACGGTAGTGGGGTCAGAGGTTGCAACCGTAGCGGCGCGGGGTGCGTCGTGGATAATCGCCATTTCGCCGAAAAAATCGCCCGCATGTAAGGTGTTCAAATGGCGCGCCTGATCTTCAGCTATTGCCTTGGTAACCTCGACCTTGCCATCTAGAATGATATAGAAAATGGTTTCCAGCGCATCTTCGTGGCAGAGAATAATGTTTTCTGGATAGGTGTGCATCTCACCGCTGTTGATCAGTTCCTGAGCCTCGGCTTCGCGAATGCCGGGAAAGGCTAGCAATAGGGTTTGTAAGGGTGTGATTTCATCAATCATAATGGTCTCTCGTAAAAGACAAATAATACGCTGCCATATTTCCGCTGGTCGAATTCGGAAAGGCTTTGTAACTCAACCTGTGTATATTCTACCGGGTGGATTTGTACAATCACCCAGGCATCTTCTGAAAACCAATCTGGGTGGCTATCCAGGCTGGCCAGGGCGCGTTTCCACAGCTCCTTATATTGAGGCGGCGCGATAAAAACGTAGTCGAATTGGCGGTCTGGCTGGCGGTCGAGCATGGTAAACGCATCCAACCGTAGCACCTCGGCATTTTCTTCAAGCCCGGTTGCTTTTAAGTTCGCTCGCACCGTCTCAATTGCCTGGTACTGGTTATCGACAAAGCGCGCGGCTGCTGCGCCGCGGCTGAGAGCCTCGATGCCGACGCTTCCGGTGCCGGCGAATAAATCCAGGAAAGAGGCCCCGAGCAGGTCCAGTCCCAGGATATTAAAGAGCGATTCTTTCGCGCGGTCGGTGATCGGGCGTGTCGAATCGCCGGGTACAGTCCGCAGCCGTCGGCCGCCTGCTTTCCCACTGATCACGCGCAATCCGCTCATCGTTGTTTTTCTCCTCGTTCCTGAGCACTAGAGCCAGGCTCTTGAGCTGCGCACTAGAGCACAGCACTAGGCCGAGCAGTAGAGCTTTACTCTACTGCCGAGCGCAAGAGCTATGCTCTTGCGCCATTACTCAGCGCTCTGGCGAGCTGCCAGGATGTTTCCATAAGGGGCGATGATCGGGATCACACAGCCTGTCCCTAGAATGAGCCGCTTGCCGCCAGTAGCCTGGATAGCTTCCAGAGCTTCCACCCGCACGTCTTCAGGAGTGCCGAAAACCATGCTCTTTTCGCGGGATAACCCGCCGCAGACGACCCCGGGGAATTGAGACTTACCCAGGTTAATTGAAGGCCAAGTCTCACGGTCATGCCAGTTGATGATCTGGACTGGATAATCCAGGAACTGGTCAAACATCACATCCGTCCCGTGCAGGTGGAGCATATTTAGCCATAGATCTTTCGCCGGTTGTAGGGCTTGCAGGTCGTAAACCCGGCCGAAAGCTTTATACTCATCGACTGAGAGGTTTCCATATTGCGCATGTTGGACGGCGTAAAAAACCCCAGCGATGCCGGTCTTCCTGGCTTCTTCGATAAACCGCAGTGTGCTTTCCGTGATAATCCTTAATCCATCCTGCACAGCCTCGGGATATCGGCGGATATGTACGATTAAATCCTCTTTGCTGATCAGGTTCTTGGCTTGCGAGAGCGGGTTAAAGATAGTTTGGATGACCGGGGTTTGTTGGCCTAACGCTTTCACGATCAACCGCAGGCATTCTAACTGGGCGCTCAGATGTCCTTTGTCAGGATTTAATACCGGTAAACGCCCCCAATCTTCGGGTCGCTGGATCACGTGGTAGGTGTAATCGCGGGTGCCTTCGGTGGCGCCGTGCCATTCATCTTGCACTCCCCAGTCTTTGATGCAGAATGAGGAAGCGGGCGTGACTTTCACTAGGTCGAAATCGAAAGTATCCTGGAAAGCCAGCGTGGCTTGAGCCAGCCTTTCAGGAGCCTGATCGTCTACAGGGAAGTGGCGCCATAAGGCAACCGGAACTCGATCTGGAGCTTCATTGGCAAGGCAGGTTTCAAGACGTTGGCGATGCGTGATCATTTTCACTCCTCTGGCCTTCAATAGTCTGGTCTAAGATAGTGAGGATTTCCTTTTCTTCGATCTCCTGGCTGGCGAAGAACTCTAGTATAAAGCTCGAGCGGCGGCCGCGGAGAGCCAGTGGCGCTGCAATGCGCAGGTCGTCCTCCAAGACTTCCTCACGACCGTCGGCTGCCGTGTAAGCCCGGGCAGTTTCAAACAGTGTGATCTCAGCTCGCAGAGAATCAATTTGCAGCCGGTGCACGATTTCCAACCCCTGCTGCGCTACGTTGTCCGGCAAGGTTACTTGTGGGAGCAGGTCCCGGGCAGTCTGGATTTCTTCGCGTAAAATTTCTGTCTCTGCTCCGTAAACGGCAACCGTCCTCCGGGCATTCGTCTGGTATGCCTGAACTCGGCGGTAGGCTTCCAGCCGGTCGGTGGGTCCATTCAGCCCGTGCACCAGGATGCGCAGGCCGAAGCGATCCATGATCTGTGGGCGGAGGCGGCCTTCCTCTGGATTCATAGAGCCGATTAGGGTAAATCGAGCCTTGTAAGTTGCTGACACCGGCCCCCGGCGGACAGAGTAGCTGCCTTGCGCAGCCGCATCCAATATAGCATCCACAATCTCGTCGTTGAGCAGATTCACCTCATCCACATACAAAAGATTTCGATCGGCTTGCGCCATCAACCCGCGATGAATGCGCATCCGTTCGTGCACAGCCGCGCGCTCGTCTAGCCCGCCGACCACATCTTCCATACGGGCGTTGAGCGGCAGTTCTACCAGCCGGACGCGATCCAGCTTTGCCAAAGGCTCGCCAAGCGCGAACTTGCGCGCGCAATCTGGGCAAACCGCGTCAATACCTCCAGCCTCGATGTCTTCAGGCATGCACCCATAATGGCACAGACTGCGCGGCACTTCGGGCAGCAGGTCGACCAGGCTGCGCACTGCGGTGGTTTTTCCTGTGCCGCGCGGTCCAATCAACAGCACCCCGCCAACATTTGGGTTGATTAGAGCTAAAATAAGAGCCAGCTTCATTTCATGCTGGGCGACCAGGGCCAGGAAAGGAAAGGGTAAGGTTTCGGCAATACCGGAATCTTCCGCCGCGAATTGAGTCAAGAAACCCCGCCCCGAAACCCGATCGATCAGCTCTCGCAGGGAGCGCGGTGCAGAGCTGGGTAAGCTTTCAGCAGGACCGGTGTCTGCGGCAGGCTGGTCGTTCGTTTCAGGCTCCGCGCTGAAATCGGGAATCTCAAAAAAAGGCTGGTCATTCATTGGGATCAAACCTTTTCTGGTTCGCCAGGTGGGTTTGTTGTATCCGGTATTCCTGGCGAGCCTTGCCCTCCTCCATCCGTTGGCGTTGGGCCCAGTTCTCTGCTATTAAAGGTGGAACGTGGATGGGATGCCCCGTTTCGTCGAGAGCTACATACACCAGGTAAGCCGTATTCGTGTGGGTGCGTTCTCCGGTGATCGGGTTTTCTGCAACCACCTGTACTTCAACTTCCATGGAAGATCGGCCAACATAGCTGACTTCTGCGGTAATAATGACCAAATCGGTGGTGCGAATCGGCTGCCGGAAGCTCATCTGGTCAACGGCCACCGTCACGACGCGCTGCTGGGCGTGGCGCATGCAGGCTAACGCCCCGGCTTCATCTACCAGCTTCATAATCCATCCCCCATGCACGTTACCGAGGTTGTTGGCATGTTCGGGCTGCATCAATTGGGCGATGGAGATGCGAGAAGCGCTTACAAGCTTGCCACTTTGAGAATCCATCGGGCGGCTCAATCCATATCCTGGCGAAATTCGCCAAAATCTGCAGGGGGAAGAAGCTGGGGGGCTTCTTCCAAAACATCGATCATATTCAACTTCACTTCGGACAAAGGAGGCGCCAGGGGAACATGGGTGGGTGGACGGATTGGAGATGGGGTCGGTGGAGGTTTCATGGGAGGATTGCCCGCGATAGTCTCTCGGGAGCGCAAGATGCGCGGGCCTGAGCTGAGCATGCCCACGTAATGCCCATGCACTGAATAGACCATACGATCAGATGTCACCCATCCGATCCACTCTCCTTGTGTGCTGTAAATGTATGGATAGAGTAAGTAGCCGCCCACATCCCCGTGACTGGTGTAGATGGGAATGAGTTTTGACTTGCTCGGGACATTATTGTTCGTCATGGATTATTCTTAGCCCTTATTTTACATCACTGTATGTCCAATATCGGTTGACGAAGAAATTCCAGAACATCACGATGATAACTGCTGTTGCCAGGGTCAGGTTATTGCTGAGCGCGCTGGCGTCCATATTGGGCAGCTGAAAGGGCAAATGCGTGATGATGCTGTACATCAGTGGCTCACCGAACGCCAGGATCGGCACGCGGATGACCAGCCCAATCGCATTCACAATGCTGAACTCGATCAGTTGTCGAGTAATCGGCTTCGAGCGAGAATCTGGGTAAGTCCAATAACGGTTCCAGGTGAAGTTGCTCAGGATTGCAGCGATAAAGGATACCGTACCGGCGAGAACCAGGGGCCACAAGAAAACCCTGGTCAGCAGGTTCATCACGCCGAAATCAACCACCGCCCCGATGATGCCGACGACGGCAAATCGGAGGAAACGGGTACGTTCGCGCGGATTTGTGAGCAGAACTGTCACGCCATCCCCAGTTTTTGCTGGAAATATTCGATGGTGCGGAGAATCCCTTCCTCTAGATCCACTTTTGGCTCCCAACTCAGAATTTGCCGGGCGCGAGTAATGTCTGGCTGCCTCCGCTGGGGGTCGCTGGGACCTCGTTCTTCTGGCAGATAGGTGATACCGGCTTTGTTGCCTGTCAGCCGGTTAATGGTATGGGCAAATTCGAGAATAGTGGTCTCGGCTGGATTGCCGATGTTCACCGGATCATGCTCGTCGGAGAGCAGCAAACGATAGATCCCTTCAACTAGGTCATCTACATAGCAAAAGCTGCGGGTCTGGGAGCCATCTCCGAAGATGGTAAGAGGTTCGTGGTTGAGGGCTTGCTTCAGGAAATTGGGCACCACGCGGCCATCCTCAAGATGCATTCGCGGTCCGTAAGTATTGAAAATGCGTACGATGCGGGTATCGACCCCGTGGAACCGGTGGTACGCCATCGTCAGGGCTTCGGCAAATCGCTTCGCTTCGTCGTATACCGAGCGCTTTCCCACGGGATCCACATGTCCCCAGTATGTCTCCCGCTGCGGGTGTTCCAGGGGATTTCCATAGATCTCGCTCGTAGAAGCCAACAAGAAACAAGCCTTGTCGGCGTATGCCACACCCAGGGTGTTGTGGGTCCCTAAAGCGCCGGCTTTCATCGTCTGGATTGGTAAGTTGACATAACCGAGGGGCGATTTTTCATTCGGGC
>Ga0209048_10003540_pt1 | contig 15154 bp, 9 predicted proteins | sample FrelakmetCRP12CR_FD_187146 | JGI IMG/M metagenome (GOLD analysis project Ga0209048, IMG submission 187146) | Freshwater lake sediment microbial communities from the University of Notre Dame, USA, for methane emissions studies - CRP12 CR (SPAdes)... | ecosystem: Environmental > Aquatic >... | reverse complement strand
GGCGTCGAGCCCCATGAGCGCGATCATCCCGACCCAGGCGGCGATGGACACGTTGTACCCGAGGGCCCACATGAGCCACACCGCGCCGATGGCCGAGAACGGCACTGCGAGCATGACGATGCCGGCTTTGATTGCCGACTTGGTGTTCATGAAGAGGAGTCCGAAGATGAGGACAATGGTGATGGGCAAGACGAGCTTCAGCCGCTCCCTCACGCGCAGCATGTTCTCGTACTGGCCGCTCCAGGTGAGCGAATAGCCGGTCGGCACCTTCACGCTGGCGGCCACCGCCTTCTTCGCCTCCTCGACGTAGCCGCCGATGTCCTTCTTCGAAGTGTCGAAGTCGACGTACACGTAGCCAGCGAGGAGCCCGTTCTCGTTCCTGATCATCGACGGCCCTGAGACGAGCAGGACATCCGCGATCTCCTCCATGGGGATCTGTCCGCCCTGGGGCAGCGGCAGGAGCACCCGCTTCAGCGCGCCGAGGTCGTCGCGGTAGTCGCGCGCGTAGCGCACGTTGATGGAGTAGCGCTCCCGGCCCTCAACGGTGACGCCCTGCTCGTCGCCACCGACGGCGGTCATCACCATCGCGTTGGCATCGTCGATGGAGAGGCCGTAGCGGGCGAGCTCGTCGCGCTTCAAGACGAAGTCGAGAAAGTAGCCGCCGGCCACTCGCTCGGCGAACACGCTGCGCGTGTCGGGCAGCTTCCGCAACGCCGCCTCCGTCTCCAGCGCGATGCGCTCGATCTCCGGCAGCTTCGCCCCGGCGATCTTGATCCCGACGGGGGTGCGGATGCCGGTCGACAGCATGTCGAGCCGCCCCTTGATGGGCATGGTCCAGGCGTTGGAGATACCGGGAAGCTGGAGGGCCGCGTTCATCTCTCCCTTCAGCTCTTCCTCGGTGATACGGTCCCGCCAGAACGAGCGCAGGGGTGCCTTCAGCCATTCAGGTGCCCACGAGGAGTACCAGCGCGGCTTCTCCCGCCACCTCGCCTCCGGCTTCAGCACGACCGTCGTCTCCATCATCGAGAACGGAGCTGGGTCGGTCGAGGTGTTGGCGCGGCCGGCCTTGCCGAAGACGCTCTGAACCTCCGGGAAGGTGCGAAGGATCTTGTCTTGAAGCTGCAGCGCCGACTGGGCCTCCGCGACAGACATGCCCGGCTCCACCGCCGACGGCATGTAGAGGATCGTCCCTTCATTGAGGGGCGGCATGAACTCCGAGCCGAGCCGTAGGTACACGGGAACCGTAGCCAGGACGAGCAGGAGGCTCGCCCCGATGGTCGCCCGCGGATGGCGAAGCACGAACCGGCACGGTCCCTCGTAGAGGCGGTGCAGAACGCGGCTGATCGGGTGGCGCTCCTCCGAATAGTACTTGCCCACGAAGGCCTGGGTGGCGAGCCACGCGAGCGCCTTTGGCCTGAACCGGTACGGCGCGATACGGGCGAAAAGCATGCGCATGGCCGGGTCGAGCGTGACCGCCAGCACCGCGGCGATCGCCATCGTGAGGTTCTTGGAGATGGCGAGCGGCCTGAAGAGCCGCCCCTCCTGGTCCACCAGGGTGAAGACCGGCACGAAGGCAACAGCGATGACGAGCAGCGAGAAGAAGACCGAGGGCCCCACCTCGAGGAGGGCCTCGAGGCGGACCTTGTGGAAGTCGCCCTTCGAGCCGTCCGCCTGCCAGTGATGGATCTTGTTGTAGGCGTTCTCGACCTCCACGATGGCGCCGTCCACCAGAACGCCGATGGAGATGGCGATGCCGGCGAGGGACATGAGGTTCGCCCCCATCCCCATCGCGTACATGGGAATGAAGGCCAGCGCGACCGACACCGGGATGGTGACGATGGGCACCATGGCCGACGGGATGTGCCAGAGGAAGACGAGGATCACGAGCGAGACGACGATCATCTCCTCGATGAGCTTGTGCTGCACCGTGTCGATGGCCTGACCGATGAGCTCCGAGCGGTCGTAGGTGGTGACGACCTCGACGCCCTCGGGAAGCGACGGCTTCAGCTCCCCCAGCTTGGCCTTCACGCGCTCGATGACGTTGAGAGCGTTCTCGCCCTGGCGCATCACCACGATGCCGCCTACCACGTCTCCTTGTCCGTCGAGGTCGGCGACGCCGCGGCGCATCTCGGGGCCGAGCGCCACGGTGGCGACGTCCTTCACCTCGATGGGCGTGCCTCCCTCGGCCTTGAGGACGAGCTTCTCGAGGTCTCGAATGGACTTCACGTAACCCCGCCCGCGCACCATGTACTCTCGGCCGGAAATCTCGACGAGGCGTCCGCCCACGTCGTTGTTCCCCTTGCGCACGGCGGTGATCACCGCCTCCAGTGGAAGCTTGTAGGCCGCTAGCTTGGTGGGGTTGACCGTGATCTGGTACTGGCGGACCTGGCCGCCCACCGTCGCCACTTCCGAGACTCCGGGCACGGCCTGGATTGCGTAGCGGAGGAACCAGTCCTGGAAGGACCGCAGCTCGTCGGAGCTGTGCTTTCCGCTGCGGTCCACGAGCGCGTACTGGAACACCCAGCCGACGCTGGTGGCGTCGGGGCCGAGCTCGGTCTTCACGCCCGCCGGCAGCTGCGAAGTGATCTTCGACAGGTACTCGAGAACCCGGGTCCGCGCCCAGTAGGGATCGGTTCCGTCCTCGAAGATGACGTAGACGAAGCTGACGCCGAAGTCGGAGAAGCCGCGGATGGCCTTCACCCTCGGCGCTCCGAGTAGCGCCGTCGTGATGGGGTAGGTGACCTGGTCCTCGATGATGTCCGGGCTCCGGTCCCACCGGGAGTAGACAATCACCTGGGTATCGGAGAGGTCGGGGAGCGCATCGAGCGGGATGTTCCGCATTGCGTGAACGCTGAACGCGAGCAAGACGAGCGTCCCGGCGATGACGAGGAAGCGGTTCGCAGCCGAGAAGCGGATGATCCGCTGGATCATCGCTACTTCCCTCCCATCGCGGCCAGCGAGGCGCGGAGCCGCGACTCGGAATCGACGAGGAAGTTCGCGCGGGTGACGACCTTCTCGCCGGACTGGAGCCCGGCGAGGACTTCCACCATGTCACCGGTCACCGGTCCGACCTGGACCTCGCGGGGCTGGAACTTGCCCTCGCCCTGGGCCACGAAGACCACCTTCTTCGTGCCCGAGTCGATGACGGCGTCCGCCGGGATGCGCAGCCCCTCCCGCGCCTCGGTCTCGAGAGTCACCTCGCCGAACATCTCGGGCTTGAGCTCTCCCTTGGGGTTCGGGAACTCCAGGCGGACCTTGGCAGTGCGAGTCTTCGGGTCGAGGAGCGGATCGATGAAGATGACCTTCCCGGAGAAGGTCCGGTTGGGGAAGGCCTGCAGTGAGAGCGTGGCAAGCATGCCCAGCCGGATGCGCGACAGGTCGGTCTCGTAGGCGTCGGCAAGCACCCAAACGCTGGACAGGTCGGTAATCTCGTAGGGCATGTCGCCCTCGTTGAGCCGGTGCCCCATGACGACGTCCTTCTTCGTCACCACGCCCGACATGGGTGAGTAGAGGGTGAGGGTCTTCGTGGGCTTACCGGTCTTCTCCAGCCGTTCCACCTCGCTCTCGGGGATGTCCCAGAGGCGGAGCCGCTCGCGCGCCGCCTCGACGAGGTCCTCGCCGGCGCCCGCCGAGCCGCTTCCCTCGAGCGCCTTCCGCGTGCGCAGCGCGAGCAGGTATTCCTGCTGCACGCTCAGCAGGTCCGGACTGTAGATGGTGAAGAGGGGCTCGCCACGGCGCACCGGTCTGCCGACGTAGTCCACGTAGACCTTCTCGACGAAGCCTCCCACCTTGATGTTCACGTGGTGCACGTTCGTCTCGTCCACGGCAACCTTGCCGACCGTCCGCCAGCTCGCGCCCACCGGGCCGCGGCTCACCTCGGTGGTGCGCAGCCCGATGAGCTGCTGACGCTGCGGGTCGATCGCGACCGTGGCGAGGCCCTCCACCGGGGACGCGCCGCTCACCTCGTCCTCGTAGACGGGCAGGTAGTCCATCCCCATCTCGTCCTTGCGCGGAACCGGCGAGGTCTGCTTCGCATCCATGGGAGAGCGGTAGAAGACCACCTTCCGCTCGCCCGCCCCCGCGCCCACCTTGACGAGCGCCATGCCGCAGATGGGACACTCGCCGGGGTGATCCGAGACGATGGTGGGGTGCATCGGGCAGGTGTACTTGTCCTTGGCCTCGGTGGCTGGGACGTGGTCGTGATCGCCACGGCCACGTAGGAGGAACGCGGCCCCTCCCCCGCCAGCGGCGAGACCGGCGACGAGGACCGCTAGAAGTGCGCCGGGGCCGAAGCGCCGGCGCGTGCTCGTGGATGTGGACGCGATGCCGCTCACGATGCTCTCCGTTCTCTTCACATTCCTGGAGCCATACCGCTCGTGGCCGCCGGGACGGCAGCCTGTTGCGGGGCGCTAGACCCGGCCGCAGCCGACCTCCCGCCTCCGCCCCCGGCGCCCGCGCCGGGCATGGAGGCGCCAGCGGCTGCGACTCCTGTGACTGCCGGAGGCACGAGACTCACCTCGCGATCCGCGATCGCGACCCTCTGGGCGCTCGCCAGGGTCTCGAGGTAGCCGCCCTCGTCGGCCACGAGCCCGCGCAGCACCTCCAGCACGGAGGGGAACGAAACCTTGCCCACCTGGTACTGGGAGAGCGTCGAGCGGACCGCCGCGTCGGACTGCACGAGGAGTCCGCCGCGGTAGAGCTGGAGCGTTTCCGTGATGGCGGCGAGCAGCGTCCGCCGCTCCTCGGCTCGGAGTCGCACCTGTAGGCGCAATGCGCTCTCGCCCTGGGATTCGGCCTCGCGCCGGCTCAGGCTTTCCTCGACCGCCTTCGATTGCTTGCTACCGCCGAAGATGGGAATGGTCACGCCGAGCTGGACCGTCCACATGGGCTCGATCTGACCGCGCGGCATGACACCAGCCGTGATGGCGAAGTCAGGAAACCATTCCTTTCGCGCCGAGTCCACCCGCCTGTCCGCGACATCTACCGTGAGCGACGCGATCGCCAGGTCAGGGCTTCGCCGCTCGGCGTCGGCCACGGCTTCCTCGGCGGAGCGAACCGGCGGATCGAGCAGTCCGGCGAGCGGGCGCGGGGTCGCGATGGGCTCGTCGAGAGGGCGGACTTTCAGGCTGTTCATCGCCTGGACCCGCGTGCGCTCCGCGCTCTCGAGCACGATCCGCTGCTGGCGAAGCCTCGTCCGCTCGAGCTGGGCGCGCAGGAGATCGGACTGCGCCCCCCGCCCGACCTCGTAACGGGTCCGCGCCATCACCTCGGCCTCCATCCACAGGACCTCGAGCCTCCCGAGGAGCTCGAGCTGGCCACGGACGAGCAGCAGGTCCACGTAGGCCCGTTCCACCTCGGCGGTGGTGTTGAGGCGGACGCGCGCGAGCTGCGCCTCGGCCACGCTCGCCTGGGCCATGGCCACCCGCTCCCGCGCACCGAGCTTGCCCGGCCACGGGAAGGGCTGCGTTGCCAGGACCTCCCAGTAGGAGGTGTCCATCTTGCCGATCTGGATGGATTGGAAGCCGTCGTTCTGGATCCCGAGCGTGAGCGTCGGATCGGGCAGCGCGCCTACCTGCGGGACACGTTGCCGGTCGGCCTCGACCGAGACCCTTGCCCGGGCGACTTCGGGATTCTGCGCCAAGGCCTCGTCGACGAAGCGTGCGACGACAGGGTCGGCCGGGAGCGCGACGGGCGACAGCGAGCTCTCCCCGGCCAGGGCCGGGGAGACCGCAGCGATCGCGAGCGCCGCCAGGACGAACAGCGAACCGCGCATGAAACCTCCGCTACCTACTGGACCTTCAGGACACCGGCGACCATGTCCATGCCGCAGGCGAAGCGGTACTGACCGGGAGCCTTGGGCCTGATCACGACGGCAACTGGTGTACCGAGGGGGAGAGCGAGGTTCACTCCGAAGTCCTTCATGACGATCTCTGTCGCGCAGGTCCGCTCCACCTGCCGAGTCACGACGAGCTTCACTGGCTTGCCGCTCTTCACTGTCACCGCCGAGGGCGTGAAGCCCTGTTTCGTAACCGCAATCTCGACGACCTGAGCGTCCATGGGCGCCGCTGCAGCGAGCGCGGGGGCCGTCGCAGCGGCCCCACCCGTGGCACCGTGCTGGTGGTCGTCCGCCGCGCACGAGCACGCGAGGGCCGGCGTTGCAACCAGCACGAGGGCACCGAAGACAGAGAGGACGACAGACTTGAGGACCATGAGTTCTCCTGTTGGGGTTCGGTGCTCGTCAAAGAGCATGGGCCGTGCCGAGGGGTTCCTCCGCGTGCCGGCTACGCAACACCTTGAGATCCCTCGGCATCTCCACCTGGACGAGGTCCGCGGAGCAAGGCCTAAGAGTCTCCTCGCGCATTACACTGTGATGTATTCGGTTACGCCGCGCGTTAGACGATGGGCCGGGCCCGGTTGCCAGGGCGTTGATTCCTGGGGCCTTCGCTCAGGGCCTAACTCTTGCTCGGGTATCCCGACGGCATGCTCCCCCTCTTCTCCTCCGACTGGTCGGGCACGGCGCGGAGGCTGGTCATTGGCCTTGGCGCGCTCGCTCTAGTCGTGGGAATCGCTTCGTGGGTGGCGCTCGCCGGCCTCCACAGCACGCACCTTGCGGTGGCGCGGATGCAGGCCGACGAGGAAGAGGTGCGGCTCGCCCTCGAGCTCGCGAGCGCGGTCCGCGATCAGTACGCTCACCAGGCCCACACCATCATCATCGGCAACGATAGCCATCTCGGCTTCTACTCGGAAGCGCAGGGACGCGTGCGCACCCTCACCCGCGTGCTGCGCGCTCGACCCATCGGCCCGGAGGAATCGACGTGGATCGACGAGATCGAAGAGGCCAGTCGTGAACTGGACCTGGTCTTTCGCAATTCCATCGTCCCAGCGGTCCTGCGGCGAGACGCCGACCTCGTGCGCACCGAGCACGGCCGCGCACAGGGACTGGTGTCAACGATCCAGGGACTGTCCCAGCAACTCACGGACAAGTCCGAGGCGCGCATCCGCGACTCCCGCGCGGAAGTGCTGGCGGCGGAGGCCCGTATCCATCGATGGGTGATGGTGCTGCTCATCGGTGCCCCGCTCCTCGCGGTGGCCATCGTCCTGAGCGTTGGACGCTCGATCGCCGGCCCTCTCCGGCGTCTGCGCGACGGCGCCAGCCGGATCGGCTCTGGCGACCTCGATACTCGAATCGACGTAGGCAGTGACGACGAGTTCGGAGCCCTGGCCCGGCAGTTCAATTCGATGACGGCGGCGCTGAAGGAGAACCAGGCGCGCCTCGTCCAGAGCGAGAAGCTCGCCGGCATCGGGCGCCTCGCCGCGGGGGTCGCCCACGAGATCAACAACCCGCTCACGGTGATCCTCGGGTACACCCGGCTCCTTGGAAAGGGCGCCAAGGGTCCGCTCGCGGACGACCTGAAGGTGATCGAGGAGGAGACCGCCCATGCGCGCGACATCGTCGAGGGGCTCCTCGACCTGTCCCGGCCGCTGCCGCCGGCGCGCGAGTCGCTCGCCCTGCGCGAGATCTGCGAGGAGGTGGTCGGCCGCTTGCGCGAGGCCCGGGTCCTCGACGGGATCGAGGTCTCGGTCGAGGGAGAGGCCACCGCGCAGGGACATCCGGTGAAGGTCCGCCAGGTCATCGCCAACCTCGTGCGCAACGCGGCGGAGTCGACAGGACCCCATGGCCGCGTCAAGGTCCGGGTCAGCGGCGATGGGACCGCTGCCCGCGTCGAGGTGGAGGACGACGGGCCCGGACTGGACGGGCAGGCGAGCTCGCGCCTCTTCGAACCCTTCTTCACCACCAAGGACAAGGGCACAGGGCTCGGCCTCGCCGTCTCGCGGGCGATTGCCCGCGCCCACGGCGGGGATATCGACGCAGTTTCCATGCCGGGGCGCGGCGCCATCTTCTCGCTCGTCATTCCCCGTGCCGGCGGCGTCCAGGAGGAGGCCCGATGGCGGACGTGAGAGTCCTGGTCGTCGACGACAAGGAGAACATGCTGAAGCTTTTCGGGAGGATCCTCACGAGCGGCTACCGGGTGACGACCGCCGTGGACGGAGGCCGCGCGCTCTCGCTCGTGGCCACCGAGGAGTTCGACGTCGTCGTCACCGACATCCGCATGCCGGGGGCCGGCGGCTTCGAGGTGCTGCAAGCCGTGAAGGCCCGCTCGCCCGCCACCGAGGTGGTGATGATGACTGGCTATGCCACGGTCGGCGACGCCGTGCAGGCCATGAAGATGGGCGCCTACGACTACCTCGAGAAACCCTTCGACCCGGACGAGGCGGCGAGGACCGTGGCGCGCGCCGCCGAGCGGAAGCGGCTCCGCGACGAGGCCTCGCTCCTGCGCCGGGAGCTCGAGGGGGTCTACTCCTTCCACAGCCTGGTCGGGAAGAGCGCGCAGATGCGGGAGGTCTACCGCCTCCTCGAGCAGGCGGCCGGGCTCGACATCACGGTGCTCCTGGGCGGAGAGACCGGCACGGGCAAGGAGCTCGCAGCGCGGGCCATTCACTATCACTCCTCCCGAAAGGAGATGCGGTTCGTCCCGGTGAACTGCGGCGCCCTTCCCCCGGGCCTCGTGGAGAGCGAGCTCTTCGGGCATGCGCGGGGCGCCTTCACGGGCGCGGTGGCCGCGAAGGCTGGCCTTTTCGAGGAGGCGCAGGGCGGCACCCTCTTCCTCGACGAGGTCGGCGAGCTCCCGCTCGCCACCCAGGTGAAGCTCAACCGGGCGCTTCAGGAGCGGGAGATCCGGCGGGTGGGAGACAACACGCCGGTGAAGATCGACGTGCGCCTCGTGGCGGCCACCCACCGCGAGCTTCTGGCCGAAGTGCACGGGGGCCGCTTCCGGGAGGACCTCTACTACCGCCTGCACGTCTTCCCGATCCGGCTGCCCCCGCTGCGAGAACGGCTCGAGGACGTGCCGCTCCTCGCAGCGCACTTCCTGGAGAAGCACGCGCGCGCCATGCGCCGCGAGATCACCGGGTTCGACCCGGATGCGCTCCGCACGCTCACCTCCCACCTGTGGCCGGGTAACGTCCGCGAACTGCAGAACGCCGTGGAGCGGGCGGTGGCCGTCTGCGGCGACGCGACGATCCAGGCGAGGGACCTGCCGCCGGAGCTCCTGTCGGCGCCTTCCTCCGGCGTGCCGCCGGGAGCCGTGCTGGCCTCCATGCCGTACCGCGAGGCCGTCGAGCAGGCACACGACCGAGTCTCGCGCGAGTACCTGGTCGCCCTCCTCACCGAGTTCCAGGGAAACGTCACCAAGGCGGCCGCGCGCGCCGGCATGGAACGGGAAAGCTTGCACCGCCTCTTGAAGAAGCACGGACTGCGGTCAGAGGAATTCAAGCGCCAGAGCGAATGACGCCCCTGCGGGTGGGCGCGGCGAGCGCCGGGCCTGGACGGGGCTCGCCCGACGCGAGCGAGGCTGCGCTCGGTCCGGCCGTGGGCCTTCCGCTTCACTCCCGGGGAGCGTTCGAAGTACCGTGGTGCGACGGACAGGGGGAGGTCGGGGCCACGGGGGTCAAGGCCGGTTGCATGAGCGCGCGCGAGTATAACTTCGACGGGATCTGCGGGCCGACCCACAACTACGGGGGCCTGTCGCCGGGAAACGTTGCCTCCATGGCCCACGGCGGGGCCCCTTCGAACCCGCGCGCCGCGGCGCTCCAGGGACTCGCCAAGATGGAGTTCGTCCACGGGCTCGGCGTGGGCCAGGCCGTGTTCCCTCCGCAGGCCCGGCCCAGCCTACCGACCCTGCGCCGCTTGGGGTTCGCGGGCTCGGACGAGGACGTGATCGCCCGCGCGGGCCGGGACGCCGAGCACCTGCTGCGACTCTGCTCCAGCGCCTCGGCGATGTGGGCCGCCAACGCCGCCACGGTTGCGCCCTCGACCGATGCCGCGGACGGACGCGTGCACCTCACCGTGGCGAACCTATCGGCGATGTTCCACCGCTCCGTCGAGGCGGAGACCACCCTCGCCGTGATGCGGGCCATCTTTGCCGACGAGCGCCACTTCGCGGTTCACGGGCCGCTTCCCGGGCCCGCGCACCTGGCAGACGAGGGAGCGGCGAACCACCTCCGCGTCGCCTCCGGGAGAGGAGCCGTACACGTCTTCGCCTGGGGCCGGAGGGCGTGGGGGGCGGAGGAGGGACCGAAGCGCTTCCCGGCGCGCCAGACGCTCGAGGCGAGCCAAGCGGTCGCCCGGATGCACCTGCTCGCTCCGGAGCGTACGCTGTTCGTGCGGCAAGACCCGGGCGGGATCGACGCCGGCGCCTTCCACACGGACGTGCTCGCGGTCGGGAACGGCCCGTTCCTGATGCTGCACGAGCGCGCCTTCGTCGACGGAGAGGCGCTCCTCGGAACCTTGCGATCGCTCCTCGGGGACGAGTGCCGGGCTACCGTTGCTTCGGAGGCGGAGCTGCCTCTGGCGGATGCGGTGAGCGCATACCCGTTCAACTCGCAGCTGCTCCGGCTTCCGGACGAGACACTCGCGGTCCTGGCTCCACGGGAGAGCCTCGAGAACCGGAGGGCACGCGCTTTCCTCGACCGCGTGGTCGCGGAAGAGAACCCGGTCGCCCGCGTGCACTACCTGGACGTGAACCAGTCCATGCAGAACGGCGGTGGCCCCGCCTGCCTGCGCCTGCGCATGACGCTCGCCGAGGAGGAAGCCCACGCCGTACGGGCCAATGTCTTCTTCAGTCCGGAGCTTCATGCTCGCCTCGTTGCCTGGGTCACGCGCCACTACCGCGACCGCCTCCTCCCCCGCGACCTCCAGGATCCCTCGTTGGCGCGTGAGGTCTTCGCCGCGCTGGACGAGCTGACCCGTATCCTGGGACTCGGAAGCGTGTACGACTTCCAGCGCTAGGCTGAGCGCCGGTCCCGGCTGCTCGCCGCAGGATGCGTCCAGGACGCCGCCCGTCCGCCCTGGCGGACGGATCCGTTGACATAACGGATACGTCCGTTATATAGGACTCTCGTCCACTATGACGTCTCCCGCCTCATGTCCCGGAGCGCCGGCCATCCGGCTGCGCCGACTCTCGAAGACGTACCCGGGCCCGTCCGAGGGTGACGACCTCGTCGCCCTGCAGAACGTCGAGCTCGACGTCCAGCAGGGGGAAGTACTGGCCGTGGTCGGTGCCAGCGGCTGCGGCAAGAGCACGCTCCTGCGGATCATCGCGGGACTGGAACGCCAGCACTCGGGATCGGTGGAAGTCGCCGGCGCGCCGGTCTCCGGACCGGGTCGCGACCGCGGCGTGGTCTTCCAGGAGCACCGCCTGCTTCCGTGGCTCACCGTCGAGGATAACGTTGCCTTCGCCGTGCCGCACCTCGAGCTCGGTGAGCGGCGCCGCACCGTCGCCGACCACGTGGCGTTGGTGGGCCTGCAAGGCTTCGAGCGCTCCTACCCCGCGCAGCTCTCCGGCGGCATGGCGCAGCGCGTCGCCATCGCGCGCGCCCTTGCCCCCCGTCCGGGAGTGCTGCTCCTCGACGAGCCGTTCGGTGCGCTCGACGCCTTCACGCGCATGCAGATGCAGGACGAGGTCCTGCGCATCTGGGAAGCAGAGCGGACGACGCTCGTGCTCGTGACCCACGACATCGACGAGGCCCTCTTCCTCGGCGACCGCGTGGTGGTGATGACCAGCCGACCGGGCACCGTGCGCCGCATCTTCCCGGTCGACCTCCCGCGCCCCCGCGATCGGACGAGCTGGGAGTTCGCTGCGCTGCGCAAGGCCATCCACCAGGAGTTCTTCTTCTGCCGGGCGCGCGAGCCGGAGTTCCAGATCTAGCCAACAGGAGACCCACGTGACCCCGCCGACCCGCCTTCTCGCCCCCGCCGCCGTCGTCCTGTCGCTCGTCGCATGCCAACGGGCGGAAAGGCCAGAGGTGGTGAGGCTCGACTACGCCACCTACAACCCCGTCGGCCTCCTTCTGAAGGACAAGGGCTTCCTTGAGACGGAGCTCGCCAAGGATGGCATCAAGGTCGAGTGGGCGAAGAGCCTCGGGTCCAACAAGTCGCTGGAGCTCTTGAACTCGAAGAGCGTCGACTTCGGATCCACCGCCGGCGCTGCGGCGCTCATCGCGAGGTCGAACGGGAATCCCATCCGCTCCGTCTACGTCTACTCGAAGCCGGAGTGGACGGCCCTCGTGACCACCTCCCAGACGGGCGTCCAGAAGATCGAGGACCTCCGGGGAAAGAAGGTCGCCGTCACCCGCGGGACGGACCCTTTCGTCTTCCTGCTCCGGTCGCTCGACTCGGTGGGGCTCAGCGACAAGGACGTGGAGATCGTGCCGTTGCAGCATCCCGACGGCAAAGCGGCGCTGGAGCGGGGAGACGTCGCCGCTTGGTCGGGCCTCGACCCGCTCATGGCCACGACCGAGGTGGAGAAGGGCTCGAAGCTGTTCTTCCGCAACCCAGACTGGAACACCTACGGCGTGCTGAACGTCCGCGAGGAATTCGCCCAGAAGTACCCGGCCCTGGTCGATCGGGTGCTGGCTGCCTACGAGACTGCCCGCCGGTACTCCCTCGCGCACCCCGACGAGCTTCAGGCCTCCCTCGCGAAGGAAGCCCACCTGAGCGCTCCCGTGGCGCAGCTGGTCCTCGCCCGTACCGACATCACCTCGGGCGTCATCGGCGAGAGACAGGCTGCCGCGATCCAGGCCGCCGGGAGCGTGCTGAGGAAGAGCGGCATCGTGAAGCCGGACGTCGACGTGGCGGCGGCGGTGAAGTCGCTCATCGACTCGAGCTTCTCGGCCAGGCTGCCCAACTGAGCCCCACCGTGGTCTCCCTAACGAACACCGCGGCCGAGCAGCCGCTTCAGCCCGTGGCGCCTGCCCGCCCCGCGCCAGCAGCGCGGCCCGGGACAGGTCGCCTCGCCTCTGCTCCGCGATGGGGCGGCGGCTGGGTGGTGCCAGGCTTGGCGCTCGTCCTCTGGGAGGTGCTCGCCCGCATGGGCGTGCTCCCCGCCAACTGGCTGCCGGCTCCGACCGCCATCGCCGACACCATCCGTGGCCTGGCCGCGACCGGCGAACTGTGGGGCCACCTCGGTGCCACGCTGGGGCGGGTAGCGGCCGGGTTCGTGCTGGGTGCGGCAGCCGCGACCGTGCTCGGCGTCCTGACCGGCGCCTCCGCCACGTTGCGTGCGCTCCTCGACCCCACGCTGCAGGCACTGCGAAACGTTCCCTCGATGGCCTGGATCCCGCTCTTCCTGCTCTGGCTCGGCATCCAAGAGGCGTCGAAGGTGACGCTCATCGCGGTCGGCGCCTTCTTCCCCGTCTACCTCAACCTGCTCCAGGGGATCCTCCACATCGACCGCAAGCTGGTGGAGGTGGGACACGTCTACGGCTACCGCGGGCTGGCGCTCATGCGGCGCGTGCTCATGCCCGCCACTTTGTCTGCGTACCTGGTCGGCCTGCGAGGAGGCCTGGGGCTCGCATGGATGTTCGTCGTGGCCGCCGAGATCATGGGCGCGAGCCGCGGCCTCGGCTTCGTGATGATCGACGGCCAGACCTCCAGCCGGGCCGACCTGATCCTGGCGAGCCTCCTGCTCTTCGCCGCTCTCGGGAAAGCCACCGATAGCCTGCTGGTGGCGGCCGGCCGGCGTTTCCAGCGCGGCCGTGCGGCCTGAGAGGTACCGACGGAGCCCTCATGACCTTCCCGCTTTCGTCCGACGTCATCGCGCCGCCCCTCGCGCCCCGCCCGACCGAGGTCCCCAATCTCGACGCCTACCGTCGCCTCCACGCGCGCAGCCTCTCCGACCCCGAGGGCTTCTGGCGCGAGCGGATCGCCGAATTCCGCTGGTTCCACTCGCCCGACCGGATCCTCGAGGGCGAAGGTGCGACGGCCCGATGGTTCGTGGGGGGCCGGCTCAACGTGGCCGAGAATGCCCTCGACCGCTGGGTGGACGATGGTCACGGCGACCGTCTGGCCCTTGTCTGGGAGAGCGAAGCCGTGGACGGCGACCGCCGTCCGCAGGAGACGCGGGAATTCACCTTTCGCGAATTGCGTGACGAGACGGCTCGGGTGGCGGGGGCGCTGCGCGCCCTGGGGGTTCGCCCCCACGATCGCGTCACGATTTACCTTCCCGTCGTTCCCGAGCTCCCCATCGCCATGCTGGCGTGCGCCCGCCTGGGCGCCGTCCACAACGTGGTCTTCGCCGGCTTCCCGGAGCAGGCACTCCTCGACCGGATCCAAGGCAGCGGAAGCCGGCTGGTCGTCACGGCCGACGGCGGTTACCGGGGCGGAAAGCCCATGCCGCTCAAGGCCGTGGTCGATCGGGCGGCAAGCCGCACCGGGCTCGTCGAGCGGGTGCTCGTGCTTCGGCGCACCGGCGAGGCCGTCGACTGGCAACCCGCCCGGGACCACTGGTGGCACGACGCCGTCGCCACGTCCCCGCCAGCCGCGCCCGAGCCGGTGGCGAGCGACGCGCCCCTCTTCCTCATGTACACGTCGGGATCCACCGGGAAGCCCAAGGGCATTGCCCATGGCACCGCCGGTTACCTGGTCCACACGGCGCTCACGGCTCTCCACGCCTTCGACCTGAGGCAGGGCGACGTGAGCTGGTGCACTGCGGACCCGGCCTGGATCACCGGCCACACGTACTCGGTCTACGGCCCTTTGCTCGCCGGGGCGGCGACCGTGATCTTCGAGGGAGCGCTCGGTTTCCCGGACTGGGAGCGCGCCTGGGACGTGGTCGAGCGCCATCGGCCGGCAGTCCTCTACTCCACCCCCACGCTCATCCGCGCCTGGCTCCGACAGGGTGACGCCTCACCGCGTGCGAGGGACCTATCCTCGCTTCGCCTGCTCGCGTCGGTGGGCGAGCCCATCAACCCCAGTGTCTGGCGGTGGTTCCGCGACGTCGTGGGCGGCGGGCGCACGCCGCTCGTCGACACCTGGTGGCAGACAGAGGCGGGCGCCGCGATGATCTTCCCCTTCCCCTACGCCACGCCCGCCAAGCCGGGCTCGGCCACGCTCCCGTTCTTCGGGGTGGACCCCGCCATCGCAGGCCCCGACGGGCAGCTCCTCGAGGGCGAGGCCTCCGGTCAACTCGTCATCCGGCGTCCCTGGCCCGGCATGCTACAGGGCATCTGGGGCGACACCCAGCGGTACGTCGACACCTACTGGAAGCCGGTGCCCGGGGCGTTCGTCACCGGGGATGCCGCACGGAGGGACGCC
>Ga0209048_10003539_pt1 | contig 15156 bp, 11 predicted proteins | sample FrelakmetCRP12CR_FD_187146 | JGI IMG/M metagenome (GOLD analysis project Ga0209048, IMG submission 187146) | Freshwater lake sediment microbial communities from the University of Notre Dame, USA, for methane emissions studies - CRP12 CR (SPAdes)... | ecosystem: Environmental > Aquatic >... | reverse complement strand
GGGACCGCCAGGTGTAATAGGGCCAGGATCCTTTAGTGATTCCTTCGCCTTCACCGCACGGACCCTCCCCCTCGCTGCACCGTAAGTGCCGACCCCCACTCCGTTGACAGGAACCCTCATGTCCGGCGGTCTGTTGTGATCAGGGACCGAAGCAACTGTTTTCCTCACGGGAGGTCCAGGCAATGAGCAGCAACACCGCCGCGTCCAACGTCATCGCCATGCGCGAGTTCGACCGACCCATTCCGTCTCAACAGGCGGCCCAATTCGACCGCATCCTCAAAGAGTGTCAGGACCTCGCTTGTACGCGCTTGTCTCAGTCGGTGAGCGGTATGCTGGACAAAGCCGAAGAGGCGCTCTGGGGCCTTGCCAATCAGACGCAGGACCGCGACACGCGCAATGTCTATCTGAAGGCCAAGGACAAAGCCATCGCAGAGCGCAAGGTAATCGAAGAGGAGTTCCGGTCGAACTACCTCGCCGAGATCCGCAAACGCGCACAGCGCGATAGGAAAGCGGAGGACGCCTTCAGCAAGTACGACCTGTCCTCCCTCGAGCTCGGACTCGTCAACGACGACGACTTGAACGAGACGCTGCAGACCAACGAAATGGCGGGGAAATTGCGCCGTTACTGCGAAGAAGAACTCATCGCTCTCGACCAGCGTGTGGGCGTGCTGGTCGGGGATGCAACGCTCCAGGGGGACGGCAACCCCTTCAGCCCGCAAGCCATCTGCAACGCCTATAAGCTGGCCTGCAAGCATCTGGAGTTGGAGCTCAAGGTGCTCGCGGTCTTCCTTAAGCTCTTCGACGACCATGTCCTCGACGATATCCGCTCCATCTACAAAGATCTGAACGGACTGCTCGTGCAGCGCTCCATCCTGCCGAAGATTCGATACAGCGTCGGCAAGCGCAATGCTGGCGCAACCGGTGGGAACGCAGGTGCCGCCGTACTTGGCGCGTTGCTATCCGGCGTAGCAGGAGGCGGCGGCGCCGAAGCAGGCATGCTTGGCGCAGACGCGGGACCCTCTGGCGATCAAGACTTGTTCTCTGTGTTGCAAAACCTGCTTACGGTGAACGTGCGCGGCAATGCCGGCGGCAACTCCAGCGCAGGTCCGGCGGCGGCCAACCCCGCAGGCGTGAGTGGTTCGCCGGTTACTGGCGCAGCCCAAGTGCCAGGATTTCCCCAGCTATTCGGCGCCCCTGCGGCAGGAGCAACCCCTCTGCAAGGCTCAGCGTTGCTGGGGTCGCTCACGCGCATTCAACACGGTGATGTGAGCGGCGTCGCCGCTGGCAATGTTCCGCTAGCAGCGACGCTGGTGGACCCCGGTACGATCAACGTGTTGCGCGAACTCAAAGCGACCAGCCTCGGAACTGGCCTCGGACAGGTTGATGCGATGACGCTGGACATCGTCGCCATGCTGTTCGATCACATCTTCGACGACCGCAAGATTCCCGGCGCGATGAAGGGGCTGATCGGACGTTTGCAGATCCCCATCCTGAAGGTAGCGATCGTCGACAAGACTTTCTTCTCGAAGAAATCGCACCCGGCCCGTGTTCTCCTCGATACCCTAGGTGAATTCGCTGTCGGCTTGAATGCGGAATTCGACCACACGAACGCCCTCTATCAGAGCCTGGAGAAGGCCGTTCAGAAACTGATCGATGGTTTCACCGATAGCGTCGAGATCTTCGAGACCACACAGGCCGAAGTGTCGCGTCTGATCGCTGAAGAGAGCGCGCACGTCGACGAAGAAACACGGCGCACGGCCAAACGCATCGAAGAGAAGGAATCACTGGCGGTCGCCAAGGCGATTGCGCAGGATGAGATCAAGCATCGTGCCAGCTCTCAGCAGATGCCGCAGGCGGTGCTCAAGTTTCTCACCGCGCAGTGGGTCAAGCTGCTACTGATAGCGTACGCCAAGCATGGCAAAGACAGCGACGCGTGGAAGAGCGCTCTCGAAACCATGGACCTGTTGATCTGGAGTGTGAACTCCAAACAAGCGTTGGAAGAACGTCGGAAGCTGGCTTCTTTGTTACCCGGCCTGCTCAAGCGTCTCAACGCCGGTATGCAAATGATCGGCATGGAGAGCGAGACTCGCAAGCGCTTCTTCGCCAAGCTCATGAAATGCCACACTAGGGTCATGAGCGGCGCGGCCACCATTGTTCTCAAACCATCGGCAGCAAGCAAGGCTGCAGCACCGGCAGCAACACGTCCTGCTGCGGCGGCGGGGGCAACCCCTTCTTCGTCGGTGCCACGTCCAGCAGTTCCCGCCATGGAGCCACCGATATTGACGGAACTCGCTCCGCCCGCCCTTCCATCGCTGCCGTCAGTCGAATCCGGCAGGGCAACGTCCGAAGGCGAGGAAGCCGCCCGCTCCGAACCGGCGACAACGCAAGCATCCCTCGAAGTAGATGACACGGAGGTAGCGGCTGACGCGCCGGAATTTTCGCCGGTGACCATTCAGAACCCTTTCGGCGGAGGCGAGATCGAGGTCGAGGAAATCAGCTTGTCGGATATTGCCTCGACTCCTGGCATGCCCCAGGACGGTCACGTCCGCGCCGCATCCACGGGTGGCGATGAATACAGCCACATGGCCTCGAGTCTCAAAGAGGGCGACTGGGTAGAATTCCGCGACCAGGACGACAACCGCCGTCAGGCAAAGCTCTCCTATATCAGCCCGCTCAAGGGTACGTATTTGTTCGTGAATCGCCAAGGCAAGAACGTCGGCGAGTTTTCCCTCTACCAGCTCGCACGCGAGTTCCGCTCCGGTAATCTTGCAGTGATGGAGGAAGTCCCGTTGTTCGATCGGGCGATGAGCAGTTTGGTCGGCGCGTTGCGCGGGAGTGCGACGACGCACTAAGAAAAGTTCGGGACTGTAGGTACCATGGGCGAGATGGCAGACATCTCGCCCTTTTTCTTCAGTCGAGCCCTCCGTGGGGGCCCCTATAGTCGGAATGCGTATCCACCGGCAATCGACTAACCTTACCTAAGCCTGTGGTCTGACGATCCCTTTCTTCAAGATCAGATTCCCATACAGCCGTCGCTCGCCTGTTGCCACTACGGCAAAACACCCCTTGACGCGCTGGTAGAAGGCGAATCGCTCGATGCCGTCCAACCTTGCCGCCTTCGGCTCGCAGCGTTCGAGGACGGATCGGAACTCAGCAAAGATAGGGAGTTGAGCTGCCGCATCGTCCACGACCTGCATATGGAATGCAGCACAGGGCACGAACTCATCGAGTGGCATGAGCGACAGTACCGCTTCTAGGATCCGCGTTGCCGTAGTGACTCCGTCCATGCGAATGACCGGTCGGCCGCTTGACGTGGCCGGATAGTTGGCGTCCACGATCGCGAGTTCGTCGCCGTGTCCCATGGTCCTGAGTGTCGATAGCAGCTCCGGGGAGAGTACTGGATCGATGTTCTTGAGCATTCAGCCTCCTCCCTTGCAACACCAACTTTTGTCCGTGCCACAGGCATCGCTCGTTACAGAACGGTTGGCGCGTCGCTGCAGCGACGCGCCATTGACGGGACACAGCGCCTCGCTATGCTAGCATGCAAGCCCAGCACGCACGGTTGACGATTTAGAGGGCAATCCATGATCCCGCTAGTCTCCATCCAGAATCTGAGCAAGACCTTTCCGGGCGTGCGCGCCCTGAATAATTGTCGGTTTGACCTTGCTGCCGGTGAAGTGCATGCGTTGATGGGCGAGAATGGCGCGGGCAAGTCTACCCTCATGAAAGTGCTTGCCGGCGTATATCAAAAAGACGAAGGCGAGATTCGTATCGACGGGCAATTGGTCGATATTCCAAGCCCGCGTGCAGCGCAGAGCCTGGGGATCGGCATCATCCATCAGGAACTCAACCTGATGAACCACCGCAGCGTGGCTCAGAACATATTCATCGGACGCGAGCCCAGGGGACGGCTAGGGATGTTCATCGACTCGCGCAAGATGGACCAGGACACGCGGAAGATTTTCGATCTCCTGCACTTGGATCTCGACCCACGCACCCTCGTGGGCGAACTCACTGTGGCCAAGCAGCAAATGGTGGAAATCGCCAAGGCGCTGTCGTTCGAATCGCGCGTCCTCATCATGGATGAACCCACTGCGGCCTTGAACAATGTCGAAATCGATGACCTGTTTCGCATCATCCGCCAGCTGAAGGACCATGGTGTCGGCATCGTGTATATCTCGCACAAGATGGACGAGCTGAAGAGGATCTCCGACCGCGTGACCGTGATGCGGGATGGCCAATACATCGGCACAGTACCCACTGCGGGCACCAGCATGGATACCATCATCAGCATGATGGTCGGACGTACCCTGTTTGAAAGCGAGACTGCGTTTACGCCCGCCGCGGACCATGAAGTGGTGCTGGAGGTGCGCAAGCTGAACCGCGGCCGGACCATCAAGGACGTGAACTTCGTTGTGCGCAAGGGCGAGATCCTGGGTTTCGCCGGGCTCATGGGGGCGGGACGCACGGAAGTAGCTCGCGCCGTATTCGGAGCGGACAAAGTCGACTCCGGCGAGATTCTGGTTCGGGGTCAAAAGGTATCCATCCACAGCCCCGCCGATGCTGTGAAGCGCGGTATTGGCTATCTCTCCGAAGACCGCAAACACTTCGGCTTGGCCACGGGCATGGACGTAGAGTCCAACATCGTTCTGGCCACCATGCGGCGGTTTCTCGCGCTTGGTTTTTTCCTCAGGCGTCCGATCATTCGTGACACAGCCGCGAGCTTCGTCAAACGGCTGGGGATCAAGACGCCATCGATATCGCAGAAGGTCGCCCTGCTATCGGGCGGCAATCAGCAAAAGATCGTAATTGCCAAATGGCTGGTGCGGGATTGTGAGATTCTGTTTTTTGATGAGCCCACACGCGGCATCGACGTTGGAGCCAAGAGCGAGATCTACAAATTGCTGAATACGCTAGCCGAGCAAGGGCGTGCCATTGTAATGATCTCGTCCGAATTGCCGGAAGTGCTGCGCCTGAGCCACCGTATTCTGGTGATGTGCGAAGGCCGCGTTACCGGGGAAATGTCAGCGCTGGGCGCCACTCAGGAGCAGATCATGCAATTGGCCACCCAACGTGAATCCATGGTAAGTCCGACAGTGCACTGATCTGCCCCATCAAACTCCACATTCGAAAAGCAGACCGTCATCCATGTCCGATTCCACTGCATTGCAGCGACTGAAGGCCTCTGTTTTCAGTCCAAGTACTCGGCAGAAACTACTGGCGTTCGGGAGCCTCGTGGGCTTGATGATTTTCTTCAGCGCTGCGTCTCCCAGTTTCATGCAAATGGACAACATGGTGGGCATCCTGCAGGCGACTGCGGTGAATGGGGTGCTCGCAATCGGCTGCACCTTTGTAATCATCACGGGAGGCATCGATTTGTCGGTCGGCACGCTCATGACATTCTGCGCGGTCATGGCTGGCGTGTTCCTGACCTATTGGGGTTTACCGTTTCCGATCGGCGTAGCTGCCGCCATATTCTTCGGCGCGCTCTCCGGCTTTGTCTCGGGCGTGCTGATTGCCAAACTGAAAATACCGCCATTCATCGCCACGCTCGGCATGATGCTCTTGCTGAAAGGCTTGTCGCTAGTCATCTCCGGTACCAAACCGATCTATTTCAACGATACACCCCAATTCCCCAGCATTTCGCAGGATTCACTCATCGGATATTTTCTACCCGGTCTACCCATACCCAATGCGGTGCTCATTCTGTTTCTGGTCGCGGTCGCGTCCAGCCTGATCCTGAACAAAACGGTACTGGGCAGTTACACTTTTGCGCTGGGCAGCAATGAAGAAGCCGTCCGGCTCTCGGGGGTGAACGTGGACCGCTGGAAGATCATCATCTACTCGCTCAACGGTGCGATATGCGGCGTTGCGGGTCTGCTGATAGCGTCGCGTCTCAATTCAGCGCAACCAGCACTCGGGCAAGGCTACGAACTCGATGCCATCGCCGCTGTGGTCATAGGTGGTACTTCGCTCAGCGGTGGCGCGGGTACGATACTGGGGACTATCATCGGCGCCTTCATCATGAGTGTGCTGACCAATGGTCTGCGTATTTTGTCGGTCGCGCAGGAGTGGCAGACCGTGGTGACGGGGGTGATCATTATCCTGGCTGTATACGCGGACCTTTTGCGCAAACGAAAATAACTTGATCGTCCACTTTCTGAAAAGGAGATAGTCCAGTCTGCTGTCCCTGGTGTAGCGTGATTTTTCTAACATTAAAACGAGTAGTACCGTGAGGAGATTTCAAAATGAGATGGAATAAAGAACTGCTTGGCATTGCAATCGGCGCGGGTCTGTCGGTCGGTCTTACCGGAGCCGGTATCGCCGCCGACGAGACCTACATTCCCCTGATATCCAAGGGCTTTCAGCACCAGTTTTGGCAAGCAGTCAGAGCAGGTGCAGAACAGGCAGGCAAGGACTACAAGGTGAAAGTGACGTTTGAAGGGCCGGAGACCGAAGCCATGGTCGACAAACAGATCGACATGCTCGCAGCCGCGCTGGCCAAAAAACCCAATGCGATCGGATTTGCTGCACTGGACAGCAAAGCGGCAATTCCATTGTTGAAGAAAGCCCAGGCGGCGAAGATCCCGGTTGTGGCTTTCGACTCCGGCGTAGACAGCGATATTCCTGTCACTACCGCAACGACGGACAATCTTGCCGCGGCAGGCTTGGCTGCCGACAAGATGGCCGAGTTGATCGGCAAGTCCGGTGAGGTGGCACTAGTGGTGCATGACCAGACTAGTCGCACAGGCATCGACCGTCGCGATGGGTTTTTGAACCGCATCAAATCGACCTACCCGAACATCAAGGTGGTAAGCGTGCAATACGGCGGTGGCGATCAGTTGAAGTCGACGGAGATCACCAAGTCTATTTTGCAGGCCAACCCCAACATCAAGGGTATCTTCGGTGCCAACGAGGGCTCGGCTATTGGCGTACTGAATGGTGCGAAAGAGATGAAACGCAAGATCGTTATCATCGGTTACGACTCTGGCAAGCAGCAGAAGGCTGCCATTCGTGATGGATCCATGGCTGGTGCCATCACCCAAAACCCGGTGGGCATCGGTTACAAGACGGTAGAGGCAGCCGTTAAAGCGCTCAAGGGCGAAAAATTGCCCAAAATCATCGATACCGGGTTCTACTGGTACGACAAGAAAAATATCGACGATCCCAAGATCGCCGCGGTTCTGTACGATTGATCGTACGGATGAAGGGGCTGACGGAAGGAGTCGGGCCCCTTCATCTTTCCAACGGTAGCGCCTCTAAACTCTTGCGCCAGCCCTCGCCGTTGCCATCCACTTCTACCACCGAGTGATCCCTGGATAGGATTTCCGATCTAGCCGTAGATCGAGCGATATGGCTACCCTCTTGGCGCCTAACCTTACCTACCATCATCTTCTTTCGCATATCTACCGACCCGGCCGGCGGTGCCTATCATGCGGCTGAAGCCATCATACGTGGTGATCCTCGCTTTTATCGTGCTGATATTAGTGATCGGCGCCGTCGTACTTCAAGATCGGAAGTTGAACCGCGCACAAGCGGATCGCGCGACGGCAGCGACAACGGAACGACCACAAACCGTAGAACCTAAAGTATCTGGAAGAGAACGCTGCAAGCAGAAGTGCTCGGCTATTCACAAGGGGTATATCTACAAGGCGCCACAAGGTTCTGAAACAGAGCGGAGTTCGCATGCCGCGTCCGAACTGTGTGACTGCATCTAGCGGACGCGCAGCATTTTAATGGTCCACCTGCAACCAATTTGATCGTTCTTACGTATAAGCTAGGCAAGACACTCCGCATACTCCAGCACAGGCCGATGTGCCGGCTACGCATCGATATCTACAGCAAGGATCACCCCCATGATTTGGACCCGACCCGCCACTTCCTCCGCGCCCAGTTCTGGACGCAACTATGTTCGAATCGCCCTCTTCGCTTGCGCGGCTGTCGGTCTCCTCTGGCACATCGCGGGGCGTACAGGCGAAACCGCGACACTGCTTCCGCCCCCCGAGGTCGATAGCCCGAAGAACGCGGCAGGCACAACCCAAACGGCCGTGCTCGCAGGCGGCTGTTTCTGGGGAGTGCAGGGCGTCTTCCAGCACACCAAAGGCGTAAAGAACGTGCTATCCGGATATTCGGGTGGCGAGAAAGCGACCGCTACTTATGAGCAGGTGGGTTCGGGGCGCACCGGCCACGCCGAATCCGTGCAGATCGTATTCGACCCGCGGGAGATCTCCTATGGCGAAATCCTGCGGATCTACTTCTCGGTCGCGCACGACCCCACCGAACTCAATCGTCAGGGTCCTGACACCGGACCGCAGTATCGCTCGGTTATTTTCTATGCCGATGTTTCGCAGCAGCGCGTAGCACAAGCCTACATTGCACAGCTCGACCGCGCCCATGTTTTCCCGCAGCCCATCGTTACGCGCGTCGACCCCCTTAAGGCCTTCTACCCGGCCGAAGCCTATCATCAGGATTTCCTAAGCCGCCACCCGGACCATCCGTACATCGTCTTCAACGATGCGCCCAAGATCGCTAGCTTGAAGAAGTTGTTCCCACAGGACTACCGCGAGCAACCCGTGCTGAGCGGCAAGAATTAGCACGAAGCTTGCAGCGTCACCCTCGATCCTTCCGTCGTCGAGGTCCCTTTCATGATTAGCCGCCTCATCTACCTGTCTGTTCTGCTGACCAGTGCACTACTGCTGGGCCTGGGGATGTATTTCCAATACGCGCTGCATCTCCATCCTTGCAGTCCACAAGTTCTCGTTCGCTACGCGTTGGTATTTGCGGCGTTGTTCGCTTTGTTCGTAGTAGCGATCAATGCCGCAAAAATGGTCCGCATCATCATGAGTGTGGGCATTGGCTTGGTTTCCCTGATCGGGGCGGCATTGGCAGCACATCAGTCCTGGCCGCGTCATGTGCCCTTTGTCTTCTCGAGCATCGGAATCGACATCGACTCCGTGATACGCGCGCTTCCCCTTGGCGAGGTGCTACCGAAGTTCTTTCTTGGTGCGGGCAGCTGTGACAAAGCGCGCTGGACTTTGATTGGAGTCGCCGGTTCGGAGTGGGCGTTACTCGCCTTCCTCTTGTTCATCGTCGCCGCATTCCTTGCGGCTCGCCGAGGCTAGTGGTGGCGAACCAAGGGGAAAACTTGCTAGAGAAACGAATACTTTCCAGAAGGCGCACCCGGAAACACCCGGCCGACATCAGAGGAGTTGAGCCCATAGAGGCGCGTGAAGACATAGCCCATCAGGGAGCGATATTCGTTGAGCACCGTAAAATCCCGATTCTGGAACAGCGTCGCTGCTGAGACGCCGATCTGCTCGCCACCAGTACGCCCGCCGGAGATACCACCGCCAAGGACCCAGATCACACTGCCGTGTCCATGGTCGGTACCGCGATCACCGTTCTCCCGAAAGGTCCGACCGAATTCCGATACTACGACGACAACCGTTTCGTTCCAGCTCTTGCCCATCTCTTGCGCAAACCCAGCCAACCCTTCGCCGAGGCTGCGAATACGATCGGACAAGGCACCTTTCGCCGCGCCTTGGTGTATGTGGGTATCCCAGCCGCCTACGTCTACGAAGCCGACTGAGTAAGTGGGATTGTCACGCATCAGGTGCGCCATCCTTCGCGCTTCTTGCTCGAAGCCTTTTGCATTTACCGCGCCACGAGCAGAATCCACCATCTCCCGCTCCAGCTCGTCGCTCACTTGCCGGCGTGTCTCGAGGCCTTCGTGGACATCGTGCGAGAGGTTGGTGCCCTGGTACATTTTCTCCAGCAGCCCGGTCTGACGCTCATTGAATGGGTTCTTCCCATTGCCCTTGAGGGCGAGATTCGCTACCGTGACGCCGCCCTTGAACACCAAGGGTAAATTGTCAGTGAAGCTAACTCCGCCGTGACCGCTGGTCCCACCCAACACCTCGACCAACCGGTTGAGAAAACCGCTGCCGTAGTCCAGCTTCCCGCCGTAACCTTGCCCCAGTTCCACTACATCCTGTGCATGGAAATGGCTTCGCGATACATCCTGACTGCCGGCATAGGGCACGAAGAAGGCCTGCCGTTGCTGATAGAGCTGATAGACCGAATCCTTCAACGCGGGGTGGAGTCCCCAATAGCTGTCTAGCGCTAGCGCGGCGTCCGCGCCGCCGCTACCTGGACGAGGGATAGCAATCGTTGGACGTGCTTCGTAGTAGAAAGCGCTGTTGTATGGCACCAATACGCTAGCCGCGTCGTATCCGCCCCGAAGTAACACCACCACGAACTTTGTCCCCGAGGCGGCAGGAGACACCGCCCACAAGCGCAGTGGCCCAACGGCCAACGCCCCAGCTCCCGTGACTTGCAGGAATTGACGTCTGTTCATCGGTACATGAACTCCGGGGTCGACAGAAACAAGGCGTTCCATTCGCGATTGTCCTTGGCCTGCGCGAGAGCCTGCGAGGTCTGTTCGCTCAGAAGCGGTTGCATACGCATGAATGTGCGGGATTGCGCGATAGCTGGCTGCATGTCTCCTGCGGTGCTCGGTTGCGGGCTCTCGTTTTCGTCCGCATCGGCGGGGCCGAAGAGCTTCGGACCGGCATTGGAGATGTGGCGCGCCACCTCGAAACGCTTGGTCATCTGCGCCGCGCTCGCCCAGTCCTTCTGCCTCATGCCGTAACCGTCGGGCGTCTGGTGCCCGTAGAGCGGCTCACCTAACGCATGCAGCCAGTTCTGTACCGGCTTGTAGTTGGTGATCATGCGCCCGTCGTAGGCGAGCCGAACCGCGGAGAACACGTACTGCACGGGGTCCTTGAACTTCTTCCCCAGATAGTCGTCACGCCAGAACTCGCTTGAATCGAACATGGCCTGCAGAGTGTGTCCGATGTCGCCACTGCTGGCGAGGAAAGCGTTCTGCATGCGCTGGATGACGTTCGCCGGCGGGTCGTCCCCCATGAAATAAACGGCCAGCTTGGTCGAAATGAAGCGAGCGGTAGCCGGTTGGCTGCACAAGATGTCGATCACCTCCGCGACTTCATCGAAACCGCGTCCCTGGATGCGATGATGCAGAAAGGTCTTCTCGCCGAAATCATGTCGCTGCGGATTGAACACGAATAATCCCTGGGCAACGTAGTAACCACGCAAGCGCGGCGGCAACTTGATTTGCCTGCTGTCCAGATTCACGCCGACGCCCGTCAGGATACGGGCCAATTCCTGCACATCCTGCTGGCTGTAGCCGCCATCCACGCCCAAGGTATGCAGCTCCAGCAGCTCTCTGGCGTAGTTCTCATTGATGTGGCCGACGGCGTTCTGCGCATTGTCCAGGTACACCAGCATGGCGGGATGCATGAGCGTCGCGAGGAGCAGATCGCGAAAGCGGCCGAATACATGCGGCCGAATGGCGCTCTCGTCGTAGTCGGCCACCAGCAGCTTCACCTTCTCCTTGCCCTGGAACACGTTGAAGTGATTGAACCAAAACCAGGTGAGCTGCTCCTGCAATTGATTGCCCGAGTAGAGCGCGCGGATGATGCGCCGACGCTGCGCCTCCTCGAGGATGAACTTGTAGCGTTCGTTCAACTCCTTGTGCCGTGCTTTACGCCCCTCGCCTTCGGGCAAGTCCTTCAGTCGTTTCGCCTCCTCCTCGTATGCACCTACCAGCGCACGAACGGGCGTACCTGTGATCGTCATCGCTCGCACCATGTCGCGTGCCTGGGGCGGTAGCGCTTCGTCGCCAACGTAACGCATCTGCTGTGCCCACAAGCCAGCGCGGCCAGCTCTGAGATAGGCATCGACGGATGCATCGTTCGCACCGAACGTCAGGCGATTGATTGCGCGCAGATCGTCGCCGGAGAGCTCTGCAGAGATAGCCGTCGAGCAGAGCATCATCAGCGCAACCAGCGAGAAATGACACAGAGAAGAGACGCTCGAGTTGCCCGCATATCGCGGCGCGGGATCGCTGGCCCACAACATGAAGTGCCTGCGCATGCACTAGCCCCTTTGTGAACTGATTTGTAGGACAGCCATCGCCTTGCGTGAACCTTTCACGCGAAGATTCAGCCATCCACCGCCATCAACGCACGAGCGCTAAAAGCGGTTGATGCCAGCCCAAAAGTCTATTTCGAGGCCAGGGATTTATTTCGAAGCCAGGCCGTAGTCGCGCAATTCTCGCGAGTTGGGTTGACGCTTCGCAACACCGTATAGCTTGGTGTCTCCATAGAGCGCCTCGTTGGTCGGTTGGGCGTTCTTGGAAGCGGACCAGTCGTGATTGATCGCCACCATCGTTTTGCGCACCACCCGTCGCTTTTCTGGTTATGACCCAGACGCGGCGCCTCCACGATCACTTTGAACATATCGGAACGCATTTTTTCCTCACTGCCTCATCCCTTCACGCACAGCACCTGCTTGAGCGTGTGCACGACCTCCACCAGATCCGACTGGTTTTCCATTACTTCGTCGATATCCTTATAAGCGCCAGGAATCTCGTCGATGACGCCACCGTCCTTGCGGCATTCAACACCGGCAGTCTGCTCTTCCAGATCCCGCTGATTGAATCGCCGCTTGGCCTCCGTCCGGCTCATGCGCCGTCCTGCTCCATGCGCGCACGAGTGGAAGGAGTCGGTGTTGCCCAAGCCGCGGACGATGTAGGACTTGGCTCCCATGCTGCCTGGAATGATGCCGAGCTGCCCTTCGCGCGCGCTGATTGCCCCCTTGCGAGTGATGAACAGCATCTGCCCGAAGTGCTCCTCCTGTACGACGTAGTTGTGGTGGCAGTTGATCGCCTCTCCATCCACCTCGAACGCCGGCAAATCGCGCTTCAACACCGTCAAAATCCGCCGCATCATCTCGCTGCGGTTGAGCCAGGCGTAGTCCTGCCCCCACCCAACCGCCTCGACGTAATCGTCGAACAAATCCGAACCTTCGCTGAAGTACGCCAAGTCCTGATCCGGCAGCTTCATCTGATGCCGTCGCATATCCTTGCGCGCCGCGGCGATGAAATAGCGGCCAAGCACATTGCCGATCCCGCGCGAGCCGGAGTGCAACATCACCCACACCCGTTTGTCCTGATCCAGACACAGCTCGATGAAGTGGTTCCCGCCACCCAAGGTGCCCAGTTGGCAGATCCACGTCTGCTCGAACTTGCGCTGCATTTTGATCACGCCCGGATGTTTTCCGACGATACCGTCCAATCGATCGGCCAGCCTCCGCGCCGTACGCTCGTCGGCGCTGCCCTTCACCTTGCTCGCTTGATGCTGTCCGAAGCCGACCGGCACGGTTGCCTCGATTGCACTGCGCAGGCGGGCGAGGCCATCCGGCAGATCGTCAGCGGTGAGAGTCAGACGAACAGCGTTCATACCGCAGCCGATATCGACACCGACGGCAGCTGGGATGATCGCCTGCTTCGTGGCGATGACGCTGCCCACCGTCGCGCCGATCCCAGAGTGGACGTCGGGCATGGCCGCAACGTGGCCGTGCACGATCGACAACTGCGAAAGGTTGACCAGTTGCTGCAATGCTTCCGGCTCGATCTTGTCGGTGAAGATCTTCACCGGCACTAGGCCCTTGTTCAGCTCCATCTTGATCGGCATGATCGTTTCCCTGTCTCATCCTGCTTCCGCGCCGGGCAAAAAAGCACAAAGCCCCGGGCAAGTGTCCCTGCCAGGGGCTTCCATTGTGCACCCGGAACCATTCCGGGGGCTCGCCTACCTGGCTGCGATATGCGCAGCCAGGACTCTTCGGCTGCGGTCCACGCAGCCGGCTCTTCGCCACGAGGCTAGCGTGTCAGTGTGTGTCTCCTACCTTGCATCAATTGCTGCATGTCGTTGTCTTGCGCTTTCGGTTTCAAAGAGGGCGCATTCTAGGCCGTCGGCGTTTCTTGTCAATACCTCAATGTGGGAATAGGTGCGCGCGATGGGCAGAGTTTCTCGCGCAGCTTTCCGAGCAATCGCCTATTGGGGTCCGCACTTACCTTGCGTGGCGTCCAAATGAGGCGATCATCGCTTTAGGACCATATTGAGGAAATGAAGAAAATCAGCGTGCCGACGCTGGTAGTGACGGGCGATGAAGACGATCCGTGCCTGGAGCCCGCACTGCTGATGAAACGGTCTATCCCCGGTTCGGGACTGGCGGTACTGCCGCGTGGGCGGCCATGCCATCAACCTGGAGGAGCCCGAAGTATTCAATCGCGCAGTCGGCGAGTTTTTGCATGCGGTCGAGTTGGGGCGATGGTGATGTATAGCGAAGCAATGCTGCGCGTATTGAAGGTTGTTCGTAGGGCGCAATAAATACGTCGTCCGGGTTACGTCCGGACGCCGGTGACTTTCTCTTGTTCGGCCAAGAGAAAAGTCACCAAAGAGAAGTTCTTTGTAAGCTCCTTCGGAGGGTTCGGCATGAATCCAATGTTGGCACCTCGCGACGAACCATGGCTCTCGACCGTTTCCTCAGCGTCGACGTCTATCGACGCTAGGGTTATTAGCGAGCCGGCGAGAAGCAAGCTCAGCGTGAGGTCTCGTATCTTGTCTCCGGTGTTCATGTCGCCGTCCTCTCCCTTGATGGTGCCCCCTGCGGGGAGTTAGAACCCTTGCAGCAGCTTGGCGAGCGTGCTCTTGCCCGAGCCGGAGGGACTCTTGATCGCTACGACCTTCCCGGTTATGCAGTCAAGTTGAAGCCTTGGTACAGATACGGCAGGTTGCCGGCATATCTGAAGCTCAGGTCCTCTGGATACGACCTTTCCCCTAGCGCACTCGGCTGGCCAGCAGCGAATACGGCTCAGCCGGCGCGTTCATGATGTCGCGCAAGCGCAGCACTGACAGGTTTGCTTGCTGGACCTGCTGCCAGAGGCCTACAGGCGCAGCATTGGCCGGGACAAGCGACTGCCAAACATCTGGAAGGCGATCAGCATGCCCACGGTGAACCCGTGCCGTTCATCACGTTGTAGGAGCTGGGCCGTTGGTGATTTACCGGGGCGCAGTGCGCCGCGCTTATTGCGCTCTACGAGCACTGCCGCCTCGCGCAGTTGGGGCCCCTTGTGTCGCGCCGAGCAGCTCGCTTGACCTCGGGGATGTCGGCGAGGACTGTTTGAGCACGTGGGCGCCCTTGGGCGCATCGTGCGAGTTCCGCAGCCGCCGAGGTCAAGTAGGCAGCATAGGGTATGCGCGAATGCGCACTCGACACCGGGGTGGCCTTCTC
>Ga0209048_10003538_pt1 | contig 15157 bp, 13 predicted proteins | sample FrelakmetCRP12CR_FD_187146 | JGI IMG/M metagenome (GOLD analysis project Ga0209048, IMG submission 187146) | Freshwater lake sediment microbial communities from the University of Notre Dame, USA, for methane emissions studies - CRP12 CR (SPAdes)... | ecosystem: Environmental > Aquatic >... | reverse complement strand
CCCCCACTACGTGGGGGAGTGCGGGGCAATCGTTTGACAAGGTGCCAACGGTGCTCGCAATGTCTCCCCGATGTCCCGTCCACTCGTCATCGTCGAGTCTCCGGCCAAGGCCAAGACCATCAAGGGCTTCCTCGGGAGTGACTACACCGTCCTGTCCTCGATCGGGCACATCCGCGATCTCGCCACCTCCAAGAACATCCCCGAGCAGTTCAAAGGTGAGTCGTGGTCCAATCTGGCGATCGACGTCGACAACGACTTCAAGCCGGTGTATGTCGTCGCTGCGGCCAAGCGGGACGTGGTACGGGAGTTGCGCTCGGCATTGAAGGACGCCGACGAGCTCTACCTCGCAACGGATGAGGACCGCGAGGGCGAGGCCATCGCGTGGCATCTGCTCGAGGTGCTGAACCCGCCGGCCTCCATGCCGGTGAAGCGGATGGTCTTCCACGAGATCACGCCTCACGCCATCGAAGATGCGATCGACAACCCCCGTGAGCTCGATCGCAGGCTGGTCGATGCCCAGGAGACCCGACGTCTGCTCGACCGGCTGTACGGATTCGAGTTGTCGTCGGTCATGTGGCGCAAGGTGGGCGGCAATGCACGGTCCGCGGGACGGGTGCAGAGCGTCGCCACGCGCCTCGTGGTCGAACGGGAGCGCGAACGCATGGCATTCGTCCCCGCCGGCTACTGGGACCTCGACGGCGTGTTCGCCGCGACCGAGCGCCCGGCCGAAACCTTCGCCGCGACGCTCGTGGCCGTCGACGGTGCCCGGCTCGCCACGGGCAAGGACTTCGACCGAGATGGTCGCCTCACCAACGGCGCCCTTGCGGTGCTCGACGAGCCCGCCGCCGCCACGCTCGCCCGCGACCTCGAGGGTGCCGAGTTCTCGGTGCGCTCGGTGGAGCGCAAGCCGTACCGGCGGCGACCCGCGGCCCCGTTCATGACCTCGACCTTCCAGCAGGAGGCGGGACGCAAGCTGCGGCTGTCGGCGCAGCAGGCGATGCGGGCGGCCCAGTCGTTGTACGAGGCGGGCTACATCACCTATATGCGCACCGACTCCACGACGCTGTCCGACACGGCCCTCGCTGCGGCCCGCGCCGAGATCGACCGGCGCTACGGCCGTGAGCACCGACCCGAGGCGCCCCGTCTGTACAACAAGAAGGTCAAGAACGCCCAGGAGGCCCACGAGGCCATCCGGCCGGCCGGCGATTCGTTCCGCAGCCCCGAGGACGTCTCGCGCCAGGTGGGCGGCACCGAGGCCCGGGTGTACGAGTTGATCTGGAAGCGCACGATCGCCTCGCAGATGGACGACGCGACGGGCGAGACGGTCACGGTGCGCCTGGGTGCCACCAGCGCAGCCGGCCGTGACGCCGAGTTCTCCACCAGCGGGACGATCGTCACCCACAAGGGGCACCTGCTCGCCTACGAGGAGGGGTTCGACGAGGGCGACCGGTCGACCGCCGACGACGAGCGCCGCCTGCCGCCACTGGCCGAGGGTGATGCCCTGGCCGTGCGCGAGCTCGAGCCGAAGGGCCACGAGACCTCCCCACCGCCCCGCTTCACCGAGGCCTCGCTGGTGAAGAAGCTCGAGGAGCTGGGCGTGGGCCGCCCGTCGACGTACGCCGCGATCATCAACACGATCGAGGACCGCGGCTACGTGTGGAAGAAGGGCACGGCGTTGGTGCCCTCGTTCACCGCCTTCGCGGTGGTCACGCTTCTCGAGCGGCACTTCCCCGAGCTGGTCGACTATGCCTTCACGGCCCGGATGGAGGACGACCTCGACGCCATCGCCAACGGCGACGGCGAGATGGTGCCCTGGCTGAGCGAGTTCTACTTCGGCCCGGCCGCGTCAGGTGGTGATCGCCACGGCGGGCTCAAGGAGAAGGTGTCCCAGGGGCTCGACGTGATCGACCCCCGCGTGGTGAACGCCATCCCGATCGGTGTCGATGCCGACGGCGTCCCCGTCGAGGCCCGTGTCGGTCGCTACGGACCCTTCGTCAGCCGCGGCGACGACCGGGCCAGCATCCCCGACGACCTGCCTCCTGACGAGCTCACCCTCGACCGCGCCCTCGAGCTGTTGGCCGCCCCGAGTGGCGATCGCGAACTCGGTACCGACCCCGACACCGGGCTCACCGTCTTCGCCCGGGCCGGTCGTTACGGGCCCTATGTGCAGCTGGGTGAGATCGAGGAGGGCTCGAAGGTCAGGCCCCGCACGGGTTCGTTGTTCAAGACCATGGCCCTCGACACGATAACGCTCGACGAGGCGCTCCGGCTGTTGAGCCTGCCCCGCGTGGTTGGGGCCGACCCCGCTGACGGCGTCGAGATCACCGCGCAGAACGGTCGGTACGGCCCCTACATCAAGAAGGGCACCGACAGCCGCAGCCTCGAGACCGAGGAGCAGTTGTTCACCGTCGGCCTCGACGAGTGTCTCCGCATCCTCGCCGAGCCGAAGCGGCGCCGGGGCCAGACCGCCGCGGCCCCGTTGCGCGAGCTCGGCCAGGACCCCGCCAGCGGCAAGCCGATGGTGGTCAAGGACGGTCGGTTCGGGCCCTACGTGACCGACGGTGAGACCAACGCCTCGCTGCGCAAGGGTGACTCGGTCGAGGCCCTCACCGACGAGCGGGCGGCGGAGTTGCTGCAGGACCGGCGCGATCGTGGGCCGGCCAAGAAGACGACCCGGCGCACCGCCAAGAAGGCGGCCAAGAAGGCGGCGAAGAAGCCCGCGAAGAAGGCTGCGAAAAAGGGCGCGAAGAAGACGGCCAAGAAGGCCGCGAAGAAGTCGGCGCCGGCGGCCCCGGCCGCGATCGAACCCGAGGAACAAGCCTGATCGCGAAGGGATTGGCCCTGCCGATCTAACGTGTTACGTCGTGGCGGTGCCGCGCCGAGAGCGCCCTGGAGACGACGAGCAACGGGATCCCGACGAACCCGGCTCGTTCGCCGACGCCATCGCCGCGCTGGCCGGGGAGCGTGAGGTCGAGACCACCGACTTCTACCCCGAGTCTCCCAGCGACCGTCCGGGCTGGCACGTGCGGTTGTTCGGGTCGCACGCGTTCTTCCGCCTGTGGTTGGTGCAGGTGGTGTCGGCCACCGGCGACTGGCTCGGCTTCTCCGCCATCATCCTGCTGGCGGCCCAGATCGGCGGCAGCAGCGGCGCCGGCGCCATCTCGTTGGTCATGGCGGCCCGGATCATCCCGGGGTTCTTCTTCGGGCCCCTGGCCGGGGTGCTGGTCGACCGCTGGGACCGGCGACGGGTCATGGTGGCCTGTGACCTCGGTCGGGCCGGGGTGGTCGCGCTGTTGCCGTTCGTGAACAACCTGCTCGGCTTGGTGCTGGCGTCGCTCGTGCTCGAGGTGTTCACCCTGCTGTGGTCGCCCGCCAAGGAAGCCGTCACCCCACAGCTCGTACCCCAGGATCACCTCACCACCGCCAACTCCCTGTCGTTGGCCGCTGCGTACGGCACCTTCCCGTTCGCGGCGTTGCTCTTCGCGCTGTTGGCCGGCGTGTCGGAGTGGCTGGGCAACGTCGACGCGCTGCACTTCCTGCAACTCGACCAGATGGCCCTGGCGTTCTACGTCGACGTGGCCACCTTCCTGTTCGCCGCGTTCATGGTGCGCAGCCTGCCGATCCCGCGCCGTGAGCGCATCGATCGTCCGATCGACAAGCGCATCGACTTCGCCAAGACCATCCACGAGTTGAAGGAGGGCTGGCAGTACATCTTCATCAACCACACGGTGCGCGCCGTCAACATCGGTCTCGCCTGCGGGCTCATCGGTGGCGGCATGCTCATCCCGCTCGGCGCGGTGTTCTCCACCGAGGTGCTCGGCGCGGGTGCGGCCGGCTACGGCCTGTTCACCACCGCGCTCGGGTTCGGGGTGGCGGCGGGCGCGGTCGGCATCTCGATGCTGCAGAAGCGGCTGCCCAAGGCGAAGGTGTTCACGACAGCGTTGTTCGTGGCCGGGGCCGCCCTGTTCGCGGCGGCGTCGGCGTCGACGCTCGGTGTCGCCGCCGCCTTCGTGTTCGTCATGGGTGTGTCGGTCGGCCCGGTGTACGTGATCGGTTTCGTGCTGCTGCAGGAGGAGGTCGACGACGACCTCCGTGGTCGGGTGTTCAGTTCGCTCAACACCCTCGTGCGGCTGTGCGTGCTGCTCTCGATGGTGGCTGGCCCGTTGCTCGCCGCGGCGCTCGGACGGTTGTCGACCTCGCTCACCGGAGGGTCGATCGAGATCGGGTCGGTGTCGATCCCGATACCGGGCGTACGTCTCGCCCTCTGGCTGGCGGCACTGATCATCATCGGCGCCGGCTTCCTCGCGATGCACGCCCTCCGCTCGGGCGAGCGGACCCGAGCCGCGCGCGCGGCCCAGCACCCCTCCCGCTCACGCCACCCGCGCCCGTGACCGGGCGGTTCATCGCCTTCGAGGGGGGCGAAGGATGCGGCAAGTCGACCCAGGCCGGGCTGCTGGCCGAACGCCTGGGCGCGGTGCTCACCCGCGAGCCCGGGGGGACGGCGGTCGGTGGTCTGGTGCGACGCCTCCTGCTCGACCCGGCGACCGAGGGTCTCGACCACCGGGCCGAGGCGCTGCTGATGGCCGCCGATCGGGCCCAGCACGTGGCTGAGGTGGTGCGCCCGGCCCTCGAAGCCGGCCGCCACGTCGTCACCGACCGCTACGCCGGGTCGTCGATCGCGTACCAGGGCTACGGGCGGGAGCTGCCCGTCGACGAGGTGCGTGCTCTGTCCCGCTGGGCCACCGCCGACCTGTGGCCCGATCTGGTCGTGGTGCTCGACGTGCCGGCCGACGTCACCGCCCGCCGGCTGGGCTCGTCGCTCGACCGCTTCGAGCGGGAGGACGACGAGTTCCACACTCGGGTACTCGAGGGGTTCCTCTCCCAGGCCGCCGCCGATCCCGACCGGTGGGTGGTGCTGGACGGCACGGCGGCCGTCGAAGAGGTGGCCGAGGCCGTGCGCGTGGCCGTACGCAACCGGCTACAACTGCCGGTGTGAGCTCACCTGCGCTCGACGCCACCGCTTCGGGGAACGGCTCCTCGGGCACGGGACCCTCCGGTGACGGGTTCGATCTGTGGGCCGAGGTCGTGGGTCAACCGGTGGCGGTGGCCGAGCTGCGGGCGTCGGCCCAGGCTCCGGTGCACGCGTACCTCCTCGTCGGTCCGCGAGGGTGCGGCAAGCGGGCCCTGGCCCGGGCCTTCGCCGGCGCGCTGCTCGCCGCGGGTCGCGACGATGCCGAACGAGTGGCCGCCCTGACCCGGGTCGAGGAGCACCCCGACCTGATCGTCGTCGAGCGGGTCGGCGCGGCCATCTCGGCCGAGCAGGCCGACCAGATCGTCGCCCGCGCCTCTCGTTCACCCGTCGAGGGCCGGCGCAAGGTACTGGTGCTCGACGAGTTCCACCTGGTGGGGCCCTCCGTCGGACCCAAGCTCCTGAAGACCATCGAGGAGCCGCCGCCGGGTACGTTCTTCGTGGTGCTGGCCGAGCAGGTCACCTCCGACCTGGTCACCGTTGCCTCTCGTTGTGTGCGCATCGACCTCGGGCCGGTGCCGGCCGAGGCCATCGCCGAGCGCCTCGTCGCCGAGGGGATCGGCCCCGACTCGGCCCACGAAGCCGCGGCGGCCGCCGTGGGTGATCTGCGTCGGGCCCGGGTGCTGGCGACCGACCCTCGACTGGCGCTGCGCCAGCGGGCCTGGCACGACGTGCCTGACCGCCTCGACGGCACGGGCGCCGCCGCCGCCGCCGCCGCCGACGAGTTGCTGACGATGATCGACGACGCCATGGCCCCACTCGCCGAGCGGCACCAAGTAGAGGTGACCGCGCTCGAGGAGCGGGTCGCGCACACCGGGGAGCGGGGTGCGGGGCGCAAGGACCTCACCGAGCGGCACAAGCGGGAGGTGCGCCGATACCGCACCGACGAGCTCAGGTTCGGGTTGTGGGTGCTGGCCCGCCGCTTCCGCGACGAGCTCACGACGTCACACCGGCCCCATTCGGCCATCGCCGCACTGTCCACCGTGCAGGCGGTTGCCGAGGGTCTGGCGCGCAATCCCAACGAGCGCCTGCAACTCCAGGCGCTGTTCGTGCGCCTCGGCGACACGCAGGCCTGAGCGGCGCCCGCGAACCAGGGTGGGCAGCGCGACTATGCTCGCCCTCCTTCGCCCGGGTAGCTCAGTCGGCAGAGCGGCTCACTCGTAATGAGCAGGTCAAGGGTTCGATTCCCTTCTCGGGCTCCACATCGCCGCGCGACCCGGTCGGGTCGGTGGCCCCACGCGTAGGAGTCAGCGCGGGATCGCCACGGTCGCGGTGATCGGCCGGTGGTCGGGACGGTCGACGACGACCGTCACGGGCGTGGGGCTCAGGTCGGGTGACGTGAAGATCCAGTCGGGGCAGTTCTGGTTCGACGTCGGTACGGTGCACTGCTCGGTGTCCTGAGTGGTGCGGAACCCGGCGTCGAGCGGCAACGACAACTCCGGCCACCCGGGCGGCACGGCGCGGGGGTAGGTGTTGAAGTCGCCGAGCAGTACGGTCCGCGGCCGGCCTCCCCAGGCCTGCAGGATCGACTCGTACGCCGCCGCCCGGGTGTCGTGGCGGTCGTCGCCGTTGGTCAGGTGCGCACCGATGATCAATGCGTCGTAGCCGTCGCCGAGGTCGACGGTGACCAACGCCGCACTCCGTGCCTGGGTGTCCTCGCCCTTGTCGAGGGGCAGGATCTGCGTGCCCCAGACCGGCACCCGGCTGAGCACCAGGTTGCCGAACTGGTTGTCGGCCGCGGGGCTCCACACCGCGTGCATCCCCAGGCGCCGGGCGAACCACTCCGCCTCGTCGGTCATGCCCGACAGCGACCAGCCCCGGGCCACCTCCTCCATGACGACGACGTCGGGGTGCGCGCTCTCGATGATCGCCGCCTGTTGTTCGAGATCGAGCTGGCCGAGGGTCGTGCCCTGCTCGATGTTGAAGGTCATCACCGACAGAGGTCGGGTGCCGTCGGCGGCCGTGGTGATGGTGGTCGGGCGGGAGCCGGGGGCGGTGAGCGCGAGGCCGGCCGCGGCCACCAGCCCGACCACGGCGAGGCATCCACCGAGGATCGCCGGTGTGCCCGGACCGAGGAGAGCCGTCGGCGACGACGACGCGGCGACCGGTCGCGCCCACACCGAGAGGCCGAGCAGCAGGCCCATCGCGGCCGGGATGACCCGGTTGGTGACGGGCAGGGGCTGGATCGTGTGCATGGCGAAGGCCAGGGTTCCGGCGGCGAAGACCATCGCGCCCGCACCCCCCGCGAGCGCGCTCACCGTGATGCTGCACGCCCGAGGCTCGCCCTTTGCGGCGCCGGCGGTCGCCCCGAGCAGCGCCGCGGCGATGGCCTGCGCCGCGAGGATCTGGAGCGCGGCCGACCAACCGGTCGCCTGGGGCAGTTCGAACGCGAGCGCGGCGAGGAGCACCGATCCGGCGAGGAGCGCAACCGGCGGGAGGCCCCGACGACCCACGACCACGAGCAGGCCGAGGGCGAGGAGGGCCTCGACGAGGGCGAAGGCCACGCCGACGGCGACCGCGACGCCGAGCGACACATCGATGAAGGCGGGGCTCTGCAGGTAGAACACCAAGAGGTACAGGAACGGGAACACGAGGAACGTCACCAGCCCGGCCCCCGCGTCATCGTGGTCGGCGGTCAGCCCACCCCGGACGGCGAAGGCAAGCGAGGCCAGCAGGCCGACGAGCACCGCGATCGTGAGCACGCGAGCCCCGACGTCGTCGCGCCACGCGATGTCCCAGGTCGCCCCGGTGGCGCGCAGGGCCGTGTCGAGGCCGACCCCGGTGATGAGGGCGGCGGCCGCAGCGAGGCTGCCGTCGGCGCCGGTCGTCCGGAGGGCGATGAGCTCGACGGTGAGCGTGACGACCGCGGTCGCCGCCGCGGCGAGCACGAGCCAGAAGGGAACCGGCCGGACGAATTGGAGGGCCAACCGGAGCACGGCCAGCGCCGCGACCGTTGCGAGGAGGAGGCCCGACGCCCCGAGCATGCGCCGCAGGACCCCGCCGAGCACCGGCGCGGCCAATGCGAGGATGACGATGCCGCCGACCGGCAGGGACCCCATCGACTCGCTCGCGTGGTAGGCGACGCTGAACAGCATCCGCAGGATCTCGATGGTGACCACCGTTGTGAGGACCACGAGCCCGATGGCGCCGACCCGACCGCTCCACCCGGTTGACAGCGAACCCGCCGCCTGTTGGTGCCCGCCGAGGATGTCCGGCGTGTCAGCACCGGCGAGGATTTGCGACTCGTCATCTCCGGCGAGGGTGTCGTGCCGATGCCGTACCTCGTTGATGCTCACGCCAGCCTCCCCGTCCCGCGACCCGAGGACCTTCTGCACACCCATCGTGCGCGCGAGCGCCACGCCGGGCCAGAGGCGAACGACCACGACGGGGGTGGCCGATCGGCGTGGCGATAGGGTGGCGCGATGGCCGATCAGGCGACGTTCGCGGACCAGGCGATGGAGTTCATGCCCTCGCTGTACGCGGCCGCCATGCGCATGACGCGCAACTCGGCCGATGCCGAGGATCTCGTGCAGGAGACCTACCTCAAGGCCTACCGCGGCTTCGGCGGGTTCACCGAGGGCACGAACCTCAAGGCCTGGCTCTACCGCATCCTCACCAACACGTTCATCAACAGCTACCGGGCCAAGAAGCGTCGCCCCGACGAGACCGACCTCGACGAGGTCGAGGATCTCTACCTCTATCGCCGGCTCGGTGGGCTCGAGGCGGCCCAGGCCGGCCGCAGTGCCGAGGACGAGCTGATGGACTTCTTCACCGAGGGTGAGGTCAAAGACGCCATCGAGGCCCTGCCCGAGCAGTTCCGCCTCGCCGTTCTCCTTGCCGACGTCGAAGGTTTTTCGTACAAGGAGATCGCCGAGATCCTCGACATCCCGATCGGCACCGTGATGAGTCGGCTGCATCGGGGAAGAAAGGCGTTGCAGAAGAAGTTGTACGAGTTTGCCGTCGAACGGGGCCTCACCCCTCGGCGCGAATCCACTGGAACCGATGGCACCGGCGCGGGTGATCAGCCCGCACCGGTCCTGGCCGAACGGGCGTCTGATGGCTGAGCGGCACGACCACGATCACTCCACGAACTGCGAGGACGCGCTCGCCGAGCTCTACACGTTCCTCGACGGCGAGCTCACGCCCGAGCGTCGCGAGCTCATCGCCTCGCACATCGACGACTGCAACCCCTGCCTCGAGGTGTTCGACTTCGAGGCCGAGTTGCGCATCGTGGTGTCCCAGAAGTGCCGCGAGGAGGTGCCCGAGACCTTGCGCATGCGCATCGCGGTGCAGCTCGAGAGCATGAACCTGCTCGTGTCGCCCGAGGGTCTCACCCGCTCCGACGGGCGCCCCGACCCCGCCGACGCCAACGGCTGAACCCGCGGCCGACCACCCCGAAGTGGGTCGGCGCCGCGATGGCTCCTATGATCGGGTCCATGCAGAGCGTTCTCGGTGTGGTTTGGCACTTCTGGATCGGTGTGGCCCTGGTCATCCCGGCCATCCTGCTGACGATCGGCATCATCGTGCAGTACCTGCGCAAGGTCGAGGCGCCGCAGTACCCGAGGCGTTGAGATCGTGAACTCCGCGGTCGACTGGGCGCTGGCCGAGCGGGTCGCCGTCCGGGTCTCCGGCCGTGAGCCGTTCGCCGAGTCGTACCACTACGACTCGCTCGGGCCCGACTTCACCGAGCTCACCGCGCAGGCCGAGGAGCTCGTCGCTCGGGCCACCGGCCTGCGCTCGTTGTCGGGTCCGGCGCGCGGGCGGGTGACCGACCGGTCTGGGTGGGTACGGGCCAACATCGCCTCGTTCCAGCGATTGTTGCGGCCCCTCATGGACAAGTTCGGCGATCGCCTCGACTCCAGCGCGTTCGCGCCCATCGCCCGGAAGGTCTCGGCGGCGGAGGTGGGGGCGATGCTCGGGTGGATGTCCACCCGGGTGCTCGGCCAGTACGACCTGCTCATCATCGAGGAGGAGTCCCCGCACGACCAGGACATCGTCTACTACGTGGGCCCCAACGTCCTGGCGCTCGAGAAGACCTACGCGTTCCCGCCCCGGGAGTTCCGCCTTTGGCTGGCCCTGCACGAGGTGACCCACCGGGCCCAGTTCACCGGCATCCCCTGGATGCGGCCCCACTTCCTCGGGCTGGTCGAGCAGACGCTTGACGCCGTCGACCCCGACCCGAAACGCTTCGCCGACGCGCTCGGCCGGGCCGCCGAGGCCGTCCGCGCCGGCCGCAATCCTCTCGCCGACGGGGGCCTGATGGCGCTCGTGGCGAGTGATGAGCAGCGCGAGGTCCTCGACCAGGTGAGCGGCCTGATGAGCCTGCTCGAAGGGCACGGCGACGTCACGATGGACCGAGCCGGTGCCGGGCTCGTTCCCAGCGCGGCCCGTTTCGGGCGCGTGCTCCGCCAGCGTCGCCAGTCGGCGCAGGGCCTGGCCCGGTTGCTGCAGCAGATCATCGGGCTCGAAGCCAAGCTCAGCCAGTACGAGCAGGGGGAGCAGTTCATCGAGGCCGTAGAGCGTGTCGGCGGCCCCGAGTTGCTCGACCGAGCGTGGGAGCGCCCCGAGCACCTGCCCACCCTCGCCGAGATCCGCGACCCAGAGTCCTGGATCCGGCGGGTCCAGCCCGCACTCGCCTCCTGAGGCTCGGGCCGATCGTGGGCCCCCCCGCGTGGCTCCCGGTGTCGGCGTCGGCGTCGGCCACGGTGCTCCTCGCCGAGCTCGGGGCGCGCTGTCGTTTCCCCGACGACGGCACCGAGGTCACGTGCGCGGTGTCCGGTGGCGCCGACTCCCTCGCGTTGTTGGTGCTCGCCCGGCAGGCGGGGTGCGTGGTCACCGCGGTGCACGTTGACCACGGCCTGCGACCGGGCTCGGCCGCGGAGGCCGACGTGGTGGCCGACGCGGCGGTTCGGTTCGGTGCTCGGTTCCGGGCCGAGCGGGTGCGCCTCGAAGCGGGACCCAACCTCGAGGCCCGCGCCCGCGCCGCACGTCGTTCGGTGCTCCCGGCCGATGCTCTGCTCGGCCACACGGCCGACGACCAGGCCGAGACCGTGTTGTTGAACCTGCTTCGAGGCGCAGGGCTCGACGGGCTGGCCGCCATGCGTGACGACGGCCGCCGCCCGCTGCTCCGGCTGCGCCGGGCCGACACCCGAGCGGTCTGCGTCGCGCTCGACCTGGCGCCCGTCGACGACCCGTCGAACCTCGACCCGTCGTTCCGCCGCAACCGAGTGCGTCACGAGGTGATGCCACTACTCGATGACGTGGCCGGCCGCGACGTCGTGCCGTTACTGGGTCGTACCGCCGCGGTCGCGGCCGAGGCCATCGATCACCTCACCACGCAGGCCGACGGGCTCGATGTCACCGACGCCGCCGCGCTGGCCGGAGCGCCGCCGGTGCCGGCCCGGCTGGCGGTGCGGGCGTGGCTGCGAACGTGCACCGACGAGCGCCATCCTCCCGACTCGGCGACGGTCGAGAGGGTGCTCGCGGTCGCCCGGCTCGAGGCGGTGGCGACGGAGGTCGGTGGCGGGTGGCGGGTGGCCCGCACGGGTGGTCGGCTCCGCCTCGAACGCAGCGGCGGGCCTCACGCCCGCACGGATCCGCTGCCCCCAGCGGCCGACCGGTAGGGTGCCGGAGGCTATGGGCGACGAGACGACCTCCTTCGGCGATCGGGATGCCGACCTCGGCCGCGTGGTCGTTCCCCAGGCCGACCTGCAGCGACGCGTCGCCGAGCTCGGCCGGGATATCACCGCCGACTACGCCGGCCGCGCCCCGCTGCTGGTGGGTGTGCTCAAGGGCGCGTTCATGTTCATGGCCGACCTGACCCGCCACGTCGACCTGCCGGTGGAGTTCGACTTCATGGCGGTGTCGTCCTACGGGAGCTCCACCAAGACGAGTGGGATCGTGCGCATCGTCAAGGACCTCGATGCCGACCTCACCGGGCGAGACGTGCTGCTGGTGGAGGACATCATCGACTCGGGCCTCACACTGACGTATCTGCTGAAGAACCTCCATGCCCGGCAACCGGCGAGCCTGGAGGTGTGCGCGCTCCTGGTCAAGGAGGGCGCCCACGCGCTCGAGCCCGAGCCCCGCTACGTCGGATTCCAGATCCCCGACGAGTTCGTGGTCGGGTACGGGCTCGATGCCCTCGAGCGCTACCGCAACCTCCCATACGTAGCGGTGTACCAGGGCCCGAACGGGCACTGAGCCCGGACCGCCCCGATAGCCTGTCGGGGTCGTGAAGAAGCTCCGCCGAAGCCCGTGGTTACTGGTCGTGGCCGCTCTTGTCGCCGTCACCGTCGTCGCGTCGGTGCTGTGGCTCCGTCGTGAGGCGGCACCCACCACGGTCGACCTGAGCGCGTACGAGCAGAAGATCCAAGCCGGCGAGGTCGGCAACGCCGTCATCAAGGATCGTGACAACGCGGTCACGGGCGAGTTCACCGACGGTGAGCGCTACAAGGTCTCCTACCCGAAGGAGTACAGCCCCGAGCTCACCACCAAGTTGCTCGACGCCGGGGTGGACACCAGGACCGACTCCCAGCCGGAGTCGCTCTGGGTGACCCTCGCGCTGCAGCTCCTTCCCGTCCTGGTGCTCGTGGGTGTGTTCTTGTATTTCCTCTCCAACATGCAGGGCGGTGGCGGGCGCCTGCTGCACTTCGGCAAGGCTCGGGCCCGCAAGCTCGACAAGGACCAGCCGAAGGTCACCTTCGCCGACGTCGCCGGGTGCGACGAGGCCGTCGAGGAGCTCAGTGAGATCCGGGACTTCCTCGAGAACCCGGCCAAGTTCCAGGCGATGGGAGCGAGGATCCCGAAAGGGGTGCTCCTGTTCGGCCCGCCCGGCACCGGCAAGACCCTGCTGGCCCGAGCCGTGGCCGGCGAGGCCGGAGCGCCGTTCTTCTCGATCTCGGGCTCGGACTTCGTCGAGATGTTCGTCGGGGTCGGTGCCAGCCGCGTGCGCGATCTGTTCGATCAGGCCAAGCAGGCTGCGCCGGCGATCATCTTTGTCGACGAGATCGACGCGGTCGGTCGCCATCGCGGGGCCGGCCTCGGCGGCGGTCACGACGAGCGCGAGCAGACGCTCAACCAGCTCCTCGTCGAGATGGACGGATTCGACGTGTCGAGTGGGATCATCCTCGTCGCGGCCACGAACCGCCCCGACATCCTCGACCCGGCGTTGCTGCGGCCCGGGCGCTTCGATCGCCAGATCGTCGTCGACCGTCCCGACCTCGAGGGCCGCAAGGCGATTCTCGCCGTGCACGCCCAGGGCAAGCCACTCGCGGGCGGGGTGGACCTGGCCGTACTGGCCCGCCGCACCCCCGGCTTCACCGGTGCCGACCTGGCCAACACCGTCAACGAGGCCGCCCTGCTGTCCGCCCGCCGCGGCGAGCGCCGCATCACGATGGCCGAGCTCGAGGAGGCGGTCGACCGGGTGATGGCCGGGCCCGAGCGCAAGAGCCGGGTGATGTCCGACAAGGAGAAGCGGGTCATCGCCTACCACGAGGCCGGCCACGCGCTCGTGGGCCATGTGCTGCCCAACACCGACCCCATCCACAAGGTGTCGATCATCGCTCGCGGCCGCGCCCTCGGCTGGACGCTCGCCCTCCCCACCGAAGACCGCAACATGAAGACCCGTTCGGAGCTGCGCGACGAGTTGGCGATGCTCATGGGCGGGCGCACGGCCGAGGAGCTCATCTTCGGCGATCCGACCACCGGCGCCATGAACGACATCGAGCGGGCCACGCAGATCGCCCGGGCCATGGTCACGCAGTACGGCATGACCGAAGCGCTCGGCCCGCAGCTGCTGGGCCAGAAGTCGGGTGAGCCCTTCCTCGGCAAGGAGATGGGCCACGAGGTCAACTACTCCGACGAGGTGGCCGCGGCCATCGATGCGGAGATCCGTCGGTTGCTCGACGAGGCCCACGGCGAGGCCCACGAGATCCTCACCCTCCACCGGGTGACGCTCGACCGCCTGGCCGACGCGCTGGTGGAGCGTGAGACCCTGGGCGACGCCGACCTGATCGAGTTGTTCGCCGATCTCGAGCGGGGTGGGAACAAAGACGCCTCGCCCGACGCTGATCGTCGGCAGTCAGGACGGAGCGGCCCAGCAGCGGGCGGTCGCTCGGACAACGTCACCGCAGCCGAGGCCGATCCCGACGGGCCCCTCCGTCCCGACACCGGCCCTCCCCGCTTCCCGGAGCCATGAGCCACGACGCGATGTCCGAGACCACGTTCGGTGTACCCCCGTTCGACGAACCCGAGCCCGAGATCCCGCCGCGTGCCCCTACGCGCCCGGTCACGGCGCCGAGCGGGCCCGTCGACCTCCCGAGGATCGAGGCGGCCGTGCGCGAGATCCTCGTCGCCATCGGTGAGGACCCCGACCGCGACGGCCTGGTCAACACGCCGTCGCGCGTCGCCCGCATGTACGCCGAGGTGTTCGCGGGCCTGCGCGAGGAGCCCGACCACCACCTCAAGGTCGTGTTCGAGGCCGATCACGACGAGATGGTGATGGTGCGTGACATCGCCCTCACGTCGATGTGCGAGCACCACCTGGTGCCGTTCATCGGCAAGGCCCACGTCGCCTACATCCCGGGCGACGACGGCCGGGTGACGGGCCTCTCGAAGCTGGCCCGTCTGGTCGACGCGTACGCGAAGCGACCGCAGGTGCAGGAGCGGCTCACCGCCCAGATCGCCGACGAGCTCGAGCGCACTCTCCAGCCGAGGGGCGTGCTGGTCGTCATCGAGGCCGAGCACCTCTGCATGTCGATGCGCGGCGTGCGCAAGCCCGGCGCCAGCACCGTCACCTCGGCTGTCCGGGGTTTGTTCCGGGAGAACACTGCGACGCGCTTCGAGGCCATGCGCTTCATCGAGCACCACTGAGGTGGCGCTCCCGCTGATCATGGGCGTGGTGAACGTCACGCCCGACTCGTTCTCCGACGGCGGCCGGTTCGCCGAGCCCGAGGCGGCCGTCGCCCATGCCCGGGCGCTCGTGGACGAGGGGGCGTCGGTGATCGATGTCGGGGGTGAGTCCACTCGCCCCGGCGCTCAGCCGGTCGACGAACAGACCGAGCTGGCCCGGGTCGTGCCTGTGGTCGAGGCGCTGGCCCCGCTCGTGCGGGTGTCGGTCGACACCCG
>Ga0209048_10003537_pt1 | contig 15160 bp, 17 predicted proteins | sample FrelakmetCRP12CR_FD_187146 | JGI IMG/M metagenome (GOLD analysis project Ga0209048, IMG submission 187146) | Freshwater lake sediment microbial communities from the University of Notre Dame, USA, for methane emissions studies - CRP12 CR (SPAdes)... | ecosystem: Environmental > Aquatic >... | reverse complement strand
GGACGTTGTTACGCGCCATCGTCGCTTCCTTTCCAAAACAAATCGTTCTTTATTTGTTCTCACAGAAAATCGAAGCTGACGCAAGAGCGTAATCAGGAAGTTTTTTGGGGGGCTTCTCCCGAAAACATAGCCGCAATCCATCGGGTTGAGGGAAATTGTTCGCACAGAGTTAGAACAGCGATCGTCAAGGGCACGCCAATGAAGGCGCCGGGAAGGCCCCACAGGAATGTCCAAAGCACGACGGCGAACGTGACGACCGACGGTGAAATTGCAAGCGCAGAACCCGAGAATACGGGCTCCAGATAACTTCCGATAATGAATTGAAGTACGGCGAGAGCGACAAACACAAAGCCAGCCATTTGCCAAGAGTCGAATTGTACAAGGGCAAACGCCGCAGGCAGCACCGTGACGATCAGCGATCCGACATAGGGCAGATAGTTGAGGGCGAAGGCCAATACGCCCCAAGCAGCCGCCAGTTCAAGGCCGACCACAAAGGCGAAACCACTAACCGCAACTCCTGTCGCGACACTGGCTAATGTGCGCACAACCATGTATTTGCGAAACTTCTTGCCGATCAATCCGCTCGCCTCCAATAAGCGACGGCTTGTCTCTTCATCCTTTAGGGAGGCAATTTGGGTTTGGAACGCCTCGGTTTCAACTAGGCCCATTATTACGAAAATAAACACGAGAAGAGAGAAGCCGATTAGAACATTCACCCTTATAGCGGCGGTCTTCAAAAAGCTGACCAGCCACGCTGAGTTGAAATTCTCGGTTACATGTGAAACGACAAAAATGTCGTGATCCTCGAGCCATTTTGTCGAATTAACGAACGTAGTCTGGATGGTCGAAAGATTCCTATTTATCCAATCAGCTACCTCTCCGCCGCCCCATACGATCAAGGAGGTGAGGGTGGTGACGATTCCAAGCGTCGCGAGAATGGTCGCCAGAAGAGCTAGTCCCTTTGGCATTCTGGCCTGAAGCGATTTCTGCAACGGCAATATGAGAGAAATGATAAAAATTGCGAAGATGACCGGCTCGAAGACGGCCTGGGCCATGGAGGAAGCTGCGAGGACAAGAAAAATGATGACGAACGCCGCCATGGTGGTGGTGATCTTGCTATCCATCGTCTCCTCGCAAGTTCCGATCGGTCATTCAGGTCTCGGTCCAGCGCGTTACGCTATTTCGGAATTGACGGTAACTCCTGTTTTTTTCGGTTCAGTGTATCGTCCGGTTTGCGTCGCCAAAAGTCATTCGGGCGATTGCCGACTCCGCGGCGCCTGCTGGCCTGAAAGGCTCACCCTAGCTGTCTTATTCTTGGGGTGACCAGGTAAAGAACGCTCGGCCCCGATTTAAGGAGCAATTATAGCCAGCGTTTTCGCTCGGCGAGAAGCGCGCCATGCCGAAAAATGGCGCCATTGATTAACGGAATGGCGACCAGGGTCTTCGACGAATCGGTTCACCGTGGATTCGTGTCCGGCGAAGATAGAAGCAATACAGTTAGTCAGCGTGGAAACTCGTCAGCTGGAAGAGCGATATTCGTAATTGCTGACCCTTGGCCGGCGATAAACCGCCAAGGGCCGCTAGTTCCGAATGAGGCGACGGCTCGTTGCTCCTTAGCCGAATTTGAACAGCACGCCATAGCCGCCGCGCGGGTAGTTCCAGGTAATGTCGCCGGAGGCCTCGCAGAGAATGCGGCAGGTCCCGCATTCGAGACAGCCGTCCGGCGCAATCTCGACCTGGCCGGCGGCGTTTTCGACATAGCACCCGGCCGGGCAAATGTGAGTCATCGCCAATAGATTGGTCGACGGCTTCTCATGCGGCGCTACCACAATATGCGGTTTGCCGGAATCGACGAGATAACGATTCTGGAAGAGCTTTTCCTCAACGCGCGCCGCCATGCCCATGACCGTTCTCCTTTCGCGTTACGAAATTCACCGCCATGCGCAGGCAAGGCGCCAGGCGTCTCCGACAAGACCCGCAAGCGAACGTTGTTTGATGAAAGAGGAGATCGTCGCCTTCTCCTTCTCGAGCTTCGGCGTGCCGTCGACGCGCAGGAAGTTCTCCATCGCTTTCGACACGAGCGTCGGATAGGCGAGGAAATAGTTCTGCGACTGCGCATGCAGCAGCGCAGGCATATCTTTGTATTTTTTCAGATCCTTCATGACGAAACTGTCGTCGAGCAGCTTCTTGTAGACGGCGAGATTTTGCTTCGTCATGGGCTCGCGGCGCGAATGGATCTGGAAGATGGCTTCTCCGGCAAGACGCCCGGACGTCAGCGCGAGATTCGAACCCTCGCGATGGATGGCGTTGTTGAGCTGAGCCGCGTCTCCGACGACGACCCAGCCGTCGCCGAAGAGTTGGGGAATGGTCTTGTAGCCGCCCTCGGGAATGAGATGCGCGGCATATTCCTTGACCTCCGAGCCTTCAAGCAGCGGCTTGATCGAGGGATGCGACTTGAAGTTCTCAAGCAGGCCGTAGGGCGTCTCCTGATTTTCGGCGAAATCCGACACGAGACACCCGAAGCCGACCGAGACGCTCTCCTTGTTGGTATAGACGAAGCCCATGCCCGTCATGCCCTTTGAGACGGTGCCCGCCGCCTCGATGACGACGCCTTCGTCGCCTTGCAGGTTGAAGCGCGCCTCGATCACCTCGCGGGGCAGGAAATGCATTTCCTTCACCGCCAGAGCGACATGTTCGGGCTTGGGCGACTCGCGCAAGCCTGCGCGCGCGCCGAGCAGGCCGTTGACGCCTTCGGCGACGACGACGACATCGGCGAAGATGGTGCCGCCGCGACGGTCCGTGCGCACGCCGATGACCTTGCCATAGGCGTCGGAGACGAGCTCCATCACCGTCGTTTCGCAGATGACCAGCGCGCCCTGCCCTTGCACCTCTTTCGAGAACCAGCGGTCGAACTGCGAACGTATGATGGTGTAGCGGTTCGGCTTGTCCTCGTTGAAGTCGTCTGAACGATATTGCAGGCCCGTATGCGATCGATCGGTCATCATCCAGAAGCGCTGTTCGACGAGATGGCGTTCGAGCGGCGCCTCTTCACGAAAATTCGGAATGATCTTCTCGACCATGTCGGCGTAAAGAATGGCGCCCTGCACATTTTTGGAGCCGGGATATTCGCCGCGCTCCAGTTGCAACACGTTGAGGCCGCGGGACGCCATGGTGTGGGCCGCAGCGTTTCCGGCCATGCCGGCGCCGATCACGATCGCGTCGAATTTTTCCTCGATCATGGCCTTTTCCTTTCCCGATCAACCGGCCAGACGATCACGCTGATGCGGCGACAATCGGAAGCGGAAGGCTTCCGTCAGCGCCGGCAGCAGGCGAATGGCGTCGCTCACAATGCCGATATGCGCGAAATCGAAAATCGACGCGTTCTTGTCGGTGTTGATCGCGACGATGCAGTCGGCGCCCTCGACGCCGACGCGATGCTGAATGGCGCCGGAAATGCCGGCGGCGATGTAGAGTTTCGGCCGGATGGTCTTGCCGGTCTGGCCGATCTGGCGATCCGACGTCATCCAACCCTTTTGAACGAGCGGGCGGGAGCCGCCGAATTCTGCGCCGAGCGTCGCGGCGAGATTGCGGATGAGCTGGAAATTCTCGGCGCTTTGCAGGCCAAGCCCGCCGGCGACGACAATATCCGCGAAGGCGAGATTGCTTTTTGCGGAGTCGCGATCTGGAATGAACTTGAGGATTTTGGTGATGATCTCTTCTTCGCGCAGGTCCGGCGCAAAGGGAACGACGCGACCCGTGCGGTTTTCTTCGCGTTCGGGCATCGGCATGACGCGCGGTCGGATCGTCGCCATCTGCGGCCGATAGTTGAGCGTATAGATCGTGCAGAGAAGCGAGCCGCCGAAGGTCGGCCGTGTGGCGGCGAGCGAACCGTCCGCATCGACTGCGAGTTCCGTGCAATCGGCGGTGAGGCCCGTAAGCAATGTCGTGGCGACGGAGCCGGCAAGATCGCGGCCGAGCGTCGTGGCGCCGAGCAACAGAATTTCCGGCTTATGCGCATTGACGAGCTGGGTCATCGCCTTTGAGTAGGGCTCGTTGCGATAGTCGGCGAGGACGGGATGCTCGACGAGATAGGCGACGTCCGCGCCATAGCGGAAGGATTCCGCCACGGCCGCGTTCGTCGCATCGCCCGGCGCGCCGAGCACGACGCTTGCGAGTTGTACGCCGAGCTTGTCGGCGAGCTTGCGGCCTTCACCGAGCAATTCCCACGAGACGGGATGCACATCGCCGCGTTCGAGTTCGATGAACACCCAGACATGCTTGTAATCACGGAAGTGCTCCGGCAGCTCTTTCTTGGCGCTGGCGCGGCTGGCGACGGGAGCAGGCGTAGGAGCGGGCGTTCCCGACATGTCGTGTCTCCTTTAAAGTCCCGAAGCGAGCTTGTGCATCTCCGCTTCAAGCTTTGGTTGCCGCGCGAACATGGCTTCGATCAGCTTCTCCGCTGTGTCCGCCGCGGTCTTTTCCGGCTCGATAAAGGCCGCCCGCTCCGAACGCGGCGACGGCGCGAAGACTTTCTTCACTATCGTCGGCGAGCCTTTCAGGCCGCATTTCGTCAGATCGCTGATCTCGGCGTCTTTTGCGCTCCAGGTGACGATCTCGGCGCGCGCGGCGCGCAGCGCATCGTCGATGGCGCCTCGGCGCACCTCATTGGAGCCTTCGAGCATGGTGACGAGACAGGGAAGCTTTGTGTGCAGAACCTGCACGCCGCCTTCCGACCGACGTTCGACGGTAATTTCACCCTTCTCCGGATCGCATTCGGCGATTTTCGATACATAGGTGAGTTGCAGCAGATTGAGCCGCTTAGCGATGCCCGGGCCGACTTGCGCCGTGTCGCCGTCGATGGTCTGCTTTCCGGCAAAGACAATGTCCTGGCGGCCGAAGGTCCCCTCGACCTTGCGGATCGCCTGCGCCAGCGCGTAAGTCGTCGCAAGCGTGTCGGAGCCGGCGAAGAAACGGTCGGTAAGAAGCACAGCGCGGTCGGCGCCGATCGCCAGCGTCTTGCGCAGCGAGTCCGACGCCATGGGCGGCCCCATGGTCAGCACCGTGACCTCGCCGCCGAATTTGTCGCGCAGCCGAAGCGCTTCTTCGAGCGAGAAAAGATCATAGGGATTGATGATCGTCGGCACGCCCTGACGCATGATCGTGTTGGTCACCGGATGCACGCGAATCTGCGCGCTGTCCGGCACTTGCTTGATGCAGACGAGAATCCTCATGATTTCGTCCCCATATCGGCGCTTGTCCCGACTGTGAGCGCGCGAATCGCGACAAAAGGTTTGGGCGGCGGCTCCTTCGGTTTCACCGCATCCTTATGGACCTTGAAAAGCCGTTCCTTGATCGGCGAGGAGGCGACGAAGTCCTGATAGGCTTGCGCCAGATGGCGGGCGCAGGCTTCACGCGCTTCATCATCGGAGGCGGTCACAAAGTCGCTGTTTGCGAGATATTCGCCCATCCGTCGCAGAATATGCAGCCTCGCGACATGTACGACGGCGGGATCGAAGTCGACGCCCAGCGCCTCGAAGAATTCCTCGGCCGAAGACAGTTTGCGTAGATCGTCGAGAATGCTCATGGCGTCGGCTTCCTTTCCTTCTCGCGCGCCGGCGCTGCGCGCTCTTCCACGCGCAGATGCGCAAAGCGCGCTTCAAGAAAATCGATCCTGTCCATCAGGGCGGCGATCGCGTCGCCGACGGGATCGGGAATGAGATGATGTTCGAGGTCGATGCGTCCATCCGGCCCATGGCGGCGGCGCTCTTCTCGCACGATGCGGCCGGGAATGCCGACGACCGTCATGCCGGGCGGCACGTCTTCGATGACGACCGAATTCGCTCCGATGCGGGCGTGGCGGCCGACGACGATGGGGCCGAGTATCTTCGCGCCAGCGCCGATCAGCGCGCCGTCTTCGACGGTCGGATGACGCTTGCCGGGAGACCATGACGTGCCGCCGAGCGTCACGCCGTGATATATGGTCACATCATCGCCGATGATCGCCGTCTCGCCGACCACGACGCCAGCGCCATGATCGATGAAAAAACGCTCGCCGATGGTCGCGCCAGGGTGAATGTCGATATTCGTCAGGAGCCGCGCGAACCAGGACAGGAAGCGTCCCGCAAATTTGAACCCAGCCCACCAGAGACGATTGGCGACGCGATGCAAGGCCAGCGCATGCACCCCGGGATACAGCATGACGACTTCGATCGTCGACCTCGCCGCGGGATCACGCATGGAAACGCAGGCGATGTCGTCGCGCAGTCGTGCAAGCAGAGTTTTGCGTGCGCCTGTTTCATTCATGGCGGATGTTGCGGTCATCGTCATGAGGCGCGCCCCACCAGAGTCGCGTCGTCGAGCAGACGGATGATTTCCCCGCGCGTTATTGGCGAGCGTTTCTCTCCGGCGCGGCGTTTTACCTGCGCGAGCAGGCGGTCAGCGGCGTTGCGGTCGATCTCGACGCCGAGTTCAGCGCATTTGCCCTGAATGGCGGCGGCGCCGGAATGTTTGGCGATGACGATCTTCTTGCGCCGACCGAGACGCGCCGGATCTATCCCCTGATAGGTGCGCGCGTCCTTCATGAGTGCGGCGACATGAATGCCCGACTCATGCGTGAAGACGTCGGCGCCGACCACCGCCTTGGCGCGGCCGATGCGGCGACGCGCGGCGGCGGCGACCATTTTGGAGAGAGCCGTCAGTCGCGTCAGATCGATTTTGGTTTCGCCCCTGGCGACATGTCCGAACGCCAGAGCGACCTCCTCCAGCGCGGCGTTGCCGGCGCGCTCGCCGAGACCGAGGACCGTGACTGAGGCATGCGTCGCTCCGGCGCGAATAGCCGCAAGCGTATTCGCCGTTGCGAGGCCCACATCGTCATGGCCGTGAAATTCGATCGGCAGATCGGTGTCTTCACGCAGGCGTTTGATCGATTCGTAAGTCGAAAACGGCTCCAGCAGCCCGAGCGTGTCGGCGAAGCGGAAACGCCAGGCGCCGCTGTCCGTCGCGGCGCGAATTATTTTGCCGATGTCGCGGGGATCGGCGCGCGAGGAATCTTCGCCGCCGAGCGCTACGGTGAGGCCACGCTCGCGCGCATAGGCGACAACCCGGCGCACATGCGCCGCTACGCCATTGACATCCGTTTTCAGCTTGACGCTCATCTGCAGCCGCGACATCGGCGCCGAGATATTGACATGGGCGACGCCGGCCTGGAGCGCCGCGTCGATATCAGCCTCGTTCAGCCGGCACCACGCCATCACCCGGCACGCCAAACCTTCCGCGACAATGCGCCCAATGGAGTCGATCTCATCCGCGCCCATCGCAGGCGTGCCGGCCTCGATCTCGTCGACCCCCGTCGCGGCAAGCGCGCGCGCGATGGCGACTTTGTCCCTCGCGTCGAAGGCGATGCCGGGCGCCTGCTCTCCATCGCGCAGCGTGGTGTCGTTTATGAAGACGCGAGGATGATCGAGGTTCACGGCATGCTCACGCGTAAACGGGTTTGAAGGCGTTCGGCTCTTTGTTCGCGCCGGCCCAGAAGGGCGAGAGGGCGCGCAGGTTTTCCACGATCTCGGGCAGCGCCTCGATCACCTGATCGACATCTTCGGCGACATTTTCGCGCGACAGCGAGAAGCGGATCGATCCGTGCGCTGCGGTAAAGGGTACATTCATCGCGCGCATCACATGCGACGGTTCGAGCGAACCCGATGTGCACGCCGAACCGGACGACGCGGCAATGCCCTGCCTGGTCAAATGCAACAATATGGCTTCGCCTTCGACATATTCGAATGCGATATTGCTCGTATTCGGCAGGCGCTCGAGCGGATCGCCGTTGACGAAGCAGTTCGGCACGCGCTGGAGGATCGCCCTTTCAAGCCGGTCGCGCAGTTCTTTCACGCGCCCCTGCTCATCCGCCATATGTTGAATCGCAAGTTCCGCCGCCTTGCCCAGGCCGATGACCCCCGGCGTGTTTTCCGTGCCGGCGCGACGGCCGCGTTCCTGATGTCCGCCGCGCAGCAGCGGCTTGAAACGCGCGCCGCGCTTGACATACAGCGCGCCGACCCCCTTGGGGGCGTGCAGCTTGTGGCCGGAAAGAGACAGCATGTCGATGGCGCCGCCTTTGAGCGAGATCGGCGCCTTGCCGACAGCCTGGACGGCGTCGGTGTGAAACAGCGCGCCGTGCTCTTTGGCGAGTTCGGCGAGCGCTTCGACCGGAAAGATCGTGCCGGTCTCATTATTCGCCCACATGATTGTGACGAGCGCGACCTTGTCGGAAAGCGCGGCGCGATAGGCTTCGAGATCGAGGCGGCCAAGCGAGTCGACCCCGATATAATGTACTTTGGCGCGGCCGATTTTTTCGAGATGCTGGCAGAGCGCCAATATCGCCGGATGTTCCACCTGAGTGGTGACGATCTCGTTGCGACCCGGCATCGCCTCGAGCGCGGAGAGCACTGCGGTATTGTCGGATTCCGTGCCGCTCGCGGTGTAGACGATCTCGTGATCGTATTCCGCCGCCAGCAGCTCCTGCAATTGCTGGCGCGCCTTTTTCACCGACTGGCCAACGCTGGCGCCGAACGAGTGAATCGACGAGGGATTACCAAACTGCTCGGTGAAAAACGGCAGCATCGCCTCGACGACTGCGGGATCGACCCGTGTTGTCGCATTATTGTCGAGATAGACGGCGCGCATGCGAGCCTCCTTAGTGAGCGTGCTGCTTGACGGGAATGACGCGCACGGGCATGCCGAGCTTGGCGATCAACCTTTCCTGGATGCCCGAGACGGTAACGCTCGCCATTTGGCAACCGGTGCACGCGCCTGTCAGGCTCACGAGTACATTGGAGCCGTCTATGTCGACGAGTTCGCAATCGCCGCCGTCTCTTTGAAGATATGGACGAAGTTCTGCGATAGCTTCTTCAATAAGACGCATCTTTTGCAGATTGGTCAGACCGGCGGGCGGCAGGGGCGAGGCTGGAGTCAGCGGCGAGGTTCGCGGCGCTTCTGCTTTCGCCGCCTTGGCTTTCGACTTGAGGTCCTGCGCATTCGCCGCGCCGAGCCGGTAGGCCTCGTGCTCGGAAAGAATTCCCTCAGCGACCATCGCCGCATTCGTCGCCGCGAGCAGCTCCTCAAGCTTATCGAAACAGGTCAGGCAGCCGCCACCAGCCTTTGTGTAAGCAGTGACTTCCTCGACTGTGGTCAGCTTGTTCATTTTGACCGCGCGCTCGATCATGCCTTCGTCGACGCCGAAGCATTTGCAGACGAGCGCGCCTTCTTCGTGATCGTCTTTCCAGACTTCGCCGCGAAAATTGGCGATCGCCGCCATGAGCGCCTCATAGCCCATAACCGAGCAATGCATTTTTTCAGGCGGCAAGCCGCCGAGAAAATCCGCAATGTCCTGATTGGTGAGCTTGACCGCTTCGGAAAGCGTTTTTCCGATAATGAGTTCGGTCAGCGCGGAGGAAGAAGCGATCGCGGAGCCGCAGCCGAAGGTCTGAAACTTCGCGTCGAGGATAATTTCAGATTCCGGTTCGACCTTCAGCATAAGCTTCAGCGCGTCCCCGCAGGAAATCGCGCCCACTTCGCCAACCGCGTTCGCCTCGCCGAGGACGCCCGCGTTTTTGGGATTGAAGAAGTAGTCCTTGACCTTGTCGGTATAGTCCCACATTGCGGGCTCTCCTCAATCAGCCGAAAGATTTGCCGCAAGAGCAGCTTGATTTGGCCTGCGGATTGTCGAAGGTGAATCCGGAGCCTTCGAGACCGATCACGAAGTCGATCTTGGTTCCGTCGAGATAGGCGAGCGAGCCTTCTTCGACGAAGATCTTGACGCCGGAATTGTCGAAGACGTGATCGGAAGGATCAGCTTCATTGACAAGGCCCATCATATATTTGAGTCCCGCGCAGCCGCCGGCTTCGACCATGATCCGGAGCCCCTCGACAGTTTGGTCGGCGCCTGCGATCGCGCTGCGCATGGCGGTCACGGCGTTGTCCGTGAGTTCGATCATTTCCGAAATCCCTCCTAAGAAGTTTCTCGGAAAGTGAAGTAGCAACCCATGTGCCAGCTATGCGCACGCCGGGATTTCCCCGGAAATACCGCTCGCTGCGCAATCGACGCTGTCGCCTTGCAGCCATTGTCGAGAAGCCGACAATGGCACCGATCGCCGGAATGAATGGATATTTGTCCGGATTAACGCGCAAGGCGCGCGAGGGCGCTTTCCCCTCGCTCCTCGCCGAAGCAGCCGTCGAAATCGTTGCACTCCCTACAACTCGGCGCTGCGCATAGGCTGAAGCCTTCAAGTTCGCAAATCTTGCGGTAGAAGAATTTTTTCCACTTCATATTGTCGAGGTTTTCCATCGCGAGCTGCGGAAACCAGCGCTCGAGAAGCTGCGTCAGCTCGCCGCGGTTAATGAGGCCCAGGTCCTGCCAGAGATGGCGGGGCGACATGGCGCGACGGGTGACGATCTTGGAGATCCAGCGGGTCGTCGTCGCATTGTCGAGGCAAAAGCGTTCGAGCAACATCAAAAGCTGCGACTCTTCTTCATCGATGACGAGCGCCGTCGGTTGTATCGACAGAGGGACGAGGGTCGCGCCGCCGGGAAGCCACTCTGCGACAAGCCCGGCCAGCGCGATGCGATCAAGGCCAAGCGCAGCCGAGACGTTGTCGCAGACATTTTGTGAGTCAATAATCGCAGCCGTCAGCGCACAGGCGAGAACATGCGCCGCGAAGGGATCGGCGCGCGAGGCTTCTGTCTTGATCGATCGCAAGCGACGATAAATCGTTACGGCTTCCGCCGTCGCGCGCATCGACCCCGATTCAGCGCTGATCGGGTTGAGAGCGCTCATGCTTACGCCGCCAGCTTGTCGGCCGACACATGCGTCTGACAATTTTTTGGGCAGACGCGCGCGCAGGCGTTGCAGCCGATGCAGGAGCCTGGCTGCTCGACCTTCATGATCTTGCGGTTGAGCTCGCCGTCGAAGTCATCCTCGTCGTCGTCGGTGACGATCCCAAGGATCTCGCCCTGATCGTCCACGCCGTAAAGCGCCATGACATTCTGCGGACAGACCTTGAAGCAGCGCCCGCAGCCGATACAGGTTTCGGCGTTGATGTCTGTGAGATAGAGCGGCGTATAAGGGGAGCCATCCCGAGTTCTGAAATCGGACATCACGCCGCCTCCAGCTCTTTGAGCTTCTTGCGCGCCGCCTCCAGCGCCGCATAGGCATCATAAGTTTCCTGCGCGACCGTCAGAATCGTCGTCCAGTTGACCGGCAGTTCTTCCGAGAGGTCGTGCAGGTTCATCTTCATATTCATCGCCCGGGCCGAAAGCTTCTTGATGTCGGCCTTCAATTCATCGATCGAGCTCATGGATCCGATCCTCAGTAGCGTGCGACTTCCGGAAATTTTTCGATCATTTCGACGCCTGCGGCGACAAGCTTAGCGCCTTCCGCCGCGAGCTTGTCCATCGTCTCGAAGCCGAAACGATGCACGTCGCGGAGATGCTTGTTGACGACGATCAGGCGGCCGGTTGTGAGAATCATACGGCCGAAGCCCTCATGGCTCATCTTCATCATCGGCTGAACCATGCATCCCGTGGCGCGTTCGATCGCGAGGCCAACGGCGTTGTAGAAAAGCTCTAGACGCCACAGCAGTTCGGGATCCGGATCGCCGATGATCGGCATTTCGCGACGCTGTTCCTTCGTGACGATATATGGCGTCAGAAGGTCGGAGTCCGTCTTCCTCTCCCAGTTTCCATGCGTGTCCTGCGCGCGCCAGACCTTGACGAGCTCTTGCAGAAAAACATTGTTCGCCGTGGCGTCCAGCATTGCTGCCTCAGGCATCGACTGTCTCCTCGTCGAAATCGAACCGCCGTTCGCCGCCCTTCGAGAGAACCTTGCGCAGCCATGGCGGAGGCGTGCCGTTCAAAACGGCTTTCAACTTTTCGAGAAGGTCGACAATCTTTTCCGGCTGGGAGACCTTCATCGGGTGAATATTCTGCGCGACGACGCGCGCAGCGCCCGAGCCGCCAATCGCAGCGACGTACAAGATTGAACAATCCTTGATCGCCTCGAGTTTGGGCTGAAGCTTGTCCTCGTTGCCGTCTTCTTGAAGATCGCCTGCGAATTGAATCGCTTCGACGAATTTGTAGGAGTCGGGCGTAAGATCGTAGATAGCGATATTTTTCGCCCATCCGAAATGCGCGTCGACCGTCTCGAGGTCCTGCGTGGCGAATGCGACTTTCATGATGCCTCCTCCTCGCTCAAGCGGCTCCCGAGAGCTGCACGAGTTGATGATTCTCAGTCGTCGAACCGTCATGACAACTGCTCCCGAAGGTCTGCTCGCAATCCTGCCGCCATGTGTCGGGCTTTGGTTCATGGACGCGCCCGATAAAAATATTGCCGATGTCAAAGATCAAATCGCGCGCGCCACGATATCCGACGCTTAGCTGGTGCGCCGCGCCGAGGCGGTCGAACATCGGAATGCCAACGCGATAGAGAGGCACGCCGAGGCGTTCCGCCGCCTGGCGGCCATGCGAATGGGTGACTAGAAGATCGCAATCCGCGGCGCCGCGCTCAAGATCTTCAAGATCGCCGATCAGCACTTTGTTGATCGGCATTTTTTCGAGAACCGGGGAATGCGTCGTCGTTACGGCGATTTCGATCTTGGCGCCCATTTCGGCGAAAAAGGCGCCGAGGCCCCACATCAGATCCGGCTCAGCGCCCAGCGCTATTCGCTTGCCGCCGAAGTGAAAGTGGCCGTCGAGCATGGCGTCGACAAGCTGACTTCTCTGCCGACGATATTTGAGCGGAACAGGACGGCCGCTGATGCGTGAGAGGAAGGCGAAAAATTCATCGTTCGGCCCAAGACCGGTCAGACGGTCGAACAGCGTGAAGGGCGTGCCGGTGCGGCTTTCGAGCGTTTCCGCCGCCAAGCGCATTTGTTCGCCGATGGCGATCGTCCCGGCCGCCGATCCCATGGCGGCGATTTCTTCACGCGTCACGCCGCCGAGCGTCGTCGGCGTGAAATCGTCGGGAATGCGCCCGTCAAGCGAGCCAGAAATATCCGGCGCGAATGTCGGCTCCAGACCAAATGATTCGATAATGTCGCGCAATTCATCGATGTCGCCGGGCGTCAGATGGCTGCCGGCAAGCACATTGATTTTCTTCAGCAGGCGGCGCGTCGGCGTTTCGACTTCCGGCACGAAGGATTCGATCAGCTTTGCGACCGTCTTGCTAAATCCGTCCTGAAAGGAGTCCTTGAAGTCGGGCGTCGAAACATAGACGATTCCGATATGGTCGAGTTCGGGATGTCGCTTGCGGATCAGCTGCAAATATCCGTCCACGTCGTCGCCCTTGATTTCCGTGACGCCTGTCGAGCAAATGCCGATGACCTGCGGATTGGCGCGCTTGGCGATATTAACGATGGCCTGTTCGAGATTATCGAGTCCGCCGAGAATCGTGGCGACTTCATTCATCGCGGTGGTCTGCATTGGAATCGCTTCGCGAAAATGCCGCACGAAGAGCACGAGCCCGAATGAGGTGCAGCCCTGCGAGCCGTGGAGAAGCGGCATACAGCCGGAAACGCCCATGAAAGCCAGCATGCCGCCGATTGGCTGACTCATCTTCAGCGGATTGACTGAAGCAGCTTTCTTTATATGCGTGACTGTCGCCATCGCAGCCTCACGCGGCTTGTGACGCGGGCAGCGCGCCAGAATTTGAAGCGAGAATATCGGCGATCCTCTCGTGACATCCCCCACAGCCCGTGCCGGCGAGGGTCGCAACGCCCACCGCCGCGACGCTGTCGGCGCCGTCGGTGATGGCGTCCTCTATCGAGCCGAGCGAAACGCCGTTGCAGGCGCAGATCTTCTTGTCACGCCGGGCTGCTTCCGCGCGCGCCGGATCGGCGGCGAGAGCCGCAGCTTCGGCCGCGAGCGCCGCCTCCGCGCGTTCTTCCCAGCTGGATTCCTCCCAGGGCGCAGGGCGTCGCACCTGCTCCCACACCGGGTTGTAAAGCGCTTTGTCGATTTCCTGCACGAGTTCGACCATGCCTTCGTAACCGGCATAAGCGTGATGGCGCTCTTGATTGATGTCGAGCCACGGCATTTTCGCCTTGAGCGCGACGAATTGCGAGCGGCCGCCCGACAGCATAATGTCCGCGCGCGCTTCCTTGAGCATCTTGTACATTTCGCGCGGCGTCATATCGTCGATCATATGGGCGTCCTGACCCATCAGCTCCTTGATCTTTTCCTTGTCTTCCTTCGTCGACTTCTTGACGCTGGTGCCGACGATTTCGAGGCCGGCCTCCTGCAATGCGGCGACGACGGACCAGGATTTCACGCCGCCGGTGATGAGCAGAACGCGCTTGCCGGTGAGGCGCTCCTTATAGGGCGCGATGCGCGCCCAGGCGCGCGCCTCCTCCCGGGCGATGACTGCTTCCGTGCGCGCCATCAGTTCGTCCGGCGCGCCGCGTTCGATCAGCAGGCGAGCGATCTCGCGGAGCGAGTCGCTCATATCGCCGATGCCATAGAAAGAGCCCTCGAAGAAGGGAATGCCGTAGCGCTCTTCCATCTTCCGCGCGACATTGATCATGGCTTTCGAACAGACCATCATCGTCGCGCGGGCGCGATGCGAGGAGGCGACTTCATTATATTTCGCGTCGCCGGAGATGCATGCGAGGATGCGAACGCCGAGTTCGTCGAGCAGCGTCTTTACCTGCCAGAGTTCACCGGCGAGGTTGTATTCGCCGATGATGTTGATGTCGTAAGGCGTCGTATATTCCGGCTCGACCGTGCCGATAACATGGTCGAGGATCGCCTCGCCTGCGAGCTTGTTGCCGAGATTCTTTGGACCGACGAAGCCGGGCGAGATGACGGGCACGACCGGCTTGCCGAACTTTTCCGCCGCCGCCTTGCACACGGCTCCGATGTCGTCGCCCGTCATCGCCGGCACGCAGGTCTCGTAAACGAAGACCGCCGGCGGATCGTATTTCTCGATGATTTCCTTGATCGCCTTGTAGAGACGCTTCTCGCCCCCGAAAACGACGTCGGTTTCGTTCATGTCGGTCGTGAAGCCGGTGCGATAGAGCGTCGAGCCGGAAGATTTCGCGCCGCGATTGTCCCAGCTGTTGCCTTCGCAGGCGATGGGGCCATGCACGAGGTGGGCGACGTCGGTAATGGGCTG
>Ga0209048_10003536_pt1 | contig 15161 bp, 15 predicted proteins | sample FrelakmetCRP12CR_FD_187146 | JGI IMG/M metagenome (GOLD analysis project Ga0209048, IMG submission 187146) | Freshwater lake sediment microbial communities from the University of Notre Dame, USA, for methane emissions studies - CRP12 CR (SPAdes)... | ecosystem: Environmental > Aquatic >... | reverse complement strand
AAAAACCAATGATTGGTGAACAGAGGATTAAACATGATTTCAAAAACCATGGAACAAGCCCTGAACAAGCAGGTCAACCGTGAGCTCTACTCAGCGTATCTGTACATTGCGATGTCTGCGCATTTTGAAACGGTCAACATGAAAGGATTTGCCAAATGGATGCGAATTCAGGCAAAAGAGGAGCAGAGTCATGCGATGAAGATCTATGACTACATCATCACCCGGGGGGGTAAAGTCGGTCTCCTTGATATCGAAGCCCCCAAAGCAAAATGGTCTTCTGCCGGTAAAGTATTTGAGGAAGTGTACGCCCATGAGCAGAAGGTAACCGCTATGATAAACGGGCTTGTTGACCTTGCAATCAAGGAAAAAGATCACGCATCGTTTGAGATGCTCCAGTGGTTCGTGAAAGAACAGGTTGAAGAAGAGGAGCACTCGAGTGCGATTCTTGCGCAGGTACAATGTGTAGGAGATATTCCCGGACACCTGTTCTATCTTGACCATAAGCTTGGAAAACGGGAATAGATAGTATCTAATCATTTTTTTATTGGCATTAATTACGAACTTTCATTTCATATTCTGGGTATCTCGCGTTTTTCACCCATCACTTTTCATGCCAATCTTCTTTAAAAACGGGGTTTGGTGAAACTCCATCCTCTCCCACATACCTCTTTTTTTAAAAAAACTTGCCGTAACCCAAATTTATAATTGCCGTTAGTCTCCATTTTCAACTATCCTGGCTCTTCTTTTTAAAAAAAATGTTGATGAAGGGCTTTGGAAGGTGGAAATCTTTTATGGTAAAAGCAGTAACACCAGCGAAAAAGAGCGGTGCGAAAAAGAAACCAGCAACTGCAGGAAAAAAGAGTGCAGCAGCAAAAAAAGAAGGTGCTGCTCTTATGCGGTACAAGTGCAGGGTTTGCGGGTATGTCTATTCGCCGCTTCGCGGGGAGCCGCATAATGGTATCCCGGCAGGTACTTCTTTCGAGGATCTTCCTGACACGTATCTTTGCCCGGTCTGCGGATTTCAGGGAAAAGGCAAAGTCGGCAAGTGGGGCTTTGACGAGTGGCGGCCGACACGGTATATCTGTTCCATGTGTGATTACATCTATGATGAAAAACGCGGGGAACCCCACCATGGCATAAAACCGGGGACAAAATTTGAGGACCTGCCCGAAGATTATGTCTGTCCTGTCTGTGCAACCGATCCAAAAATTGTTTTGCGATACGGGAATGTTGTCAAACAGGGTTTCACCCCCCTGTACGAATAACTAACGAATACAGTAGTTTTTTCAAAGGAGATGAGGAAAACATGGAAGCGAACAAGTCATATACACTACCAAAACTTCCCTACGGGTATAAGGCTCTGGCCCCGTATATCTCGGAAGAACAACTCACCTTGCACCACCAGAAACACCACCAGGCATATGTAACCGGTGCAAATGCACTTTTGGAAAAATTCGACAAGGCACGAAAGGATAATGCCGATCTGGACATGAAAGCAACGTTGAAAGAACTTTCCTTTCACATCGGGGGTTACCGGCTGCATAAAAAATTCTTTGAAAATCTCGCACCCTCAGGTGCTGGTGGCGGAGGGATACCGAAAGGTGAACTTGCGAAAGCAATCGATGCAGAGTTCGGGAAATTTGACCGGTTCAAAAAGGAGTTTTCCCAGGCTGCTTCAAGTGTCGAAGGATCGGGTTGGGCAGTGCTGACGTATTGTATGAATACCGGGCGGTTGCTCATCATGCAGCTTGAGAAGCACAATGTCAATGTGATTCCGGGATACCGGATCCTTATGGCCGTTGATGTCTGGGAGCATGCATACTATCTCGACTACAAGAATGACCGGGCAAAGTTTATCGAAGCATTCTGGAATCTGGTACACTGGGACGAAGTGAATGCACGATTCGTGACGCATATGAAAAAGTAATTTTTTTTTTGATTTTTACCCTTGGGATAACGATCCGGGGTACTTTTGCTTTTACGGGACTTACGACGAAAGGAGTAATTTCCTTTGAAATTTTTTTATACTTTAATAGACGATATTGGACGGCCGATCTCATGCCGGATCGAGCTTCAGCTGGCTAACACGGAAAAACAAGAGTTTTTCCTGGACGCTCGGGTATTTTAAACCCTCACGTAATTGAAAAGAAGGCTGTTTTCCGGATCTTGTTATTATCGGTACTGAAGGTTGCTACGTCGGGTCCGGATAGTGAGGATTTGGGCACCCCTGCACCGGTGAGGGGGGTCAGGGCCGGGCTGTACCCTGCCCGCCAATGAATATCCGCCCGAATGCGAGGTCTTTTTAAGAAACGGCACGATGGTATCCTTGATGATACCGGCATGGCTTGATACAAAGGAGTACCCCTTCATACCGCATTATTTCCCTGTACCTGCGGGAAACCTGCAGTACGTGGACGAGGGGTCCGGGAATCCCATCGTTTTTGTCCACGGCAATCCCGCCTGGTCGTTCCTGTTCCGGAACCTGATCAAGGATTTTTCAGCAACCCACCGGTGCATTGCCCCCGACCATATCGGCTTCGGGCTGTCCGACAAACCAGAGGACTGGACTTACCTGCCTGAGGAGCACGCGGAAAACCTTGCGCTGCTGCTTGATTCGCTCGGCCTTGAAAACATCTCGCTCGTTGTCGGGGACTGGGGCGGGCCGATCGGGCTCTCCTACGCGATCAAGAACCCGGGGAAGGTGAGAAACCTCGTCATCACCAATACTTGGCTCTGGTCGGTTGCATCCGACTGGTACTACCAGGCATTCAGCAGGGTTGTCGGGGGGCCTGTCGGCCGGTGGCTGATCCGGAACTACAATTTTTTTGCCGGCACGATCATGCCAGCCGCGTTCGGGGACAAGCGCCGGCTGACCCCGGCAATCCACCGGCAGTACCTCATGGCGCTGGCCGGGCCCCGCAAACGGAAAGGGTGCTGGGTCTTTCCCGGCGAGATCATCGGATCTTCCGCATGGCTGGCATCGTTATGGGAGCGGCGCGATGTTCTTTCCGGAAAAAACATCCTCCTTGCATGGGGGATGCGGGATATCGCCTTCCGCGAGAAGGAACTGAACCAGTGGATCAGTGCATTCCCTCATGCCCGGGTTGTCCGGTTTTCCGATGCCGGGCATTTCGTAGCTGAGGAGAAGCCGGTGGAACTGGCCCGCGAGATGCGGGCGCTTTTGGGCATGGTGTAGAGTTCCTCCAGGAACGCGCAAGAAGAACAGGATCGCGATGGCGTCACGTCGGGCTGTAAGGGTGATGGTAGGCATGCATGCGACGGAGAGGGGGCAGGGGCCATATCTCGTCTGAACACAGGATTTTTTTGGGGCCCCGGTCGAATGAATATCCTATAACCATCCGGAAATTATTGGGCTGTCTTTATCCAACAGTTTATTACCCGGTCTTCCTATTATCGAAAGATAATCTATGGATACATTCGAACAGATGGTCCGGAACTGGACCGGGATGACACCGGAACAACAGAAGTCCGGCATGGAACTGACACGCGGGAAATGCCGGTGCCCGTCCTGCCCTACTTATACCGGCTGTGCCGGAAAGAGCAAAGAACTCGTCTTCTGCGCAACCGGCAGGAGTTTCGTGTGCATCACAGAAGACCGGGGCTGCGTCTGCCCCTCCTGCCCGGTCACGCCGGAATATGGCATGAAAAACGAGAAGTACTGCCTCCGGGGTTCCGAGCCAGCCCAGCGGTACGTGGGCACGGTCCTGGTAAGCTCCCCGGGCAGGTAGCCGGTTCCTATCAGGTATTGACGGCAGACAGGGATCCGCTCCCGTGCCGTAGGTAAAAGCGGGAGACTTGAGATAGGTTCCGGGAAGAACCGGCATATTCCCCGACCGGATGGTCATCCTGTTTTTTGCGTACTGTCCCCATCAGCTATGATCTTCCCGTCCTGCATAACGATGACCCGGTCGAAATATTTCCGGTGCCACTCCTCGTGCGATACCATGACCACGGTCTGGTTGAGTTCTTTGTTGAGTTTCCGGATCAGCTCAAGGATCAGGGTTGAGTTGCGGGTATCCAGGTTGGCGCAGGGTTCATCGGCAAGGAGGATGGCGGGGCGGTTGATGAGCGCCCGGGCAATGGCAACCCTCTGCTGCTCCCCGCCGGACAGTTCTCCCGGCAAAAAGCTGACCCGGTCCCGGAGGCCGACAAGGCTGAGCATGTCACGGCAGGTCAGAGTGCACTCCTTCGCAGACATGCCCCGTACTTTTGAGGGGAGATAGATGTTCTCTTCCGCTGTCAGCTCCGGAACGAGTGCATAGTCCTGGAAGACGTACCCGAGCCGGTTCAGGCGGAAAAGCGTGCGCTGCCGCTCGTTCAGGGAAGCGACTTCCACGCCATCGATAACCAGGCTGCCGGAAGTCGGGCGGTCGAGGAGCCCGAGCAGGTGGAGCAGGGTCGACTTGCCGCTCCCGCTCGCTCCCGTAATACCCACGAATTCCCCTTTTTGGATACTGATGTCCACGCCGTCCAGTGCCCGGACCTCCACACTTCCCCTGCCATAGATCCTGGTAAGACTGCTGCCCCGGATCATGTTACCCCCGGATTGCCGAGAGGATATCCTCCCGGGTGGTCAGCCACGATGGCAGGAATCCGGCGATCAGTGATACGACAAAGAGGCTGGCAATTGCCCTTACGAGCAGCATTGGTTCAAGAACCGGGGCTACCGGTCCTCCGGGAAACACAAGCGGTGATGAGGTAAGGTACTGGAGAAGGATAAAGAGCAGGGTGCATCCCGCTGCGGTGCCGCTGGCAAAGATGAACAGCGCCTGGAATATATAGGACTTGATGATGATTGCCCGGTCAATCCCGATTGCCTGCAGTATCCCTATCTGCTTCCTGCGGTACACGGTATTGATGAAGATGACAATGAAGATGACAACCACCGCGATAACAAGGCTGACGATGGTGCTGATAACGTTGATGATGTCAAAGCTGCCGACAATGGATTTCAGGAAATCCGCGGATTTATCCTGCCAGGTCCAGATCTTTTCCTGGATCCCGTACTGCATCAGGGTGATCCGCATGGCATTTTCATTCCCTGTTTTCTGCGTCCTGACCATGATCTGGTTTGCCGTATCCGTTGTACCCAGCACGGATTCCAGATCGGTTCTCGTGATAAAGGCACTGGCGTCAACACTAAACTGACTGGATGCAATGATCCCTTTGATGCGGTATGGCCGGGTCACCCCGTTACTGAAGGTGACCTCAACCGTCTTTCCCACGTCAACACCCCCGAGCGTTGGCGTAACGTCCACTTTCTGGTCTTTGTTACCAGCTAGGGTAGTCCCTATCAATATCTGGCCGGTATCATCATCGTTCAGGTAATTTCCGCTGATAATTTTGGTATGGATCTTCAGTACCTGTTTTTCATCATCGGGATTGATTGCGATCAGGAGCGGGGTCGTGGATTTTCCCTTGTACACAATGGTTGCCGCACTGGTATACCGGGGAGTACTGGCGACAATTCCGGGAACCCGGTTGATCTTCTGCAGGAGTTCCCCAACATTGGTGATGACCAGCTGGTTCTCCTTTGGTTCGATGACCAGGTTCCCGTAACTGTAATCGATACTCTGCTGGTTGAAGAGCACCACAATACCGGTAATAATGGAAGGGAGGAAGATGAGGTTGACAAAGACCATCGCGATGATCATGACGGTCAACAGGATGGTGCCCTTGTTTCCCCGGGTGATGAGACGCGATGCGAGGAAAAAAGCGACCTGCTCCTCCTCAAACATCGCCGGTTCCCTTTTTCCGGAGCACGAAGTACCAGTACCCGCCGCCGCCCAGGATCAGGATCAGGAGGATTGCCACGATAAGTCCGGTGGAATCCCCGTCATTCACGGTCATCTGGAGGGTCTCGTTCCTGGTCTGCACACCATAATCGTCCTCATACTGCACGGTCAGGTTGTACGGGAAGGTACCGGGGTTTCCGGCCTGCAGGGCGAAGACTGCAGGGGCATCGTTGTTGGGTTCGATCTTTCCCACGTAGGCGTCCTTCCCTCCGCTCATCGGGAGATCGATACTTGCCTTGACCGAGTTGGCATTATCCGTGCCGGTGTTCTCAAGCCGGATGATGAGAGAGACTGCATCGCCTTTTTTGATCCGGACCGGATCGACAGATACCGATGCAATGCCAATCTTTGCCTTGCCCTTCACATGGATCCCGAGGACCTCGGTCTGGGTCGTCATGGTCCCGTCGGGATTTGCATACGTGATGGTAAGGTAGACCCGGTTGAGGCCGATGGGCGCTTTCTTGTCGGTGGAGAAGACCATGGCCAGCGTCGTGTTCTCTCCCTTCAGGAGGGTGTCGATATGGTATGTGCTGGTGGTTTTCTGGATGATGGACGGGCTGCTGCTGTTTAGCGTGATGGTGATCTGGTCGGCGCGGGAGAGTCCGTCATTCTGCAGTACAACCTGTGCGCTGATGTCATCGCCCGGGTTCACTCCTTCGGGAAAGGTCTTGATGGCGGTCAGGCCCGGCTTTTTCAGGAGGGCAACCTGGGTATTGACATTGACCGGGATCGGCTGGCGGACACTCTGGCCACCCGTGACATCGATCCAGATCTCGGGAAAGTAAATTCCATCCTGCGCCGGGGCACGAATTAAAAATGTGATGGGGATCGACTGCCCGGGACCGATCACCCCAACCCGCTTGTAGTTTCCGGAGATGACTTCCACCTCATTCGATTCGAGCTGGACACTCTCGATATTGACCCCTATGTCCGTGCTCTTCGTGTTGGCAAAATCACCCCCGGACTGGATCCCTGTCTTCTCCAATAAGGTTGCCGAAGATGCGGTGTTCCGGATCACTGCCGTGATGGTCCCGACATCGCCCGGCTGCAGGACGGAGGGTGAGATGCTGTAGTCGGCAACGATGACGGTCGGGTTTTCTGCCTGTACCGGGACAATAGCCAGGAAAATGACGAGAAGGCAGGCAAAAGCGGGCAGGAAGGGTTTTATGTGCATAATATCCCCGGATTTTTTATCCTTGGATCTGTCAGCGGGATAAGTGATAAGGATTGTGAAAGAACCAGTATCTCCGAGAGTAAAATATGCTTGATAAAGGAGGTATAAGGGTTTTGCACTTCAATCTCACTCAAATGTCCTCTGCATTCCAGCAATACCCGCACCAAAAAAATACCACCTTTTCTCACGCTGGCTCGCCCTTGTTTCATGCCGGCGGCATTAAGACTAAATCAATCGCGTGACAGACCCCGTTATCAGGCATGATATCGGTGATGATGATCTTTGCCTTGTTGACAAACGCCCCATCCTTGGTCACGCTGATTGGATGTATTCACCAGCCCGAATCGAAGGAGCCATATTATCGTTGTATTTCTATTCCCACCTCATTCCGTCTAAGGAAAGCGGGTGTCCAGGGAGGATTGTACCGCATCAGAAACGGGCCGCTGACCGTTTCAATTGCGGCCTTCTTCAGACTATCCAGCAGCCGTTCCTCTGCCGCTATTACTTCGTCCTGTCGTGCATATCCTCTGAAACGGATGACTGCAACCTCTCGGGAGGGTAGCGTTGTGATCCGTACACGGCTGTCCAGAGGATCGGGAATTTCATCCATACTTTGTCCCGGGGGCATTATGAATGACATCGACTTTGCATCGGAAACTACCGGTGCCGTCATCGCGATCTTGCGGGAGGTGATCACCGGAGAAGTCATCGATATCTTATGCTGCGTGTTGTTGCTGCCGGTTATGAATGCGAAGAGCAGGTTGAAGCCCATATCATTCCCATCACTATCGACGGTCGCAAGAACGACGGACGGGTACTTCCGGAACTCGATCTCTCCCGCTTTACCGGTGATTTCATAGGGAATCGTTTCGGTCATGGTAAAAATCATTTCCTTTAATGGGTATATCTTTGGGAGCCCTGATGGATGTTGTGTTTATGAGACCCGGTTCATGGTTGGGTTATTTTAACAGGCTCTCCATCTTCTTCGGATCATAGCCGAAAATAAACTCGCTTCCGATTTGTACGATGGGTACTCCAAGGTGTCCGGTCTTCTCGATGATCATGGCTCTGGCAGCATCGTTGGAAGCCAGATCGATCTCCTCGAATTCCACATGCTTTGCCGTGAGGAATTCTTTGATCTCATGGCAGTTATGACAACGCGGCGTTGAGAAAACTTTGACTTTTTCCGTGGTTCCCCACACCTTGTCAATGAATGCCTTTCGCCCGGAATAGGTCTTGTAAACCTCATATTCCCGGGGTTTTTTCTTTGCATAGTTCTGGTGGTATTCTTCGGCCGGATGGAATGTCTTGTACGGCCGGATCTCAGTTGCAACGGGTTTTTTGAATTTCCCGGAATCATCAAGATGCTTTTTTGAGATTTCCGCAACTCGTTTCTGCTCCTCATCGTGATAGAATATGGCAGTTTTGTACTGGGACCCCTTGTCAGCGAACTGCCCCTCTGAATCGGTAGGATCGATCTGCGTCCAGAATACCTCGAGGAGTTTCTCAAACGAGATCTTCTCCGGGTCGTAAGTGACCTGCACCGCTTCAAGATGGCCTGTAGTACCGGTAGACACTTCCTCATAGCTGGGATTCGGTTTTGTTCCGCCCGCATACCCGGCCACGGCACCAGTTACGCCGTCGATCTGCTGGAACGGCGGCTGCATGCACCAGAAGCAGCCTCCTGCAAATGTTGCCATCATCAGTTTTTTGTCCATAGTATCCTACCGGAGTCTTTTATCCCAAAGTGAAGGTTCCGTCTGAACACCAGGCCGAAGCGTTGTTGCTGGCTGCAATCCTTTCTGATTCTGCCATGGGAGCCTGTACGTCATGAAATGCCTTATGCAATTTTAATGCTTATGATTGTACACCCCAGAGCAGTCCGTTCAGCCGTTGTTGGATCTGCACAAGTACATCCTCGAATACTATCTCCCCAGGCATCTCCCCCAACCCAATCTTCATCCCGTGCCGGATATACGGGTGGTCGCGGACATCCGTAAGGTCGAGACCCTGCACGTACGGGTTCCGGAAGAGCACTACCCGATGGACACAACGCGGGAGCAGTGGCAGGGAACGCGTTGCATCTTTCAGTACTGCCAGCGCCATTGACTCTGCTGCTATCTGGTCTGTGCTGCCGAAGATGAGCCCGGGCTCAGGGCGTCTCACGTATGCCCGGCCGAGGCCGGTCCGGCCTATTCGTAAACCATACTGGTCCGGCCCGAACGTAGCCTGCACCTCTGTCGCGAGAAAAAGGGTGAGCCTGAGTTTCCCGCGGATCGCGTCGCTGATCTCCACGATCTTCTCGAAGAAAGCCCCGGTCCCATCGTCGGATGATCTGAGCGTGCTGCCCTTTGCTGACCGTATAATGAACCTGTTCAAAGGTCCGTTCGCATGGAACTCCATCCTGCTGTCTTCCCGCAGCATCCCCACCATACTCTTGAGGCCCAGCGTTGCTCCCGCCATGCTGTGCGTGCTCACCCGGGGCAGGCTGATGATATGGTCGGCGTCCTTTGCCCACGACGTTATATAAAACCCGTCGCGCCATGATACCGTATGTGGTGAACGGTAGTGGAAGAACCCTTTATCCCATCCCCCGTCCTCGAAGCCAATGAACAGGGTGTCGTTCCGGTCACCCATGCCCGACCGTCCATAGTTATCAATGCTCCTGCCGCGGATCACACCACTGGGATCATGGAGAACGTGCTCTATGCCGGACTGGTCCCCAATCACGACCTTTGCGCCCCGTTCGTTGATAAGCCCTGCCGTGACGCTGACTGCAAGCGGGTGGGTTGTAGACGGGTAGGGATCGGGTGAGTTCAGCGCCGGTTTGAGGAGAACCGTTTCCCCCTCTGAAAGCCATGAAAGGTTATCTGTCGCCTTCAGGATGACATTCCTGATTGCGGACGAGATTACTCCGGAGTCAGGAGCGGGAGGCAGGCCCTTCACGTAGACCGGTTTCATGGGGAATTCTTTACGGTCGTCCGGGGATAAAGGTATCTTTGGCCCCTTATCCCTATAATCTGCATATTATATTACGCCATTTAAGGTGCCACTCTCCATAAGATCGAAAAAAAAAGATTTTACCCGTTTTTCAGCGCGACGATATCCTTTACACCGACCAATTTCCATACGGCCGAGCGCTCCTCGCGGACAATGACGTCCGGGCTGTCAGCAGAGCTGTGACCAAGAGCCGTGAGTACCCGTGGCGAAAGCCGTTTTCTCTCAATCATGCCAACAAACTGTTCCCGAACCTTCCTTTTCTGCGAGGGATCCTTCACTTCTTCCAAAAATCCCTGAAGACTCACAAACGTAAAAGCGGAAAGGTCAGGAGCATATTCTTCAATCTCAACGGAGACCTTTGGATTTGTTTTAAAATAATCCATCTTCCTGCCATATTTTGTCGAAAGGAAATAAAGATATTTTCCGTCGAACACATACATGAATGGAGCAATATAAGGATGCTCGCAGGCGCCAAAAGCAATCCGTGATACATACTGGCGTTCGATCAGGGCATCATACTCTGATTTGGGCATCTTGGGGATTTTTACCGGATCCATCAGATCATCATTCCTCTTCTGAGTAGTATATTCCAGAAAATTGATAAGGGTGATTGAAGATCCAAGGATTCAATCCCATTCTGCCTCAGGGGAAATGCGTAACCCCTTATCCGGCTTTTATGGGGTACCGGGCTTTTCCCCGGACTGCTGACAGATTTTTTTCTTCCTGAACGCTTCCATGGTCTCGCTGATACGGCGCCCAAGCCAGCGCTCATCAAATTCTGAGGGGTAAACGAATTTCACCTGATTTGAGACCTCCCAGTCCTCCCATTGCCGAAGATCGGCAACCCGGGTAAAAAGGGGTGTTCCGGGAAGGGGGAGCGGGATGGTGAACCAGGCTTCGTCGAGCGGGAGCGACAGGACGAGGGCAAAGGTCTTTTCAACCGACTCCACCGTTTCTCCCGGATACCCGACCATGAAAAATCCAGCAGTGCCGATCCCTACCTGGGAAAAGAGGTGTACTGCCCGGATTCCCTGCTCGACCGTTACCCGCTTGTTCATGAGAATGAGAGTTTCGTTGCTTCCCGATTCGAGACCCAGATAAACCCGAATGCACCCTGCGCGTTTCATGAGGTCAACAAGTTCTGGGGTGAGCCGGTCGACCCGTGACAGGCAGGTCCAGCTGACCGGTACTTTCCGCCGGATCATTTCGTCGCAGAAGGCGGTGAGGTACTCACTGGCAAGGGTAAAGCAGTCATCTGCTATCCAGAGACAGGTATACCCTAGCGACATAATCTCTTCAATCTCCCGGAATACTTTTTCCAGAGGAGGTTTCCTGAACAGGTCACCCCATACCGGTTTTGAACAGAAATCGCAGGAAAACGGGCAACCACGGGTGACGATCAGGGTGGTCTGCCTCAGACCACCGTTTTTTTCCATAGCGGCATGATACTGCTGGTGATCAAATCCCGAGCGGTCCGGGAGGGGAAGCCGGTCTAGGATTTCCGAGGGGTGGTGAATGGGGGGTGATGACCGTACCTGGCCGTCAATGTTCATATACAGACCCGGGTAGGATACAGGATCCAGGGTTTTCAGATCACTGGGAGTAAGACCTGATGAAAGGTAATCCTGACAGAAACGCGGGAAGGTCACATCACCTTCTCCACAAAATACCCCGTCAAATTTTCCGGCAAACATCGCAGGATTCACGGTCGGGAGGGGCCCTCCCGCGACAAAGAGCGTGCCTGGCAGCCGTTCCCGCAGTTCCCTGAGCAGGTCAAACGCATTCCTGCTCATCGTGACCATGATAGAAATACCAATAATGGCGGGCCGGGATGCTGTAATCCGATCAATTACTTCATCGAAGGTCTCAAAGGTGCAGTCTTCCACGGATACCGGGATCCCCCGTTCCTTCAGCTGGCTCGCAAGGTAGGCAATTCCCAGCGGGGGAAACAGTTTTTCGACCGGGTCTTTACTACGGAAATAGGGATAGACGAGGGTAACACCCGAGAGGGACGAAGGGTTCACGAGTACGCCCCCTGGGAAAAACCGATACAATACCGTGCCTCGATTGACTCCTGCACGCCATCTAGAGGACCCAGTTCGAGACAGAACCCCGCCCAGCAAAGATCCCCGCTATGCTCACGGCCCCGGTAAACCGTGTGCGGCACGGAAGGGCTTACTGATGGCTGGCCCATAAAGAACCGGATCCCATGTATGGGATCAACCAGAGACACCGGCAACTGGTCAGATCCAACCTTTTCCCATCCGGGAGGCGGTGTTGTCATTCGGTTCCCGTCCCACCCGGCCGTGAACCATGCCGCACTCAGCTCGTTTAACAGGCAAAGGGTATCCTTCGGTCTGACCGGCATAGTACTCTCCACATGTATCTCCACGTTTTGCCCGGTTACGCTATACGTAAAGGTGGCCTTCCCCCGTGGAGGTATGGTTTCGAAGAACGGTTGAATGTCGAGCAGGGTGCGGAGAGGGAGTACCGGGAGCATGAGTAAACTCTGGAACCATGGTAGCTGCATATAGGCACTGATACCGGATTCGATCCAGCGGGTGAGGAGGTTTGACGGTTTTCCTCGTATGCCCCACATCATGCGGGTATCAATGCTGAAGGTTCGTTTGAGAACTCCTGAATCTGTTGAGTCTGTCCAGGACCGTGAAAAGTATGTGCATTCATGGTCCCTCAAAGCGATACTGCCGATACCCATCCCTTCCCCAGTCAGGTTACAATCTCCATAATACACCAGCAGGCCTCGTGCCAGTCCTTTGCTAATCCCCTCTCCCTGATAGACACTATCAGACATAATACAGATTTTATCCATGATACCCGTTTTTTAATCAACATAGGACAGAATGCATTAAATATCCTCCTTAAAAGGGCAGGTTTTATTGTGTGAACCCGATATCTAGGAACCAGAAAAGGAGTTGTCGAAGAAAATTCATCGCCTTTCACAAAACCTATCCGCCGAATATCCGGAAATTCTTCAGGGTCCCGAAATTGTCTTTCGCCCAACAGTAAAACACCAGATACAATGACATCATCGTAAAATTATAGAAAAAGTCTTCAAGGGGGATTGTCAGGAAACGGACCCCGCAGACCGCTGACGGACTATAGATCACCACCGGCAGGGATGTCAGAAAATAATTGAACAGGATGAACAGCAGGAATCCTGTTATAAGATAGGCCCAAAATGCCAGACGCACCATGATACCCGAGTAGAAGAGCGACATTCCCAGTACTACTATACCCGCGGAAAAAATCGCCATGAATGTATAATTTTTCCCGATGAACAGAAAAGATACGAGGATCAAAATCATTCCCGCTGCATATCCAGCCCCTTGTTTCCAGGGAACGGTCCGATCCTTAAAGATAAAAGCAGCTTGTTCATACAAGAGCAGGAGGCTGTATGGCACGACTATGAAGAATAGGACTTCTTCCAGGGGCAGTCCTGAAATCGAGAATCCCATGACGTACTCTGGATTGAACGACCAGTCGCCCCGCATGGTCGCAATAACATCCCAGGTGACAAAGAAGAGTCCTCCGGCGAATATTGAGAAAAGTACATAAGGAAATTTTTTGTAATATGAGAGATAGGGGAAAAAGGACACTATCAGGGGCAGGATTATTATCAGCAGGTCGATGAGCAGGTACGTGCTCATTCTAAAGTGTCCTTGTAGTAGAGCTTCGAGGGTTTATTATGTGGCATACCGTACTTGTCTGAAAGGAGGTTTGCGGTTATCCTTCCTGATTCGTATATCGTTGGCAGTCCGCTTCCCGGGTGGGTTCCGCCTCCGACCAGGTAGCAGTTGCTCAGCTCCTCAAACTGATTCCTCGGCCTGAAATAGAGCATCTGCATCAGGTTGTGGGCCAGGTTGAATGTTGCACCGGAGTATATGTTGTGATCGTGTTCCCAGTCAAGCGGCGTTTTGATTCGCTCCACCTCGATGTGTTCGCGTAGATCCTTCATCGGAGTCCTTGCAGCCACCAGGTCCAGCATCCTCTCCTTGAACCCGGCTTTTTCTTTCTCCCAGTTGATACCTGAAGTATTGTTGGGCATGGGGACAAGAATATACACCGTGGATTTGCCCGGCGGGGCAAGGGTCGGATCGGTCACGCTCGCATTCTGCAGATAGAACGAAGGCTCGTCACTTATTTTATTATTATTGAATATGTCCCTGACATTGCCCTCGTAGTCTTTGGAAAAATAAATGTTGTGATGCGGCAGGTCGTACTGCTTATCCACGCCAAGGTAAATCATGAACGTGGAACAGGAATATTGTTTCTTGGCAACTTTTTTGGGAGTGTATTTCTTCAGGAGCCCCGACCTGAACAGGTGAGTCATCGCGTAGCCGAAGTCCGCGTTTATGACAATATCATCAGCATAATACTTCTCCCCGGATGCGAGCATGACACCCTTCGCCCTGCCTCCTTCAGCAATGATCTCCTTAACGGGCGATCCCAGTTGTATCTCCGCCCCGTTCTCTGTGGCCACCTTCGCCATCGCAGCAGAGATCGCATTCAGGCCACCAATCACATGATATATGCCGTATTTGCGCTCGACGTACGGAATCAGGGTGAAGGCAGCGGGGCATTCCCACGGGGACATCCCAAGATACTTAGACTGGAACGAGAACGACATCTTGAGACGGTCGTCTTTGAAGTAGTGGCCCAGGTTCTGGAACAGGGATTCCCCAACATCGAGGATGGGTATTGCTCTGAGGAAGTCCGGGTGGAAGAACGTCCTGAAATGCACATAATCCTTCTGCAGGCAGGGAAACAGGAGATTGAACCGGTGTTTCTCTTTTGTATAGAATTCCGCGACGCCTCCCTCGTTGCCTGGGAATAATCTCTTCACATCCTCGGTAGTTCTCGCAACATCGGTCGAAGGATACAGCTGGATATCTCCGTAATCCAGGTGATACATCGGTTCGATCTTGTGCAATTTGAGGTAATTCGGCAGGTCTTTGCCTGCCTCTGAGAACATCTCCTCGAGGATGAACTTCATCATCAGGAACGTGGGGCCGGTATCAAAGGTGAATGGCCCGATGTTCAGCGGAGCGTTCCTGCCGCCGACCCGATCTTCCTTCTCGTAGACCGTAACCGAGAAGCCCCGGTGTGCAAGGATCATCGCGCATGTCAGCCCACCAGGACCGGCGCCTACG
>Ga0209048_10003535_pt1 | contig 15162 bp, 10 predicted proteins | sample FrelakmetCRP12CR_FD_187146 | JGI IMG/M metagenome (GOLD analysis project Ga0209048, IMG submission 187146) | Freshwater lake sediment microbial communities from the University of Notre Dame, USA, for methane emissions studies - CRP12 CR (SPAdes)... | ecosystem: Environmental > Aquatic >... | reverse complement strand
CAGATATGCACGGTGGCTTGCGCGCCAAAGCCGAACCAGCTCTTGCGCTCGCGCGCTTTCACGAGCAGCGAGATCAGCAGTCGGTCGCCGGCGGCGGCAAGGCTGGCGCCGCGCACCTCGACCTCGACCGGCGCGCTGCCGCCCTCCGGGAAACTGTGGCCCTTGAGCTGCGCTTCCAGCAGTTTGTTGAGCTCGCTAAACGGCATGTCGATCGGCACGCCGACCGCGAGGCGGCCATTGTCCATCGGCGCCACCAGTTCGAGTGTCGCCGGGAACGGGCAATCCGGCTTGGTCTGGTTCGGCACGATGCGGGTTTCCGCCTGCACGCCGACGGTGAGCGTCACGCTGCGCGCGTCGACCTGCGGCTGCGCGGCGGTGGCGCGCACCGGGCGCATCTCCAGCCACAGGCTGGGTAGATCTGTCTTGTCGCCGCCGAGCGGGATGGCGCGGCACATCTTGGCCCACTCCTCGCGTGCGGAGCGCTCGATGAACGGATCGTTGCGCAGCCGCGCCTGTAACACGGCGACCTGCTCGTTGACCGCGCGGTCGATCAGGGGCTTGGCCTCGCTCGCCATATTGATCTTGAGCCCGGCGAGCGAGATGGGGCTGTCGCCGAGCGCGACCTGGGCGGCGAGATTCGGCTCCAGCCGCCAATTGGCGGTGAGCGCGGGACGCGACGTCACCGTGACTTGGCCGCGCACTTCGGCGCGCTGATCGAGCACGTTGCTGGTGAGCTTGCCGATATCCTTGCCTATGGCGCCGTTGAGCAGGCTGGTGATCTGGCCGGTGAGGTTGCCGGCCTGCGTGGCGATCTGGCCGGTGATATTCAAATTGCCGGTGAGCGGGATGACGATGGTCAGTTCGTTGGGCTTGCCACTCACCGTCATGGCGCCGCGGCCGACGGTGATGCCGATATCGGCGTTCGATAGCAGGCTGCTCACCGGATTGTCGTTCTTACCGACCAGCTCGCGCGGGGCAGCGGAGTCCATGCTCTGGCGGATGGCGGCGAGCGCGATCGCGACCGGCGCGATCACGTAGGAGGCGCGGCTCACCGGCTGCAAAGCCGGCAGCGGGGCTAAGCTGGCCACTGCTCGCTTGGCGCCGTTATCGGCTGGAACGAACCGGTCCAGCGCCCACAGGGTCGCGGCAAAAAAGATGGCGACGATGAGGCCTGCGCCGAGCGTCAAGCGGAAACGGTGCGAGCGGCCGAACAGGCGTATCGGCGCCGTGGCCGCGTAAATGGCGGTATCGAACATTCCGCGCATGGGCCAAGCCCCGCCCGATTCGTCGGATACGGGAATCATAGTCCGCTATGCGCCACTGCGCCAGCGCGCCTGGCATCGCCCGCCGGTCACGGCTCTACGGGAGCGACGGCATTCGGGTCCGCATTCAATTGTAGCTCGGTAATAAGTGCTTTCGGCTTGCGCAGCCGCACGTAAATCTGCGCGACGATCAGCACCACGCATAACCCGACAAACACCGCGCTGATCGGATGCTTGATGAACACCAGCGCATCGCCGCGCGATATCAGCATGGCGCGGCGGAAATTCTCCTCGAAGCGGGGCCCGAGCACGAATCCCAGCAGAATCGGCGCCGGATGGAAATCGAGCAGCAGCAGCAGATAGCCGATTAGGCCGACGAAGATGGTCTCGCCGACCTGGAACATATCGTTGTTGGTGCTGTAGACGCCGATGCACACGAAGAATAGCGCGCTCGGATAGAGATACCGGTAGGGAATCGTCAGCAGCTTCACCCACAGGCCGATCATTGGCACATTGAGGATCACGAGGATAATGTTGCCGATCCAGAAGCTCGCGACCAGACCCCAGAAAATATCCGGATGCTCGCTGATGAGCTGTGGGCCCGGCACGATGCCCTGGATCATCAGCGCGCCGAGGATGAGCGCCATCACCGCGTCGCCGGGAATGCCGAGGCTCATGGTCGGAATGAAGTCGCCCTGCACCGAGGAGTGGGTTGAGGCTTCCGGGCAGGCGACTCCTTCGATCATGCCGGTGCCAAACAGTTCGGGCGTTTTCGAAATCTTCTTTTCGGTCGCGTAGGACACGAACGAAGCGATTGTCGGCCCAGTGCCGGGAATGAGTGCGCATAGGCTGCCGATCAGCGTGCCGCGGAGCATCGCCGGCCAGGCTCTGCGGATTTCCTCGCGAGAAGGCCGCAAATCTTTGAACTTCACGTGTGAATACTTCGTGTCGACCTCAGAGAGCTGATTGACGCTCTTCATGAACTCGGCAATGCCGAACAGGCCGAGCGCCAAAGCGACAATTTCGATGCCGTCGAACAAATTGGGAATGCCAAAGGTGAACCGCGGCGTTCCGGTTTCGATGTCGCTGCCGACAATGCCAAGCAGCAATCCGACGATGGTCATGGCGACGCCCTTGAGCGGCGAACCGCGCGCCAGCGTCGAGCCAGCTAGCAGGCCAAGCAGCATCAGCGAGCAGATTTCCGCTGGGCCGAATTTAAGCGCGACCTGCACTAGCACAGGGGAGAGGAAGATCATCTCGGTGATGCCCCACGATGCACCGACGAAAGATGAGATGACCGTGATGCCGAGCGCCGCGCCGCCGCGGCCCTGCTTGGTGAGCGGGAACCCGTCGAGACAGGTCACCGCATGCGGCGGATGGCAAGGCAGGTTAAGCAAGATCGAGCAGATCGCGCCGCCGTATTGCGCACCGTAAAAGACCCCTGACAGCATCAGGATGGCGCCGACCGGCTTGATACCGAATGTCAGCGGCAGAAGAATCGAGATAGTCGCGAGCGGGCCCATTCCCGGCAGCACACCGACCATATTGCCGACGAGCACGCCGATGAAGCACCACATCAAGTTATGTGGTTCGAGGGCGACGCCGAAGCCGTACCAGAGATCGGTGAGCGCGGTGGAAATCATTAACGCCCCCACCGGAACATGGGAAACGGAAGCTGCAGCACGTACGAAAATATCAGCACACCGAAAAACGTGACGCCGGCCGCCAGCCAGAATGAGCTTTTCAGCGTCGCCTCGCGATCACCGAGTGCAGAGACGAACACGCATGCGAACGTCCCGGCGACCATCCCGAAAAATTCGCCCAAGATAATGAACAGCACCGGTCCGGCCAGGATGCAGCCCCATCCGCGCCATTCCTTGTTTCTCGGCAGGATATGTTCATCCTCGCCGAGCGGGGTGGCCAATGCCGTCCCGAAGATCAGGATACCGACGAAAGTGAGCACAATCCCGAGAATGAACGGGAACATCCCCGGGCCCATGTGCATGAGCGTGCCGGTGGTATAGGTGGTGGCATTGAGCGTGACGCCTAAGCCGAGCAGGACCATTAATCCGCCGGCATAGAAATCGCGCTTCCTCAGAAGCGTCTGGAACAAGGGCGTACCCTCCCGGGGGCTTTTGTCCGTTCCCTTACCCCATCAGGCTCGGCCGCCTACGTTAAAAATCTTTAATGTAACGTTGATGGCTTTTTTATTTGTCAGGTGCGGCTCACCGTGAGCAGGACAATCCAAACGCAAACCAGTAGCAATAGCGGCAATGGGGTCGGTCCCACCGGTGCAACTTGAGCGCGGTGGCGATGGCGAAGCCATCGGCATTTCCCGCACCCCGCGCGGGCTGCAAGTGGCGGCCGGCCTGCATCGCGCGGGCTTCACCGCGATCGTCGTGATCCTGCGCCAAAGCCTCGGGAGCGCCTTTTTGGCCATCGATGCCTTGGTGGCGCGCTTGTTCATGGTGTGGGGATTTACGATTACTTATGGCGCGATGTTGCCGGTAGTGCTGGCAGCGTATGATTTGACCGCATCGGTCGTTTGGCGAGCGTCGAGCATCGTCGCCGGCATATCGCTAATCGTCATCAATCTGGGCTATCCGCTGCTGCGGAAGCGGGCGACCGGCGAGGGCACACCTCTTCACGTGTGGCTTCATGTGGGCGCAAGTATCCTTATCGCCATCGTTTTGTTGGTGAATGTCCTGGATCAATTCCCCAAAGCGGCCCCCGCTACCTACGCGATGGCGCTGACTCTTTATCTTATTCAGGCCAGCTTTGCGTTTGTCCAACACTTCGGTTTCATCCTCACGCAAATGCACGCGAGGGCGAGACGCCGGAAGTTATGATCCCATCCGGTGCAGCTTGAGCACGGTGTAGACCGTGTCGCTCGCCGGCGTCGGCACGTTGAGCGCGCGGCCGAGCTCGCGCACCTTGCCAGCGAGCCAGTCGAGCTCCAGCCGGTTGCCGCGTTCCAGATCGTGCGCCATCGAGGCCTTCATACTGGGCTCGACCTTGTTGAGCACGAAATCCATGCGACCCTCGATAAAGGCGGGATCGAGTGCCACGCCCTTGGCGATTCCGACCGCGAAGGCTTCCTCCATCAGCTGGCGGAAGAAGGCGCGCAGATCCGGGTCGGCCACGATCGGGCCGATCGGTGAGCGCAAGGCCGAAGTCGAGCCGGCCATGGCGGTGAGGAAAATGAATTTCTGCCAGCGCTCGCGCTCGATATCGGTGGAGATGGCAACGTCGATCTTGGCCGCGTTGCCGGCGTCGACGAAGGCTTGCAGTTTCTCGTCGGCACGCTTGTCGGCGCGGCCGAAGCGCATCATGGCAAAACTGCTGGTGTGCTTGATGACGCCGGGCGAGGCGATCACCGTGGCGATGTATGCCGCGCCGCCGATGGTCTGCTCGGCACCCAGGATTGGCGCGATGCGCTCGACGCTGTCGACACCGTTCTGCAAGGTAATGAGACGGCTGCCGGGGCCGACGAGCGGGCGTGCAAGCGCGGCCACCTTCTCGGTGTCCCAGAGCTTGACCGCGAACAGCACGATATCGACCGGGCCGACCTTGGCCGGATCGTCGGTGATGTTCGGTTTCGGCAGATGCAGGTCGCCGTGGACGCTCTCGATCGTCAGGCCGTTGTTCTTGAGGGCTTCGAGATGGGCGCCGCGCGCGATGAAGAATACGTCGTGCCCCGCCGCCGCCATGCGCGCGCCAAAATAGCCGCCGACCGCGCCCGCCGCCATTGCTGCAATTCGCATGGATCGCAACCCTTAAATCTCGCGTGGGTATAGCGCATGATCCCGAAAAGTGGGAACCGGTTTTCGGACAAGATCATGCGCATCTACAATCTTCGCGGCGGCGTGGGCGAAACCACAAAAAAATGCCCGGCTCAAAAGCCGGGAAAGTTTGGGTGGAGGTTGGGGAAACTAGTAGAGGCCGGATGGGCGAATGGTGGCCCAGGTCCGCTGCGCGCCGCTCTCAGGCGCATAGCCGGACGTGAACGACGCCTGCTGTGTTTGCACTTGCTGCGGCCGCGCCGGCGCGCGCGACTGCGTGACGTGCGATGGTGCGCTCTGCGGCAGCACCACCACCTTGGCACCGATGTGCACGCGCTCGTAAAGGTCGCTCACGTCTTCGTTGGTGAGGCGGATGCAGCCGCTGGAGACCTGCTTGCCGATGGTGGAGGGATTGTTGGTGCCGTGGATGCGATATTCGCTGCTCCCGAGATACATGGCGCGCGCGCCGAGCGGATTGCCCGGGCCGCCGGCGGTAAAGCGCGGCAGATAGGGCTGGCGCGCGATCATTTCCTTCGGCGGATACCAGTCCGGCCACTCGGCCTTGCGCGCGATTGTTTTCACACCCGACCAGGTGAAGCCTTCGCGGCCGACGCCGATGCCGTAGCGCATCGCCTTGCCGCCGCCGAGGACGAAATAGAGATAAGTGTGCGGGGTATCGATCACCACGGTGCCGGGCGCTTCGTTGGTCGAATAGGCTACCATCTGGCGTCGCAGGCGCGGATCGAGTTTGCCATCGGTCTCGTCTTGATCGGCCGGCGTCGCTTCGTATTGCGGCGCGATCAGGGTTTGCGTGGACGGTGGGAGGAAAGCGAATAGCGGCTCGGCGCGCGCGCTGCCGCACGACAGTGCGGCGGCGGCGATCAGCGCGGTCAGCGAACCGTAGGAATAAGACTTAATGGACATGACACCCTCTGGCGAACTGCTCGCCATTGTTCGTTGAGGCAAGCATCGAGGAGGTTCAAAGGTTCCGGTTCACGGCCGGCTCAAATGCATGCCAGCGAGGGGGAACCAGTCGGCCTACGGTGCGTTTAGTACTGCTTGCGGAAGTTAATCTTTGCGCTTGTGCCAGCCCACCACCGCCTCCGGCACGCTATCGGTGGAGGCGAAATAGGGCTTGATGTCGATGAGCGGCGTGCCATCCAGGCAATCGAGCCCGATCACCGAGAGCCTGGCGCCTTCGAGGTTCAGCAGGCGCACAACGCTCATGGCAATCGGGTTGGGGCGCGCCGGCGAGCGCAGGGCAAAGGTGCCGCGCTGCGCGCCGTAATGCCCGGGCACCTGCCGCACCAGGTTTCGCGGGGCCTTGTCCATCCAATAGAACAATACCAGGTGGCTGCAGGTCTCGACGTCCTTGAGGCCGTCGCGCCAGCGCGGATCGAGCTCGACGGTGCAGACCGCGTCGGATTCGCGGCCGTTCTTTGGGCAGTCCTTGCGCTCTTTCCAGGGCGTGCGGATGCGGCCGATAAAATAGAGCCCGGCGTCGGGCTGCTCGGGTAGTTCGATCGCCACCTCGCCATCGCGGACGCCGAAATCCTTGTTGCGCATCACTGGCTCCGGTCGTCGTTGGCGGGCATTTACTCATAGCGGCAGGGCGGCCGTCGAGCGCCGACCCCACCGGCGTTCAGATCTGTTCTTTATCGCGACTAATTCGCGTTTTTAGCGAAGAACATTGCCGATACAGGCAGGGTACGCCGCCATGTTATCGCGCGCTTTCACTATCCCGCTACCGTACCGACTTGTCATCGGCGCAAAACGCAGCCTACCGGGCTTGCGAGCGGATGTTTAAACGTATAAAGATATGTTTATGTAGTGGGAAAAGGCCCATACAGGTCCGCAGTCAGGCTCCAATGAGTCATAGCGCCCAGCTCGGCTTCGACGCGCTCAATGCCGCCCTCAAGGCGGCCGGCGAGGAGACGCGGCTGCGCGTGCTCGCTTTGCTTAGTGAGGCCGAACTGACCGTTTCCGACCTCACCGACATCCTACGTCAGTCGCAACCGCGCATTTCCCGCCATCTTAAGCTGCTGGCCGAGGCCGGCCTGATCGAGCGCTTCCGCGAGGGCACCTGGGCTTTCTTCCGCCTGTCCGAGCAAGGCGGCGGGGCAGAGGTCGCCCGCGCGCTGCTGGCACGGCTCAATCCGGCCGATCCGACCATTGCCCGCGACCGCGACCGGCTCGCCTCGGTGCGGGCCGCCCGCACCGCCGCGGCGCAGGCTTACTTTCGGGCGCATGCCGCCGAATGGGACCGCATCCGCAAGCTGCATGTGACCGACGAAGCGGTGGAGGAGGCGATCCGCTCAGCGCTGTCCGAGCGGCCGTTCCGCTCGCTGCTCGATCTCGGCACCGGCACTGGGCGTATGCTTGAATTGTTCGGCACGGAGATCGAGCGTGGGCTCGGCCTAGATCTGTCGCTCGACATGCTGCAGTTGGCGCGCGACCGACTGGAACGCGCCGGCCGCAAACATTGCAGCGTGCGGCAGGGCGACATCTACGATCTGCCGCTCGGCAACGATTCCTTCGACGTCGTCATCCTGCATCAGGTTTTGCACTTCCTCGACGATGGCGCGCGCGCGATCCGCGAGGCGGCACGCGTGCTGCGGCCGGGCGGGCGGCTGCTGGTCGTGGACTTCGCGCCGCACGAGCTGGAATTTTTGCGCGAGCAGCATGCTCATCGCCGGCTCGGCTTTTCGCCCGAGACGGTGACGCAATGGATGACCGCGTCCGGGCTCGAGCCGCTGATGCATAAGAGTCTGCCGCCGGAGCCGGGCTCCGACGGCAAGATCGCGGTATCGCTGTGGCTGGCGCGCGATTCCCGCACGCTGATGGCATCGTCGGCGCGGCGGGAGGTGGCGTGATGAACAGCGCCATTCGTCCTAGCCGCTTCATGCGCGGGGACGGCCGCCGCATTGCGGTATCGTTCGAATTCTTCCCGCCGAACAGCGAGGAGATGGAAAAAATCCTGTGGGATTCGATCGAGCGGCTGGCGCCGCTCGCGCCCAATTTCGTGTCGGTGACCTACGGCGCCGGCGGCACCACGCGCGAACGCACGCACGCGACCGTCAAGCGCATCCTGGCCGAGACGCCGCTGACGCCGGCCGCGCATCTGACTTGTGTGGCCGCCACCCGCGACGAGATCGACGTGATCGTGCGCAACTATCATGATGCCGGCGTGCGCCACATCGTGGCTTTGCGCGGCGATCCGGCCGGCGGCGCCGGTACGCGCTACGCGCCGCACCATGGCGGCTATCAGAACGCCGCCGATCTCGTATCCGGCATCAAGCGCGTCGGCGATTTCGAGGTCTCGGTATCGGCCTATCCGGAGAAGCATCCCGAAAGCCCGACGGTTGACGCCGATATCGATATGCTCAAAGCGAAAGTCGATGCTGGCGCCGGCCGCGCCATCACGCAGTTCTTTTTCGAGAACGACCTTTATTTCCGTTATCTCGACCGCGTGCGCGCGCGCGGCATCGATATTCCGATCGTGCCAGGCATTTTGCCGGTGCAGAACTTCAAAGCGACGACTGGCTTCGCCGCGCGTTGCGGCGCCTCGGTGCCGACGTGGCTGGCCGAGCGTTTCCACGGGCTCGACAACGATCCGGCGACGCGCAAGCTGATCGCCGCTGCCGTGGCCGCCGAGCAGGTGATCGACCTGGTCGATCGCGGCGTCACCAATTTTCACTTCTACACCATGAACCGCGCGGATCTCGTCTACGCGATCTGCCACCTGCTTGGCCTGCGGCCCGCAGTAGAGCAGGCAGCCTGAGTCGGAGCCCATGGCAGTGACAGCGTCCCGCCCGACCGCCCGATCTGCGTTCCTCACGCTGATGAAGGAGCGCATTCTCGTGCTCGACGGCGCTATGGGCACCATGATCCAGGAGCTCAAGCTCGACGAGCAAGGCTACCGCGGCGCCCGCTTCGACGCCTGGAACCGCGAGGTGCGCGGCAATAACGACTTGCTTAATCTGAGCCGGCCGGAGTCGGTGCGCGACATCCATTTGGCTTATTTCCGTGCCGGCGCCGATATCGTTTCCACCAACACGTTTTCCTCAACCGCGATCGCGCAGGCCGATTACGGCATGGAGGGCATCGCCTACGAGCTCAACCATACCGGGGCGACCCTGGCGCACGAGGCAGCCCGGTTGGCCGAGAAGGAAGACGGCCGCCGCCGCTTCGTCGCCGGCGCGCTCGGGCCCACCAACCGCACCGCTTCGATCTCGCCGGACGTGAGCAACCCGGGCTTCCGCGTCATCACCTTCGACCAGTTGCGCGCCGCTTACGGCGAGCAGATCCGCGGGCTGCTCGATGGCGGCACCGACCTGCTGCTGATCGAAACCATTTTCGACACGCTCAACGCCAAGGCAGCGATCTACGCCATTTCGGAAATCTGTGCCGAGCGTGGCGTCGACGTGCCGGTGATGATTTCCGGCACCATCACCGACCGCTCCGGGCGACTGCTTTCTGGGCAGATGCCGGCAGCGTTCTGGAATTCGGTGCGGCATGCCAGCCCGATCACCATCGGGCTCAATTGCGCGCTCGGGGCGAGCGAGATGCGCGCGCATATCGCCGAGCTTGGCCGTCTCGCCGATACGTTTGTGTGCGCCTATCCGAATGCCGGGCTGCCGAACGAATTCGGCTATTACGATGAGAGCCCGGAATACATGGCGGAGCTGCTGGGCGAATTTGCCGACGCCGGCCTGGTCAACGTAATCGGCGGCTGCTGCGGCACTACGCCCGCGCACATCGCGGCCATCGCCAAGGCGGTGGCCGGGAAGGCGCCGCGCAAAATTCCACAGCTGCCGCGCCAGTTGCGGCTGTCGGGACTGGAGTCGTTCACGCTCACGCCGGAAATTCCGTTCGTCAATGTCGGCGAGCGAACCAACGTCACCGGCTCCGCCAAATTCCGCAAGTTGATCACCGGCGGCGACTATACTAGCGCGCTGGCGGTGGCGCGCGAGCAGGTGGAGAATGGCGCGCAGGTGATCGACGTCAACATGGACGAGGGCCTGCTCGATTCCGAAGCGGCGATGGTGACCTTCCTCAACCTGATCGCTGCCGAGCCGGACATCGCGCGCGTGCCGGTGATGGTCGACTCATCGAAATTCTCGGTAATCGAGGCGGGGCTGAAATGCCTGCAAGGCAAGCCGGTGGTGAATTCGATCTCGATGAAGGAGGGCGAGGCCGCCTTCATCGAACAAGCCCGCATCGTGCGCCGGCACGGCGCTGCGGTGGTGGTGATGGCCTTCGACGAGCAGGGCCAGGCCGACACGTTCGAGCGCAAGACCGCGATCTGCAAGCGCGCCCACGACATCCTGGTAAATCAGGTCGGCTTTCCGCCCGAGGACATCATCTTCGATCCGAACATCTTCGCCATCGCCACCGGCATGGAGGAGCACAACGGCTACGGCGTCGACTTCATCGAGGCCACGCGCTGGATCAGGATGAACCTGCCGCACGTGCATGTCTCGGGCGGCGTGTCGAACCTGTCGTTCTCGTTCCGCGGCAATGAGCGCGTGCGCGAGGCCATGCATTCGGTGTTCCTGTTCCACGCCATCAAGGCCGGCATGGACATGGGTATCGTCAATGCCGGGCAGATGGCGGTGTACGACGACCTCGATCCCGAATTGCGCGAGGCTTGCGAGGACGTGGTGCTCAACCGCCGTCCAGACGCTTCCGAGCGGCTGCTGGCGCTGGCGGATAAATTCCGCGGCAAGGGCCAGGAGGCTAAGGAAGTCGACCTCACCTGGCGCGAGCGCCCGGTTGAGAAGCGGCTGGCGCACGCACTGGTGCACGGCATCACCGATTTTATCGAAACCGACGTCGAGGAGGCGCGGCTGCGCGCCACGCGGCCGCTCGACGTGATCGAAGGCCCGCTGATGGACGGCATGAACGTGGTTGGCGACCTGTTCGGCTCCGGCAAGATGTTCCTGCCGCAGGTGGTGAAGTCCGCGCGCGTGATGAAGCAGGCGGTAGCCTATCTGATGCCCTTCATGGAGAAGGACAAGCTCGAGCGCGGCATCACCAAGAACAGCTCGAACGGCAAGATCGTGATGGCGACCGTGAAGGGCGACGTGCACGACATCGGCAAGAACATCGTCGGCGTCGTGCTCCAGTGCAACAATTACGAGGTGATCGATCTCGGCGTCATGGTGCCGGCGGCGAAAATCCTGGAGGCGGCGCGGGCTGAGAACGCCGACATCATCGGGCTGTCCGGCCTGATCACGCCCTCGCTCGACGAGATGTGCCACGTGGCGGCCGAGATGGAACGGCAGGGCTTCGACCTGCCGCTCATGATCGGCGGCGCCACCACCAGCCGCGTGCACACGGCGGTAAAGATCCATCCGAACTACCGGCGCGGCCAAGCGGTGTATGTTAACGACGCCAGCCGCGCGGTCGGCGTGGCGCAGGCGCTGATGTCGGCGCAGGCAAAGAGCAATTATGTCACCGAGCTGCGCGGCGAATACGCCCGGATCGCCGCCGCGCACGCGCGCGCGCAGGAGGAAAAGGTGCGGCTGCCGCTGGCCGCCGCCCGCGCCAATACGCTCAATCTCGACTGGTCGGGCGCTTACGTGCCGCCGAAACCAAGCTTCATCGGTACCAAGGTGTTGGCCGACTATCCGATCGCCGAACTGATCGATTATATCGACTGGACGCCGTTCTTCTCGACCTGGGAGTTGCGGGGAAAATTTCCCGCCATTCTCGACGATGTGACATTCGGTGCGGTCGCGCGCTCGCTCTACGGCGATGCGCGCGCCATGCTCGACAAAATCGTGGCCGAGCGCTGGTTTAAGGCCAGCGCGGTGGCCGGGTTCTGGCCCGCCAATGCGCGAGGCGACGACATTCTGGTGTTCGACGATGAGGCGCGCGATCAGCCGATCGCGGTGCTGCACAGCTTGCGCCAGCAGTTGTCCAAGCGCGAAGGCCGCGCCAATGCCGCGCTATCCGATCTAATCGCACCGCGCGACAGCGGGCTGGCCGATTACATCGGCGCCTTCACTGTCACCGCCGGCATCGGCGAGGACGAGGTCGCCGACCGGTTCAAGCGGGCGAACGACGACTACTCCGCCATCATGGTTAAGGCGCTGGCCGACCGTCTCGCCGAAGCTTTTGCCGAGCGATTGCACCAGCGCGTGCGCAAGGAATTCTGGGGCTACGAGCCGAACGAGACGCTTGGCAGCGACGAGTTGATCGGCGAGAAATATCGCGGCATCCGCCCAGCGCCCGGCTATCCGGCGCAGCCCGACCACACCGAGAAGGCCACGCTGTTCCGCCTGCTCGCGAGCGAGCGCATCGGCGTCGAGCTGACCGAGAGCTTCGCCATGTGGCCGGGGGCGGCGGTGTGCGGGCTCTATTTCAGCCATCCGCAGAGTTACTATTTCGGCATCGGTAAGATCGAACGCGACCAGGTCGAGGATTACGCCAAGCGCAAGGGCTGGACTATCGCCGAATGCGAACGCTGGCTAGCGCCGATTCTCAATTACAATCCGCATCACGCGGCGGCCATCGCGGCGGCGTGACGATCGTTTTCCGGATCGCGCGTTCTTTCTTTCCCTCTCCGAGCGCACGAAGCGAGCGAAGCGGGTAAGCGAGCCCTCGTGAGGCACTGACCCCTCACCCGGCTCGTGCTCGCTATCGCTCCGCACTCGCCGCCCTCTCCACAAGGGGAGAGGGGGACGCGCGTTTGCCGCGCGCTCGCAAAAAAACAAAACACCGGAGAGGGGCGCCCTCCGGTGTCGTATCCGTCACGCCGGCTCAAGCCGGCATTATTGATTGATGTGGCGTCATCGTTGGCCTCTTGAACTCAGAATGCCCCCAGCAATATCGCACCGACGAAAACAAACACGGCGCACACAGCGAGCACATTCAGTCTCAAGGAAAGGTCCACGGTTCGTGCCTCCCTTGTTAAGGTAGCGTCACGTTAACACAATACGCCCGCGCGTCGAAGCCGGTTGCGGGCCGGATCACGGAATTGTTTTCGCGGAGGTCATGCGCGGAGGGCATGGCCGCGGCAACCGGTTGATTGCCCGCAACAAAACTACGCCGCGCGGAAAAATGCGGCAGTGCAATATTGATGCGCAATCGAAATTTCGCAGTGTTTGCGGAAAATCCGGGCGAAATCGCCGCAGTTTCAGCGGGGAAATATTCCGCCGCCGCAAAATTGCATGCGCTGCGGCGTTGCGTCACGCAGCTCCGCGCGCTCGTTGCGATCGGCGCCCTCATCGCGTATTGGCCGTTGTTGACTCAAATTTTCGACGGATTGGATATTACAGCTAGAAATCGGTTATGACGCTAGTACGGCGCGCCTTAATAAGATGAATCCGCGTCCGTTCGTATTGTTCAGCTTTACCGCCGGGAGACTCCATGCTTAGCCTTCGGTCATCGTTTGCCTTCATCGGTTTCATCGTCGCGCTGGCGCTGTCCTCCACGCTATCGTCGGCGCAGACACCGACCTGGCCGCAACGCACGGTCAAGTTTGTCATTCCGCTCGGGCCCGGCTCCGGCGTCGACATCACCGCGCGGCTGTTCGCCGACAAGCTGTCGGCGAAATGGGGCCAACCGGTGGTGGTCGAGAATCGGCCGGGTGGCGATGCCTTCGTCGCGATCACGTCGGTCATCAGCGCCCATGACGACCATGTCTTGCTGTTCGCCCCGGCGTCGACATTCACCGCGCATCCACTTCTGCATGCGAAGATGCCCTACGACATCAGCGATCTGGTGCCGGTCGCGCGTGTTACCAATACATTGATTGTGCTTGGCGTGCCGACATCGCTGGGTGTCAGCACGGTGAAGGAATTGGCCGAGAAGATCAAAACGATGCCGGGCAAGCTGAACTATGCGTCAGTGACCGGCGCCAACGATCTGCTGTTCGCCAGCTTCCTGAAAACCGAAAATCTCAACATGGCGAAGGTGCCCTATCGCGACACGGTGCAGGCCATCAACGATCTCGCGGAGGGACGCATTCATGCCTATGTCGGCGCCTATGCGATCATGCGGCCGCAGGTGCAGGCCGGAAAGGTGAAGGTGATCGCCTTGACCAACCGTCTGCACGCGGACGCGCTGCCGGATATTCCGACCCCGCAGGAGGCCGGCTTCGAGTCGCTGGAGTTTGATGGTCTGGTCGGATTGCTGGGGCCGCGTGATATGCCGTTGGCTGTTCGCGAGCGTATCGCCGCCGATATTCGTGAGATCGCCGCCGATCCGACGATCATGGCGCGGCTCGCCTCCACTGGGCAAGTCATCAGTCCGGGCTCGCCGGCCGAATTCGCCGCCGCGCTCGCCGATCAACGTGCCGCCGTGGCGGCGATCGGCAAGAACCTCGGGATCAAGTCGGCGGAGTGACGGGTATTATGCCTGGCGCATGAACTTGTCCGAAAACCGGTTCCCACCGCGGATCAAGCCCGAGGCAGGCTTTTGCGGGATCATGCGCCAGCAACGATTCCTTATCCTTAACGAATTCCGCCACCGCCAGCGTTGAGGCCTCGTTAAAGCAACTGCTCGCATTTTCGCGAGCATGAAGGGTGGCGTTCGTTTCTATCTCGCCGGTTCGGTGATGTTGCTGGCGCTTGCCGGCTGCGGACGCAGCCTGTTGCAATTTGGCGAGCGCGCGTCCTGGCGGCATGACGCCGAGGTCGCGTGCTTGAAATCGGGCGGCGTCAAGATCGGCGCCGGCGTCGTGCAAATTCAGCCGATCGAAGGTCCCGGCATGTGCGGGGCCGATTTTCCGCTCAAGGTGGCGGCGCTGGGTGAGAGTTCGGCCGTCAGCTACGCCGACGAGCTGCGTCCGCCCGCTGACGTGCCCGGCGGATCATCGGAGCAGATGCCGCGCTGGCCGAGGAACGAGCCGCGTTACGCTGCGCCGGTGCAGCCGGTGCAGGTGCAGCCAGTTCAGCCGGTGCATACGTTGGATGCGCAGCGCATCGCGCCGGCGCGCTATGCGCCTGCGACCGAGCCGCCTGAGGTCACCGCGCCGGCCGGGCAGCCGATCTCGCTCAATCCGCCGGGCGTGGCGCCGTTTCGCGACGATATTCCCGACGACGCCGTCCTGCCGCCCGGCCGCGGTACTTCGCCCGCCTATTTGCGCCCGCAGCCGGCCTCTCACAGAT
>Ga0209048_10003534_pt1 | contig 15164 bp, 9 predicted proteins | sample FrelakmetCRP12CR_FD_187146 | JGI IMG/M metagenome (GOLD analysis project Ga0209048, IMG submission 187146) | Freshwater lake sediment microbial communities from the University of Notre Dame, USA, for methane emissions studies - CRP12 CR (SPAdes)... | ecosystem: Environmental > Aquatic >... | reverse complement strand
CGGGATTCTCTCGGCGCTCCACGGAGAAACGCCCGGAAGGGGCACGCCTGCGCCCCGCGTCCCGGGGCTTCCCGGATCGGCCTCGAACCTGAAGAAGATGCTGGGATCTCTCTCGCTCGCGACGAGCCCGGCGGAGCTCGCGCGGATGGCCGGCGTTCTTGGCGCCGGCCCCCGGGGAGAAGCGCTCCTGGACTTCGTGCGGCAGCACCTCGTTCCCCTCGCCCGTCCTCTCGGCGCGGTGCTCCTCGACGCGGAGCCTCCGTGCATCACGGCGATGATCGACGTCTCGGACGGGCTCGCGAAGGACCTGGGGACGCTGTGCGAGGAGTCGGGCGTCGGCGCCGTCGTTCGCGAGGAGTCACTTCCCGTGCCCCAGGCCGTCGGAGAGATCTTCGGGCTCGAAGGCGCCTCGCTCGTTGACTTCGCGATCTCGAGCGGCGAGGAATACGTGCTGCTCGCGACCGTGACGAGCGAAGCGGTGAAGAGGCTGGGCTCGGCCCAGGCGGCGGAGCGCCTGGGCGCGGGAGCGACGGTGATCGGCTCGGTCGTTCCCGTGACCGAGGGCGTCGTGCTCGTTGACCGGAGCGGGCGCACGAGGCCCATGCCGAAGCTCGGCTACGAGCACTCCTTCTGAGTAGCTCGCTTACCCGCGGCGCCGAAAGGGCTCTGATGTTTCTCTATCTCATACGCCACGGACAAACCGAGTGGAACAGGGAGCACCGCGTCATGGGGCGCACCCCCGTCCCGCTCAACGATGAGGGGAGGGCCGGGGTCGGGGAGCTGGCGCACGCCCTCGAGGTGAAGAAGATTCCCATAATATACACGAGCACGGTCGAGCGGGCATACGAGACGGCCCGCATACTCGCCGAGGCGTGGGGCGCCGAACTCCGCGAGGAGGAGCGTCTCAACGAGTCCCCGTTCGAGGGCTGGGTCGGGAAGTCATACCACGACCTCCGCGACGACGAGGACTTCAAGCTCTACTTCGAGTCGCCGACGCGCTCGCGGTTCTCGGCCGGCGAGGGGATGATCGATATCCAGAGGCGCGCACTCGAGGCGGTGTCGCGCATCGTGAACGAGGTCACGACGGGGAGGGCCGCGGCCGTCTCCCACTCGGACGTCATCAAGCCTTTACTCGCGCACTACCTCGGCATGGAGCTCGACGCGATCCACCGGCTCTCGGTCGCGAACGCCTCCTCCTCGCTCGTCGACTTCAAGGAGACGCCGCCCCGCATCCGCTACATCAATTTCGCCCCCTGGCAGTGGCGCGACACGCCGTGAGCGCGCTGCCTCCCAAAAATTATATTGACGATTTCCCCACGGCGCGTTTACAAATGGTGGCGATGGTTCAGAGATAGTTCCCCTGGTTTCCTGTCGCACCGTTTTCCACAAGGAGCGGCCCATGATCAACAATCCCCGCGAGGTCGTAGAATTTTCAAAATCGAAGGGCGCCGAGTTCGTCGACATCAAATTCATCGATTTTCCCGGCATGTGGCAGCATTTCACGATCCCCGCGGCGCGGCTCACGGAAGAGCTCTTCACCGAGGGGATCGCCTTCGACGGATCGAGCATCCGCGGCTGGAAGAACATCAACGAGAGCGACATGCTCGTCATCCCCGATCCGGCGACCGCGTTCATGGATCCGTTCTACCGCCACCCGACGCTCAGCATCATCGGTAATATCCACGATCCGATCACGAGGGAGCCGTACGCGCGCGATCCGCGCTACATCGCGCGGAAGGCCGAGCAGCATCTCGTGAGCACGGGGATCGCGGACCGCGCGTACTTCGGGCCGGAGGCGGAGTTTTTCATCTTCGACGACGTGCGCTTCGCGCAGGACGAGCATAGCGGCTTCTATCATATCGATTCGGCCGAGGGCGCCTGGAACTCGGGGCGGGACGAGGGGCCGAACCTCGCGTACAAGGCGCGCTTCAAGGAGGGGTATTTCCCCGTGCCGCCGACCGATTCGCTCCAGGATCTCCGGAGCGAGATCGTGAAGAATCTCACCGCGTGCGGCCTCACGTGCGAGGTGCAGCACCACGAGGTGGCGACGGCGGGGCAGGGAGAGATCGGGCTCCGCTTCGACACGGCCGTGCGGATGGGGGACGGGGTGTCGATCTTCAAGTACGTCGTCAAGAACACGGCGCGCGCGTTCGGGAAGACCGCCACCTTCATGCCGAAGCCGATATTCCGCGACAACGGCTCGGGGATGCACGTTCATATTTCGCTCTGGAAGGGAAACAAGAACCTCTTTGCCGGCCCCGAGTACGGGGGGCTGAGCGAGACGGCGCTCTACTTCATCGGCGGGCTCATCGAGCACACGCATGCTCTCTTGGGCCTCACGAACGCCTCGACGAATTCCTACAAGCGGCTCGTGCCGGGGTTCGAGGCGCCGGTAAACCTCGCGTACTCGCAGCGGAACCGGAGCGCGGCGATCAGGATCCCCGTGGGCTCCGGGAAGAGCGAGGCGAAGCGCGTCGAGTACCGCTGTCCCGACTCCACCGGGAATCCGTACCTCACCTTCGCGGCGATCCTTATGGCGGGGCTCGACGGGATCGAGAACCGCCGGCACCCCGGGGAGCCGCTCGACAAGAACATCTACGACATGCCTCCCGAGGAGCTCGCGCACGTGAAGAAGACGCTCCCCGATTTTCCCGCGGCGCTCGCGGCGCTCGGAGCGAAACACGAGTTTCTCCTCAAGGGGGACGTTTTCACCGAGGACGTGATCCGCACCTGGATCGATTTCAAGCGGGAAAACGAGGTCATTCCGATGATGATCCGTCCGCATCCGTTCGAGTTCTGCCTGTACTTTGACGTATAATGGGACGTGCGAGGCCGCGCGGTGCGCTCGCGAACGGACTCTCGACGATGAAACCTCCGGTTCTCAAAAGATCGTCGCTCCCGGCCCCCCGGTACGGGGCGGGAGAAGATTGGATGACCTCCTTCGCCGGCGAGGTGAGGGAGGCCCACAAGGATTTCCTGAAAGGCCTCGAAGAACGCCACCGCGCGGGCGCATCCGGCGTCGAGACCGCCCGCGCCTGCTCCGCCGCGGTCGAGGTCGTCGTTCAGCATCTCCACGATTCGCTCCGGGAATGGACGGGGGCGAAGCTCCGCCGCGCCCCCGCCGTCGTCGCGCTCGGGGGCTTCGGCAGGCGCGAGCTCTCGCCGCGGAGCGACGTCGATCTCCTCTTTCTCTGGGACAAGAAGCCGGGGCCTGCGGGCACGGCGTTCGCGGGGTACCTCGTGCGGATGCTCTGGGATTCGGGGCTCGAGCTCGGGCACTCGGTGCGCACGCTCCCCGAGCTCCGCGCGGCGCTCGAGCGCGACACCGACCTCATGACGGCCGTTCTCGACAGCCGTCTGATCTCCGGGGACGACGCGCTCAGGGACGAGCTCCACGCGATGCGGGACGGCATATGCGGGCGCGAGAGCGGCGAGCTCCTCAGGGTGAAGCTCGAAGAGACCCGCCGCCGCTGGAAGAAATACGGGTGGAGCTATCATCTCATCGAGCCGAACGTCAAGGAGAGCCCCGGCGGCCTGCGCGACCACCAGATGATCCGATGGGTGGGGATGGTGCTTCCGTGGGAGGGCACGCTCGAGGGGCTCTACCGGCTCGCCATCATCGACCGGGGGGAGATCGCGGACATCCAGAGGGCGTTCGATTTTCTCCTGCGCACGAGGCACGAGCTCCATTTCCTCATGGGAACAAACTGGAACGTCCTCACGCTCGACCTCCAGCGCTCGGCGGCGAAGGGCCTCGCATACGCCGACGCGGGGGGGCTCCTCGCCGTCGAGCGGTTCATGCGCGACTGCTACTCGATGACGCGCTCCATTTACAAGCCGATCGAGCGCTTCCTCGAGGAGACTCGAGGGGAGGGAAATCTGCGAATCGTGGAGGGCTCCCTCTACCGGCGGGTCGGATCGCGCGGCCTCGGCCGGATCGATCTGCGCATGAGCGGCGCGCGGATGAAGACGGAGCCCTTGGCCCCCTTCAAGGAGCAGCTCCGCACGGGGAAACGGTTTTCGCCGCAGACGGAACGGCGCATTCGAAACGCCTTCAGGCCGGCCCGGCTCGGCGCGGCCGTCACGGCGCTGATGCGCAGAGAGTTCATCGAGCTCCTCGAGATGCCGGGGGAGAAGGCGCCCGTTATACGGAGCATGCACGACCTCGGCGTTCTCAGGCACGTCTTCCCGCCCTTCGACAGGCTCACGTGCCTCAAGAAATACGATCTCTACCACCAGTACACGGCGGATGAGCACAGTCTCCAGGCGGTCGCGAACCTCGACGAGCTCCTCGAGCACGAAGGGGGACTCCTGCCGCGGATCCACGACGAGATCGCCGAGAGAACGGAGCTCGTGCTCGCCACGCTCCTCCACGACATCGGGAAGCCCAGTGCGCGCGGACACGCCCGCTCGGGGGCGCGCATGGCGGAGCAGCTGCTCCGCGCGTTCCCCGTCTCCGCGCCTTCGCGCTCGCTCGTCGTCTTTCTCGTGAAGAACCATCTTCTCCTGTCGCATTTCAGCCAGCGGCGGGACATGGAGGACCGAGACACCGGTCTCGAGTTCGCGCGGCACGTGAGGAACCACCGGAACCTCAAGCTTCTCTATCTCCTCACGTACGCGGATCTCAAGGCGACGGGGCCGAGCGTATGGACCGGCTGGAAGGAGAACCTCCTCGAGGACCTCTACTTCAAGGCGTCGAGGATGCTCGCGGACAAGTCCGGCTCCGGGGCCGCCTACCGCCGCGTCTTCGAGAAACGAACCCAGAATGTGATCGCTCTCTGCGAGACGGACGAGGAGCGCGCCGCGATGGAGGTGCATCTGTCGAATCTTCCCGAGCGCTATGCGATGGTCGTCACGCCCGCGCGTGCCCGCGCTCACGTCGCGATGGTGGCGCGTCTTCGCGGGAGGAGCGCGATCGTCGAGATCCGGCGCCTCCAGCATTCGATCGAGCTCACCGTGTGCACGAAGGACCGTCCCTTCAGGCTCTCGCAGCTCTGCGGCGTCATAACGATCAGCGATCTGAATATTCTCGGGGCCTTCGCGTTCACGCGGAAGGACGGGATCGTGATCGACATCTTCCATTGCACCGGCGTCGACGCTCGTCTCGCGCTCCCGGGGGAGGCCGCGGACAAGATCGAACGCGATCTTGCCGGGGTCCTCGGCGGCCAGATCGATCTGGACCGCGCCTACGCCGCCCACGTCGAGCGCTGGAAGTGGCGCACCGCGAAAGGCGCCCGCGTCGCCACGGTCGTCGAGTTCGAGAACGACCTCTCGCGGGAGAGCACGATCATCGATCTCGCCGCCCTCGACCGGCCCGGCCTTCTCTACCGCGTCACGAGGATACTCTCCGAGGAGGGGCTCGACATCCAGAGCGCGCAGATCACGACGAGGGGGGAGACGGCGGCCGATTCCTTCTACGTGAAAACCAAGGGCGGCCGAAAGCTCGCTGATGCGGCGAAGATGCGGGAGATCAGGCTCCGGCTCAAGGCGGAGCTCGACGCGGGGTCGTGAGCAGCTTTATGCCGTGAGCAGCCCTATACGGTTCGTTCAAGGAAGCGATCGAATATTTCCCGCACAGTGCGCCTCAGACCCTCGAGCCGCCCGAGGAAGGGTCCTTCTCCCTTCACGATATCGCCGAACAGCCGGCTGAAATAGCTTTCAAAGAAATCCTCGCGTTCGGGCAGCGGCGGGTATGGGATGCCGTGGAGCGCCGCCGCGTGCTCGATCGTCCAGAAGACGCGGTATGCGGCGAGGAGCGTCGCGGGGTCGCCCGCTTCGAGGAGCCCCGCCTCCCGCAGCCGCTCGAGCTCCTCGCGGCGCCCGGCGTTGGCGGCGGACTCGAAGAGCCCGAGGAGCCGCGCCGCGGAGAGCAGAAAATCGATGTCGTAGAGGCCGCCCGGCGCGTGCTTGACGTCCCACGCGCTCTTCGCGAGCGACTCGAGCTTCGCGCGCGTCTCGAGGAGCCGTCCCTTCCAGCCCTCCCTCGAGAATAGAACGGGGAGCGTGCGTGCGAGCATCTCTTCGAAGGCGCGTCCCGTCTCCGCGTCGCCGCGAATGAACCTGCACTTCGAGTACGCGATGATCTCCCAGAGGGAAGCGCGCGTCTGAAAATAGCCCTCGTAGTAGTCGAGCGTCTGAACGAGCGGCGCGCTCGCTCCTTCGCCGCGGAGTCTCATGTCGATGGTCCCGAGACGGATCGCGCGCCCGTCGTCGAGGATCGCGTGGATGATTTCGTCCTTCCGCGAAGCGGAGCGCTCGTCCGCCGTCACGGCGATGATGTCGAGGTCGCTTCCGAAATGCGCGCTCCGCGTCGCGAGAGAGCCGGCCGCGAGAAGCGCGACGCCGCGCTCGTCCCCGACGTTCCTGTCGAACAGAGCCGCGAGCGCGCGTTCGGAGACCTCCGCGAGGAGCGCCCCGAGCGTTTCGGGGACGGCCAGGGGTATCGGGTTCTGACTGTGAACGAAGAGGAGCGATTCCTCGTGCCAGCGCGCGAGACGAGGGAGGGCGTCTGGGGCCTTCGGGTCCGGCGGCTCCTCCGGCGGCGCCCCCTCGGCGAGGAAATCGAGAAGCTCGATCCGGTTCGCGAGGATCTCGCTCAGCCGGCTCGAGAGGGAGGCGACCGCGAGGAACAGGCGCAGGAGATCGCCGCCGCTCCCGAGGAGCTCGAGCGTCGACCGCACCGCGCCCGAGGCCTTCACGATTCTCACGAAATTCCTGAGGGTGAGCTCGGGCGCCGGGGTCAGGGAGATACGTTCAAGAATCAGGGGAAGCGATTTCGCCGCCGCGGCGAGGGTGTCGATTCCTTCGAGCTTCGGGAAGTCCCCGAATACGAGGGAGCTCAGAAAGCGATGGGCCTGCTCCCCCTCGTGAAGGCCGTACTTCGAGAGGATCTCTTCGACCGCGCGGTCGTTCGCCGGGAGCGAGAGGAGGAGCGGAATCTCGCCGGGGCTGCGGTTCTTGAAGTAGCCGTTGAATATGTGCTGCACCTCAAGGAGTGAGCGTCCGAGCTCCGCCGTGAAATTCTCCGGGGTCACGCCCTCGAGCGCGCTCCGCGAGACGCGCTCGCCCGTTTTCGCGAGCTCCACCTTCGCCGCGGGGAGCGTGTGCGTGCGGACGTTCCGCATGATCTGCATGCGGTGCTCGACGGTGCGGAAAAGGCGGTACGAGCGCTCGAGCGTCCTCTTCGCCTCGGCGCTCAGGAGGCCGTGCCGCGAGAGGCGCTCGAGCGATTCGAGCGTGTTGCGCGAGCGGATTTCGGGACGGTTCCTTCCGTGGACGAGCTGGATCCCCTGCGCGATGAACTCGATGTCGCGAATGCCCCCCGACATGAGCTTGATGTTCCCCGCGCGTTCCTCGTCCGAGAGGTACCCCATCCAGCGCTCGCGCATCGTCACGATCTCGTCGAGGGGATCGAAGCTCGCAGCGGCGCCGTAGACGGCCCTCTCGCAGCTGTCGATGAAGGCGTCGCCGGTCACCCTGTTTCCCGCGGTGACGCGCGCCTTGATGAGCGACTGCTTCTCCCACGGCTTCGCGCGCCGCTGGAGGTAGCTCGCGTGATCCGCGAGCGTCACGACGAGCGCTCCGCTGTCCCCGTCCGGCCTGAGCCGCAGGTCCACCCGGTAGAGCGTGCCCTCCTCGGTGGGCGCGGAGAGGTGCTCCGTGATGCGGCGCGCGAGCGCGTCGTAGAACTCGCTTTCGCGTTCCCCCTCGGCGGGGTCGCTCACGTACAGAAGATCGATGTCGGATGAATAGTTGAGCTCCGTGCCCCCGAGCTTCCCGAGCGAGATGACGGCGAAACGGTGGAAGGGAACCGCCGCCTCGAGGCTCCAGGCCGTCTCGCCGAGCCCCGCCTCCGCGGCGAGCTCCTCGAACGCCATGCCGGCGACGGTCTCGATGACCGCGTCGGCGAGAAACGAGAGCTCCGCCGTCACCTCTTCGAGGGGCGCGAGCCCCAGAAGGTCGCGCGCGCCGATGCGGAGCGTCTCGCGGCGGACGTAGCGCTTCGCGCTGTTGATGCGCCGCCGCAGGTCCCTGAACGGCTCTATCTGGCGGGAGAGCTCGAAGAGGTAGGCGCTGTGCGCCTTCATCACACCGAGGGTGCGCTCCTCAACGAGCCACGAGAGAAGCCCGGGATTGCGGGCGAGAATGTCGGTGAGATAATAGCTGCACGAAAAAATGGTGACGATGAGGCGCGCGATGGGCCGCGCGAGGAAAAACGAGTGCAGGAAGCGCGCGGGCGCGATCTTCGCCTCGACGAAGCGGGCGAGGTTGAGGAGCGCCATGTCGGGATCGGGACAGTCCGCGAGCTCGGCAAGGAGGTTCTCGATGTTTCCCGCCGGGGGCGCGTCGGTTCCGCCGGGCGGAACGAGCCGCAGCCAGAGCGCGGCCGCCTTCGCGGGGTCCTCGAAGCGGAGCTCCGCGAAGAGGGCATCGAGCTCCCCCGCATCGGCGTGCTCGCCGAGAGCCCGCCGCGCGAGTCTGTCGTGTTTCGTGCTCATGAACTCTGTCCCAACGCGCTCATGAACTTTCTCTGGAAAGCGCTTTTCGTTTCCTGTACCCTTATCCGTACGCTGATTATACCGGAGTGCGGTTCAGGAATCGAGGAGAAGCGATGAAGAAAATCGAAGCGTATATCAAGCCGTTCAAGCTCGACGAGGTCAAGGAAGCCCTCATGGAGGTCGGCATCGGCGGCATGAGCGTCACCGAGGTGAAGGGGTTCGGGAGGCAGCGGGGGCACAAGGAGCTCTACCGCGGGAGCGAGTACAAGGTCGATTTTCTGCCGAAAATCCGCGTCGAGGTCGTCGCGAAGGACATCGACGTCGAGCGCGTCGTCAAGGCGATCATCGCTTCCGCCCGGACGGGACAGATCGGCGACGGCAAGATCTTCATAACGAACGTCGAGGACGCGATCCGGGTGAGGACCGGCGAAAGCGGCGAGGAGGTCCTCTAGCCCCGATGGAAGAGCTCTATCTCGGCATCGAGACCTCCTGCGACGACACCTCATGCGCGATCTATTCCCCCGTCCGCGGCGTCGTCGTTCATCGCACCGCGGCGCAGCTCGACCACGAGAAATACGGCGGCGTCGTCCCCGAGATCGCCTCGCGATCGCACATGCGCACGTTGCTCCCGCTGTACGAAACGGTCATGGATGAGGCGGGCGTGGCACTCGCGTCGCTCGCCGGCATCGGCGTCACGAACGGGCCGGGCCTCACCGGCTCGCTTCTCGTCGGGCTCTCGTTCGCCAAGGCGCTCGCGTACGGGAGCGGCGTGCCGCTCGCCGGCATCCACCACATCGAGGGGCACATTCTCGCGAACGCGCTCGAGGGACCGCTCGAGCTCCCCGCCCTCGTCCTCGTCGTCTCGGGAGGGCACACACAGCTCGTCGCGATGGAGGCGATCGGCCGCTACGAAATCATCGGGGGCACGCGCGACGACGCGGCGGGGGAGGCGTTCGACAAGATCGGGAAGCTCCTCGGGCTTCCGTTTCCCGGCGGGCCCTCGATCGAGCGCGCGGCGCGCGGCGGGAACCGCGCGGCCTTCGACTTTCCGCGCGGCCTCAGGCATTCCGGGAAATGCGATTTCTCGTTCTCGGGGCTCAAGACGGCGGTACGGCTCAAGGTCGAATCGCTTCCGTCGCTCACGCCGGACGTCGTGAGCGACGTCTCCGCCTCCGCGCAGGAGGCGATCGTCGACATCCTTCTCGAGAAATCGCTTCTCGCCGCGCGCGAGAGGCGCTCGCGTACGTTCTACCTCGCCGGCGGCGTCGCCGCCAACGGCCGCCTCCGCGAGCTCATCGAGGAGCGCCTCGCCGCGACCGGCGTCAAGGTCGGCTGGCCGCGGCCCGAGTACTGCACCGACAACGCCGCGATGATCGCGTGCGCGGCCTTCCACCATATGAGGGCCGGCCGCGTGGACGGCCTCGAGCTCAACAGCTTCGCCCGCGGCGGCATCGTGAGCTGGGCCGCGTAGCTTCCATATTCCGGTCTCGTTCTGCAAGGATACTTGCACGTTCGTCCCCGCCGCCGCGGTGCGTGCCCAAAGCCCCGCCGCATCAATAATCCATTGAAAACGCTATGAATAGGCCGCGCCCGGTCGATCCTCTGGGCGCGAGCGCCGGGATATCAATCCTTGGCATATGAATTGCGTAACAAGGGGTTGCCAGACTTGCGGGTCTCGCCCGCAGGGTGGACATCTACAACCTGAACGGGGTCTCGTGAATGGACAGCGCCGGCAGCAAGCAAGGCTATAAAGTCCTCGTCGTCGACGACGAGGACCATATCAGGCGCATTCTCAAATTCCAGCTCGAGAAGCACGGCTACCGCGTCGTGCTCGCCGAGAACGGGGAAGTCGCGCTCGAGATCGTGCGGCGCGAAGCGCCCGACCTCATCCTTCTCGATCTCATGATGCCGAGAGTCGACGGGTTCGAGACGTGCCGCCGCATCCGCCAGAATTTCCAGACGTCGCAGATCCCGATCATCATGCTCACCGCGAAGAGCGAGCTCCCGGACAAGATCAAGGGTCTCCAGGACGGCGCGAACGATTATCTCATCAAGCCGTACTCGAACGAGGAGCTCCTGCTCCGTGTCGGGAACGTTCTCGACTGGAGCCTCAGGCAGAAAGAGGCGAACCCGCTCACGGGGCTTCCGGGGAACCGCGCGATCGAGAAGGATCTCCAGGGGCGCATCGAGAACAAGGAGCCGTTCGCGTTTCTCTATCTCGACATCGACAATTTCAAGCCGTACAACGACCACTACGGATACCAGAAGGGGGACGAGGCGATTCTCTTCCTGAGCGACATCGTGACCGAGGCGGTCAACTCGCTCGGGGGCGCGAACGATTTCGTCGGCCACATCGGCGGCGACGATTTCGTCGTCATCACCTCGCCCGCGCGCGCCGAGTTCATCGCGCGCCACATCCTCGACGAGTTCGACAAGGGCTCGCTCATTCTCCTCCACGAGGACGACGTGAGGCGCGGGTTCATGGAGGTTCACAGCCGCCTCGGCGAGGTCAAACGGATGCCGCTCATGTCTTTGACGGTCGCGCTCGTCGTCGACGACGAGGGAAAGCTCAAGCACTACGCCCAGGTGAACGACATCGCCTCCGAGCTCAAGCGCTACGGGAAGGGTATGTCGGGGAGCGTCGTCGTTCGCGAGCGGCGCAAGACGAGCGAGGCTGAAGAGACGGTTGAATTTGGGTCTTGATCGGGGTGCCGCCGTGGGAAACACGACACAGACGCGCGAAGACGTTAAGCTCGACGGAATCATCCGCGACGCCGAGGAGGAGCTCACCGTGCTCCGGCGCGAGCTCGGACGGTACCGGGGGCTTTTCGATTCGGCGCGGCTCATCGTGGGGCACGAGTTCGCGAAGCCGCTGACGTCGATCAGCGGCTACCTCGAGCTTATCGAGGAGCGCTTCGGGGACGCCGCCGGCGAAAAGGAGCGGAGCTACTTCGCGAAATCGCGCGCCGCGGTCACCCACCTCGAAGAGCTCGTCGAGTCGTTCGTCCAGCTCCTCCGCGTCGAGAAGGGCGCGGGCGATCTCCAGGCGCTCGAGCGGATCGAGATCAGAAGTCTCCTCGAGCGCGTCCGCGAGCGGTTCGAGGAACGCTCGGGCGCCGTTTCGGTGCGCCTCGAGGGGGAAATTCCGCTGGTTCTCGTCCGGCGGCGGTGTCTCGAGGTCGTTCTCGAGAACCTCATTTCGAACGCGATCAAGCACGGCGGCGATCACGGCCCCGTCCACGTCACCGCTTCCCTCGCGAAGGAGCGCCGCGGCGACGCGAGGGAGAAGCTCCTCGCGGTGACGGTCGAGGATCACGGCGCCGGCATACCGGAGGATAAGATCGAAGAGATATTCACGCCGTTTTTCCGCCTCGAGAACGGGAGGGCAACGGAGGGCCTCGGTCTCGGGCTCGCGCTCGTGAAGAGCATCATCACGATCATGAAAGGCGAGATTCACGTGCGGAGCAAGCCGGGCGAGGGAACGGCGATCACGATTCTGATACCTATCGCGAATGATACCGGGAAGCTACCTGACACCGTAGGCTGAGGTGAAGTTCGTATGGTCGCACATGGCAAGACAGAGGAACGGATGCCCGCCACGTTGAGCATTCAACAGATCCGGGCAGTCGAGATAATATCGATTTTCTTCATTGTCTTCATCGCGCGGGAGATCGCCGGGTTCGTCTACCAGACGGGGCTCGTCATTTCGGTGTTCCTCGGGGCCACGTTTCTCAACCTCGTCGTCGCGGGGCTCGAGAACGTCTTCGTGCACAGCGACAATTTCGCGCTGCGCAGGCGCGCCCTCTGGGAATGGATGACGGTGCTCATCGACTGCTCCACCGCGCTCGCCCTCATCTATCTCACGGGAACCGCGCAGAGCCCGTTCCTCTTTCTCGTCGTGATACCGCTCTTCTTCGCCGGGCGGCTGTTGTCCCCGGTGCTCGCGGGTTTCATCGTGACCGGCGTCTCGGTCGGAACGCTTGCGGCGCTCGGGATCCTCGAGATGCGGGGCGTCGTGCCGCATTTCAGCTGCTACCCGTACGAGCCCGCCAGTCCGACGAACGGCCAGTACCTCGTGGGGACGCTCCTCGTGCTCGGCGGCTTCATGAGCCTCATGACATACCTGTTCAGCAATTTCTACGAGAACTTCAACGTGTACGTGCGCAAGACGGAGGATCGCCTCCTGACGTCGCGGAAGCGCATCCTCGAGCTCACGCGGCTTTACGACATCAGCCTCGGGATCAACTCGGTCATCAGCCTCGACACGCTTCTCAAGATGGTGTGCAAGGAGATCACGCTGCTTCTCAGGAGACCCTGGGTCTCCGTCATTCTCGTCAACCAGAAACGCGAGGTCGTCGAGCACGTCGAGATCGGAGAAAAGGGCGCCGTAAGCCTCGAGCCGAGCACGGCCCTGTCCGACGATCCGCTCATCGCCGACATCTGCTCGCACGAAGCCGGTCTCGTCATCGATGACGCGCGCGAGAACCGCTCGATCGAGGAATCGCTCCTCGTGTCGGGCCGCAAGCTCGTCTCCTTCCTCGGCGTTCCGATCTATTCGGGCAAGGACAACCTCGGCGTGCTCATGATCGGCGACTTCGTCCGCGAGCCGTTCAACCCGGAGGACGCCCGGCTCATGACAATCCTCTCGGGTCAGGTCGCGATGGCGATCGAGAAGAGCCGCCTCTACGAGATCATGAGCGGACGTATCGAGCGGCTCGACCGGGAAAACGAGGAGCTCAAGAACTCGAACAAGCTCAAGATGAGCTACCTCTCGCACCTTTCGCACGAGCTCAAGACGCCGCTCACCTCGATCAAGGCGTACGTCGAGTCGCTCACGGATCACATCGACGACGGCGATTTTCCGGAGAAAAAGGAGTTCCTGGGGATCATCTCGAGCGAAACCGACCGCCTCATCCGCATGGTCAACAAGGTGCTCGACGTATCGAAGATCGAGTTCGGCAACCGGGCCCTGAAGCGCAAGGTATTCCAGCTCGGGCCGCTCGTCGCCGAAGTCGAATCCTCGATGCAGCCCTACCTGCGCGACAAGAAGCTCCGCCTCGTCGTCACCCTTCCGCCCGCGCTCCCGTTCGTCGACGGGGACGAGGACCTCGTAAAGCAGGTGTTCATCAACCTCATCGGCAACGCGATCAAGTTCTCCCCGAGCGGTTCCCGCATCTTCATCGAAGCGGTCGAGGACGCGGTCGCGGTGAAGATCATGGTATCCGACGAGGGCGTCGGCATCCCGCAGGAGGACCTCCAGAATATTTTCAAGCAGTTCTACCAGGTCCGCCGCGGCGCGGGGGAGGGGGTCGGATTGGGGCTCGCGATCGTGAAGAACATTGTCGAGCAGCACGGCGGGTACATCACCGTTTCGAGCCGTCTCGGCGAAGGGAGCACCTTCACCTTCACGCTGCCGAAGGAGCATCACTTCAACGATCTCATCGGCTACGTGTTCGATACGATCGACGCGCGCGACGAGATCCAGGAGATGTTCCAGCTCGCGGTCCAGGTCATCGCCGAGATGCTCTCGGCCAAGATCGTCTCCCTCATGCTCCTCGATCAGGAGAAGAAGGAGCTCTTCATCAAGGTCGCCTATGGGCTGGACGAGAACATCGTCTCCCACTCGAGGGTCCGCCTCGGCAGCGGCATCGCCGGCAAGGTGGCGGAGACGGGAGAGCCGCTCCTCATCGAGAACGTCGAGACGAGCGGACTCAAAGGCGCGCCGAACAACCCTCAGTACGAGACGAAATCGCTCGTGAGCGTTCCGCTCAAGGTCGGTTCGACCGTGATCGGCGTCATCAACGCGAACAACAAGACGTCGGGCAAGCCGTTCGACCAGGACGACCTCGCGCTCATCATATCGATGAGCATGCGCTTCTCGAAGGTGATCGAGCGGATCAGGACGGCGGAGGACTCGCGCCTGTTCATCCAGGAAACGATCCAGTCGCTCCGGTCGCTCTTGGCGGCGCAGGAAAAGGACGCGCGCGGCGTCGCGCGGCGGATCGTTCCGTGGTCGGTGCAGATCGCCCGCAAGCTGCACCTGAGCGAGAAAGAGGTTCAGGTGATTCAGTACGTCTCGAGCGTACACGACGTCGGGATGACGTGCGTCTCGGACGAGATCCTCAAGAAGACGCTCGATCTCACCTCGCAGGAGATGGAAGAGATCAAGAAGCACCCGCAGCGCGGCGCGGCCATCATGCGCCCGCTCGAGTTCGTCGAGTTCGTGAGCCAGAGCATTCTGTTCCACCACGAGCGCCTCGACGGCAAGGGCTATCCGATGGGGCTCAGGGGGGATCAGATTCCGATCGGGTCCCGCATTCTGGCCGTGCTCGACGCGTACGTTTCGATGGTGAGTGAACGGCCGTTCCGGTCGCGCCTCGCGAGCGCCGAGGCGGTCGACGAGCTCATCCGCCATTCGGGCACGCAGTTCGATCCGCGCGTCGTCGCGGCGTTCGTCGAAGTGCTCATGGATGAGAATCAGATCGAGGTGGATGCGTTCACCCGCATCACGGACGCGCTCCGGAGCGCGAAGAAGCATCACCTCGTGCAATAGGGAAAGGGAGACGAGTGCATCTCGGAATCGGCATACCGTTGTTCGGCAAGAGCGTCGCGCCCGCGCCCGGGAAGCCGGGGGGGGGAGGGCCGGGGCGGGAGTTCGCCCTCGAG
>Ga0209048_10003533_pt1 | contig 15165 bp, 13 predicted proteins | sample FrelakmetCRP12CR_FD_187146 | JGI IMG/M metagenome (GOLD analysis project Ga0209048, IMG submission 187146) | Freshwater lake sediment microbial communities from the University of Notre Dame, USA, for methane emissions studies - CRP12 CR (SPAdes)... | ecosystem: Environmental > Aquatic >... | reverse complement strand
GTGGCTCTCGCCGAAGGTGGGGACCGTGAACAGCAGCCCGAAGGTGTTACCCGACATGCCTCAACCCGCTCCCGAGAGTTCCGCACGGTGCCTGTCGAGCTCGTGCTTCGTCAACAGGAAGACCCCGCCACCGCCCCGCTCGAAATCGAGCCAGAGGAACGGCACGCCGGGGAAGGCGGCCTGCAGCCGCTGCTCGCTGTCGCCCACCTCGACGAAGAGCGCGCCGTGGGGGGCGAGGTGGCGGGCCGCGCCGGCGAGGATGCGCCGCGCGACGTCAAGCCCGTCGCCGCCCGCGCGCAGGGCGAGCTCCGGCTCGCGCCGGTACTCCTCCGGCAGGGCCGCCATCTCCTCCTCGCTCACGTAGGGCGGGTTGGCGACGATCAGGTCGTAGCGCGCGCGCGCGACCGGCTGGAAGACATCGCCCTCGAGAAGCCTGAGCCGCTCGGCCACGCCGTGCCGCTCGACGTTGCAGCGCGCGACCTCGAGCGCCTCAGGCGAGACGTCCACCGCGTCGACGCGCGCGCGGGAGAAGCGCAGCGCGCAGGCGACGGCGATGCAGCCGCAGCCAGTGCCGATGTCGAGGATGCGCCGCACGCGGCGCGCGTCGATCCAGGGCTCGAACCCGGCCGCGATCAGCTCGGCGAACGGCGAGCGCGGCACAATCACCCGCTCGTCGACCTCGAACTCGAGGCCGGCGAACCACATCCGGCCCATGAGGTACGCAGCGGGGACGCGCCGCACGAGGCGCGCCGCAAAGAGCTCGAGCACCCGCTTCACCTCGGCCGCCGCGGGCGTCAGGCCGTAGACGCGCGCCGCCGCCTCGTGCGCAAACCCCAGGGCATGGAAGGCGAGCGCCGCTGCATCGTCGATGGCATCGGCGGTGCCGTGGCCGAAGGCGAGCCCGGCGTGCTCGAACTCCGCGGCCCCGTAGCGGATGAGCTCGGCCACGGTCGGTGCCTTGGGCGGTGGTTGGTGGAACGGCGCGGCTGCGGTCATGGCGTGCGGCTCGATGTGGGATAATCGCGGCCCCTGTCAGTCGCGGTGCCGTCGCCGCCACCTCGAGCAATGACCGCACGCCTCGTCCGTATCGGCGTCCTCGCCATTGTAGCCTTTGTGGTCGGACTGGTTCTGGCCCGAGTGGTGTGGCCGGCGCGCCCGGCACTGCCGGCATTGGAGGTCGCGAGCATCCTGCCGGAGCCGAAGCGGCTGCCCGCGCTCGCGCTCGTGAGCGAGGCCGGCACTGCGCTCGGGGCGGATTTCTTCCGCGAGCACTGGACCCTGGTCTTCTTCGGCTTCACGCACTGTCCCGACGTGTGCCCGACGACGCTCGCCATGCTCACTCAGGCGACGCGGGAACTCCTGGACCTGCCGCCCGCCGAGCGCCCCCGCGTGCTGTTCGTGAGCCTCGACCCGAAGCGCGACACGCCGGCGCAGGTCGCGCAGTACGTGCGCTTCTTCGATCCAGCCTTCCTCGGCGCCACCGGCAGTCCCGAGGCGGTGGCCGCGGCGGCGAACGCCTTCGCCGTGCCCTACGTGAAGGTGCCGCTGCCGGACGGCGGCTACACCATCGACCACGGCGCCGGCCTGTACCTCGTGGCGCCGTCGGGCGCCATCGCCGCCATCGCCTCCGGCGTGCGCGACCCGCGCGCGCTGGCACGCGACTACCGCAAGGTCCTCAAGTACGCAGGCGGCAAGGCGTGAGCACCGACCCGGACCTCGCCGGCGCCTCCGACCAGGCATTCGCGCTGCTGCAGCAGCTGCTGCCGCTGCACTGGCTGTCGCGGACGATGCACCGTCTCGCGCGCAGCCGCCAGCCGCTCGTGAAGCGCCTGCTCATCCGCGCGGTGCTGGGCGCCTACCCGCAGATCGACCTGAGCGAGGCGATGGCGTCCGGCCTCGAGTCCTACGACTCGTTCAACGCGTTCTTCACGCGCGCGCTGCGCCCCGGCGTTCGGCCGATCGCCGCGGGCGCGGGTGAGATCGCCTGCCCGGTGGACGGGACGGTGAGCCAGCTCGGGCGCATCGAGTCGGGCCAGCTCGTGCAGGCCAAGGGCTTCCACTACACGGCCGAGGCGCTGCTCGCCGATACCGCGGCGGCGGCGCGCTATGCGGGCGGCAGCTTCGCCTGCCTGTACCTCGCGCCGTACAACTACCACCGCATCCACATGCCGTGCGAGGGCCGGCTCGCGGCGACTCGCTACGTGCCGGGCACGCTCTTCAGCGTCAACGCCGCCACCGCGCGCACGATCCCGAATCTCTTCGCGCGCAACGAGCGCGTCGTCTGCGAGTTCGAGACCGCGCTCGGACCGATGGCGCTGGTGATGGTCGGCGCGCTCTTCGTCGGCAGCATCGAGACCGTGTTCGCCGGCGAGATCAACCCGCCTCCCGCTCGAGCCCTCGGCGCGCGGTCGATCGAGGCGGGCGCGGGGCAGCTGTTCGCGCGCGGGCAGGAGATCGGCCGCTTCAACATGGGCTCGACCGTGGTCGTGCTGCTCGGGCGCGCGGCCGAGATGGCCGCGGGCTTGGGGCCCGCCGTGCCCGTGCGGCTCGGACAACCGCTGGCGCGGATCGGCTGACCGGTGACGGCACCGGAGTGGCAGCCGACGGCGACGCTCGCGGCGCTGCGCCTCAGGGCGGCGCTCCTCGAGCGGGTCCGCGCCCATTTCGCCGCGACCGGTGCGCTTGAGGTCGACACGCCCATCCTCGTGCGCGCGGCGGTGACCGACGTGCACCTCGAGTCGCTCGCCGTGCGCGAGGCGGCGGGCCGCACCGCCGGCTATCTGCAGACCTCGCCGGAATACGCGATGAAGCGGCTGCTGTGCTCCGGCGCGCCCGACATCTACCAGATCGCGCACGTGTTTCGCGAGGGCGAGCGTGGCCGGCGCCACAACCCCGAGTTCACGATGATCGAGTGGTACCGCCACGGGATCGACCACCATGCGCTCATGGACGAGGTCGAGCGGCTGCTGCACGCGCTGCTCGCGCCGCACGTCGCGCTCGGGCCGGCCGTGCGCGTGCCCTACGTCGAGGCATTCCGGGATGCGCTCGGTGTGGACCCGCTAGGCTGCAGTGCCGGGGAGCTCCGCCGCGCGATCGCGGACCATGGCGGCTCGATCCCGGCCTCGCTAGCCGCTGACGACTTGGACGACCTCATCGACCTCGCGACGGGCACGCTCGTGACCGCGCGCTTCCCGGCCGACCGCATCACCCTGCTCTATGATTTCCCGGCCGGCCAGGCCGCGCTCGCCCGCGTGCGGGGCCCGCTGGCCTCCCGCTTCGAGGCGTTCTTCGGCCCGCTTGAGCTCGCCAACGGCTTCCACGAGCTCGCCGACCCGCAGGAGCAGCGGGCGCGCTTCGCCGCGGACCTCGAGGCACGCCAGCGGCGCGGCCGCCCGGCGCACGCGCCGGACGAGCGGCTGCTCGCGGCGCTCGCCTCCGGCCTGCCCGCCTGCTCCGGCGTGGCGCTCGGCTTCGATCGGGTAGTGATGATCGCCGCGGGCGCGAGCAGCATCGACGAGGTCCTGGCCTTTGCTTACGAACGGGCCTGAGGGGCGCCCCCCCCCCCGGCACTGCGAGGGACACATGCACATCGTGAGCGAGGTGCCCGCCGACAAGGCCCAAAGCTACCGCGAGCTCGAGGCGAGCCTGCGCGCGCTGCTCAACGGCGAGCCGGACCCGGTCGCCTGCGCGGCGAACACCTCCGCGCTCCTCTACTGGAGCCTGCCCGAGCTCAACTGGGTGGGCTTCTACCTGCTGGATCCGGCCTCCGGTGACCTGCTGGTGGGACCCTTCCAAGGCAAGCCCGCCTGCGTGCGCATCCCGCTCGGCCGGGGTGTGTGCGGCACCGCGGCGGCGCGGCGCACGACCCTGGTCGTGCCCGACGTGCACGCCTTTCCGGGCCACATCGCCTGCGACGCGGCCTCCAACTCCGAAGTGGTGGTACCGATCCTCGATGGCGACCGGCTGCTCGGCGTGCTCGACCTCGACAGCCCCATTCCGGGGCGCTTCGACGAGGTGGATGCCCGCGGCCTCGAGGCGCTGGCGCGCGTCTACGTCGCCGCGACCCGCTCCCGGTCCGGGGCTTAGCCCTTCGCCCGCGAGAGGTACTCCGCCGTCCGCGTGTCGACGCGGATGACCTCGCCCTCGTTGATGAACAGCGGCACACGCACGACCGCGCCGGTTTCGAGCTTCGCCGGCTTCTGCCCGCCGGTGGCGGTGTCGCCGCGCACGCCCGGATCGGTCTCGACGATCTTAAGTTCCACGTGCGCAGGGGCACTGACCACGAGCGGCTGGCCGTTCCACAGCATCACGTTGCAGCTCACGCCATCCTTGAGCCAAGTGGCGGCGTCGCCCATGGCCTCCTTGCCCGCGGTGTGCTGCTCGAACGTCTCCGGCACCATGAAGTGCCAGAAGTCGCCGTCGTTGTAGAGGTACTGCATCTCCGTCTCGACGACGTCGGCCGCCTCGACCGTGTCGCCCGACTTGAAGTTGCGCTCGAGCGTGCGGCCTGTCTTCAGGTTGCGGATGCGCACGCGGTTGAACGCCTGGCCCTTGCCCGGCTTGACGAACTCGTTCTCGACGATGACGTAGGGGTCGCCCTCGAGAATGATCTTGAGTCCCGATTTGAACTCGTTGGTGCTGTAGCTGGACATGGATGTGGCTGCCGTGTGGAACCGGGGGGAGGCACGCCCGGCGTCACTGCGGGCGAACGTGATAAAGCCAGTAAGTTTAGCCTGAGGGACCGCCGCTCGTCAGCCCCCTCGGCCAGGCGGCCCCTCCCCGGCGCGCCGCCGGACGGGCCAGCCTGCCACCTGCGTCACGCCGGCGCCCGAAAAGCCGGTGCTATGATCCGGCCGCCTTTACATAGGGCTAGCCGGCCGTCGCAGGCGGGGAAATATATTGGCTGACACACGCGCGATCCCACTCGTCGTCCTGTCGCGACAGCAGGACCCGGTGGAGATCATCAACAGCACCCTGCGCAACGCCGGGCACGCGGTCCACTGCACCTGGGTGCATGAGCTCGCCGACTTGGGCGACGCCCTCACGCGGGGCGTACCGCAGCTCATCTTCCTCTGCCTGGCCGATGCCGAGGAGATCTCCGCCGCCCTCGCCGCGCGCAGCCGCTTCGCCTCGAACGTGCCGACCATCCTGGTGCGCGACGCGCTCGGCGAGCAGGAGCTCGAATACGCTGCCGACCTCGGCCTGCAGGACGTGGTGACGCTGCAATCACGCCGGCGCCTGCAGTCGGTCGCCACCCGCGAGCTGCACGCTGCCCGGCTCGACAACGCTCTCTCCGGGACCCTCGCTGCAGCCCGCCAGTACCGTGAGCAGATGAAGGCCTTCATGACGGGCTCCGCCGACGCGATCGCCCACGTGCAGGAGGGCATCGTCGTCGACGTCAACCCGGCCTGGGCCGTGCTGTTCGGCCACGAGGGGGCGGGCGCGCTGCTCGGCCAGCCGCTCATGGACCTGTTCGACGCGGGCAGCCACGCGGCGCTGCGCGGCGCGCTGGTAGCCGCCGCCCAGGGGCGCTGGACCGACCACTCGCTCAGCACCGTCGCCGTCCTGCCTGGCGGCGAGCACCTGCCGCTCGAGATCGCCTTCGAGCGATTCGACTTCGAGGGCGAGCCCGCGGTGCGCCTGACCGTCGCGAGTCAGAAGCGGGACTTCGAGACCCTGACCAAGCAGCTCGAGGAGGCGCTGCAGCGCGACCCCGCCACGGGCCTGCTGAATCGCAGCACCTTCCTCAGGCTCGCCGCCGCACGCGCCGCGCAGCCGCTCAAGGGCGGCCTGCGGGCCGTCGCCTACCTCGAGCCTGACCGGATCGGGGAGCTCGACCGCGAGCACGGACCGCTCGGCCTGGAGGAGATCATGGAGCGCATCGCGGCGACCGTGCGTGGCCAGTTGCAGCCGGGAGACCTCGTCAGCCGCATCTCGGCCCACGGTGTAGCGATGCTCATCGAGCGCGGCAACGCCCGCGACCTCGACGCCTGGCTCGGCATGGTGCTGCAGCGCGTCGCGGCCGCCCCGGTGGCGCTCGGCGGCAAATCCGCCGCCGTGACCGCGAGCGCCGGCGCGACGCCCTGCCTCGCGCAGGGCGAGCTGCTGCTGCGTCCGCTCGAGGAGGCCGTGGAGGCCCAGCGCGCGGCGAGCCACGCCGGCGGCAACCGCCTCACGCGCCGGGACGCCGCCAGCGCGGCGCGGCCCGAGCTCGGGGAGGCCGACCGCAACTGGGCCTCGCAGATCAAGTCGGCGCTGATGGCGAACCGCTTCCGCCTCGTGCACCAGCCGATCGCAAGCCTGCTGGGCGAGGACCGGGCGATGTTCGACCTCGTGGTGCGCATGCTGGATGAGGCCGGGCAGGAAGTGCTGCCCTCGGAGTTCCTCGCGGCCGCCGAGCGCACCGACCTGCTGAAGAACATCGACCGCTGGGTGGTCGGCGCCGCGATGTCGTTCTGCGCCGCACGTAATCCGCAGAAGATCTTCGTGCGCCTGTCGCGCGACTCGATCCACGACCAGACGCTCGGCGGCTGGCTGCAACAGCAGCTGAAAGCCTCCGGCGTTGCGCCGGGCAAGGTCGTCATCGAGCTGAGCGAGGAACTGGTCGCCGCGCACACCCGGGACGCCCGCACGCTGCAGGGGCTGCTCGCCGCGCTCGGCATCGAGCTCGCGATCGAGCACTTCGGCTCGATCGACGCGGACCACGCCGCACTGCTCGGCCGCGTGCCGGCAAACTACGTGAAGATCGACGGCTCGCTGATGCAGGGCCTCGCCAACGACCACCCGCTGCAGGAGCGCGTGAAGGCGCTCGTCAGCATGGCGCGCGCCCACCAGGTACGCACCGTCGCCGAGCGCGTCGAGGACGCCAATACGATGGCGGTGCTCTGGCAGCTCGGTGTGGAGTTCGTGCAGGGCTACTTCGTGAACAGCCCCGAGCAGGTGACGCTCGGCTAGCGGCGGCCTAGCCCTCGACCTCCAGGCCATCCACCTTGCGCCAGCCGCGCGGCAGCACCGCGCCGCGCTGTCCGCGCTCGCCGCGGTACTCGCCGAGCTCGCGATAGCTCAGGCCCATGCGGCGGTCCCCCGCCAGCACCCGCAGCGTCTGCCCCGGCGCGACCGTGGCGATGGCGAGCAGGCTCTCCGGCTCCACCAGCGACTTCTTGGTGGAGATGCCGAAGATCTTGTTGCCCTTGCCGCGCGGCAGTTCCGGCAGGTCAGCGGCCGGGAAGGCGAGCAACCGGCCCTCGGAGTTGAGGGCGGCGAGCAGCACGCCCTCGCCCGCCGCGAGCGGCGCCGGCCCGATGGCCACCGCCCCCTCGGGCACCTTGAGGGTGGCCTTGCCCGCGCGGTTGCGGCTGTGCAACTCGCCCAACTTGACGATGAAGCCGTAGCCCGCGCTGCTCGCGAGCACCCAGCGGTCCTCCGGCTCGCCGATCAGCACACCGGGGAAGGTCGCGCCGTCGGGCGGGTCGAGTCGACCGGAGAGCGGCTCGCCCTGGCCGCGCGCCGAGGGCAGCGTGTGCGCCGGCAGGCTGTAGGCACGGCCGGTGCTGTCGAGGAACACCGCCAACTGCGTGCTGCGCCCGCGCGCGCAGGCTCGGTACTCGTCGCCGGTCTTGTAGGGCAGCGCGCGCGGGTCGATGTCGTGGCCCTTGGCGGCGCGCATCCAGCCGCTGCGCGAGAGGACGACGGTGACCGGCTCACTCGCCACCAGCTCGGTCTCGTCGATTGCCTGGGCGGCCGCGCGCTCCACGAGCCGGCTGCGCCTCGTATCGCCGTAGGTCGCCGCGTCGGCGAGGATCTCCTCGCGCACCAGGCGCTTGAGTTTCCCTTTGCTGCCGAGGAGCTTCACCAGATCGTCGCGCTCGGCGGCGAGCTCCGCCTGCTCGCCGCGGATCTTCATCTCCTCGAGCCGCGCGAGGTGGCGAAGCTTCGTCTCCAGGATCGCCTCGGCCTGCGCCTCGGAGAGCCTGAAGCGAGCGATCAGCGCGGCCTTCGGCTCCTCCTCGTTGCGGACTATGCGAATCACCTCGTCCAGATTCAGGAACGCGATCAGCAGGCCGTCGAGGATGTGCAGCCGCGCGTTCACCTTCTCTAGCCGGTACTGCAGCCGCCGCGTGACGGTGTCGATGCGGAACGACAGCCACTCCTCGAGGAGCCCGCGCAGCCCGAGCACGCGCGGCCGGCCGTCGCGCGCGATCACATTGAGGTTGACGCGGTAGCTCCTCTCAAGGTCGGTGGTGGCGAACAGGTGCGCCATGACCTGCTCGGTGTCCACGCGGTTGGAGCGTGGCGTGATGACGAGGCGGGTCGGGTGCTCGTGGTCGGACTCGTCGCGAAGGTCCTCGATCATCGGCAGCTTCTTCGCACGCATCTGCGCGGCGACCTGCTCGAGGACCCGCGAGCCGGAGACCTGGTAGGGCAGCTCGGTGACGACGATCTCGCCGTCGTCGACCTCGTAGCGGGCGCGGGCGCGGAAGGTGCCGCCGCCGGTCTCGTAGATCCGCAGAAGCTCCTCGCGCGGGGTGATGATCTCCGCCCCCGTCGGGAAGTCCGGGCCCAGCACGTGCTCGCAGAGCTGGGCCACCGTCGCCTTCGGTTCGTCGATGAGGCGTACGCACGCCGCAGCCACCTCCCGCAGGTTGTGCGGCGGGATGTCGGTGGCCATGCCGACCGCGATGCCGGTCGCACCGTTGAGCAGCAGGTTCGGCAGGCGTGCCGGCAGCAGCGACGGCTCCTCGAGGGTGCCGTCGAAGTTCGGGGTCCACTCCACCGTGCCCTGGCCGAGCTCGGCGAGGAGCAGCTCCGCGTAGCGGGTCAGCTTCGACTCCGTGTAGCGCATCGCCGCGAAGGACTTCGGGTCGTCCGGCGAGCCGAAGTTGCCCTGCCCGTCCACGATCGGGTAGCGGTAGGAGAACGGCTGCGCCATCAGCACCATCGCCTCGTAGCACGCCGAGTCGCCGTGCGGATGGAACTTGCCGATGACGTCGCCCACGGTGCGCGCGGACTTCTTGTGCTTGGCCGTGGCGGCTAGGCCGAGCTCGCTCATCGCGTAGATGATGCGACGCTGCACCGGCTTCAGCCCGTCGCCCACGTGCGGCAGCGCGCGGTCGAGGATCACGTACATCGAGTACTCGAGGTACGCGCGCTCGGTGAAGGAGCGCAGCGGCTGGCGCTCGACGCCCTCGAAGTCGAGCACCGGCTGGTCGCCGTTCGGGGTCTTGCTCATGTCACTCGCCGCCCGCCGCGGCCGGCACGACCTCCGGCGGCGCCGCGGCGCTCGCCAGGTTGCCCTTGGTCTCGAGCCAGTCGCGGCGGTCCGCCGCGCGCTTCTTGGCGAGCATCATGTCCATGATCTGGTCGGCGTTGTCACGGCTGTCGATGGTGAGCTGCACGAGCCGGCGCGTCTCCGGCGCCATCGTGGTCTCGCGCAGCTGCAGCGGGTTCATCTCGCCCAAGCCCTTGAAGCGCGTCACGACCGGCTTCGCGCGCGGGTGCTCGGTGCGGATGCGCTCGAGGATGCCGTTGCGCTCGGCGTCGTCGAGCGCGTACTCGACCTGCTTGCCGTGGTCGATGCGGTAGAGGGGCGGCATCGCGACGTAAACGTGGCCGGCGAGCACCAGGGGGCGGAAGTGGCGCAGGAACAGCGCGCAGAGCAGGGTTGCGATGTGCAGCCCGTCGGAGTCGGCGTCGGCGAGGATGCAGACCTTGCCGTAGCGCAGGTTCGAGATGTCGTCGACCGCGGGCTCCACGCCGATCGCCACGGTGATGTCGTGGACCTCCTGGGAACCGAGCACCTCGGCGGGCTCGACCTCCCAGGTGTTGAGGATCTTGCCGCGCAGCGGCATCACGGCTTGGAACTCGCGGTCGCGGGCCTGCTTGGCGGAGCCGCCGGCCGAGTCGCCCTCGACGAGGAAGAGCTCGGCGCGCTTCGGGTCCTGGCTCGAGCAGTCGGCGAGCTTGCCGGGCAGCGCGGGCCCGGCGACGACCCTCTTGCGGGCCACCTTCTGGCTCGCCCGCAGCCGGGTCTGGGCGTTGGCGATGGCGAGCTGCGCGATGCGCTCGCCCGCCTCCGGGTGCTGGCTCAGCCACAGCCCGAACTGGTCCTTGACAATGCCGGAGACGAACGCCGCGGGCTCCCGCGAGGAGAGCCTCTCCTTGGTCTGGCCCGCGAACTGCGGGTCGCGCATCTTCATGGAGAGCACGTAGCTCGCGCCGTCCCAGACGTCCTCGGGCGCGATCTTGAGGCCCCGTGGCAGGAGGTTACGGAACTCGCAGAACTCGCGCACCGCCTCGGTGAGGCCCAGGCGGAAGCCGTTGACGTGCGTGCCGCCCTGCGGCGTGGGGATCAGGTTGACGTAGCTCTCCTCGAAGCGCGCCCCGCCGTCGGCGCGCCACACCACGGCCCAGTCGACGCCCTCCTGCTCGCCCTCGATGCTGCCGGTGAACGGCTCCTCCGGGAGCCACTCCCCGCTCTCGAGCGACTCGCGCAGGTACTGCGCGAGGCCCTCGGTGTAGAGCCACTCCTCCTTCTCGCCGGTCTTCTCCGCGGTGAAGCGCACCTTGAGACCCGGGCAGAGCACCGCCTTGGCCTTCAGCAGGTGCTTGAGCTTCGGCAGCGCGTACTCCGGGCTGTCGAAGAACGCCGGGTCCGGCCAGAAGCGCACCGTCGTGCCGGTATTGTTCCTGCCGACCTCGCCGACCACCTCGAGCTTGGTGTGGACCTTGCCGTTCTTGAAGGCGATGTTGTATTCCTTGCCGCCGCGGCGCACCCAGCACTCGAGGTGTTTCGAGAGTGCGTTCACCACGGAGACGCCCACGCCGTGCAGGCCGCCGGAGAACTTGTAGGTCGAATCGGAGAACTTGCCGCCCGCGTGCAGCCGCGTGAGGATGAGCTCCACGCCGCTCACCTTCTCCTTCGGGTGGATGTCCACCGGCATGCCGCGGCCGTCGTCAGTGACCTCGACCGAGCCGTCCTTGAAGACGGTGACGTCGATGCGGCTGCAGTGACCGGCCAGGGCCTCGTCGACGCTGTTGTCGACGACCTCGTGCACGAGGTGATTGGGCCGGCTCGTGTCGGTGTACATGCCGGGCCGGCGCCGGACGGGCTCGAGTCCGCTCAGGACCTCGATGTCTTGAGCGGTGTAGGACTGGCTCATTCTGTGGTTGATCCGCGGGCTCGCGAAGGAAAAATTGCGCGCGGATTCTAGCAGCGCATCTCAGCCGCCGCACGCTCGAAGCGCCGACGGCCGCGGCCGCTAGGCGAGGTCGCCGACTAATGACTGGCGGGCGGCGGCGGGCAGCGGGTCGACCGCGTGCGCGTAGGCCAGGTGATCGACGCCGATCGCCACCGCCGCGCCCCGCTTCGCCGCATCCGCCATGGCCGGGCTCAGCTCGAAGCGCAGGAAGTGGACGGCGGAGGTCTTCTCCTCATTCTCGCGCTCGAGATCCTCGTCGGCGATCGCGTAGACCTTGGCGTGGCCCGCGACCCGGACCCAGCAGCGATCCTCGACGCCCCTGAGCGCGGCAAGCGCCTCCCGCCGCTGCGCCACCTCGGGGTACTCCATCAGCAGCGTCGCCTTCCAGTTCCGCCCCTCCGGGATCAGCGGGCTGTAGGCAGCGAGTTCGGCCGCGATGCCCTCCGGCTCGAAGATGCGCTCGATGCGCAGCATCTCCTGCACCTGGTACTGCACCGTGAGCCGGTCCTCGAAGCACCACGTGGCGTTGGGCCCGACCTGGGTCGTGCGGGTCTTCTTGTGCGCGAGAACCGCGGGCCGCCACTGCGGCCGCTGCCGCGCGTACTGCTCGAGGCTGAGGAGGTCCTCGGCCTTGAGCGGGCCCGCTGCGGCGGCGGGCGTGGCGGGAAGGGCGTTCGTCATGGTCGGGTCCTGGATCTCCTGCGGTGGCCGGGCGCGGCCTCGCGCACGCTCATCAGATGCCGTAGGCGATGCGCAGCAGCTTGAGTGGATGCGTCGGTCCCTTCGCGCCGGCGCCGAGCCCGGATTCGATCTGGCGGCCCGCCATCGGGCAGTCGCTCGCGTAGTGATCGCAGGCGGCGGCGGCAACGCGGTTGATCACGGGCCGGCCGATCTTCATCGAGATGTCGCGGTACTCGCGCTTCACGCCGTAGGTACCGTTGTGCCCGGAGCAGCGCTCGATCGCCTCGACCTCCGTGCCCGGGATGAGCTGCAGCACCTCGCGGGTCTTGAGCCCGAGGTTCTGCACCCGCAGGTGGCAGGGCACGTGGTAGCTCACCTTGCCGAGCTTGGCCTTGAAGTCCGTGCGCAGCAGTCCCGACTTGTGCCTGAGCATCAGGTACTCGAAGGGATCGAACATCGCCGCCTTGACCTTCGCGACCTGCGGGTCGTCCGGGTAGAGGAGCGGCAGCTCCTGCTTGAACATCAGCACGCACGAGGGGATCGGCGCCACGATGTCGTAGCCCTGGTCCACCATCGTGGCCATCGCCGGCACGTTGACGTTCTTCGCCTCCTCGATGGACTCGAGATCGCCCAGCTCGAGCTTAGGCATGCCGCAGCAGCGCTCCTGCGGGATCACGGCCACCGGGATGCCGTTGTGCCGGAAGACGGCGGCCAGGTCCTCGTCGAGGTCGGGCTCGTTGCGGTTGCAGTAGCAGGTGGCGAACAGCGCCACCTTGCCGCGAGTCTCGGCGCTCGGCTTCGCCACGAGCCCGGGCTCCTCGCCGCGCGCCACGCGGCGGCGCCCGGTACGGCTGTGGTAGGCGGGAATCGGCGCCTGCGGGTGCACGCCCAGCGTCTTCTCGAGCACCTTGCGGCCGAGGCCGCTGCGGTTTACCGCGTTGACGAGCTGGGAGACGACGGGGATGCCGGCGAGCGTTCCGACGGCGTCAGTGGCGCTGAGCAGCTTGTCGCGCAGGCGGGTCTCGCCTTTGCGGAAGCGCACCGCCTTCGCGCGCAGCATCAGGTGCGGGAAGTCGATGTTCCACGGGTGCGGCGGCACGTAGGGGCACTTGGTCATGTAGCACATGTCGCAGAGGTAGCAGTGGTCGGCCACCTCCCAGTACACTTTCTCGTCCACGCCGTGCAGCTCGCCGTCGGGCGCGGCGTCGATCGCGTCGAAGAGCAGCGGGAAGGCATTGCAGAGGCTGAAGCAGCGCCGGCAGCCGTGGCAGAGCTCGTAGACCCGCCCAAGCTCCTTCAGGAGCGACGCCTCGTCGAAGAATTCGGGCTCCCGCCACGCCACCGGATGGCGCGTCGGCGCCGCGAGACTGCCTTCCCGCCCGCCCGGGGCGTTGCTCGTGCCTTCTGCCATGCTCTTCTCCTCACCCGCAGGATGGCCCCGGCGGCGCAGGCCCCTGAAGAAAGAAGGGCGGACCCGCCGGGCCCGCCCTCCTGTCGGTCGACGACCGCAGCGATCGGCCGGTCGATCAGAGGGCGTCCAGCGCCTTCTGGAAGCGATTGGCGTGGGAGCGCTCGGCCTTGGCGAGCGTCTCGAACCAGTCGGCGATCTCGTCGAAGCCTTCGTCTCGGGCGGCCTTGGCCATGCCGGGGTACATGTCGGTGTACTCGTGGGTCTCACCGGCGATGGACGCCTTCAGGTTGCTCGCGGTGGGGCCGATCGGCAGGCCAGTGGCGGGATCGCCCACCTGCTCCAGGTACTCGAGGTGGCCGTGCGCATGCCCGGTCTCGCCTTCAGCGGTCGAGCGGAACACCGCCGCAACATCGTTGAACCCCTCCACGTCGGCTTTCTGCGCGAAATACAGGTAACGACGATTGGCCTGCGACTCGCCGGCAAACGCGTCCTTCAGGTTCTTCTCGGTCTTCGTTCCCTTCAAACTCTTCATGGGGTGCCTCCACCTTGAGATGCAGCAAACGCGGGACTCGGTCCTTGACGGCCGGGAATGGCCTTTAGACTAAGTCTAAAGCCTCCACAATCTACGCCGCAGACTTCTTTAAGTCAAAGCTAGCACTGATGCGCCCCGGCTGAGAATTCGAATAGATCGGTATTGCAGATTTCCACGCGTTGACCGGCCTGAACCCGTATGCAAGGCTTGCCGGCCCGGAGCGCGACGTGACCACCAGGAAATCCAAGACCCCCGATTTCGAACAGGCCCTAGGCGAGCTGGAAGCGGCGGTCGAGCGGCTCGAGCGCGGCGACCTTCCCCTCGAGGACGCACTCAAGCAGTTCGAGCGCGGCATCGAGCTCGCGCGTACCTGCCAGGCGGCGCTCAAGCAGGCCGAGCAGAAGGTGGAGATCCTGCTCGCCAAGACCCCCGAGGCGGCCCCCGAGTCGTTCGAACCGGGCGAGGAATGAGCGCGCCCGAGGAGCGGGCCGCGACCGCCGGCCACGCCGACATCGGCCAGCGGCTCGAGGACTGGCGCACGCGCGTCGAGCGCGAGCTCGAGGCGTGGCTGCCCCCGGCAACCGTCGTGCCGGAGCGCCTGCACGCCGCGCAGCGCTACAGTGTCCTCGCCCCCGGCAAGCGCATCCGCCCGGCCCTGATCTACGCCACCGCCGAAACCCTCGGGCTGCCGCTCGCGCTCGTCGACGGCGCGGCCTGCGCGGTAGAGCTGATCCACTGCTACTCGCTGGTGCACGACGACCTGCCGGCGATGGACGACGACGACCTGCGGCGCGGCCTACCGACCTGCCACAAGGCCTTCGACGAGGCGACCGCAATCCTGGCCGGGGACTCGCTGCAGGTGCTCGCCTTCCAGGTTCTGGCGAGGCACCCGGGGCTGCCCGCGGATGCGGCGGTGCGGCTGCGTGTCATCGAGACCCTGGCGCAAGCCAGCGGCACGGCCGGCATGGCGGGCGGACAGGCGCTCGACCTGGCGGCGGAAGGCCGCGCGCTCACGATCGCCGAGGTCGAACAGGTCCACCGCCTGAAGACCGGCGCGCTCATCCGCGCGAGCGTGCTCATGGCCGCGCTCTGCAAGCCCGAACTGCGGGCGGAGTCGCTGCAGGCCCTGGCGGAGTTCGGCGGACTGATCGGCATGGCCTTCCAGGTCCAGGACGACATCCTCGACGTCGAGGGCGACGTGGCCGTGATCGGCAAACCGCCCGGCAGCGACCAGGCCCGCGGCATGCCGACCTACCCCGCCGTGGCCGGCATGCCGGCCGCCCGCGCCCGCGTCCGCGAGCTGCATGATCGGGCGAGCGCGTTGCTCGCCCGCCACGGCTGGG
>Ga0209048_10003532_pt1 | contig 15169 bp, 11 predicted proteins | sample FrelakmetCRP12CR_FD_187146 | JGI IMG/M metagenome (GOLD analysis project Ga0209048, IMG submission 187146) | Freshwater lake sediment microbial communities from the University of Notre Dame, USA, for methane emissions studies - CRP12 CR (SPAdes)... | ecosystem: Environmental > Aquatic >... | reverse complement strand
CCGCATGCTCGACATGGGCTTCAGCGAGGCGGTGGACACCATCGCGGCCGCGACCCCGGACACGCGTCAGACCATGATGTTCACGGCAACCATGGACAATACGATGGCAAAACTTGCCCAGCGTCTGCTCAAGGACCCGGTACGGGTCGAGATCGCCGGCAAGAAGACCACCCTGGAAACGATCGAACAGCGCCTTCACGCGGCCGACGATATGCAGCATAAGAACCGCATGCTCAAACACCTGATCTCGGACAGCGGCATGACCAGGGCGATCATTTTCAGCGGCACCAAACGAAATGCAGACCAGCTGGCGAATGAACTGCACGCCCAGGGTCATTCGGCCGCAGCGCTGCACGGCGACATGAGCCAGAACGCCCGCAACCGCACCATCATGAACATGAAACGCGGGAAGATCAGACTGCTCGTAGCTACGGACGTGGCAGCACGTGGTCTCGACGTCATCGGCATCACCCATATCATTAATTATGACCTCCCGAAGAACGCCGAGGACTATGTGCATCGCATCGGCCGCACCGGCCGGGCGGGCGCTACAGGCATCGCCATCTCCTTCGCTTCGTCCAGGGAAGTAGACTCGCTGCGCAGCATCGAGCGCTATATCGGACAAAGTATTCCCCAGCAGATCATCGCGGGACTGGAGCCGGCGCGCCCCTTGCGCCGGTCAAGCAGCGGGAGCAGCCCGGCGCCGTCATCGGGAAAACGCTGGCAGGGCGCCTCGACCGGAAAACGGTACGGCCAGAACGCCGCACCCCGAAGTCCCTTCGGAGCGAAAACCACCCGTCGGTCGGATTCTGATGGCCGTTTCTTCCGGGACGAGAGAAAGAGCGTCAAGCAGGATGGCGGGAAATTTGGAGATTTCCGCAAATCCAAGCAATACAGCCAGAGCCGGTGGACATAAGAAAAGATCAGTAAATGTCATTATTCAAAAGGCGCCTCATATTGAGGTGCCTTTTTTTTCGATCATCTCTTTTTTATTATTGTAGTCAACGCCGGTAAACCTCAAGAGTCGCCTCTCGATTCCACTTCCTCTATGTCTGAAAAGGCATCCCACACAGAACACTGTTTTTTTGCATTCTTTAAACTATAAATCGATATTTTCTCATATCTGCAAAGAAACTCACTTGCCGCTTTTGCATAAATTCAAGCAGTTACATTTTGGCATGCGAGATGCAATTAGCCAGAGCAAGACACTACGAAAAGGAGGATACAGAAATGAAAAACTTACTATCAAGAAAAACAGCATACATCGGGGCCGGTGCAGGGCTGGTACTCTTCGCAATCTTCGGACTTCTCCCGGGCAGCTTGTTAGGCGGCGCAGCCGGACTAAAATTCGCCGGCATGCTTTTCAACCTCCCTCTCGAGACGGGGATCATATCGCGTATCATCGTACTCGCATCCATGCTCATCGGTGTAGTGGTTTCAGGTATCGCCATCGTGACGGCCGCAGCATCATCAGGATGGCTTCTGGGAAAAGTGATAGATGCATCGGTACACCAAACCGCACCGGGAGCGGCAGTAATCGTCAGGAACAAATAATCGATCAAGACGATCGATATTAAATTATACAGCTGCGGCTGGGAGGAGATTATCATGAAAAACGAAAGTGTAAAAGCGGGAATGAAAATCGGTGCAACTGCAGGTGGTTTGGTTTTTCTGGTTTTTGGTATCATGCCGGGGTTCTATTTCGGCAGCTTTGGTACCCTGATCCTGCTCCAGAAACTGATGGGGGGCGCGGTAGAGCCGACCCTTTTCGTCAGGGCAGCGGTGGTGATGGGCATCGTAGTCGGGATCGCCTGTGCAGCGACGGTGAGCGTCGTGGTAGGCGGACTCTTCGGCACGGTCGCCGGGTATGTGGTATCGGCGCCTGCGGCAATGCGGGAGAAACAGACCGTTCAGGAAAAAGCGTAAGTAAGTCAGAAGCCAGGAGTCCGGAGAATACCAAGAGACGAGCGCAGCAAGATAAACAACCATAGCTTTCGGCTATGAACCAGAAACAAAAAAGGCGGTGAGTATTCACCGCCTTTTTCTTTGTTTATACTGCTCAGCGACCGGTAGTACGTGGGCGGCTTGGTTTAAACGTACGCGTGCCGAAATGATGGACCGTGCCGGAGGGACGAGGGGCAACGCCGTGCGGTCTCGCTGCAGGGTGTGCCGGTTTATGGGATTCCGCCGCCTTAACCCCTGCAGACTTTGCACCGGGACGCTCCCGGCGGCGCTGTGGTTCGCGCGGCGGGCGGGCAAACTCGGCATCGCGCGACGGCGCCGCTTTTTTGTAATCAAAGTCCTTCAGTATCCGGCGTTCGATTTTCTCGCCAAGCACGCGCTCGATGCTCTTGACCAGGGGCTCGTCTTCGCGGGTTACGAAGGTGAAGGCGTCGCCGGTCTTCGCAGCGCGTCCGGTTCGGCCAATACGATGCGTGTAAGCGTCCGTGGTGTCGGGGATATCGTAGTTGATGACGTGGGAAATGCTCGATACGTCGATGCCGCGGGCCGCGATATCGGTTGCCACAAGGATCTGATACGAGCCGTCCCGAAACCCGTCGAGCGCTGCCTGGCGCTTGTTCTGCGACAGGTTGCCCTGGAGCGATGCGGCCTTGAAGCCCGCCTTTTCGAGCTGTTGTCCGATACGCTTGGCCCGGTGCTTCGTCCGCGTAAAGATCAGGATGGATTCCGTATCCGTGTGTTTGAGAAGCTCCATAAGAAGCGCTGTCTTAAGATGCTGCTCGACCGGAAAAAGCGCGTGTGATACCGTGTTTGCCGGCGCGGCATGGCCGATCTGCACGGTGACCGGGTCATGTTGGACTTCGTGCACCAGTTTCCGGATATCATCGGGCATCGTGGCCGAGAACAACAGGGTCTGGCGTTTGGCCGGCACCTGCTTGATGATCCTCCGGATATCGGGTAGGAAACCCATGTCGAACATACGGTCCGCCTCGTCCAACACGAGTACTTCCACATGCGACAGGTCGATCGTTTTCTGATTGAGGTGGTCAAGCAAACGGCCCGGACAGGCCACGACGATCTCGACGCCGGCACGCAGTTTCTGGATCTGGGGGTTCACCCCTACGCCGCCGTAAATGGTGGCGCTGCGCAATTTCGTGTCCCGGCCGAGCGTGACTATGGACACATGGGTCTGCTCGGCAAGCTCCCGCGTCGGAGCAATGATCAGGGCGCGGACACGGCCGCGTGGTCCCTTCAGCAGGCGTTCCAGGATCGGCAGCACAAAAGCGGCGGTCTTCCCGGTCCCGGTCTGTGCCAGGCCCATGACGTCGTGTCCCTCCAGGATCGGCGGAATCGCCTGTACTTGAATGGGGGTCGGGGTATTGTAGCCGAGCGCCTTGATACCGGCCGTGATGCTCGGATGGAACTTGAATGGTTCGAATTTCAATGTGGCTCCTTGCAATAAATGCTACGACATACTGCGTAATGCACAAAACCTCATAACATCTTTTAGCTACCTACACAGAGGTCACCGGAGTAAGGCAAAACACTTCTGGAGATTCGTTTTTCTCTGTGTATGAGGTAAAAAGCTTAATGCACTCTGTCGCAGTTGGTTAATAAAAAAAGCCCCGGATCGCTCCGGGGCCTTTGGAGTGGTTATATAAATATTTTTTTCGGACTTGTTTAGGCTTTGGCTACGTTCGCCGCCTGAAGACCCTTGGGGCCCTTCACGACTTCGAAGGTCACCTTGTCACCCTCGTTCAGGGACTTGAAACCGTCGCCCGAAATCGCCGAAAAGTGCACAAACACATCTTCACCATTCTCCTGCGTGATAAAACCAAACCCCTTGCTGTTGTTGAACCACTTCACTACACCGTTTGCCATTTCTGTTTCTCCTCTGCTTCTAAATTGAAATTGTCCGGGAATTCTCCGCGGATAGATGAAGAATACCGTTTTCCCCGCACCATGTCAAGCGGATAATTGAAAAAACATTCTGTATGAACTCAGTTGCAACGACGGGAAAAGGCAATTCAATTTGCTATTTTTCTTGTTTTAATCATACCTCGTGATATCCTTGCCTCTTTATACGCCTTTGCCTGATGCATGAATGCCTCTATCCGGGTGAGTATCTGGGAGTCGCCCTGTCCTTCGTAGGCAATGTTCAGGAGAGGGATGTTATCGTGATCCTCGCGCACGCGCTTCAATACGGCGCTCGCAATGGTGCCGGGCATGCACGTGAAAGGCATCACGTTCACGAGGCCCGACACGCCTCGGTTGATGTAATCGATGGCCTTGCCCACCGACAGCACCGCCTCTCCCTCAAAGGAATGATGAATGTAGGGCGCAGCGGTTCGCAGGGTCTGTTCGATGCTTGGCTCGTGCAGGCTCCGGAGGTTGCCATTGAATCCGCTCAGGAGCCGGCGCTCGTCCTTTCGCTGGATCATTCCGGTCATGTATGCCTTGAGCAGGGCATTCCATGACTGGTTCATCTTCGCCGACACCTTGGCCGTTGCGTTCACGTACAGGAGCCACTCGGAGATCGGCGCCACCCAGGCTTCGCCGCCGAGCCTCTCGATCTGCCGTACCACGTCCTCGTTGCTGAACCGGTTGGAGCGGATATAGATCTCGCCCACAATACCGATTACCGGCCTGATACGCTCGGTGATCTCAATGGCAGAGAAGTCTTCGTACACACTGCGCAGCACGGGCACGAGGTCCCCCCTCCGCTCGATAGCAGCGGTTACCGCATTCAGCGCGTTTTGATAGACGCTATCCGTCTGTCCCTTCCGTTTTTCGTAAGGGCGGCATTCCCAAAGCGCCTTCTGCAGCATGTCCACGGCAAACACGCCGCGCCAGCACATAAGAACAAAATCCTTATCGAGCACGCGAACGTCATTATGAAGCGACTCGTCCTGCATGGGAGAGAGGACCTCCACGCGGTCAAGTCCCAGACTATCGAGCACCTGCCGGTGGTAGCGATGGTATTGCCCGAAACGGCAGGGCCCTTTTCCCGAAGGCATGAAAAAGGCGCTCCGGTCGGGATCGAAGCCCTGCCTGCGTGTTGCCTTGATCATATCTCCGGTGGTGAGCGCAAGGGGATAGCATTCTCGGCCGGAACTGTGTTTTCTGCCGATCCGCACCGTCTCGTCATCCGACTCGGGCAGCACCTCGGTGTCCACGCCACAGGCCCGGAACGCGGCAGAGAGCGCATGCGCATGGTCGGTCATGGGCGGGAAATAAACCTTTTTGTCGCGAATCGGGATGGTGATCCTGCTCGGGACCGAGAAGATATCGTGCTGTTTACAGTGCCCCGCATTGTTGAGGCTGTCCAGGAACGCCTCGATTCTCGTGATCGCACCGGCATCGGCGCTATGCTCATCGATCTCGAGCTGGAGAAAGGGTTTGCCGGACATTTCTTGCCTGAAGAAGTGCGTGATGAACGAATCCGGTCCGCACCCGAAGTTCGTGATATAGAGGGGGTAGAGGCTCGGATGGTCCCGTATGATCCTCCCTGCCGCCATGATCTTCTGCCCCGACAACCAGTACATGTTCTCAAAGCCGGTACTGTCCACGTTATGGAGAGGGAGAAAGTCCATGGGAATGGCCTGTATGCCCAGGTCCCGGATCTTGGAAGGCAGGTTCATGTTCAGGCCGGGGTCGCAGGTGTTATAGTTCCGGCCAACGAGCACGACTGCCTTTTCTCCGGGCTTGATCGCTGAAAGGACCGCACGACCATGCTCCTCAACGGCATGGAGAAATTTTCCCTGTGCCTGAAGGGCGATCCGCTGGGCCTTCTTCACCGCTGCCCTGCCCTTGCCGAGTGACGCACCCAGTATCTGCATACTCTTGCTGAAATGACGCTCGTCCTGCAAATAGAGGACTGGCTCGACCGCCTTGATGTCACTGATTCGGACCGATGACCGGGCGATGTACGGCAAAGCCTGGGCATAGGGACAGGCCTGTGCTTTCTTGCTTTTGTCCTGGTCACCTGAGGCGGGAAACCGGATAAAGCTTGGCAAGAACAGGATGTCCACGTTTTTATCGATAAGGTCCTGGATGTGTCCCAGCGCTACCTTGGCGGGAAAGCAGGTCTCGGCCACGGTGGCCTCGAGCGCCCGGTTGATCAGCGTCCGGTTCGTACGATCCGACAGCACCACGCGGTAACCAAGCTCGGCAAAGAAGGTCTGAAAGAACGGCAGGAAATCGTTCACATACAGCATCCGCGGAATGCCGATGCTCGGCGCATGCTCAGCAATCTGATGGTGGGCAGTCGCGGTGATGAGCAGGTCCTCCCGCTCCGCGAACAGGTCCCGTGCTGAGCCGGACGACGCATTCTTTTTCTTAACGTCATACTTCTCACACCGGCTGCCGTAAAAGAGCGGTTTCTCGCCGTCAAAGAGCACCCTGCGGATATTACAGCGGTTCGGGCATTCGGCGCAGTCGAAGGTCGTGACACGGTATTCACGCTTGCCCAGGTCAAAACCCTTGAAGGTGCTTGCCCCCGAGCGTTCGCGCATGGCAAGGATGGCCGCACCGATCGCACCGGTGACCTCGTAGTGCGGCGGAACCGTGATTGGTTTGTTCGTGATCGTCTCAAAGGCGGACACGACTGCCCTGTTCGCGGCAACGCCGCCCTGAAAGAAGATGCGGTCCCCGACGCGCTTGCCGGCAACCACTTTATTGAGATAGTTGTAGACAATGGAGTACGCGAGTCCGGCGGTAAGCTCTTCCACGCCCGCGCCGGTGTTCATCGAATGTACCAGGTCGGACTCCATGAACACGGTGCAGCGCTCCCCGAACCTGCAGGGCGACTCTGCCTGGAACGCGCTGTCTTCAAATTCCTGCTTGATGTTTATGCCGAGCCGCTCTGCCTGCTCTTCAAGGAATGAACCCGTGCCCGCTGCACAGGCCTTGTTCATCTCGAAGTCGACCACCGCCCCGTCATGGAGGCTGATATATTTCGAGTCCTGTCCGCCGATCTCGAAAATGGTGTCAACAGTGGGATCAATGGCCGCGGCGGCGGTTGCCTGGGCCGTGATCTCGTTCCTGACCACATCGGCGCCGATCATGTCGCCCGTTAAATACCTGCCTGAACCCGTTGTGCCCGCGCCGAGGATCTTCACTCGCGAACCGATCTCCTCGCCCACTTCTGCAAGGCCCTGCTTGACCGCTTCGATAGGCCTGCCTGCCGTGGGCAGATACCGTTTGGACAACACCCGCATGTTCTTGTCGATAACGACCACATTGGTCGAGACGGACCCCACGTCCACTCCCAGGTAGACCTCGATAAGACCATCCACGTCCGGCGAAGCATCACAGTCCGGATTCGGCATGATTCCCCGGGGCTTGGCAAGCGGTCTAACACCGGAGTGGGCGATCTTTTCTCCTGAGGAAAGATGGGCGGCAAGCGCTGACACCCCGCAATACAAGGGAGCATGGCTGGACTGTTCCATGACCATGAGCCCCGCGCCTATCGCGCCCGAGGTGGTGAAGTGCTCGGGTATGCGCATATCGGATTCCGACAAGGCAAGCACTTCACGGAAGGCCCTGCGCATGCCAAGGTTCGCGGCCACACCGCCCAGGAACAAAAGTGGCGTAAGGAACTTTTTGCCCTTACCCACGGTGGCCTTGAAATTCCTTGCCATGGCAAAACAGAGCCCGGCCACAATATCGTAATCCGGAGTGGCGCTCTGCTGGAGATGGATCATGTCGCTCTTGGCGAAAACACTGCACCGGCCTGCGACGCGAGGCGGCGTCCTGGATGTAAGGGCGATGGCGCTGAACTCTTCGATGGTAAGGTGAAGACGTGAGGCCTGCTGATCGAGAAATGAGCCGGTACCCGCTGCGCAGACTGCGTTCATGGAAAAGTCTTCGATCCTGACGCCCTGAGCTACCGAATCGCGGGCGAGGGTGATGATCTTCGCGTCCTCTCCGCCCATCTCGATGATGGTGCGCGCATCAGGATGATAACGGCCGGCGAAGGAGGACTGTGCGAGTATCTCGTTGATGAACAAAGCTCCCAGGGTCCCGGCAACCTGCTTACCGCCGCTGCCGGTAATGCCGGCAGCGATGATCCTGCTTTCGGAATATTTTGATGTGAGGGCCTGAAGCTCGTTCTTGAGAGAATTGAGCGGGTCACCCTTGATGCGGGTGTATGTCTCGGAGAGGAGCGTCTTGTCCGCACCGAGGAGCGCGGTCTTGATGGTCACCGAACCGATATCGATACCGAGGAAGAGGTCTTTTTGCATGAGCCTTTCCTTTAATGAACTCTTGTATTTACGTGTTTCGATAATAAGAAATTATGTCGATCGATACTCTCCGTTAAACAAGATCGAAGATCAGGTTTAATTACAACCATGGATATTTCGGGAATCATCTCTGGTATTCCATCGAGTGAACTCTTGATGATCTCTTATGGGGTAAATCGGGATAGTATGGTTTTATTATAGTAAGAACCGGAATGTTAGTCAATGCCCTGATTATAATCGTGTAGAATAGTTACAATCTCGGCGCAGAAAGATACGCGAATAAAATGTGCGTTCGGCTAAAATAATGCTATAATATTTTTTGATTTTTCCGGGATCGTGCTCGGTTCATAACCCCAAGGAGTTATATGATCTCACCATCCGGTGATATAAAGGACATGACCATCCCCTGGCTCTTTCAGGATCTCCGGAAAGATAAGGAGACCGGCACTGTTGTTTTTTCGCATGATCGGGGAATAAAAAAGGTGTTCTTTAAGAACGGTGACATCCTCTTTGCCTCATCGAATTTGGATGAAGACCGGCTGGGAGAGTTTCTGATGCGAACGGGGAAGATCACCAGAGCCCAGTTCGATAAAGCATCGGAAACCATTATCAGAACCGGCAAAAAATTGGGCGCTGTCCTGTTCGAGATGGGAATCCTCACCGCCCAGGACCTCGTGGCCCAGGTGAAGCTTCAGGTCAAGGCGATCATCATTAATATTTTCAGCTGGCGCGACGGAGGCTACCAGTTCGATGGCCGCCCGTTGCCGGCATCCGAAATCATCCCTATCCATATGAGCACCGGGGACCTGATCATCGAAGGCATCCGCAATCTCGACTGGAACGGTGTCCGCAAATCGCTCCCTTCGTTCAAGACCATCCTCCGCACATCGACGGACCCCTCACTCCTCTTCCAGCGCGTCCATCTCGATCAGGACCAGCAGGCGGTCCTTTCGCTCATTGACGGCTCCAAAAACATTCAGGAAATATGCGCACTGTCCGGCATCGGGGACTTCAACGCGCTCAAGGCGATCTACGCGCTGTTGGCGCTTAGAATGGCGGAAACAGGAGAGTTCAAGACCCCGGAGGAAATGACCGAGTCCGCGGTCATGCGCGAAACCGTTGTGGCCGACAAGAAAAAAATTGAGAAAGCCGCTGCGCCCGAGATCTCCGTCACCAAGGAGACGATCCAGAACGCCTTCGATAGTCTGGGACGACAAGACCATTATGAATTGCTCGAAGTTGGCCATGGCGCCACACCGCTTGAGATCAAGATGTCATATTTCCATCTGGCAAAGCTCTACCATCCGGACCGGCATTTTGAACCTGAGATGACCGACATGAAAGAGAAGCTCGAAACACTCTTTTCGCGGATCCACGATGCCTATGAAACGCTCAGTTCAAAGACCGCGCGCCGCCAATACAATATCGACCTCGCCAGCGGGGCCGAGCGTGAGCGGAAGGAGGAAAGAGTCAATCAGGGAATATCAGCCAACCGGGAGACAGCCCTCGCTCAGTACAACGAAGGAATAAAGCAGTTCAACCAGGGAAACTTTTGGGGCGCCGCGGAGGCCTTCGAGTGGGCGATACGTCTTGACCCGGGGAATGCCGAATACATATTTCGCCGAGGACTGACGCTCGCACGCATCCCGCGCAGAGGCCACGAAGCAGAAGAGCACATCGTCAGCGCGATCGAGAAAGCGCCGAAAAAAAGCGAGTACCATCTGGAACTAGGAAATTTCTATGCAAGAAGCGGACTCAAAGCGAAGGCGCTCACTGCATACCAGAATGCCCTGCAGCATGACCCAAATTCGGAACATATCAACAAGGCCATCCAGAAGATCACCGGAACCAATCAGTGAACGTCAGGCATGATCCGTGATCAAGTGCCCATTTCAGGTTCATCCACTCGCTGACATTCTCACCATCCCGATGGGATTAGGAGAAGGGCGCTTGTAGCCTTTTTCCTGGACCACAACGTCCACGGGCAGGCTTATAAGGTCGGCAAGATCAGGTGTCATGCGGCCCAGCAGTTCTCCATTCACGATCTTAACGTACGATCTGCACAAATCACAAGCGCGGACCGTAAAGCCTTTTTCTTTCTTGATCAAGAATGTGTTCAACAAAGCCGTATCCTTGTTCTGACAAACAGGACAGCCGATGGCATCACGCCGTCCTTTCGTTCCGCAGAAAGAACAGTGCTGCCGGTGCAGTCCCTCAGGGAAGACGGACAACAACGATGGCCGCGCACCGCATACGGGACACTTTCCTTCCTCCCAGAAGCGATCATCACGCTGTAAGGCATCATGCAGACTGAGAAAGAACGGCCTGCTTAAAAGAAAAAGGAGCATCGTAAGATCGTCCTCGGGATAGGGGAGCGAGAACGCCGGAACTTCGAGCATCGGGAGCCTCATAAAATCGATCTCGCCAAGCTCCAGGGCCTGTATCAGGGGGGACAGACTGCCTTCGGGAAGATTAAAGACAAACAGGAAGGGCTCAACGATCCTGCCAATGAACTCCGGCGGATAGGCGTTCACACCCGGCCTCGACTGCATGTCGAGTGCTCTTACCGTGTCCGAGAACTGGATTGACTTTTCATAGAACCGCAGCGTGTCCTCGAGATGCGGCTTCCGTGTGATAATTTCTTCGATGACGTCCATGAAAACCTTTTGGCAGAGGATTGCAGGATCCAATCGGACCGATGCACGATATGCATCCTGTATATCCTGTCGTCCTGTCAACGCCCATCATCTTTTCTGCCCCTACGGCACCTTCGGATACCGGATAATGAGGTCCTCGCCGGCCAGCGCCTCAGCGAGGAACGCTTTGAGGGAGATCTTTTCCTGGTCGGTCAAACCCAGCGGCTTGAGCGCTGTGTTCCCCCTCCCGCCGCCCTTGTCAAAGAACTCGATCACCTCGTCAAGTGTCGCGAAGATGCCGTTGTGCATATACGGCGCGGTCTTCGCGATCTCCCGCAATGTCGGCGTCCGGAACGCCTTCCAGTCCTTCTTGTCCTTGGTCACCAGGTACCTGCCGGGATCCTCGGTAAGATTTCGGTAGTCTTCATAGTTAGAAACCTTTGCCACGAACCGCCTCGTCGCCGCCACCCGCGGGTCCCTCTCCTGCTCGATGTTCTCGGGAACGTTGAGGGCATAGAACTTGTTATCCGCAAGATTCACTCCGTCGTGGCAATCGACGCATTTTCCCTTTCCCGTGAATACGCCGTAACCCTTCATAGCTTCGGTGGAGAGGGCCTTCTTGTCCCCTCTGAGGAACCGGTCGAGAGGCGCATTGGCCGAAACAAGGGTCCGCTCGAACGCGGCGAGCGCCATAGCCATTCGCTCGCGCGTCACCTCGCCGCCGAACACCCGTTGGAAGGATTCAACATATTCCGGCACTGTCCGGATCACTTCCTCGACGAAATCGAGGTTGCGGTTCATCTCGAAAGCGGACATCATCGGGAAAAGCGCCTGTTCCTCCAGGGTTCGGGCACGGCCGTCATGGAACAGGAACGTCTGGAAACCGACATTGATAAGCGTCGGTGAGTTCCGCCAGTTCCTCGTCGTGGGATAGCTCAGCGATATTGCCAGGTCGTCGGAGTAGCCCTTCTCCGGGTCGTGACAGGTTGAGCAGCTCATCGTACCGTCGCCCGAGAGACGCCGGTCGAAAAAAAGCTTCTTGCCAAGCTCGATCTTCTCCTGCGTCTGGGGATTGGTTGCCGGAACCGGAACAGGCCCGACCGGCTCAAGTTTCCCGGCAGCAGCGGTCATCGGCAGGAACACAAGAATCAAAAGCAGCGTCAGCAGATTTTTCTGAACGACCATTTGCTTTTCCTCCGTACTTCTCGCTCCACCCTTCGAACGTAAGCTTATTTTGCGTTTTTCAGTTCCTCATCAATGATCTTTTTGAAGTAATCGAACGGCCGCTCACCAATAACCTTGCGTCCGTTGATGAAAAAAGTAGGCGTGTTGTAGAGATCCATGTCGATGGCAAGCTTCTTGTCCCGATCAATTTCCGAAGAATGTTTTTTTCCGTCTATTGACTCGGTGAACTTCTTCGTATCAAGCCCGAGTTCTTGAGCATACTTGATAAGACTGGCCCGGTCGAGCTTCGGCGACTGCTTGATCAGATGGTCATGCATTTCCCAGTACTTTCCCTGGTCTCGCGCCGCAAGCGATGCCTCGGCCGCGATATGGGAATAATCACGATACTGATAAGGATAATTTTTAATCACCAGCCTGACCTTACCTTGATAGACTTCCATGATCTTTTTGACGGTCGGACCGGCCGCCACGCAGTGCGGTCATTGAAAATCGATGAATTCAATGATCGTCACCGGCGCATTCTCGGGGCCGGTCGCCGGTGAATCACCGATCGGTATGGTAAATCGCTGTTCCTCCGCAGCTGCGGAGAATATGACCAGGGAGCACATGATCATGCTCAAAAAAAGTCTTTTCATGGGTGGACCTCCTTTTGGGTTATCGAACCAACAGGTGCACGCCAAAGATTATATGGCAAGCAACATGTACCTGCCCGGCAATCACCTGATATACCCCGATTATACCCGACCCGGACAAGCCGGTACAAAATTATTTTACCACGAAGGCAACGATGACTGCGAAGATTTTTTTGCATAAGTATATCTGCAACTACTACAATCGAACGTGGGTACTTCACTGCGCGTTGAAAAAAAAACCCATCTGCAGTCTTAGAAACTGCAAATGGGTTTCACGATTTATTCTACGACCTCCCGTCGGTTATTGTTCAGTGACGGAATGGAACCCGCCATAGGCCTGGTGAGCCACGGAATCCTACACCAGCCGCTCCTTCACGAGCGACTGCACGACCGACGGATCGGCAAGGGTCGAGGTATCGCCGAGCTCGTCTACCTGGCCGTGCGCGATCTTCCGGAGGATGCGGCGCATGATCTTTCCGCTCCGCGTCTTCGGGAGACCGGGCGCGAACTGAAGCTTGTCCGGTGTCGCTATCGGCCCGATGACCGAACGAACATGACCGGTGAGGATCTTCTTGAGCTCATCGGTCGGCTTAAACCCGTCCTTGAGCGTCACGTACACATAGATCCCTTCACCCTTGATGTCATGCGGATAACCCACGACCGCAGCCTCGGCCACCGCCTCGTGGCTGACGAGCGCGGACTCGACCTCGGCCGTGCCGAGCCGGTGTCCTGAGACGTTGATCACATCGTCCACGCGGCCCATGAGCCAGTAGTCGCCGTCCTCGTCGAACCGTGCGCCGTCACCGGTGAAGTACTTGCCCGGGAACCTGCTGAAATAAACCTCCTTGATCCGCTTATTCTCCGGGTCGCCGTAAGTGCCGCGCAGCATGCCGGGCCATGGCTTGTCAATACACAGATATCCTCCTTCGTTCGCCTTGGCAGGCGAACCGTCCTCTTTCACCACGCTCGGAACGACGCCGGGGAATGGTCTTGTCGCTGATCCCGGTTTCGTCGTTATGGCGCCCGGCAGGGGCGTGATCAGGATGCCGCCGGTCTCGGTCTGCCACCACGTGTCTACTATCGGGAGCTTTTCGTGGCCCACGTTCTTGTGGTACCATATCCACGCCTCGGGGTTGATGGGCTCGCCGACCGACCCGAGGACCTTGAGCGATGAAAGCTCGTGTTTGGCGGGCCATGTGTCCCCTTCCTTCATGAGCGCCCGGATCGCCGTCGGGGCGGTATAGAAGATGTTCACCCGATGCTTGTCAACAATGTCCCAGAACCTGCCCGGGTCGGGATAGCTCGGGATACCCTCGAACATGAGCGATGTCGCTCCGTTCGAAAGCGGTCCATAGAGGATATAACTGTGGCCCGTGACCCACCCGATGTCGGCAGTGCAGAAGTGGATGTCCTCATCATGGTAGTCGAAGATCCACCGGAAGCTCAGATTGGTATAGAGCATGTATCCGGCCGTGGTGTGCAGCACGCCCTTGGGCTTGCCCGTGGAACCGGAGGTGTAAAGGATGAAGAGCGGATCCTCCGCATCCATGATCTCTGGCGCGCAGAAGTTAGTGATATCCTTCGCAGCCATCTCCTCATGCCACCAGCAGTCCCTTTCCGGTTCCATGTTGATCTTGCCCGTGCCTGCCCGCTGGACCACGATCATGTCCTTGACCGTCGGGCATTCGAGGACCGCTTCGTCGGCATTAGCCTTCAAGGGTACATACCTGCCGCCGCGGACCCCTTCGTCCGCGGTGATCACCATGGACGACTGGCAATCCTGGATGCGATCACGCATTGCTTTCGCGGAAAAACCGCCGAACACCACACTGTGGATCGCGCCCACCCGCGCGCAGGCCAGCATGGAGATGGCAAGCTCCGGTATCATCGGCAAATAGATGGTGACCCGGTCGCCCTTCTTGATGCCCTTCTTCTTGAGAACGTTGGCGAAGCGGTTCACCTCGTAATACAGCTGTTGATAGGTGTAGGTCTTATAGGTTCCCCCGTCCGCCTCCCAAATGAGCGCCGCCTTGTTGCGCGTGGGAGTATTGATGAAGCGGTCGAGACAATTCACCGAGGCATTCAGCTTCCCGCCGATGAACCACTTGATGTACGGTTTGTGAAAATCGTAATCGAGGACCTTGTTCCACTTCGTAAACCATGTAAGGTTCTTGTCCGCCATCTCGCCCCAGAACTTCTCGGGATCGTCGACGGAGCGCTTATAGAGCTGTTCATACTCCTGCATGCTCTTGATGTGTGCCTTTTGGCTGAATTCCTTTGACGGTGGAAAAACTCTTTTCTCCGTCGATAAAACTTGGAAGCTTTGATCTGCCATGATTGATCTCCTTATCTGGATAATCGAAGTATCGAGCTCTTGGCCCGCGTATAAGCATACACAACACGCGGCGAAATGTAATTCCCGTTCATGCAGAAATAACGCGATGGAAATGACGGTTTTTCTGCACAGAATGAACCGGCGGAAGCGTATTCACGTATTTAAAACTTGCCC
>Ga0209048_10003531_pt1 | contig 15170 bp, 16 predicted proteins | sample FrelakmetCRP12CR_FD_187146 | JGI IMG/M metagenome (GOLD analysis project Ga0209048, IMG submission 187146) | Freshwater lake sediment microbial communities from the University of Notre Dame, USA, for methane emissions studies - CRP12 CR (SPAdes)... | ecosystem: Environmental > Aquatic >... | reverse complement strand
CTGCTCATGATGTCCTTTCTTGTAGTTAGCAAGACCGCGTTTATAATACACTTCAGTATAATTAGGGTTCACGGCAAGGACCTTGGTAAAGTCGGCGATTGCCTCTGAGTATCTACCCCTCTCATAATAGGCGAGACCGCGGTTGTAGTATGCATCAGAGAAATCCGGTTTCATCGACAGGGCCTTCCCATAGTTTTGGATGGCCTCGTCATATTGTTTCGCGTTGAAGGAGGCATTGCCTTTTTCGAGATATGCCTGGGCATCAATGGCTTCGGCCTCTCTATGCAAAAAGAGAGATAACAGGCTGCATGCCAGCAGCATAACGATGTATCGATTGATCATGGTTTCACTCCCTAAGCTATATCATGTCTGACAAATTATAGCATAGTCCTGTATGGCCATATTCTGAGGCATGCATGGCGGGAGCGCGTGCGAATCGAACACACCCTGCCGGGTTGTAGCCGGCAACACCGGATTTGAAGTCCGGGAGGGACACCAGAACCCTATGCACTCCCAAATTTACATAATACTTGATTTCATGTTGTCAGTGCAAACGTTCGGCTCCCTCCAATCATACTGTCAGCACTCCTCAATCTCTAAGGATTAATACGAGAGGTGGGAGCCTGATGAAGGCTTGAGCTTATACCAAAGGCAGGGTAAAATAAGGACTACTGGGAATGTTCGGTATGATGGTGTTAACCTCAGTAAAGCTGGAAGCGGAATGAAGTGCAGAACAATAATGTAAAATATAAAGCTTTTTAGTCTGCTGTGTTCCCTATGCCGTCAAAACAGGAGGGCTAACAATGGTGAGTCTTATAGTCGTTTTGCTGGTAGTTTTTCTCGTAGCTCTTTTTTCAGTCCAGAACGCATCCCCGGTCGCGATTTCGTTTCTCTTCTGGAGATTCGAGGCCTCGCTGGCGATAGTCATATTTCTCTCGGTACTCGCGGGAGTTCTGGTAACAGTTATCATCTATTCGTCGCGGGCGGTCAAGAAGGCACTTGTAGCGAAAAAGGCACCGACTGAAATAGCACCCAAGACGGCTGCGAAAGAGTGAAGGGTTATCTTCGACATCGGGAGGCATCGTGGACATAACGGTTCATAAGCTGATTATGCCGGTTTTTATAGGCGCTGTTGCGACTGCTGCCGCAGTTATCGCGAGGGGCATTACCATCGGCTTCTTGCGTAAGTGGGACCGAAGAGCTGAAACGCGGATTGGCGATATCATTACAGGTGCTGTCCGTGTCCCTTCGATATATTGGTGCACTTCGGTCGGCCTCTATAGCGGGATCATCGTCTCAGAGCTGCCCGAGAAATATGCTTTTAATTTTAATACTGTGCTCGATGTGATAGTGATATTCTCTGTGACAATAGCAATCGCCAATCTTGCGGGGAAGATATTCAGGGACTACATCCAGAAATCCAACCTCCCTCTTCCGACAACCGGCCTTGCCCATGGAATCCTTAAGGGGACGATTTACATTATCGGGATTTTGATTATTCTGGCTGTGCTCGGCATATCGATCACGCCGTTAATAACCGCCCTCGGCGTGGGAGGCCTGGCGGTCGCCCTGGCACTTCAGGATACCCTCGCCAACCTCTTTGCGGGGATTCATATACTTGTTGAAAAATCGATTCGGGTCGGTGATTTCATAAGGCTTGAAACGGGACAGGAGGGGAGGGTCGAGGACATCACCTGGAGGACGACGAGAATAAAGATGCTGCCGAACACCATGGTAGTGATCCCGAATAACAAGCTTTCTCGGAGTGTCGTCACGAACTATTCGCTGCCCGATAAAAAGATGATTCTTACATTGACCGTGAGTGTCAGTTACGACTCTGATCCGAACCGAGTCGAAGCGATCCTCGTCGATGAGACAGAAAAGGCGAAAGGGGATGTAGACGGATTACTGGCTGATTCCGAAGTGACCGTCCGGTTGGTCGGCTTTGGTGAGAATTCTCTTGACTTCACCCTGGCTTGCCCGATCCAGGAATATTCCGTTCAGCAATCGGTACAGCATGAGATGCGAAAGAGAATAATCAAAAGGTTCAGGGAAGAGGGGATCGAGATCCCCTTCCCGCATCGCATCGTTTATCTCAACCCAGATAAAAGGATTTTGCAATGATTTTTAATGATGCGGCCGACCGGTTTAGCCGTACATTTGAGAGGCCATCCTCGTATGCATAATATTTGCCTGGGCGCTTATTCCTGATTGTCCTTCCCGGGCTGGACATCCTTGTCAGTCTTGCTATTTTTCTCAGGCTGCACCTTCTTATTGTGTTCCGGGCTCGGCTTCGCATTTTTATCGACACCATCATGGTTGGGTGCATTTCCTGTCGTCGGGTGTGATTCATTGTCATTACGCTTAATTACAGGTTTCTCATTCTTCTGCGAATCGGGAACGGATCGATTATCCAGCGGTTTGTGAAATGCCGGAGGCTCTCCTTGCTCGACCGGTCGGCTCATATCCTGAGACGAGGTGCTGCTTTTGAAATTAGGCTGCGTGTCATATTGAGGCTTTCTATCTGCCAGCTTGATCGTGTCTATCTGTGCCGGTCAGGCTTCTCATAGCACTTGCTGTCGGGCTGGACGGCAGTGCGTCACGGCTTATCTTTGGATTCTATTGACGAGCGGTCTCTCTTCAGTCCTTGTCTGTCGAGGGGCCTGCGGATGGCTGCAACGGATCGTTGGTCCCTGCCTGGCACCCTGACGCATGACTGAAATGGTGGTGTCTTTAATGAGCTTCCGGTCTTCCCTCACCCGGCCGACGTCGGTGTCCCGCATGCGGATTGGTGGACGTTTTCCAGCGGCGATTTGTCTGATGACGGGCATTTAAGCCTCGCGTCCTGGCGCTATATCGGACTTCCCGGGCTCATCTTCTCATTGCTGATTTGGTCCTGATCAATCCTGAACGCCTTGTAATATCGGTTCACAAAAGATTGTTTGTTGGCAACCGTCACCGAATTATTAATATTCACATCTTTGTAGACATTGACGACCGTCCGGGTGATGTTGATATCAGTCACATTCATGCTCTGAGGCCCATAATAACTGCGGCTGTGATAAATCTGACCCGGGGCAAGAGGCACCCATGCTATTAATGTCGATGTATGTACCGATCCGGCATACGCCGCCCCCAGTAGACATCGTCCCCTCTTGGCGGGACCCGGGACCAGCCGACAGCCGGACCATGGGCCCACCGTCCTAGTGATACGGCGCCCATCCCCACGATTCATAAGATATCCACACATAGTCACTGCAGATCCAGACCCATCGTCCGTCCGGTAAGGTGCCCAATCAACTGCCACTGCGGTCATGGGTGTCCACACCCAGCCGTAGTCTCTCATTTCAACCCAGCGGCTGTTGCTGTCGAGATCGGGGGAATAATACCTGAGGTCATCGGGCAGGTAACGCGATTTGCGAGTCTCCGCTGAAAACTCCATCACGGGAGGCATTGCAGCGGTCCCAGTCATTCGGCGAGGGTAGAGTATAAAGTTTCGCCTCCTGGTTGTGCTGCACTGCAATACAAGCACATCCCCTTCTCCTGGATCGGCCACTCAGACTCTGTCTTCCACCGCAACCATACCCCTGATGTCCGCGATGTTAGTTTCTCCGTTCTCATCAACTTCTATATTGACCATGGCTCTTTTTTTAATGCGAATAGAAGAAATGCGTGTGTCTATCTGAATAAGGTTGTTTCCCCCTTTGAAATTAACAGAGACAGCCTCTAAGCTGACGTTAAACTGGCTTGATTATTCTTCCGCCCTGAGGACATCGGCCGATGTATTTTTGTCAGGCCTGATGCAGGCTCCGCTTCTTGATTGGATCTCTGGCCTTCCATTATCGGGCACCCATATCCGGTCTGCAGGCTTGGGGCATGTTTATGGAAGCCGGCATCCATGCCTGCATTTCGTCGCTGTTTATCTGGACATCTCCTTCGAGATAGCCCATCCTGAACGCCCCGATGTCAGCGGCATGGCCCGGTAACGGCAGTACTATGGACAACTGCGGCTGCAATGTTATTAAGAGGTATTTCATGGCCGTTCTCCTTTCTGCTCGTTAACAACCTTGTTTCAAACATAGCAAACAATTGTGAATCGGTCGTAAACGGATTATGATTAATGTTGAAGATATGCATTCTGTGCGGCGTGACAGTGTACTTCTTACGTTTCGAGGAAATGGAGGATATCCAGAAAATGCTCGGTGTCGGAGAGGTCTTCAACGACAACATCGGCCCCTGCCTCGACAAGGCTGCCTGCTCCGTAAGGACCGGTGGCAACGGCGATGCAGACAGCGTTATACGGTCTTGCACACATGACATCGAGTGGTGTGTCACCAATGATGATACAATCCGAAAAATCGAAGTGCCGTCCGGAAACGATTTTAAAACGCTCGACAGCAATAGGGAGGAGTTTATTTCTGTCCTCATGATCGCTGCCGAAAGCCCCGGACGGGAAATATTCATTCAGGCCGAAAACACCGAGTTTTATCCGTGCGCCCTGCTCAAGGTTCCCTGTCAGCAGACCAAGTTGATAACAGTCGCCCCGGCTCTTTACCGCCTCCAGGGCATCGATAATTCCAGGCTTCAGGTGCTTGTCGCTGCTCTGTATCTCTCTCTCAAGATGACGTATATACGCATGGGTTATGCGAGGGACGAGGCCGTTGGATGAACACAATCCATGTGCTGATAGGCCTTCTTTCACGATCTGGAGGTCTGTCTTGCCTGCCATGCTGATTTCTCTAAAGGCGTTTTCAATCGAGAGTATTTCTTGGAAAGCGTGATCAAGAGACCGGATGCCGGCACCTCCCGAGTCTACGAGTGTGCCATCAATATCGAAAAGCATAAGCCGCATTAATCTACAATAATGATTGTATCGCCCCATGTCAAGAGGAAGGCTGATTCCCGTCTGAGATTCATATTTGGCTGTAAGGTGTATTTTAGATAATGAGGGTTAAGAGATAGTGGTATAATAGTGAGAATATTCATATGCTGCACAGAAGGTTTGTGAAGAAACGACTGCTCGAAAAAAAATATTTTTTAGGTTATCAGCGCAAGAGATTATGAAACGAGCCATTGTTATCTTTTTTCTTATATTTCAGCCAATGAATGCATGGGGCTATGTCCCGCAGGAATATCCGGCCGTTTATACGCATCAGATCGGGCGTTTTTTTCTCCTTATCGCTTTCGTTGCAGTGTTGAGTCTCATGGTAAAGAACCGCCTGTACCTGCAGAAGGGCTGGCGCTATTCCTTCTATTCAGTTATTGTCTTCATCCTGTGGGATGTGCTTGTTTTTCTGGGTCGGTTCTCAGATCTCTGGATCATCGGTGAAACGGAGGGATGGAACTATTTTCAAAGGGTCGCGGTCATTGAGGGATGGGATTATTTTTTGTATGCATCGCGCATGGACCAGATCCTTCTCGATCTCGCCATGCTGCTCTTTTATCTCGGGCTCAGGGAGCATCGGCGCGAGGAACACGAGGCGCCGGTCTCTCCAGCCTATGTTCCGTTCCTTCCCATTCTCATTTCAGAGATCGCTGGTACAGTTGTCTTTATCGTCCTTGCCTTGCTCAGTCTTCTGGAGAGCAGCAGACTATTTCGGCGAGACAAAGACAACGCTCTCTGGAGCTATATGATCTGGCTCTCATCATCGTATGTCATTTATTCCATGTCAAGGTCCTTCGGGCATATAGTACAGCATGTCCTCATTTCCACTAAGCATAATGACATCTGGCTGTTTATCCAGCCTTACAGTGGAAGTCTTAACACCGTTGCCATTCTTGGTGTCGGATGCGTCAGCCTCTTCTTTATCCGCGCTTATCAAATCTATCTCAAGATGGCTGAGCAACGTCGAGAAATCCAGAGGATCAACGCAACCCTTACGGAACTTAATGAGGATATTGGCACCCTTGTGGCGGAGAGGACAATGGCCCTCATGGGACTGACTGTAGCTGATAGGGTGCGTAATCCAGCGTTCTTCATGGGCGGCGCATGCCGCCGTATGATAGAGAAGGGTCAGGTCACGGGCAAGGCCGAAGAGACCGTGCGGGAAATGGCGGATGAGTGCAAGAAGCTTGAAGCCATCGTCGAGCAATTTGAGGCATTCTTCAAGGCCAAGCGCGGGATGTTTAAATTCGAGGACCTGAAGGCCGTCATCAGTACGGTTGTTGATGCTATGGAATACGAAACGCGTGAACGGCGCATTACGATACGGGTTATATTGCCGGAGGGAGATCTTCCGATTAACATGCAGAAGAATCTCATTAAGGCAGCCTTCTTTCATGTTCTCAGAAATGCCCTCGAAGCGACTCCATCTGGTGGCACTATTACTGTGCTGGGGGAAAGGAAAAAAGAGCATATCCTTATCACCATAACAGATAGCGGCAGGGGTATGCCGTCCGATGTGGCCAAGCAAATATTCAACCCCCTGTTTAGCACTAAACAGTATGGCTTTGGCATGGGCCTGCCGCTTGTGCGCCAGATCGTTACCGAGCACCTTGGCGAGATCACGGTCGATAGTGAGATTGGGAAAGGTACGACGGTACATATATATTTCCCGGTGCGTTGGGAAGAAAAGAGTGTCTCGCACTGAACTGCATGATTCTTGATGAGACTACGCATTCTCTGGGCATTGATGATATAATGCAAAGACTAATCATTTCACATTTGAGAGGAGCGTTTAATGACTGATCAGAATAATGTTGTCGACCACTTCGAACTCGGTAATATCGCCATGCAGGACAACCGTCTGGACGCCGCGATCGCAGAGTTTAAGGAAGCGCTGAAAAACAACGCCGAGTTTGCGGAAGCGTACAACAATATGGGGCTTGCGCTTTTTAATCAGAGTCGTTTTGATGAGGCGATTGAGGAATTCAGCAATGCCCTGCGCATCGAACCTAACTTTGCCCTTGCCCATGCCAATCTTGGCTTGGTGCTGCTCAACAAGGGACTCGTGGATGAGGCGATCGCGGAACTCACGAAGGCTGTCAGTCTGAATCCAGAACTTGCAGAAGCCTACTATAATCTCGGCATAGCGTATAACAAAAAGGGCCTCGTCGGTGAAACCATCAAGGCCTATGAAGGCTTCATACAGCACGCTGGAGAGAATTATCGCAACTACGTCGAGGGTGTGCAGAAGATCGTGTCCCAGCTCAAGGGACAGACAAGTGCCTCATGATCGTCTCAGACTTAATTACAGCATTCTCTCCAGAAAAAACGACTGGACCTTGTCCGCAGCTTTAGCAATTGCAGCCTTGTCGAGTGGCTTCCCTGTGCGGTCTTCGATGACATTGCTGATGCCTCTTATTTCGGCGGCGCTGACATTGTTCAGCAGGCATACGTGGGCGACTGCAGCGCCTTCCATGTTTTCGCAGAGAGCCCCGAACCTTGTCTCGATCTCCCTGCCCCGCTTCAATGTGCCGGTGCATGCTGATACGGTCACAAAGGCACCTTTGTGCCGATGACCTCTTAACTCATCCGGCATATGGAGCGGAAACTCATTGAAGCAGCAGACGGTCCCGATTACGGCAACGGGCAGTCCGATTGCCTTCATCGTCTGAAGCCCTGTTTCGAGCAGAAGACCTTCATCCCCGTAAATCTCCTTCTCGCTAACGACGATGTCGCCGATTGCCAAACCACTCGAGGGGTAAGCCCCCGCCACACCGATCAGGCAGATAAAAGTGGGTTGAAATCTTTCGAGCAGAAGGGTGACACCATGGGCGGCATTAGTTTTTCCAATACCGCAGAGACAGATGACCACAGGCCTGCCTTTCAACACCCCTTTATGAAAAAGCTTGCCTTGAATGCTGACTTCCTCCCTTCCCCGGACGCCGCGGATAAGTATTTCGGCCTCCAGCAAGGTGGGGACTATGATCCCGTATGGCCTCAACGGTCGCTCTTTTCCCCCGGCTCCTTTTCTTCAAGCACGTACCGCACTTTGACCTCCATGTCTTTCCTCAAAGAATTGTAGACGGAGCAATATTTTTCGTGAGAGAGCGAGATGGCCCGCTCTATTTTTTTTGCGTCGAGGTCTTTGCCGGCTATATTAAGGACCATCTCGATAGCCTTGTAGAACTGCGGCGGGGTCGGATTTCTCTCTCCCATGATATCAATCTTAAAAGCGGCCAGTTTCATTCGCATCTTCTGTAGGAACATGACGATGTCGATACCCATGCAGCCGGCCAGGGCAAGGAGTAAAGCATCCGTCGGCTTGCATCCCCACTGGACATGGGCGTCGAAATCGATTTCATATCCCTCTTGCGTCCTGCCCACGAAGATGAGGTCCTTATCCCATGTCAGCGTTGCCTTATTGATGGGTACGATTTTTTCCTTGTATCCCCCCAGCGACTCCTCCAGAGATTCCTTTTCCTTTTCGCTCATTGCGGACTCCCCCTTTCGGTTCCGACCTGTTTATTTCTTCGGTCTTGATTGTAGTGAACGGCTCACCACTGAACCGCAGGAAAAGGTTGCAGCGGGAGCTTCGCAATTCGCAGACACCAGCGCACTGCGGGTCTATCGGCGTGTGCTGACCGGTTAAGGACAAAGAGTCATTCCGGAAGGTCCGGAAATACCTGTCCTCCTCCCCCTTGCAGTTGGAGATAAACCGCTGGTATCCAATCCACGGCGATCGTGGCGTCGACAGAATACTGCCAGGATAACACCTGAATCTGACGCCGCTCGTCGTGGGCATACTATTATGATTTATTTAGAACCGATGGAAAGTCAAATAAATAAATCAAGCTCTAGTGCAGTTTGTTCACGAAGGCTACACTGGGGATTGGTCACCAAGTATCACCGCGAGGTACTGACGGATAATATCCGCACGCACCTGCAAAGAGCCTGCACCGAAATATTTGTGTCCTGGCGCTGCCACCTGATCGAACCTGGAGGGGAAGATGACCATATACATCTTCTGAGAGCAATACAGCCTGCGCTTAACATCTCAGCCTTGATCAATAACCTGAGTCGGCCAGCTCTAAAAGGGCTCGCAATAAATTCCCCAAGCACGTCGCTTTGTTTTAAGGGAAAGCTTATTTTTGGAACAAGGCAAACTTTATTGGCTGAGTTGGCAATGTAATTCTCGAGATAATCAGACAATACGTCCAACAGCAAGGCACCAAAGAGCTGCCGCGAAAGAAATGACCTGCCGCATGACCTGCTCCCGGCTTACGCCTGATAGATGGAATGCGCAGCAGTTAGTTTAATTTCGAACCGACAGATAGGCCGACGATGCATATGGGCTCAATTCAGTCTGATTAGTATATCAACTGCATGGATGACAAAGGATGTTTTAAACGGGATCGCATTCACAGCAAAAGTGTTGACATAAGCGAATCACCAGGACGAACAGCGGGCTTATTCTCCCCGTCTGAGAAGAACATCGAAGAGCAAGTGGTCGATGAGAAAGTCCTGATTTTGTGCAAGGTGCTGACAACTTTGGTGGGAATGTAAAGTTGCTCGGCGATAGGCTTGCCGGCCGACATGCTGCCCTCATCCCAGACAGCTTCCCCTGAGCGCCCTTTTTCTTAATGAGTTGACAGGAAGGATCACACCCTACCCATGATCAGCACCGCAAGAGGGACTTCTACAACCCCCTCTGTCAATTAGAATAGTGATTCAGAGCGCGTGTTCTGTATTATGCGGTTATGATTCGATCGCAATCTGTGGTAAACTGACAGAAAATTGACTAAGGACCGGTGCAGCAATGCGGAGCATTTATACTGACTTCCTCGTTATCGGGAGCGGCGTTGCGGGGCTTAGGGCGGCGATCGAGCTTTCTCGCCACGGGCGTGTGCTTATCGTGACCAAGGACATCCCGACCGAAAGCTCAACAGAATACGCGCAGGGTGGTGTTGCAGTTGCCCTAAGCGATGAGGACGAGGTCGGCATCCACTTTGAAGATACGATCAAGGCCGGCGCAGGACTCTGTAGGGAGGAGGCGGTAGCAGTCCTGGTTGAAGAAGGCCCGGCTAGGATTCTTGAACTCATCGAATGGGGGGCTGAGTTCGATCGGGAAGGCGCGAAACTTGCGTTTACGAGGGAGGCTGCCCACTCCCGAAAAAGAGTTGTTCATGCCGGAGGCGACTCGACCGGGAAAGAGATGGAGCGTGTCCTGATAAACAAGATTAAGTTTTTGAGCAGTGTGACGGCATCGCGCTTCAGCACGGCAGTGGATCTTGTCATCAAAAACGGTATATGCAAAGGGGCCTCTATTCTCCGCGGAACTGATTTCATCACTGTTTATGCAAAGGCAACAGTGCTCGCCACCGGTGGGGCCGGCCAGATTTTTTCGAGAACGACTAATCCGAGCGTTGCCACGGGTGACGGCATAGCTATCGCTTACAGGGCTGGAGCAGTCCTTCAAGACATGGAGTTCGTGCAGTTCCATCCAACGGCGCTCTTTATCCCGACAGCCCCTCAGTTTCTTCTGAGTGAGGCGATGAGGGGAGAAGGTGCTCTGTTGAGGGATGCAAAAGGTGAGCTTTTCATGCAGCGCTATCATCCTGACGCGGAACTAGCACCACGAGATGTGGTTTCGAGGGCAATCATTTCGCAGATCATCGAGACGAGGAGCAGCCATGTCTCTCTCGATCTCACACACCTCGATGCGGAATTTGTGAAGAAACGATTCCCGCGGATATATGAGACATGCCTGAAATACGATCTTGATATCACTAAAGACCTGATTCCTGTTTCTCCAGCTGCCCATTATATGATGGGCGGTGTCAAGACTGACCTTCAAGGAATGTCCGCAATTGCCGGCCTCTTTGCCGCCGGCGAGGTGGCCTGCACTGGCGTTCATGGTGCCAACAGGCTCGCAAGCAACAGTCTTCTGGAGGGGCTTGTTTTTGGATACAGAGCGGGGATGGCTGCGGCAAGCTATGGTACATACCTGAAAGCAGACCGGGCATCAAACAAGATTGAAGCAGTGTGCGGCATGATACCAGATTCGCTGAATCTAGGGGAGATAAGGACCATCATACGAAGAACTATGTGGGAATGTGTGGGGATTATGCGGAGCGATGAATCTCTCAGTGCAGCTAAAAAAAGGCTTGAGGCATTCAAGGAAATACTCGATAAGGACTTCAGCACCAGAGGGGGGCTTGAGGTCAAGAACATGCTGACGGTAGCACTGATCATCACCGAAGCGGCGATCCACAGGAAAGGGAGTGTTGGAGGACATTACCGCTCAGATTTTCCCCTGAAAGACGATCAATGGAAACATCATTCAAATATATGGAAATCCGGTGACAGAATGGAGGTGACATGGGCATGAGGAAGGCGAAAATTGTCTGTACTTTGGGGCCATCATCGAGTAGCCATAAAATCATCGACTCACTGGTTCGAAGCGGCATGGATGTGGCCCGGCTGAACTTTTCACACGGAGATTTCAACTTTCATCAAAAGATGTTTCATATGATCAGAAATGAGAGCGCACGGCAGAACAGGATGGTAGCAGTTCTTCAGGATCTTCAGGGAATCAAGATCCGCGTCGGTGAGGTCGAAAGGGGGAGCGTCCATCTCAGGACAGGTGCAGAAGTCTCTCTCTATCCGGGTAGCGAAATCGGCACAGCAAAGAACCTCTACATCTCATACCCGGCGTTGATCAAGGATATGAATGAGGGTGAGAGCATTCTGATAGATGACGGCTTAATCAAGCTGACTGTGATGGAGAAGAGAAAGGACTCTCTGCTTGCTAAGGTTGTTGAAGGCGGTGTTCTGAAGTCCAGAAAGGGGGCCAACCTGCCAGCAACACGGACCACGCTCGAGGCATTTACGGAAAAGGACAGGCGGGACCTTCAGTTCGGTCTTCAGTTGGGGGTCGACTATGTCGCTGTCTCCTTTGTGAGAAGGGCCGATGATATTGTGCGTATTATTGATTGGGCGAACAGGAATAAGGTCCATTTGCCCCCGCTCATTGCAAAGATAGAGAAGCCCGAGGCCCTTGAAAAAATCGAAGAGATTATGGAAGTCGTTGATGGGATCATGGTGGCGAGGGGGGACCTTGGGGTCGAGATGTCCACGGAGCGGGTTCCGGTTATACAGAAGATGCTCATCGATCTTGCGAATATGAAAGGGAAACTGGTAATCACGGCAACGCAGATGCTCGAATCGATGACCCATCACACACGTCCTACCAGGGCGGAGGCCTCAGATGTGGCGAATGCCATTCTCGATGGCACTGACGCAGTGATGCTCTCCGCTGAAACGGCTTCGGGGAAGTATCCTGTCGAATCAGTCAGGATGATGGACCTGATTATCAAAAATACCGAGGCGAATTTTTCTGACAGAATAAAATCGCTGTACAAGACTGGCAATAAGTTCCCCGAGTCGATCGCCGTCGGCGCCTGCATGGCGGCGCAGAGTATAGGGGCTAAGCTGATCGTCGTCTTTACCCATTCAGGATTCGCTGCGATACTCCTTTCCAAGCTGAGACCCGCAGTCCCTGTGGTAGCCTTTACGCCCACTGAGGAGACTTTGCACAGGATACCTCTCTACTGGGGGACGATTGCAAAGCTGATAGGGCGGAAGGATATCATTCTGGAAGCCGACCTGATGAGTGAGATAGAAAAATCACTTGTGGAGGAAGGCCTTATTAAGAAAGGGAATAGCATGGTTTTTGTCGCCAGCTCGCCTTTCCTGGGGAAACCCAACATTATCAGACTGCACAAGGTTGCCTAGTTAAATATGATTACTTTTTAAAATTGTCAAGGATATCATGAAGCGAGCGGGCTGATATTTTGAAGATTTCAAGGATGTCGGGGTCAAAACGGCGGGGCATGATTCTCCCATCGCCTTCCATGGTGAGCCTAAAGGCCGCATCATGCGGCAGCGGGTATTTATAGTGCCTGCTGCTTCCTGAGCATATTGGTCATAGAGTATTACGATCCTGCCTTCGATCGAGGGGGCATCTTCTTTAAAACCTCTCGGATCCCTTGCTGCCATCGCATTTCTCAAGTTGATTCAGCACTATCGATGCGGCCATCTGCATAAACGAATCCGATGATCCAGCAAGGATACGTTCCCCTGTGTGGCGGTGTGTTTGGATGATTTCAATCTCATCGTCTTGAAGTTCTCCTGATTTCGTAAGGATCGTGTCTGGGATGTCCACATTGCCGATATTGCGCAGGGGACTGCAGCAGGAAATGGCCCTTCGACAAAGTGAAGGGGGCAAGGACGGGGCTCGCGCTATCATTTTGGATCAACGCCAACGCCCCATGCACGAGTTGTGGAAACCTGTGCCCGTACCCCTAAATTCCGCAACTACCCTCAGACGGTCGATGAGCTCTGCGCTCATGTTTTGTGGCATCGTAAGGCTTCCGCAGTTCCCGCGTTCTCTCCTCGATGGTTTCTTAGAGTGTATTTTTGTATGCTTTAGTCTTTTTGGCCGAGCCGCCAGTGCTTCACCGCCTTTTCGGCGGGATGGATCAGCTGCCCAGACCGGTAAGGCTTGATGATGAAATCGAAAGCTCCTTTCTTGATCGCATCGACTGCGACATCAACTGCTGCATGGGCAGTCATGAGGAGCACCGGCAAATCAGGCTCCGCACGGTAAATCTTTTCGGGGACATCGATCCCTGTGAATACTGGCATCTTAATATCGGTCAGGACTGCTTCGATGTTTGCTCTTGAAACCTGAGGAATACCTCTTCAGCATTTTTACCGGCAATATAGGAATGCCCATATTCGTCAAGCGGCGGGGAAACATATTCGAGTGAATAACAGTCGTCATCTCTGAAGAGGGCAGTAGCTATTTTATTAAGATCAGAGTTATTGAAGATTTCTTGCATTTCGCGCCAACGTCGGCAATGAGCTTGGTATGGTATGCAGCATTTTCAAGTCTTCATGCATTACATCCCCGCCCGGCGTACCTTGATAGACGTGACATAATGCCATGATTTCACCATTTGAACTCTGCAAAAAAAAACTTCCCTCGTAGCTATTTTTAAGCTTAACTGTGAAGCTTTCGAAATAAAGAGCTGCATCAGGGTTCCCTATTGTGCATACGTCTCCAACGAAAAAAGTGAGCTGTAAATATTGATTAAATAAGGGAATTCCTGTATATTAAATGTCTATGAAAAAGATAGATAAAGGCCTTGATCTGGGGCGGATGAGAAACGAGATCGATGACATCGACACGGCGATGCTTGCACTGCTTAATAAACGGGCTTCAATCGCTATCGAGATCGCCGGCATCAAGCGCAAGAAGAGCCTTAAATTTCATTCTCCGGAACGGGAGAGGGCAATTCTGGAACGCCTCTCTGCCATGAACAAGGGACCGTTCCCCAACGATGCCCTCAGGGTCATCTTCAGAGAGATTATTTCCGCTTCCCTTTCCCTTGAAGAACCGCTTAAAGTTGCTTATTTCGGGCCTGAGGGCACTTTTACTCATCTTGCGTCGATACGCCATTTCGGCTCATTTGCGAGATATATCCCTGTAGAAAGCATCAAGGCCGTTTTTGATGCAGTCGAATACGGAGAGGCCAATTACGGTCTTGTCCCTATCGAGAATTCAAGTGAGGGGGTGGTGAGTCATACGCTTGATATGTTCATGGATTACGATCTTAAAATATCTGCTGAAGTGATGCTTGAGGTTTCCCACAATCTCCTGTCCAAGAACGGCAACAAGAGCAGTGTTAAAAAGATCTATTCCCATCCGCAGGCGCTGGCGCAGTGCAGGGGATGGCTCGAAACCAACCTGCCAGGGGTCCCCGTTCTCGCATCGGTCAGCACGGCAAAGGCGGCCGAGATTGTTGCGAGCGACGAAGAAGCGGCGGCCATTGCGAGTGAACTTGCTGCTAAGCTCTACGATTTAAAGTTCATCAAGAGGCATATCGAGGACAAGAAAAATAACTTTACTCGTTTTCTTGTGATTGCAAAGGAATCGCCCGCCAGAACAGGTTCGGACAAGACATCGATAATGTTTTCGCTGAAGAACCGGCCTGGCGCACTTTACGATGTTCTTTATCCGTTCAAGGAAACAAAGATCAATCTTTCCAAGATAGAATCGCGACCTTCGAAAAGGAGGGCATGGGAATACATATTCTTTGTCGACATGGACGGCCATATCGAGGAGGCAAAAGTAAGAAACGCCATCGAAAGGGTGAAAGAACACTGTCTTTATCTGACACATCTGGGTTCTTACCCTATCGACGAGAGATAGATTAGAAAG
>Ga0209048_10003530_pt1 | contig 15171 bp, 12 predicted proteins | sample FrelakmetCRP12CR_FD_187146 | JGI IMG/M metagenome (GOLD analysis project Ga0209048, IMG submission 187146) | Freshwater lake sediment microbial communities from the University of Notre Dame, USA, for methane emissions studies - CRP12 CR (SPAdes)... | ecosystem: Environmental > Aquatic >... | reverse complement strand
AGTTGATCACGCCGATTGCGATGGAGAAGGGGTTGCGGTTCGCCATCCGTGAGGGTGGCCGCACCGTCGGCGCCGGCACCATCACCGAAGTGATCGAGTGAGGTAGAGCCATGCGGGAGAACATCACGCTGGCCTGTGGCGAGTGCAAGAGGAGAACCTACACCGCCACGAGGAACAAAAAGACCAAGAGCGAGCGGCTGGAAACGAAGAAGTACTGCAAGTTCTGCCGTCGCCATACGCTGCACAAGGAAGTCAAGTAGTTTGCGGCTCGTGCAGGCCAGTAGCTCAATTGGTAGAGTCCCGGTCTCCAAAACCGGTGGTTGGGGGTTCGAGTCCCTCCTGGCCTGCCAGGCTTTTCGAGGCGCCAGGGAGGCGCACACGCAATGAACTGGTGGACGCGGTTTAGAACGTTTCTGCACGAGGTGGTCGTCGAGACCCGCAAGGTGACGTGGCCTTCTCGTGACGAGGTGATGGCCACAACGGTGGTGGTCATCGCCGCGTCTTTCATTTTTGGGATTTTTCTTTATCTCTGCGACCTGCTGTTTTTGAACGGCGTGAGGTGGGTCATTGACGCCCTCAAGTAGCGACGGGACGGAGCACATGCCCAAGCAGTGGTACATCATCCACACGTACTCGGGCTTCGAGGAACGCGTCAAGAAGACGCTCGAGCAGCGCATCGAGGCGCTCGGCATGGGCGAGTGCTTCGGCGAGGTTCGCATCCCGACCGAGACGGTGGTGGAGATGCGCGGCGGCAAGCGCCGCGAGGTGCAGCGCAAGTTCTTCCCCGGCTACGTGCTGGTGCAGATCGATCTGGCCGGCGCGAAGGGGGACGAGGCTTGGCACCTGGTGCGGAACACGCCCAAGGTGACCGGGTTCGTGGGCTCGGGCAAGAAGCCCACCCCCTTGAGCGAAGACGAAGTCAAGCAGATCCTGCATCAGGTCACAGTGGCGAAGGAGAAACCCCGGCCACGGCACGTGTTCGAGAAGGGTGAGCCGGTCCGCATCACGGACGGGCCGTTCTCGAACTTCACCGGCTCGGTGGAAGAAGTCAACCTGGACCGCTCGACCCTGAAGGTCATGGTGACGATCTTCGGGCGGTCCACACCGGTGGAGCTTGAGTTCTCCCAGGTGCAGAAGGCGGTTTGAGGTGGTGTCATGGCGAAGAAGATTACTGGGTACGTGAAGCTGCAGATCCCCGCAGGCCAGGCGACGCCGGCGCCCCCGGTGGGCCCGGCGCTCGGGCAGCACGGCCTCAACATCATGGATTTCTGCAAGGCGTTCAACGCCAAGACGCAGAAGCAGGCCGGGACGATCATCCCGGTCATCGTCACGGTGTACTCGGACCGCACGTATACCTTCGTGACCAAGACGCCGCCGGCGTCGTTTCTGCTGCGCCAGGCGGCGGGGGTCGAGAAGGGCTCAGGCGTACCGAACCGCAACAAGGTCGGGAAGGTGACGAAGGCCCAGGTCGAGGCCATCGCGAAGACCAAGCTGCCCGACCTCAACGCAGCGTCGCTCGACGCCGCCATCCGGATCGTGGAAGGCACGGCTCGGAGCATGGGCATCGAGGTCGTGGCGTAGGGGGTAGAGCATGGCCCATTCGAAGAACTACCTGCAGGCGAAAGCAAAGGTCGAGCAGCGTCGCTACGAGCTGCATGAGGCCGTTGAGCTGATCCGCAACATCAAGTACGCAAAGTTCGACGAGACGGTGGAGGTCGCGCTGCGGCTCGGCGTCGATCCCCGGCACGCCGACCAGATGGTGCGCGGAACCGTCGTGCTTCCCCACGGCACCGGTAAGAGCAAGCGGGTGCTGGCGGTGGCGGCGGGCGACTCTGCGAAGGAGGCCCAGGAGGCGGGCGCCGATTTCGTCATGGGCGAGGAAGCGATCGAGAAGATCCAGGGCGGATGGCTTGACTTCGACGCCATCGTCACGACCCCGGACATGATGCGTGGGCTCTCGCGGCTCGGCAAGGTGCTCGGGCCACGCGGCCTCATGCCGAATCCGAAGACCGGCACCGTGACCACGGACATCGGCAAGGCGGTGCGCGAGATCAAGGGCGGCAAGGTCGAGTTCCGCGTCGACAAGACTGCGATCATTCACGCGCCGGTCGGCAAGGTCTCGTTCAGCGCGCAGGCGCTGGAAGACAACGCGCGCTCGCTCATCACCGCGGTGCTGCGCGCCAAGCCATCGTCGGCGAAGGGCAAGTACGTGCAGTCCGCGACCATCAGCTCGACTATGGGGCCGGGGGTCACGCTCGATCTCTCGGCGCTCGAGGCGAAGTAGGGGGGCATCATGCTGAGCAGGTCAGAGAAACAGCAGCATGTAGCAATGCTCAAGGGGCTGTTGGGCCCGGCGCAAGGGATGTTCGTGATGGACTTTACCGGCCTTACTGTAGCCGAGGTCACCGAGCTGCGACGCAAAGTCAAGGAGGCGGACGGCAACTACCGCGTCGTCAAGAACACGCTCTCCAGGATTGCCCTTGAGGAGTCGGGCAAGCAGCAACTGCAGGAACTACTCGCCGGGCCCTCGGCGGTCGCCTACACGAGCCGCGATGCCGTGCTGCTCGCCAAGGCTCTGGCCGACTTCGCCAAGACCCATGAGCACCTCAAGTTCCGCGGCGGCCTGGTCGAGGGGCAGCTCCTCGACGCGCAGCAGGCGAAGCAGATCGCCACCCTGCCGAGCAAGCAGGAGCTCGTGGCGCGGCTACTCTTCCTGCTGCAGTCGCCGATGCGGCGGCTGGTGGTAGCGCTAAGCTGGCCGATCAAGGGCCTGGCAGTGAGCCTGCAGCAGATTGCCAACGACAAAGAACGCCAAACGGCGTAGTACGCGATGCAAAGGAGAGGCGAAATGGCGCAGATTCAAGAGTTCGTGGATCAGGTCAAGGGCATGACAGTGCTCGAGCTCAACGAGCTTGTCAAGGCGCTGGAAAACGAGTTCGGCGTGTCGGCGGCCGCGGCAGCGATGCCAATGGCAGCAGCCGGAGCGCCGGCAGCGGGCGGCGCCGAGGCGGTCGAGGAGAAGACCGAGTTCGACGTTCTTCTCGAGCACGCTGGCGACAAGAAGATCAACGTCATCAAGGTTGTTCGCGAGGTGACAGCGCTTGGTCTCAAGGAGGCCAAGGACCTCGTCGAGAGCGCCCCCGTAAAGGTCAAAGAGGGCGTCTCGAAGCAGGAGGCTGCGGACATCAAGAAGAAGTTCGAAGACGCCGGGGCGAAAGTCAGGATCGCCTGAAGCCACATTGGGGGAGAGCAGAGCGGGGACGTCCGGTTCGCGCAGCGGTCGTGACGCCACGCGTGACGATCCTCCCAAGGCAGGCGGCCACACGCACCTGGCTGCAGGGCTCGGCAGCCGGGTCAGGGGGCAAGGTGCCCTCGTGCGTTGTCTCTATCGTGTGCCGTGGCAGATACTTCGTCAACAGCGCGAGCGACCGCTGACGTGAAGAGCCAAGAGAAGGAGCCTATGCCCATGAGTCAGGCCTCGATGGTCGAGACGGGCGAGCGGATGAATTTCTCGAAGATCCGCACAACGATTGAGTTGCCCAACCTGATCGCGGTCCAGCGGTCGAGCTATGACCAGTTTCTGCAAATGGATCTCTTGCCCGAGGAGCGCAAGCGCCACGGGTTGCAGGCCGTGTTCTCAAGCGTGTTTCCGTTTTCCGATTTCCGGTCTGCGTGTGAGCTCCATTTCGTGCGCTTCGAGCTTGGCGCCTGGGAGTGCAAGTGTGGGAAGCTCAAGGGCCTCGAGCAGCTTCGTCTCAAGTGCGAGCACTGTGGCGCCCGCATCAAGGCGGCCGAGTCGCACGAGGCCTCGGTGGTGTGCCCTTCGTGCGGGCAGGGGAACCCCAACACCGTGCCGCACTGCCAGATCTGCAACAGCCAGGTCGCACTGCGGCTGACCCACTCCGAGTCCGATTGCCGTGGGCGCGGTCTGACCTATGCCGTGCCGCTCAAGGTGACGTTCCGGCTCGCGCTCTTCGAGGAGGGCTCCGGCAAGGGCAAGGACCGCCGCATCCGCGACGTCAAGGAGGAGGAGCTTTACTTCGGCGAGATCCCGCTCATGACTGAGACGGGCACCTTCATCATTAATGGTACCGAGCGCGTGATCGTGTCGCAACTCCATCGCTCTCCGGGCGTGTCGTTCACGCGCGAGACGCCGACGTCGCTGCTGGCCAAGGTCGTGCCCTACCGTGGCTCGTGGATCGAATTTGAGTTCGACAAGAAGCAGATCCTGTACGTGCGCATCGACCGCAAGCGGCGCTTCCCCGGGACGGTTTTTCTGCGCGCCTTGGGGTTGGAGTCGAACGCGCAGCTACTGAAGGTTTTCTACCATCTTTTCCCTGCGAGTCCGAAGGGTGGGATGGCTGCGCTGACGCTCGACAACCGCATACTCGCGGTGGACGAAGAGCGTGCGGCCGCCCAAGTTGGACGCCGCGCGGCCGCGCCGGAGCTGTTCGCCGGGTTGAAGCTCGAGGCCAACTTGCGGCGTTCCCTCAAGGAACACAGCAAGGCGACCGTCAAGGTGGCGGTCGAATCGCTCGTGGATGCCATCATTGCCGAGGACCTAGTCGACGCCAGTACCGGTGAGGTTATCGCCGAGGCCGGCACCGCCGTTTCGCCCGAGCTGTTCGCGCGCGTCGAGGCGCTCGGCAAGGGATCGGTCCTGCTTGCTTTTCCGGGCTGGGATCTCGTTGGCGAGGTGCTCACCAAGACGATCGAGAAAGATCCGATCCGCAGCAAGCTCGACGCGGTGATGGAAGTCTACCGGCGGCTGCGTCCGGGCGACCCGCCCACCGAGGACTCCGCAAGGACGCTGTTTGAAGGCCTCTTCTTCGATGAGCGCAAGTACGACCTTTCCGAGGTCGGGCGTTTCAAGTTCAACGTCAAGCTCGGCCTCACGAAGGACCTTAAGCAACGTGTCATGGATCAGGAGGACTTCATCGCGGTCGTGCGCTACCTCCTCAAGCTCTCCCGCGGCATCGGCCGGCTCGACGACATCGACTCGCTCGCCAACCGGCGCGTACGGGCGGTCGGGGAACTGCTCGAGAACCAGTTCCGCGTCGGTCTTGTCCGCATGGAGCGCGCGATCAAAGAGCGCATGACCATCCATCAAGACATTGACAACGCGATGCCGCGCGACCTCGTCAACGCCAAGCCGGTGATCGCGGCGGTGAAGGAGTTCTTCGGCTCCTCGCAGCTCTCGCAGTTCATGGACCAGACCAACCCGCTTGCCGAGGTAACGCACAAGCGCCGCCTCTCCGCGCTCGGCCCGGGCGGTTTGTCGCGCGAACGCGCCGGCTTCGAGGTGCGCGACGTGCACACGACGCACTATGGCCGTATCTGCCCGATCGAGACGCCTGAAGGGCCGAACATCGGGCTGATCTCGTCGCTCTCCTGCTACGCGCGCATCAACGACTTCGGCTTCATTGAGTCGCCGTACAAGAAGGTCGAGAAGGGGCGCGTGCTCGACCACGTGCAGATCTCGCAGCGCGGCGACTCGCCCTACGAGCTCGGCGAGGTCGTGCTGCAAGAGGAGGCCGAGCGCACCAACAAGCGCCTTGAGAGCAAAGGGCAGCGGCCCGCGCGCTGGTCGCCGTACGCGTTCTACCTCTCCGCCTGGGACGAGGAGACGCTCAACATTGCCCAAGCGAACGCGGTGATCGACAAGAAGGGCTACCTGCAGTCGGAAAAGGTGATTGCCCGGTCCGGCGGCGAGTTCGTGCTCATCGATCGCGACAAGGTGCACTACATCGACGTATCGCCCAAGCAGGTGGTGTCGGTAGCGGCGGCGCTGGTGCCGTTCCTCGAACACGACGACGCCAACCGCGCGCTCATGGGGTCCAACATGCAGCGTCAGGCAGTGCCGTTGCTGCGCTCCGAGGCGCCGATCGTGGGCACCGGGCTTGAGCCGCTGGTGGCGCGCGACTCCGGTGCGGTGATCGTGTGCCGGCGCACCGGCGTGGTGGACACTGTGGACGCGCGCCGGATCATCGTGCGCGTCGAGGCGGAAGATCCCGAGACGGGCCGATCGCGCGACTTTGGCGCCGATATCTACCAGCTCACCAAGTTCCGCCGCTCCAACCAGAACACGTGCGTCAACCAGAAGCCGATTGTTCGGTCGGGCCAGCGGGTGGTGAAGGGGCAGGTGCTCGCCGACGGGCCCAACACCGCTCTCGGCGAGCTCGCGCTCGGCCGCAACGTGCTCGTCGGCTTTATGCCCTGGCGCGGCTACAACTACGAGGACGCCATCGTCGTCAGCGAAAAACTCGTCAAGGAGGACTACTTCACCTCGGTACACATCGAGGAGCTGGAGATCGCCGCGCGCGACACCAAGCTCGGGCCCGAGGAGATCACACGCGACATCCCGAACGTGTCCGAGTCGGCGCTCAAGGACCTCGATGAGGCCGGCATCGTGTGCGTAGGCGCGCACGTCCAACCCGGCAGCATTCTGGTCGGGAAAGTGACGCCCAAGGGCGAGACGCAGCTCACCCCCGAGGAGAAGCTGCTGCGCGCGATCTTCGGCGAGAAGGCGGGCGACGTGCGCGACGCCTCGCTCAAATGCCCGCCCGGCATTGCGGGCGTTGTGGTGGACGTCAAGATCTTCGCCCGTCGCGGCGCCGACAAGGACGTGCGCGCGCAGGCAATCGAGCAGGAGGAAATCGCACGCATCCGCAAGAACTCCGACGATGAGCGCCGCATCATCCTCGAGGAGCGCAACAAGAAGCTCGCCGATCTGCTGCGCGGCGCCAAAGTGAACGCCAAGGTCGTGACGCGCGCTGGCGAGGAGCTTGCCAAGAAGGGCGGCAAGCTGCCTGCCGACGCCGTCGACCAGCTCAAGCAAAATGAGTTGCTCTCGCTTCCGCTCGCAAACGCGAGCGTCAAGGAGCGGGTACGGCTGCTGATGAAGCAGGCGGAGTCGCAGATCGAGGTGCTCGAGAAGCTCAACCAGGACCGAATCAAGCTGCTCACCGCCGGCGATGAGCTGCCGCCGGGCGTGATCAAGCAGGTCAAGGTCTACATCGCAATGAAACGCAAGCTCCAGGTCGGCGACAAGATGGCCGGCCGCCACGGCAACAAGGGCGTGATCTCAATCGTGCTGCCCGACGAAGACACGCCGTTCCTCCAGGACGGCACGCCGGTCGAGGTCGTGCTCAACCCGCTCGGGGTGCCGAGCCGCATGAACGTAGGCCAGATCCTGGAGACCCACCTCGGCTGGGCCGGCAAGGCGCTCGGGCTGCGCTTCACCTCGCCCGTGTTCGACGGCGCCAACGAGGAGGAGATCCGCAAGCTGCTAAACAACGCCGGGTTTCCTGAGGACGGCAAGACCGTACTGCGCGACGGCTTCTCCGGCGAGCCATTCGAGCAGCGCGTGACCGTCGGCTACATTTACATGCTCAAGCTCTCGCACTTGGTCGACGACAAGATTCACGCCCGCTCGATCGGCCCCTACTCGCTCATCACGCAGCAGCCGCTTGGCGGTAAGGCGCAGTTCGGCGGCCAGCGGCTTGGCGAGATGGAGGTGTGGGCGCTCGAGGCCTACGGCGCGGCGTACACGCTGCAGGAGCTGCTCACGGTCAAGTCCGACGACGTCGAGGGCCGCTCCCGGGTTTACGAGTCCATCGTCAAAGGCGGCGTCCCGGAACCTCCGGGACTGCCGGAGTCGTTCAACGTTCTCGTGCGTGAGCTCCAGAGCCTCGGGCTCGCCGTCGAGCTCATCAAGCACGAGACGGAGTGAGGAGGCGCCCGATGTCAAGCGTCCCGACGCAGCACCGCGCTTTCTTCACCAAGCCGAAGGCAATCAATGAGTTCGACGCCATGCGGGTGTCGCTCGCCTCGGCCGAGAAGATCCGTTCCTGGTCGCACGGTGAGGTTACCAAGCCGGAGACGATCAACTACCGCACCTTCAAGCCAGAGCGGGACGGACTGTTCTGCGCGCGCATCTTCGGCCCTGTCACCGACTGGGAGTGCCTGTGCGGCAAGTACAAGCGCATGAAGCACCGCGGCGTCGTGTGTGACAAGTGCGGCGTCGAGGTCACGCGCTCGAAGGTGCGCCGCGAGCGGATGGGGCACATCGAGCTCGCAGCCCCGGTCTCGCACGTGTGGTTCTTCAAGGGGCTCCCAAGCCGCATCGGCCAGCTCCTCGACATGACGATGCGGGACTTGGAGCGCGTGCTCTACTTCGAGGCGTACGTCGTCGTCGACCCGGGCGACAGCACGCTCGAGGAGAAGCAGGTCCTGTCAGAGGACCAGTACCGCGAGGCGCGCGGCGAGCATGGCGAGAGTTTCGTTGCCAAGATGGGCGGCGAGGCGATCCAGGAGCTCCTGCGTCGCATCGACCTCGATGAGATGGCGGGTGAGCTTCGTCTGCTCATGCGCACCGAGCCCTCCATGGTCAAGCGCCAGAAAGCCGCCAAGCGTTTGCGGGTCGTGGAATCATTCCGCAAGTCGGGTAACCGGCCGGACTGGATGATCCTCGAGGTGATCCCGGTTATCCCGCCCGAGTTGCGCCCGCTCGTGCCACTCGACGGCGGCCGCTTCGCCACCTCCGACCTCAACGACCTCTATCGGCGCGTCATCAACCGTAACAACCGCCTGAAGAAGCTGCTCGAGCTGCGCGCGCCGGAAGTGATCGTGCGCAACGAGAAGCGCATGCTGCAGGAGGCGGTGGATGCACTCTTCGATAATGGCCGCCGCGGCCGCGTTATTAAGGGTTCGAACGGTCGTCCGCTCAAGTCGCTCTCCGACGCCCTCAAGGGGAAGCAAGGGCGTTTCCGCCAGAACCTGCTCGGTAAACGCGTGGACTACTCCGGCCGCAGCGTGATCGTGGTCGGCCCCGAGCTGCAGCTCCACCAGTGCGGTCTACCCAAAGAGATGGCGCTTGAGTTGTTCAAGCCGTTCATCTACCACGAGCTCGAAAAGAAGGGCCTCGTCACCACGATCAAGATGGCGCGCGAGCTTGTCGAGCAGCGCACGCCGGAGGTCTGGGACGCTCTCGAGATCGTGATTCGCGAGCACCCCATCCTGCTGAACCGTGCGCCGACGTTGCACCGCCTCGGCATCCAGGCGTTCGAGCCGGTGCTCGTCGAGGGCAAGGCGATCCGCATCCACCCGCTCGTGTGCGCAGCCTACAACGCCGACTTCGACGGCGACCAGATGGCGGTCCATGTGCCGCTCTCGCCGGTTGCCCAGCTCGAGGCGCGCGTGCTCATGCTCGCTTCGCGCAACATCCTGTCACCCGCCTCGGGCAGGCCGCTCGCGGTTCCCAGCCAGGACATGGTGCTGGGGATCTACTACCTCACCTCGGAGCGGGCGCTCCGCAGGGGGCACAAACGCAAGGTCTTTGCGTCTCTTGACGAGGTGCTGCTGGCGCACGCCAACGGGCGCGCGGAGACGCTCCAGCCGATCGAGGTCGTGTATTCCGGCAGCCTCCTCGACATGACGGTCGAGGCCGACCAGCAGGACCTGCTCCACACCGAGCCTCAGCTCGTCGAAAACTTCCACCTAGAGACCACCGTCGGCCGCGTGATCCTGAACGCGTCTCTGCCGCTCGAACTCCCGTTTATCAACGCGCAGCTCAAGAAGAGCGGTTTGCAGAGCCTGGTGTCGTTCGGCCACCTGCGCTACGGCCACGCAGTCACCGTACGCTTGCTCGATGCGCTCAAGAACCTGGGCTTCACCTGGGCGACGCTCGCGGGCATCTCGATCGGCGCTGGCGACATGATGGTGCCGGCCGCGAAGCAGGGCTTGATCGACAACGCTCTGCGCGAGGTCGAGGAGGTTGAGCGCCAGCGCTCCGGCGGCGTCATCACCGGGGGCGAGCGCCTCAACAAGATCGTCGACATTTGGCATCGTGTCACCGAGCGCGTCTCGGACGAGATGTTCAAGGAAATGCGCCACCGCGCCGAGCAGAGCGGCGAGCAGAACCCAATCTTCATCATGGCCGACTCGGGCGCGCGCGGCTCCAAGGAGCAGATTCGGCAGATTGCCGGCATGCGCGGCCTGATGTCGAAGCCCTCCGGCGAGATCATCCCGACGCCGATCACGGCCAATTTCCGCGAAGGCCTGTCGGTGCTGCAGTACTTCATCTCCACCCACGGCGCGCGCAAGGGTCTCGCCGACACCGCGCTCAAGACCGCAGACTCCGGCTACCTGACTCGTCGCCTCGTGGACGTGGCGCAGGACGTGATCATCACCGAGGAGGACTGCGGCACCGACCACGGCATCTACGTCAGTGCGATCACCGAGGGTGGCGAGGTGCTCGAGAAGCTGCGTGATCGGCTCGTTGGGCGCGTTGCTGCGGAGGATGTGGTTGACCCGCTCGAGGAGACCGTGATCTGCAAGGCCAACACCGAGCTCACCGAGGAGCTCGCTGCGGCGATTGAGGACTCCGGCTACGAGCGTGTCAAGATTCGCTCGCTGCTCACGTGCGAAACGCGACGGGGCGCGTGCCAAAAGTGCTACGGTCGCATGTTAGCGAGCGGGCGGCTGGTCGAGCCGGGTGAGGCGGTCGGCATCATCGCCGCGCAGTCGATCGGCGAACCCGGCACACAGCTTACGATGCGCACGTTTCACTACGGTGGTACGGCGACCCGGGCCACCGAGCAGTCGCGCCACCAGGCCAGCCGCGCCGGTACGGTCAAGCTCTCCGGCGTGCAGGCGGTGGAGAATACCGAGGCCAAGACCGTGGTGGTGTCGCGCAACGCCAAGATCGCGATCTGCGACGACCGTGACCGTGAACGCGAGCGCTACAACCTCGTCTACGGCTCTGTGCTGCACGTCAAGGAGGGCGAGTTTGTCGAGCCGGGCGCCGTGCTCTCGGAGTGGGACCCGTTCACGTCCGCCGTGCTCACCACGGTAGCGGGCAAGGTGGAGTACGTCGACCTGGTCGAGGGCGAGAACGTTCGCGAGGAGATCGACAAGCTTACCGGACACTCGCACAAGATCGTCATTGAGCCGATCGGCGCCGACCGCCGCATTCCGACGATCGTCGTGCGCGCTTCGAGCAAAAACGAGCGCCGCTACCAACTCGCGATCGGCTCGCATCTCATGGTGGCCGAGGGCGACAAGGTAAGCCCCGGCGACGTACTTGCGAAGATCCCGCGCGAGACCACCAAGACCAAGGACATCACCGGCGGCCTGCCCCGTGTGGTCGAGCTATTTGAGGCGCGCCGGCCCAAGGATGCCGCGGTCGTGAGTGAGATTTCGGGCAAGGTGCGCATCGGTGAACCCAGCCGTGGCACACGCAAGACCGTGGTCGAGGGCAAGGAGGGGATGTCGCGCGAGTACGCTATCCCGAAGGTCGCCCACCTCGTGGTGCAGGACGGCGAGTGGGTACAAACTGGCGAGTCGCTGACCGATGGCCCGGTGGACCCGCACGACGTGCTCGCGGTGCTGGGCGAGACCGAGCTGCAGCGCTACCTGGTGGACAAGATCCAGGAGGTCTACCGCACCCAGGGCGTCACGATCAACGACAAGCATATTGAGACGATCGTGCGCCAGATGTGCCGCTTCGTGAAGATCACCGACCCGGGCGACACCGAGTTCCTGCTCGACGAGCAGGTGCCGCGCTACCGAGTCGAGGAGGAGAACGAGCGCATCGAGAAGCTGGGTGGTCAGCCGGCGCGCTTCGCGCCGGTTCTGCTCGGCATTACCAAGGCGGCGCTCGCCACCGAGTCGTTCATTTCGGCGGCCTCGTTCCAGGAGACGACCAGGGTGCTTACGGAGGCCGCAGTCTCCGGGCGAGTCGACCACCTCCACGGCCTCAAGGAGAACGTTATCGTGGGGAGGCTTATCCCGGCTGGCACCGGCGCCAAGATCCATCAGTACATTGCCGTGGGACCGGTGCCGCCTGAGGAGATGCCGCAGCCGCAAGAGATGCTCGACGAGGCCGCACTCGACTACGACGAATTGAGCCAGCTTCTTCCGGGCAGGAGCGACAACCGTTGACAGGGAAAGGCCTGTCAAGTAGAATTTGATCTCTTCGCCAGCCGAGAGCTGGCGCAAACCGACTGGGCCAGGCGCGTGCTCCTACCTGGCTCCTGTCAGTAAGGGTGTGGTGAGGACGTAATGCCGACGATTGCACAGCTTGTCCGCATGGGACGCGAGCGGTTGGTCGACAAGACCAAGAGCCCGGCGCTGAAGGCATGCCCGCAGAAGCGCGGCGTGTGCACGCGCGTCTATACGACGACACCAAAGAAACCGAACTCGGCATTGCGCAAGGTCGCGCGCGTGCGACTGACCAACGGCATCGAGGTGACGACCTATATCCCCGGTGAGGGTCACAATCTGCAGGAGCACTCGGTGGTCATGATCCGCGGCGGGCGCGTCAAGGACCTGCCAGGCGTGCGCTACCACGTCATCCGTGGCGTGATCGACGCCCAGGGCGTGGCCGGGCGCAACAAGAGCCGCTCGAAGTACGGGACGAAGCGCCAGAAGCAGGCGGCGAAAGCGGAGAAGGAGTAACGTATGCCGCGTCGCCGCTACCCAACCAAGCGCGAGGTGCTCCCCGACCCGGTCTTCAATTCGCAGCTCGTGACCAGGTTCATCAACTCGATTCTGCGGCAGGGCAAGAAGAGCACGGCCGAGCGGATCTTCTATGGCGCCCTCGATGTCATCAAGGAGAAGACCCAGGACGACCCGCTCAAGGTTTTCAAGCGCGCCCTCGACAACGTCAAGCCACAGCTCGAGGTCAAGTCGCGCCGGGTGGGCGGCTCAACGTACCAGGTACCAATCGAGGTGCCCCCTGCCCGGCAGCTATCGCTGTCGATCCGCTGGCTGATTGATTTCGCGAAGGCGCGTGGCGAGAAGTCCATGATGGACAAACTCGCCGGCGAGTTCATGGACGCCGCCAACAGCCGAGGCGGCGCACTCAAGAAGAAGGACGACACACACAGAATGGCGGAGGCGAACAAGGCGTTCAGTCATTACCGCTGGTAGCAGCGGCAGTGCCGTGAATGACGTAGGCAAAAGAGGTTCTTTGACAAATGCCCAGACTTGCACCCATCGAGAGGACTCGGAATATCGGCATCATGGCGCACATCGATGCCGGTAAGACGACGACTACCGAGCGCATCCTCTACTACACAGGGGTGAACTACAAGATGGGCGAGGTCCATGACGGCACCGCCACTATGGACTGGATGGAGCAGGAGCAGGAGCGCGGCATTACCATCACCTCCGCCGCCACGACCTGCTTCTGGCGCGACCACCGCATCAACATCATCGATACGCCTGGACACGTCGACTTCACCGCCGAGGTGGAGCGCAGCCTCCGTGTGCTTGACGGAGCCGTTGCCGTCTTCGATGCGGTCAGCGGCGTCGAGCCGCAATCAGAGACGGTGTGGCGGCAGGCCGACCGCTACCGCGTTCCAAGGATCGCGTTCGTCAACAAGATGGACCGAGTCGGGGCCGACTTCTTCGAGGTCCTCGAGCAAATGCGGCGCAAGCTGCGCGCCAACCCGGTGGCGGTGCAGATCCCTTACGGCGCCGAGGACGGCTTCGTCGGCGTGATTGACCTGATCGAGGGCTGCGCCTTCGTCTACCGCGAGGACACGCTTGGTGCCGAGTTCGAGCGCACCCCAGTGCCGCCGGAGCACCTGGCGACGTACGAGGAGCAGCGCCGGCACCTGGTCGAGGTGGCGGCCGAGCACGACGAGACCTTGCTTGAGAAGTACCTCGATGGCGCGGAGCTCAGCGCCGACGAAGTCAGGTCGAGCCTGCGGGCGCAGACGCTCGCGCACCGCATCGCGCCGGTGGTGTGCGGCTCGGCCTTCCGCAACAAGGGCGTGCAGCAGCTCCTCGACGCCGTGGTTGACTTCCTGCCATCGCCGGTCGATATCCTGCCGATCGAGGGGCACACCCGCGGAGGCGAGCTCGAGTCAAGGCCGCCCCAGGACAACGCCCCGTTCGCCGCACTCGCGTTCAAGATCATGACCGACCCCTTCGTCGGCCAGCTCACCTTCCTGCGCGTCTACTCGGGGCAGGTGAAGACGGGCGACCAGGTGCTCAACGCGCGCACCGACAAGAGCGAGCGCGTCGGCCGCCTGCTCAAGATGCACGCCAACAAGCGCGAGGAGATCAAGGACCTGTACGCCGGCGACATCGCCGCGCTGGTCGGGCTGCGCAGCGTTTCGACGGGCGACACGATCTGTGATCCCAAGCACGCCATTGTGCTTGAGGCAATGCAGTTCCCGGAGCCGGTCATCGACGTGGCGATCGAGCCTAAGACCAAGAGCGACCAAGACAAGCTCGGAGCCGCCCTCGGCAAGCTGACGCAGGAGGATCCGACGCTCAAAGTGCACTCGGACCCGGAGACCGGCCAGACCATCATCTCCGGCATGGGCGAACTCCACCTCGAGATCATCGTTGATCGGCTCCTGCGCGAGTTCAAGGTGGAGGCGACGGTCGGCCGGCCCCAGGTTTCCTACCGCGAGACGATCAAGGAGGCGGCGCAGGGGGAGGGCCGTTTCGTGCGCCAGACCGGTGGCCGTGGCCAGTACGGCCACGCCAAGATCCGCATCCGACCGCTGCACGACGGCAGCGACTACGAGTTCGAGAACGACATCGTCGGCGGAACGATCCCGAGGGAGTACATCAAGCCGATCGACCGAGGCATCCGCGAGGCGATGCAGCACGGCATCGTCGCCGGGTTTCCTATGATCGGCGTGGGCGTGAGCCTCTACGACGGCTCGTACCACGAGGTGGACTCCTCTGAGATCGCCTTCAAAGTAGCGGGTTCGCTCGCATTTCAGGAAGCCGCCAAGAAGGCGAGACCGGTGCTGCTCGAGCCGCTCATGGAGGTCGAGGTCGTTACCCCCGATCAGTACATGGGCGACGTCATCGGTGACTTGAACGGTCGGCGCGGGAAGATCACCAACCTCGAGCCGCGCGCTGGCGCACGCGCCATCAACGCCTACGTGCCGCTTTCGGAGATGTTCGGCTATGCCACCCAGTTGCGTTCGATGACGCAGGGGCGGGCGACGTACACGATGCAGTTCGACCACTACGACGAGGTCCCGAGGAACATCGCGGACGAGGTCATCTCGCGCGCGAAGGGACTCGTGTAAAGGGGGCAGCCATGGCCAAGCAGAAGTTTGATCGGACGAAGCCGCACGTGAATGTTGGGACGATTGGTCACGTGGATCACGGCAAGACTGCGTTGACGTCGGCGATTAC